>WNFI01272226.1_pt1 | contig 13685 bp, 8 predicted proteins | sample 5400471 | NCBI WGS metagenome assembly WNFI01 (sample SAMN13153348, study PRJNA577476) | soil metagenome | isolation source: 100 cm saprolite on Douglas fir-dominated hillslope | place: USA:California | collected 2013-09-17 | reverse complement strand
CATCGCCACGACCCGGCCGGTCGTGGTCATCACCACCGCCGCGCCTTCGGTCGCCTGGGTGTTGCCCTGCGCCTGGGTCTGGTGGATCGCGTTCGCGAGCGCGGTCTCGACGTCGTGCTGGACGGCGGCGTTGATGCTCGTCACCAGGTTGTCGCCGGGCTTGGCGGCGGTCTGCCTGACCGTCCCCGTGACCTGGCCGACGGCGTTGACCGATACCACCTTGTCCCCGATCGTGCCCTGCAGCTGCTGGTCGTACTGCCCCTCGAGGCCCGACTGGCCCACCAGGTCTACGCCGGAGAAACCCGTCTGCGGCAGGCCGCGCTGCTTCGTCTCCTGCGAGGTGATCGGTTGCAGGTAGCCGAGCACCTGGGCGGCGTCGGTGCCGATCGGCTGGACGTAGTTGGTGACCGGCTGCACCTGGGCGGTGACTCCGGGCAATGTGTTCTGGCTCTCCAGGACCTGCAGGGCCACCTGGTCCCCGACGTTCTGCGCGACCGGGATCGGCTGATACGGCGACCCCTGCCAGCACGGCTGTGCCACCGTGGCCGTGCAGGGCCGCACCTCGTCGCTGAGCACCTGGTATTTCATGCCGAGCAGCGAGCCAAGCCGGTGCAGCTCGGCCACTCCGCCGTCTTGCTGCTGCGCCAGGACCGACATGTTGACCGAGACCACCAGCGCGCTGCGGTTGTCCACCATCGGGCGGCCGGTATCGTCGAGTACTTCCCCGCGCACCGACGGCACGATCACGTACTGGGTCTGTTCCTGCCTGGCCTGGCTGGCGTAGGCCGTGCCGGACATCACCTGCACGAACCAGAGCCGCGCGCCGAGCCCGATCAGCAGCGAGGCCACCACCACGTAGAGCACGGCGAGGCGACGCCGCGACGCCGGGATCATCTCAGTCCTCCTGTCCTTCGGCTGCCGATCCGCCACACGGTCGACCGTCCGCCCAGCCGACCGTGGGTCAGCGTGGCCAGCAGCGACGTCCTGCCGGATGAGAACCTGGCCCGCTTGCCGCCGCCGAAGCGGGCCCGCGTGCCGAGCAGGGGCCGGACCCCGACCGCCGGGCGGGACCGGAACCGCGGTGCGGCCTGCCGGGATCGCGTCCAGAGCCCGCGGCTGGTCAGCACGCCGCCGCCCAGGGTGCCGTCGCCGCGCCGGCCGGAGCCCAGCCGGAGGCTGGGCGAACGCAGGGCCAGGCTGCGGCGCGTCCCGCCGCGCGCCGCGCCCAGGCCGACGGTCCCGCCGCCCCCGCCGAGCACGCCGTCGTGGCGCCGCCCGGCACCGAGCCGCAGGGTCACCCCGCGGGCCGGCCGCATCCGCTGCGGCCCGCCGCCCAGCATTCCGTTGCGCAGCACTCCGCCCAGCGACCCTCTGCCGCCCAGCATTCCGTTGCGCAGCGCTCCGCCGCGAAGCCCTGTGCGGCGGAACGCCCCGGCGCGCAGCGCTGCGCCGCCGGGCCTGCCATTGCGCAGCGCTGCGCCGCGGAGCGCCCCGGCGCGCAGCATCTCGGCGCTCGACGAGCCGCCGGCCAGCCGCGGGTCAGGCCGGAACCTGGGACGATGCGCGGCAGCGCTGGATCGCGGCAGTTTCGCGGCCGCGCCCACGCTAGGCTGGCGGCTGCGGAACGCCGAGCCCGGCGGGCCGGACCGGCGCCCCCGGAGCGCCGAGCCGGCCAGGCCCGCGCCGGGCGCGCGGCCGACGTTCGCGTTCCCGCGGCGGGGCGCGGCTATGCGCAGGTTCGCCGACGACCGGGGCAGCGCGCGGGGCGACCGGGCCGCCGCGGATCCCGGGTACCCGGCACCCGGCCGGAGCCGTGGCGGCCGGCCCGGGCGGCCGAGGCCCGGCCGGGCCGCTGCCGCCAGACCCGTTCGCGGTCCGCCCCCGAGCCACCCGTCGCCGGGCCTGGCCGCGGCCTGCCGCAGCCGGGGCGTGCGCGGGATATGCACTGCCGAGCCCCTGCGCGCCGTGCTCGCCAAGACACTGCCGCGGTACGCGCGCGGGCCGCGGGGCCGGCCCGGCCCTACCGGGCCGGCCAGCCACCCGGCCCCGCCCAGCAGCCCGGCTCCGCCCAGCACGGTTGCTCGCCCCGCCGGGCGGCCGGGCAGCGCGCCGCCGGCCAGGCGGGCCTTGCGCGCGAGCAGCCCGGCACCGTCGGCCTGCCGCTCTCCCAGAGCATCCCGGCCGAGGCCGTCGGCCCAGCGGACGGCGCGCATGACGCCGTACAGCAGGAACGGCGTGACCGCCGCGTCGTAGATAACGGAGGACGGCAGTACCTGCCGCACCGCCGACCAGGTAACCTGCGGGTCGCTGAGCACCACGCCCAGTGCCGCGTACAGGGCCTCACCCGCCGCGGCGGCCGCCATCGCGAGCGCGATGGTCAGCAGCGCCGAGCGATTCAAGGACCCGCGCAGCCGCCCGCAGAGGTAGCCGATAACGCAGAACACCAGCGCGTACTCGCCGAGCAGGTAGCTGCCCGGCGGCGCGAGGTCCAGCCCGAGTCCAGCGCCGAAGCCGGTCACCGCGCCCGCGGCCGGACCGCCGCACAGCCCGAGCGCCACCACAGCCAGCAGCACCAGGTCGGGCCCGGTGCCGGGCAGCGGGAGCCTGTTCACCACGGTCAGCTGGAGCAAGAGCGCGGCGGTCAGCAGGACCGGCGACAGGACCGCGCGCCTCACCGTGCCTCCCGCAAGACTGCGGGGCGCCTGGGGGCACCGCCTTCCCTCGTCGCTCGGTCGTCGCTCCTCAGTCCAGGCGGCGCCGCGCCCCTCCGGCTGCTCACGTCAGCGGCTCACGGGGTCGGGCTCGCGGAAGGGGAAGGGCTGGCGGACGGGCTCGCCGACGGGCTGGCCGATGGCCTGGCGGCGGGCGCGGGCCGGGGCTTCGGCTGGGGCGGCAGCACGGAGAACCTGGGATTCGTGCTGGGCGGCACCACCACGATGCCGACCACGCCCAGGGAGGTGAAGTCCGCGTACGGGCGCACCAGGGCCAGGGCAGTCAGCGAGCCGGCCCGGTTCTCCACCTTGCTGATCACGCCGACGGGGACGCCGGGCACGTAGGGCCGGTCGTGGACCGAGGCCGACGTCACCAGCTGCTCGCCCGGGCTGAGCACGGCGTTCGCATCCAGCACCTGCAATCGCAGCAGTCCCGAGCCTGACCTGGCCTTGCCTGGCCCGGTCACCCAGCCGATCTCGCCGCTGCCCGCCAGCGTCACGCCCACCACCGAGGTGGCGTCGGTGGCCAGCAGCACCGTGCAGGTCTGCGCGTTCACCGCAGTGACCGTGCCGACCAGCCCCTGCCCGTCGAGCACGGTCTCCTGGGGCTTGACGCCATCCCTGCTGCCCGCGTCGAGCGTCACGGTCTGCGCGTATCCCTGCCCGATCGCGATCACCGTGGCGGCCACGATCCGGTACCCGCCCCGGCCCGAGAGCTGCAGCAACTGGCTGAGCTGCTGGTACTCGGCCCGGCTTAGCTGCTCCTGGCTGAGCTGGGCGCGGAGCCGGATGACCTCGTGCTCCAGCGCCGTCACTTTCGGGCTGGTGCTGCCCGACCCGCTGCCGCGGTCGAAGAACCCGACGATCGGCCCCGTGGCGACGCTGGTCGCGCGCTCCACGCTGCCGAACACCGCGCCGCCGAACTGCTGCAGGCTATGCATGGGGCCCGATGAGCCGTCGCGGTAGTCGAGGGTAATCAGCGCCAGGGCGGCCACCAGAAGCACGCCGAGGACCGCCCGGGTCCTACGCGTGTCGTGCACTCCTATCACCTCGTCCGCGCCGCCACCGGGCGCTGCTGGTCCGGACGTCAGCTGTCCGCTCAGCGCCGCCGGATCGGCGCCTGGCCGGCCTGCGGTCTACTGCTCAACGGCGGCTGCCGTGCGTTGCTGCCCTGGGTTTGCTCAGCGCCTGGATTCCGGCACCAGAACCTGCCGCAAGGTGTCGAAGTCCTCGACGCACTTGCCGGTACCCAGCGCCACCGAATCGAGGGGGTTGTCGGCCATGTGGATCGGCATCCCCGTCTCTTCCCTGAGCCGCTCGTCCAGCCCGCGCAGCAGGGCGCCGCCACCGGTCAGGGCGATGCCGCGGTCCATAACGTCTCCGGCGAGCTCGGGCGGGCACTTGTCCAGCGTGGTCTTCACCGTGTCGATGATCACGGAGAGCGGCTCCTCGATCGCCCGGCGGATCTCCTCCGCGGAGATCACGATCGTCTTCGGCAGTCCGCTGACGAGGTCCCGGCCGCGGATCTCGGCGTTGGGTTCGTCCGCCGCGGGGAACGCCGAGCCCAGGGCCATCTTGATCTCCTCGGCGGTCCGCTCGCCGAGCATCAGCGAGTACTCCTTCTTGGCGAAGGTGATGATCGCCTGGTCCATCTCGTCGCCGCCGACGCGAATGGACTGCGAGGTCACGATGCCCCCCAGCGATATCACCGCGACCTCGGTGGTGCCGCCGCCGATATCGACGACCATGTTGCCGGTAGGCTCGTTGACCGGCAGGCCCGCGCCGATCGCCGCGGCCATCGGCTCCTCGATGATGTAGACGCGGCGCGCGCCGGCCTGATGGCCAGCCTCCTTGACCGCGCTCTGCTCCACGCCGGTGATGCCGCTCGGCACGGCGACCACGATCCGCGGCTTGGCGAGGTGGCTGCGCTTGTGCACCTTCTGGATGAAGTACCTGAGCATCCGCTCGGTCACGTCGAAGTCAGCGATCACGCCGTCCTTGAGCGGTCTGACCGCGATAATGTTCCCGGGCGTTCTGCCGATCATGCGTTTGGCCTCGACCCCGACGGCGACGATCTGCCCGGTGTTCGTGTTAAGCGCCACCACGGATGGCTCGTTAAGCACGATCCCGCGACCGCGCACGTAGACCAGCGTGTTCGCAGTGCCGAGGTCGACCGCCATGTCGCGGCCGAGGAACGCCAGCGCGTTGCTCATGTGGAACGAGAACCTTCCAGAAGGGTCCTGCAGGATGCTGTGAGGTACGTGCCCGGGCCCGCGCACCGAGACCTCGGGCGCGGGTCCTGTGTCCTTCATCGACCAGGCCTGGACCGCCTAAACGTGCAACGATTGATTCCCGCCGAAGGTTCGCGGGTCCTTGGCCACGCGTTCAGGCAACGGCTCGGTCTGCGACGAACAGTGAGCGCCCGATAGCCCGCTGTTACGGGCCGCGGGCGCTAATTCCATCACCGAAAGCCTACAGGCCGGTCGGACGGCCTGCTCAGGTGGCACGCCGTGCTGTGCTAGCCCGGGGGTTAACTCCCGGACCCCCAGACCGGGGGGCATATCCCCTGGATCCCCCGTACCATCCACTCGGCTGGCACGGCCTTCGGCCGCCCCCCGGAGCCCTCTGCCGTCTGCTCGGGCCGACCTCTGGCCGGCCCTCGCATCCGGCACATTGTTGGCTGGGGGCGACTCCCGGGATGCCCGACGTGCCTTGCTAAGAGGTCACATCGACGCGATGGCCGAGCCAGATGCCGACAACCCAGAAAGCCGCGAAAATGGCGCCGAGAAAGTACATGACAGGGACAATGGCGCCGGCCGCAATGACCAGTGCCTGCAGCAGGCTACCGCCGACGAGCGTCCAGCGCAGCCACCGCCGCGCGGTCAGGGCGAGCGCGACCGCCGTCACGGCCAGCACCAGGCCGGCTACGCCCGCCCTGCGTGCCGACGCGTGCTCAACCGCCAGGGCGACCGGGATCGCGAGCCAGATCACGACCGTCTCCATGATCAGCACCGTGGCGCAGAGCCGCTTCATCCAGCATCGCCGTGCTCCCCGCAGCCCACCGCGTCGGCGGGCCCCGGCGCGGGCTCACCGCGATCCGACCGGGTGAGCAAGAGCCGGGCGTCCCCGGCAGTGATCACCGATCCGGTGATAAGCACCGCGGCGGTACCGGGCAGGCCGCCGCCGGCTCCCCGCGCGTCGGCTTCATCGGCCAGCGCAACCCCGATGTCGATCGCGTCGTCGATCCTGGGGACCGCCCGGACCCGGTCCGGGCCAAAGACCGCGGCCGCCATCTCGGCCAGCTTCCCGGGATCGGCCGACCGGGGCGAGGAGTTGCCGGTCACCACCAGCTCGGACGCGACCGGCTCCAGTTCGTCGAGTATCCCGGGGACGTCCTTGTCCTCGCTGACCGCCAGAATAGCCACGAGCTCGGTGAACGCGAAGGCCTCCGAGAGCGCGGCGACGGTGGCCGCCATCCCCGCGGGATTGTGCGCCGCGTCGACGATGACCACGGGACTCCGGCGGACCACCTCTAGCCGGCCCGGTGACGACATCGTCGCGAACGCCGAGCGCACGAGCTCGTCGTCGAGCGCCGCGGACTCGACGCCGCCGCCGTCCGGCCCGGCGGCCGGGGCCGCTCCGGCGAACGCCTCCACCGCGGCGAGCGCGCAGGCGGCGTTCCCGGCCTGATGGGCGCCGAACAGCGGCAGGAACAGGTCGTCGTAGGCGCCGAGCAGGCCGCGGATTCCGAGCAGCTGCCCGCCGACCGCCAGCTCCCGCCCGGTCACCCCGAACTCCAGGCCCTCCCGGGCCACGGTCGCGCCCACCTCGACCGCACGCCGCAGCAGGACCTCGGCGGCGTCGACGGGCTGCTGGGCAAGCACGGCGACCGCCCCCGGCTTGATGATGCCCGCCTTCTCGCCGGCGATGGACGTCACGGTGTTGCCCAGGTAGCGCTCGTGATCGAGCGAGATCGGCGTCACCACGGCCACGGCGCCGTCGGCGATGTTTGTGCAGTCCCAGGTCCCGCCGACGCCGACCTCGATCACCGCCACGTCGACCGGCGCGTCGGCGAAGACGGCGAACGCCATCGCGGTGAGCACCTCGAAGAACGACAGCGCCGCGGACTGGCTCCCGTCCACCAGGGCCAGGTACGGCAGCACCTCGTCGTAGGCGTCGGCGAAGCGCTCGGCGCTGAGCGGCTCGCCGTCGACACTGATCCGCTCCCGGATCGATGACAGGTGCGGGCTGGTGAACAGGCCCGTCCGCAGCCCCCGGGTGCGCAGCAGTGTCTCGATCATCCGGGCGGTGGAGGTCTTGCCGTTGGTCCCGGTGATGTGAATGACAGGGTAGGCCCGCTGCGGGTCACCGAGCAGCGCGGTCAGCGCTGCGATCCGGTCCAGGGAGGGCTCGATGGAATGCTCGGGCCGCCGGGCGAGGATCTCCCGCTCGGCCTGCCGCAGCCGCGCCTGCGGGTCGGTCACGGCTTCTCAGGGCTGGTGACGGTCACCTAGGCAGCCTATGCGGTGTTAGCCCGGGGGGCTTTCGCCCCCCGGGACCCCCGATGCGCCTACTTCACGAAGTACCAGTTCTCCGGGTTGATGCTGAGCGTCGGGCTCATCGGGGCGACGCCCTTGAGGTTGTTCGCGATCTCATTGAGCTGGTAGTCCGCGTTCGGCTGCCAGAGCATCGGCAGCTGAGTGGACAGGTAATCCTGCCAGTTGTACATGGCCTGGACGTCGCTGTTGGTCAGCGTCTGGTTGATCAGCGAGTCGTTGGCGGCACTGGTGTATCCGCTCGAGTTCGCGACCACTCCGGACAGGAACAGCTGCTCGCCGGTCGGCTCGTAGTCGGGAGAGAACGACCAGCCGCCGCCCCAGTCGGCGATATCCCAGTTGCACGGGATCTTCACGACCTTGCAGTTGCCCCCGGCCAGCGCAGTGACCTGGGCGAACGGCTTGGGCGCCAGGCTCAGCTTGATCCCGATCGTGGCCGCGTTGGACTGCAGCTGCTGCATCTCCGAGGCGATCCAGCCGACCCCACTCGCGTACGGGATGGTGAAGCTCAGGCCCGAGCCCGCCGTGATGCCCGCACCGCAGTCTCCGGGCGCGGTGCCCGGCTTCACACAGGTCGACGTCCCTTGCGGGACCACCTTCCAGCCGTTGCCGGTCAGCAGGCTCTTGGCCTTGGTCGGGTTGTACGAGTACGGGTCACCCGCCTTGCCCTTGGCCGACAGCCAGCTGGTGACGGGGGAGGAGCCGACGGGCCCCACCGTGGCGTTCCCGTACCCGCGCAGCGGCCCGGCCAGCACCGCGGCCTGGTTCATCATGTACGCCAGCGCCTGCCGGAAGTAGAGCTGCCGGATGATCGCGGCATGGTCACCGATCGAGGAGTTGAAGTTCAGCGGAGAGTAGTTGATCCCCCAGACCGTCCATGGGTACAGCGTGTAGCCCCTGGACGCCAGCGGGTTCGCACCCACCGGCGCGTTGGCCGGCCTGGCCGGGACGTCCTGCTGCGGGATGTAGCCGAAGTCGATCTTGGTGCCGCCGTTCGGCGCCTGCAGCACGTTGTACTCGGCCGCGTCGGTGGTGAACGGCACCTCCTGGAACGCCGCTATCTTCGGCTTGACCGGCCCGGAGTAGGACTTGTTCGGCACCATCGTGAGGTGCCCGTCGGCGTTGAACGCGCTCAGCTTGAACGGACCGTCCACGACCGACCACAGCGGCGAGTTGACGTAGCCGCTGGTGTTCTTAGCCTGCGCGTTCAGGTAGTTGTAGACCGCCGCGCAGTCCTTGACGTTCGTGGAGCAGTGACTGGGCCCCGCCGCGGTCCGGTCCCAGGCCTCGGGCATCGGCGTGATCTGGCTGAGCTGGTTGTACCGGAACCAGGTCGGCGAGTAGGACTTGTCCAAGGTCATGGTCAGCTCGGTCGGGCTGACCACTTTGATGTTCGACACGTCCGCCGGGAAGGTGGTGTAGGCGCCGTAGTCCGCGGGCACCGCGGTCTCCATGTTCAGCCAGAACATGACGTTCTGCGCGGTCACCGGCTGCCCGTTGGACCACATGTAGTGCTTGAGCGTGATCGTCACGTTCCGCCCGCTGAACGTCGGCGGGTTGGCCAGGCTCAGCGAGTCGTCTGCCACCGGCTGCCCGTTCTGGCCGAACCAGTACAGCGGCCGGTACATCAGGTACTCGAAGTAGAACAGGTTCATGTTGGTGATGTACGTGCTGCTGATGTACGGGAAGATGTAGGTCGCCACGGTCGCGGGCGGCAGGGCGAACACGGCGGTCCCGCCGTTGACCGGGGTAGTCCCACCCGAGGGGGAACTGCTGCTGCTGCTGCAGCCGGCCGCGACAAGTGCCAGCGCTGCCGCGCCGACCCCGACCACGAGCATCTTGCTGCGTAGCCCGGATAGGAATCTGCCTTGCTGCGGGGCTCGCCCCATTGTTGCGGCTCCTTGGGCACCGGGAACCCGCTAGGGCAGACGTCGCTGTCGCCCCCGGCGTGCTCTGACAATTCGCACATGCCCCGGAAACGGCACCTGGCTGCTCCCGGTTGCCTCGCTGTCGTGATTCACAAGGTTCGGCCCGCACGGCCCGTGGGTGTGTCAGCTCAACCTACGAATCCGGGTCCGGATCTTGAAGTACCTGACCCAAGAGTTCTGGAATCGTGACAGCTCAGTTACCGGGCCAGGGCGGCGAGCCGCTCCTCCAGCCGGGCTATGTCGGCCTGCGCAGCGGCCAGCCGCTCCCGGCTGCGCGCCACCACGGCCTCGGGCGCCCGCTCGACGAATGACGGATTGGCGAGCATCCGTTCTGTCTGGGCGATGTCAGCCCGCGCGATGGCCAGATCCTTTTCCAGCCTCCGCCGCTCGGCGGCGACGTCGATCGCCGCGGCCGTATCCAGCCGCACGGTGACCCCCTCGGCCTGGATCGACGCCGTGGGAGCGAACTGGTCCCCGGGCGGGGCGAGCCGCAGCAGCGAGCGGATGCCGGCCTCGTGGCCGGCCAGCCGCGTGGCGTCGATTCCGGCCAGGACCGCGGGCACCGGCTGGGACGGCCGCAGCCCCTGGTCCGAGCGGAACCTGCGCACCTGCGTGACCAGCCGCATCAGCGCCTCGATCTCTGCCTCGGCCACCGGATCGCGCCGGGGCAAGTCGTCCCCGGCCGCGCCGCTCGTCGGCCAGGGTGCGACCATCACCGAGTCGCCGCCGGTCAGGTGAGTCCACAGCTCGTCGGTGACGAAGGGCATGACCGGGTGGATCAGCCGCAGCAGCCGGTCAAGCACGTGGCCGAGCACGGCCCTGGTCGCGGCGGCGGCGTCGGCGTCGCCGCCAGAGAGCGGGACCTTCGCGAGCTCCAGGTACCAGTCGCAGAACTCGTCCCAGGCGAAGCGATACAGCGCCTCGCAGGCCTTGCCGAACTCGAACTGCTCGAACAGCTCATCCACCTCGGCGGTGACCACCGCGAGCCGCGAGAGGATCCAGCGGTCCGCCACGGAGAGCGCGGCGGGCGGGGGCAGGTGCGCTGCCGCGTCCGCGCCGTTCAACAAGGCGAACCTGGCGGCGTTCCAAAGCTTGTTGCAGAAGTTCCTGGCCCCGGCCACCCACTCCTCGCTGATGGCCACGTCACCGCCGGGGCTGGCCCCGCGCGCCAGCGTGAACCGGGTGGCGTCGGCGCCGAAGCGATCGATCCAGTCCAGCGGGTCGACGGTGTTACCGCGCGACTTGGACATCTTCTTGCCGTACTGGTCGCGCACCAGGCCGTGCAGGGCGATCGCCCGGAACGGCACCGCTGCCTGCGGGTCGGCACCCGACATCGCGTAGAGCCCGAACATCATCATCCGGGCCACCCAGAAGAACAGGATGTCGTAGCCGGTGACCAGGACGCTGGTCGGGTAGAACGCGCGCAGGTCCGCGGTGTCCTGCGGCCAGCCGAGCGTGGAGAACGGCCACAGCGCGGAGGAGAACCAGGTATCCAGCACGTCGGGATCCTGCCGCCAGCCCTCGCCGGCCGGCCGGTCGTCGTCGGGGCCGACGCAGACCACGTCCCCGTCGCCGGAGTACCAGACCGGGATCCGGTGCCCCCACCACAGCTGGCGGCTGATGCACCAGTCGTGCATGTCGTCGACCCAGTCGAAGTAGCGCGCCGCCATCTGCTGCGGGTGGATCCGCACCCGCCCGTCGCGGACCGCGTCCCCGGCTGCCTTGGCCAGCGGGCCCACCTTGACGAACCACTGCAGCGAGAGCCGCGGCTCGACCGTGGTGCCGCAGCGCTGACAGTGTCCCACCGCGTGCAGGTACGGCCGCCGCTCGGCGACCACCCGGCCCTGCTCGCGCAGGGCGGCAAGCACGGCGGGCCGGGCCTCGAACCGGTCCAGCTGCTGGAACGGCCCGTGTGCGGTGATCACGCCGCGCTCGTCCATGATCGTTACGCTGGGCAGGCCGTGACGCCGGCCGATCTCGAAGTCGTCGGGGTCGTGCGCGGGCGTCACCTTGACCGCCCCGGTGCCGAACGCCGGGTCGACATGCGGATCGGCCACCACCGGGATGCGCCGGCCGGACAACGGCAGCTCGACCTCGGTGCCGACCAGCCGGCTGTAGCGGGGATCGTCGGGATGCACGGCGACGGCCGTGTCGCCGAGCATGGTCTCCACCCGCGTGGTCGCGACCACGACCGAGTCCGCCCCGTCGCCGTACCGGATGCTGACCAGCTCGCCCTCGTCATCGGGCGGGTGATCGAAGGATTCTCGCTCTTGCGGGCGATCTTGTCGATCTCGTCGATGTAGATGATCCCGGTCTCGGCCTTCCACTGCCAGACCCGCTGCACGAAGGCCTCCCGGCCCAGGTCCTGCCGGCTGAGGCCGTCCCGGGCGAGCTCGCGCTCCACCACGTTCTGGGTGGCGATGCCCGCGTGATCCATGCCCGGCAGCCACAGAGCGTTATATCCCTGCATCCTCCGCCGCCTGACCAACACGTCCATCAGCGTGTGCTCGAGCGCGTGGCCGACATGCAGCGAGCCGTTCACGTTCGGCGGCGGTATCACGATCGTGAACGGGGGCGCGGCCGACGACGCGTCGGCCGTGAACAGGCCGCGCTCCTCCCAGAACCGGTACCGGCGCACTTCCACGTCGGCGGGCGCATACTGGGGGGGAAGCTCGGCGGGCTCGGGTGCGGTCACGTCAGGCGAGTCTAGTGCCGCAGCGTCGCAACGTTCGCCGGACAATCGGTCTCTACCATACCTCCCGCTGCCCGTTTTGCCGGGTTTCCTCCGCGAACTGCAAGATCTCCGGACGATCTTGGCGCAGCACCCGGCGAGGGAAGAAACGGGCGGAAAGAGCCGTCGAGGTATGCAGGCGTCGGGTCGGCGGCGGGCGTCCCAGGGCTCCGGGATCGTGAACGGGATCGGGTCAGGCGGACTTCTCGCGCGGTGTCCGCCGCTGCGCGTCGCGGGGGACGAGCGTCGGGTTCACGTTCTCCAGGACCGACTCGCTGGTGATGACGACCCGCTCCACGTCCTTGCGGCTCGGCACCTCGTACATGACCGACATCAGGACCTCTTCGAGGATCGCCCGCAGTCCCCTGGCCCCCGTCCCGCGCAGGATGGCCTGGTCGGCGACGGCCTCGAGAGCGTCGTCGGTGAATTCCAGGTCGACCCCGTCCAGCTCGAACAGCCGCCGGTACTGGCGGACGAGCGCGTTGCGGGGCTCGGTCAGGATCCGGATCAGCGCCTCGCGGTCGAGGTTGTGCACGCTGGTGATAACCGGCAGCCGACCGACGAACTCGGGGATCATGCCGAACTTGAGCAGGTCCTCCGGCATCACGTCCGCGAACGGGTCGGCCGTGGTGCGGTCGGTCTTCACCCGGAGCACGGCGCCGAAACCCATGCCGCTGCGGCCGATCCGGTGCTCGAGGATCTTCTCCAGGCCGGCGAACGCGCCGCCGCAGATGAACAGTACGTTGGTGGTGTCGATCTGGATGAACTCCTGGTGCGGGTGCTTGCGGCCGCCCTGCGGCGGCACCGAGGCCGTCGTACCCTCCAGGATCTTCAGCAGCGCCTGCTGGACGCCCTCGCCGGACACGTCGCGGGTGATCGAAGGATTCTCGCTCTTGCGGGCGATCTTGTCGATCTCGTCGATGTAGATGATCCCGGTCTCGGCCTTCTTGACGTCGTAATCCGCGGCCTGGATGAGCTTGAGCAGGATGTTCTCGACGTCCTCGCCGACGTACCCGGCCTCGGTCAGCGCGGTCGCGTCGGCGATCGCGAACGGGACGTTGAGCAGCCGCGCGAGGGTCTGCGCGAGCAGCGTCTTGCCCGACCCGGTCGGCCCGAGCAGCAGGATGTTCGACTTGGCCAGCTCGACGCCGTCCTCGCCGGCCCGGTCACCGCCCGACTGGATGCGCTTATAGTGGTTGTAGACCGCGACCGACAGGCCCTTTTTCGCCTTGTCCTGGCCGATCACGTAGGAATCGAGGAACTCGTAGATCTCGCGAGGTTTCGGCAGGCTGTCCCATTTGAGCTCAGCGGGCTCGGCGAGTTCTTCCTCGATGATCTCGTTGCAGAGATCGATGCATTCGTCGCAGATGTACACGCCCGGGCCAGCTATCAGCTTCTTGACTTGCTTCTGGCTCTTGCCACAGAACGAGCACTTCAGCAGGTCACCGCCGTCGCCCATGCGTGCCACCCAGCTACTCCTTTGCCCTGCGGCCACCGCGGGCGGCCGTTGAGCTGACCCGCGGCTAGCGTCCTGCCGAGCCCTATCTGCCGTAAACCTAGACCGTACCGCCTCGGCGCCTGTCGTTGTGGCGTATGGACCGCCGCCGCCGGCGCGCCGTGGGCGGCTGAGTCCTCCCGGTTAGGACGACCCTACCTCGGTCTTGCGCTTAAGGGTCGTCAGAACCTCATCTCCCAGCCCGTACTCCTTGGCTTCCTCGGCCGTGAAGAACTTGTCGCGCTCCACGTCCCGACGTACCTG
>WNFI01144012.1_pt1 | contig 13686 bp, 6 predicted proteins | sample 5400471 | NCBI WGS metagenome assembly WNFI01 (sample SAMN13153348, study PRJNA577476) | soil metagenome | isolation source: 100 cm saprolite on Douglas fir-dominated hillslope | place: USA:California | collected 2013-09-17 | reverse complement strand
GGGTACGCAGCGGCTCCTCCGCCGTGATAGTCGCCGTTCGGGGGATATCGCGAAGCAGCGCGATTTCGCCAAAGCAGTCTCCCGCCCGCAGCGTCGGCCTGGGCGCGCCTCGCACGCTCACCGCGGCGGTTCCACCGGCGATCACATGAAACTGGTCCCCCGCCTCGCCCTCGCGCATCACGACCGCGCCGGCAGGGAACTGGCGCGGTTCCATTTCCGCGGCGAGCAACTCGGTGACCGCCAGCGGCAGCGGCGCGAACATGGCCAGGTTGCGCAGTAGCCCGACCTCCGGGCCTGGCGCGGGCATCGCGCGGTCAAGGCGGATGAAGCGAATGGCGTGTGCCAGGGCCAGGCCTGCCAGCACCCCGCCCAGTAGCGCGAAAGTGCCGCGGACGCTGAGCGCGTTCAGCAGCGGCGGCGTGACGATCGACCCGGCGCCGAGCCCGGCCATGCCGACGATCTCCAAGGCGGCGAGCACCCGGCCTGCCACGCGGGGGCCAGCCAAGCGCGTCACCAGCGTGTAGCAGCCGGCGTCCTGGACAGCATTGCCGATCCCCGCAGCGGCCAGAGCTAGGAAGGCGATGGCCGCTGTCGGGACGAGGGCGACAACCGCGATCGCCGGCCCCAAAAGCAGCAGGCCGGTAATGAAGCTCCGGCCAAGCCGAGTGACGCGGACCACGGCCGCGGCCAGCGCGCCGCCGAGCACGCCGCCCGCGCCGAAGGCGGCATTGAGCCAGCCGACCGCGGATCCGCCGAGGGCCAGCACGTGGACCGCCAGAACCGCGATGAGCACGACCAGCGCACCGCGGGCGAATCTCTGGGCGAAAACGAGAATCGCGACCCCGCCAGGCGGTGCCAGCCGCACGAATTCGGCGATGCCGCTGGTGACGTCGCGTATGGCCTGTGCCGGGCCCCGGCCACCGGCTTCGGGCGGAGCAGGGACAGTGAGCCCGTGCAGCCATGCTGTCGCGACGCCGAGGAACCCGGCGGCCAGCGCCATGGCCGCCACCGGGGAGGCCACGGCGAGCAAGCCGCCGGCCACAAGCGGCCCTCCCAGCCGACCGGAGTTCTCCATCACGGCTGTGACAGCACTGGACGCGGTCAGTTCGGCCGGCGTGCGGACCAGCCAGGGCAGGGAAGCAGCCTGCAGCGGGCGGTAGGTAAACGAGAGCGACGAGCTCGCGGCAGCCAGGGCGATAACGACGCCCGGCGGCTGGTGAAACGCGGCCGTGAGCGCCGCGGCCGCCAGCAGCACCGCCCGAAGCCCGGTGATCTGGCGCAGCAGAAGATCGCGTCGCACTCGGCTGGCCAGGCCCGTGAGAACCAGCATCACGCCCACCCCGGCCAGGGTCCTCGACGCGGCATAGGCAGCGGCGAGCGGGGCGCCGCCCGCGTTGAACGCGTAAACCACCAGCGAGACCATGGCCGCCTGCTCCCCCGTCACCGACATGCCATAGCCGAGCTCGATCCGCCGTATATCGGGGAGCTGCAGCGCATCGCGAACTGTTCCCACTGGGACCCTCCCGTTACGGTGGCTGCCCTCCGAAGTGTCGCAGCCCAGACGCACGGGTCTCCTCAACCCCATTTTGAGACGCTTTCGTCCCGGCGGCACCCATTGGCGCTGACGGCCATTCTGGCTGCGACGTCACCTTGCGGATTGTGCCGGAGCACGGTCTAATCAGAACGCCGTTGTTTCGCGCGAGGTGGACCGTGCTTGAATCTCTCGAGGTTCACTGCAGCAGGGTGATCAGGGCGATGGTCCACGACCGGGCCATCCCGCTCCTTGGCACGGGGGTCAGGCTCTGCGATCGCCCGCTCTCGATCGCCGTAGATCAGAGCTTCCACATCCTCTGCGTCCTAGTCGCGGCTCTTGCCGCCGCCTGATGCGCACCGCCGCTTTCCTGCGCAACGTGCCTGTCCTTGCGGGCCTGTCCTATGAGCTGCTCGAGCGCCTCGCCGGGCAGGTGAAAGATGTGCGCGTGCGCGCGGGCACGTGGATTATGCGCGAGGGCGAGTCAGCCGACAGCATGTTTATCGTGCGCAGCGGTCGGCTCGAGGTGATCGAGGAGGGGCTTCCGGAGACGTTGATCCGCACTCTGCGCCGCGGCGACGTGGTCGGTGAGCTGGCATTGCTGCGCGAGGAAACCCGCTCGGCATCGGTGCGCGCGCGCCTCGATACCGAGCTGGTCGAGCTTGGCCGGGCCGAGTTCGAGGCGCTGATCAAGGAAGCGCCGAGCTTTGCGCTCGGCTTGTTGCGGGCGATGGGGGAAAGGCTCGCCGCGAGCCGGGCGCCGGTCGTTGCCGCAACACCGCCCAGGACGATCGCGGTAGTGGGGCTGGATCCCGCTGTGCCTACCAACCAGGTCGCGGACACTCTCGCTGACGCGGCGTTGACCTACGGGTCGGTTGCGCGTCTGGCAGGCGGGGGACTCCCCACGATCGATCAAGCTGAGCGCGATGCCGAGCGCGTGGTCCTGCTTGGCGGCAATGATCCGGCTGATCAGTGGGCTGAGCTATGCGTGCGCGAGGCCGACCTCGTTGTGGCGGTCACGACTGGCGTGCCCGACGCCGAATGGCTACGGAGGGCGTCCGCGCTCCAGGGCTGCGAGCTGCTCATCCTGGGCCCCTCCGTGACCGACACCACGCTGGGCCGGTTGCAACCCCGTGAGGTGCAGGTGGTCGCCCAGCCGAGTCGGCGGCGCCAAGCGCTAGAGCTGACCGCGAGGCGGATCGCTGGCCGAGCGCCCGGTATCGTGCTCTCGGGCGGCGGCGCGCGGGCGCTTGCGCACTTTGGCGTGGTGGAGGAGTTGCGCGAGGCCGGGCTGCAGTTCGACCGCGTCGCCGGCGTCTCCGCGGCGCCAAGACCCGCCGGCTACTGGATGAGGTGTTCGGCGAGCGCCGTATCGAGGAGCTGCCGCTGCGGTTCTTCTGCGTGAGCTGTGATCTGGTAGCGCGTGAGACGGTGTTGCACCGCACCGGGCCGGTAGCCGACGCCGTCTACTCAAGCCTTGCGATCCCCGGCGTGTTTCCGCCTGTTGCCACCGATGGACGGTTGCTCGTTGACGGCGGCGTGCTCGACAACCTCCCGGTGGCAGCGATGGCGCGCACCGGCGAGGGTCCCGTCATCGCGGTCGACGCCACCGGACGGACGGGAAGCTTTAAGCGCCGGCAGCGGCCGGCGGTTGCGCGCCTCGGGCGCCCGGTGCGGCGCATCCTGACCGGCAGCGAGGCGGAGATCCCGGGCCTCGCCGAGACGATCCTGCGGACAGTGACCGTCGGCAGCATTGACACTGTCGCCGCCGCTCGCCTGCACTCTGACCTCGTGATCACACCGCACGTTGAACAGATCGGGCTGATGGACTGGAAAGCGCTTCCGCGCGCTGTGGAACTGGGACGGCGGGCGGCGCGCGAAGCACTCGAAGCCGACCCAGAGCTACTGAACCGTTTGGGGAACTGACGAATGCGGCGCAGACCTTCGCCTCGGACCGTGCTCGCGATCGCATCGCTAGGCGCTGCCGTCGCCTTCGTCGACGTGACGATCGTGAACATCGCGTTCCCGAACATCGCGCGCTCATTCCACGGCACGTCGATCTCGACGCTGTCGTGGGTCCTGAACGCCTACAACATCGTATTCGCCGCGTTTCTCATGGCGGCCGCACGGATCGCGGACTTGCTCGGACGCCGGCGCGTCTTCATCTTCGGCCTCGAGCTGTTCACCGTGGGATCGCTGCTGTGCGCACTCGCACCGTCGGCGGGCACGTTGATTGCCTTCCGGGTGGTGCAGGCGCTCGGCGCTGCCTTCCTCGTGCCATCCGCCCTTGCGCTAGTCCTGAATGCGTTCTCGCCCGCGCATCGCTCCCACGGCGTCGCCCTGCAGTCCGCGGTTGGCGCGGCAGCCGCCGGCCTCGGCCCCTCGCTCGGCGGGCTGCTCGTCGCTGCTGCAAACTGGCGCCTCGTGTTCCTCGTAAACGTCCCGATCGGTGTGGCGGCGGCGCTGCTGGCCCGTCGGCGATTGGTAGAGAGCCGGGCGCCGGGTCGCCGGCGGATTCCCGACCTCCCAGGCGCGCTGCTGTTCGCAATCGCGATCGCGGCGCTGGTGCTCGGCATCGTCAAGGGCCAGGAATGGGGCTGGGGCAGTGCACGGTTCATCGGCTCTTTGGCGGCGGCGCTCGCGTTCGGCGCCGCGGTCGTCTGGCGCTCTACCTGGCACCGCTCGCCGATTATCGACCTCTCCCTCCTCAAGATCCGAACGTTCAGCGCCGCCAATGCGATGACGGTCATCGGGGCGGCCGGCTTCTACGGCTACACCCTCTCGAACGTCCTGTTCCTCACTGGCCCATGGCGATACTCGGTCCTCCAGGCTGGCCTTGCGCTCACGGTCGGCCCGGTCGTCGCCGTTGCAGTTGCGGTGCCGACGAGCCGGCTGGTTCAGCGCATCGGCCCTCGCCCCGTTCTCGTTGCGGGGGGCCTGTTTTGGGGCGGGGCGGTTATGTGGTTCGTCGAGCGAGTAGGGATGACGCCTGACTTCGTGGGCGAGTGGCTACCGGGCATGGTGCTGCTCGGGATCGGCGCGGGCACGCTGTTCCCGAACCTCAGCGGCACTGCGGTCGCCTCGGCACCGGGCGGGAGCTTCGCGACGGCAACCGGGATGAACTCTGTCGCGCGCCAGATCGGAGCCGCGCTCGGCGTCGCGTTCGTCGTAGCTATCATCGGGACGCCGACGCCGGCGGCAGCCCACACGGCGTTCCAGCACGCCTGGACATTCGGTGCGGTCTGCCTCTTCGTCGCCGGACTTGGCTGCTTGCTTGTCGGGCACGTCAATGCCGACCAGGCACCGGCGCTCGGCGACGCCGCACGGGCGGTTCTCGCGGAGACTGGGCACCGAGAGGCTGTACACCCACCTCGTCCACGTCCGCGGCGCATGATCGCGCTGGACATCGCCGAGCCGACGGCCCCCCGCGCAGAGTCGGCGGCCGACTTCCTCGCCCGGACGCCGTTGTTTTCGGACATCGATCCGGAGTTCCCTAAGCAGCTCGCGGCGAAATCACATAACCGCCACGTGGAGCCCGGGCAATGGCTATTCCGCGAGCATGAGCCGGGAGACGCCATGTACGTCGTCCGCGCTGGCCGGCTCGAGATCGTTGATGAGGCCACCGGCGCCGTGATCCGCGAGCTCGGCCGCGGGGACGCTGTTGGCGAACTCGCGTTGGTGACGGGTTCGCCGCGATCTGCCTCGGTGCGCGCTGCGCGCGCAACCGACGTCATCGCCATCGACCAGACCGACTTCGAGGAACTCCTCCACAGCTTGCCAGCACTGTCGCTGGCGCTTACCCGGTCGCTTGGCCGCCAGCTCCGAGACACGCGCGCGCCGGCGCCTACGGCCCGGCCACGGCCGACGACGGTCGCGCTGATCGCGCTCGACACCAGGATCCCGCTACCGCGGCTCGCCGCCCGACTGGGCGCCGCCCTGGAAGCCCACCTGTCAGTTACGGTGCTCAGCGGTGCTGAGATACCGGCCTCGGTCGTCCCTGGTGAACCCGCCACTGTGTACGGACCGCTGCTCGACCGCGCGGAGGCGGGGCACGACCTGGTTCTGCTGGTCGGCGGATCTGCCCTGCAACCCGAGCCCTGGATGAAGTTCTGCCTCCAGCAAGCAGACCGGATCCTGGCGGTGACCGGAGGCGGTCCGGTCCCGCCCGCGCTCGGCGAGTGTCCCGAGCTGCAAGCCTGCGACCTCGTCGCTTACGACGCTGCGCCAGGGGAACTCGACGGCTGGGCGGCCGCGCTCCGTCCGGTCGAGTCGCACGTGATCCGAGAGGCGGAGTTCGGCGCCGACATCGCCCGCACCGCCCGCCGGCTCGCTGGTACCTCGATCGGGATCGTGCTCTCCGGCGGCGGCGCGCGGGCATTCTCGCACATCGGCGTGCTCGAAGAGCTGACCGCCGCCGGCGTGACGATCGACCGCGTCGCCGGCGTCAGCATGGGCGCCGTGATCGGCGCGCTGTTCGCGATGGGCCACGACGCTGATGAGATGGACGCGATCTGTTTCGAAGAGTGGGTGCAGCGTCGGCCGCTGAGCGACTACACCGTCCCCCGCCACTCGCTGATTCGCGGCGAGCGTTTCCTATCGATGCTGCACCGCACTTTCGGCACGCGCCTGATCGAGGAATTGCCGGCCAGCTTCATGTGCTGCAGCACCGAACTCCGCAGCGGGCGACTAGAGATCGCGCGGCACGGGCCGCTGTGGGAGGCGGTTGCCTTCAGCATCTGCCTGCCGATCATCGCGCCTCCGCAGGTTCGCGGCCGCGAGATATTCATCGACGGCTCGCTGGTCGACAACCTGCCGGTTAAGGCGATGGCCGACATGGGGGAGGGCCCGATCATAGCGGTCGACGTGAAGGCCACGTTTGAGCGCTCGGAAAACGGCCCGGCGGCGGCGCGCGCACGAGACAACCGGCCGCCCCGGCCGCCGAGCCTCGGCGAGACGCTTACCCGTGTGCTGCTGCTGGGCAGTGAGAACACGTCCGAGGCGGCCCGGCGCCACGCCGGCCTGTTGATCAAGCCGCGTCCTGAGGGCGTCGGGCTGCTTGAGTTCCACCAGCTTGACACGGCACGCGAGGCCGGCCGCGTGGCGGCCCGCGAGGCGCTCGAGCGGGCGCCGACCGGCCTGTTCTCTTGACCCAGCGCCTCCCCTCGGTACCCAGCACGTTCCCTCGGTCGCTTTGACCGGAGAAAGTAGCGAGGTCATGTGTTAATCGATCTTCCGAGGGCCGTCGCGCAAACAGCGGGTGCCTCGCCGACCAAATTCGGCTTCGTGTTAGACCTCGTCATAGTGCCGATATGGCGCCTTGAGTTTAAAATGCAGCTTGGCGTTCCAGGAAAGGCATTTCTGCCCTTGCGTCGGTCGCTATCGGCTCTTAACGTTGTGTGGCAGGACAGCCTGATCACAAGATCGAAGGCACGCGAGCTCGTCAATGCATGCCCGCTGGACCAGCGGGTCTGGCGTAGTCAGCCGACGCGGTCATGTCCCGCGGTTGATGCAGATGAAGGGGGTTGCTGTGCGGAAGACTGGTTTCACGCTCGCGCGGGTATCTTTCGGTGTGCTCGCCGCAGGCATGCTCGGGGCAGCGGTGCTTGCCGCACCGGCGGCTGGAGCGACCTCTAGCACCTGCACCGCGTCGGGCAAGTGCTTCGCGGTGGCCGTGTCGCCGTCGAGCCTTACGGCGGGGGCGAGTGCCGCTTTCGCATTCGCAGTCACGAACGAAGCGTCGACCCAGCAGCTCGGCGCGGTGCGGATCTCGGCGCCGGCAGGTTTCGTGATCACGGGCGCCCCAGGGTCGGCCAGCTTCACGTCGAGTTCCGCGCTCTTCCTCAACCTGTCCCTGGCCCCGTCGGCTACGGCCACATTGACCGTGACCGCCGCCGCGGCGTGCAACGGGGGGACTTACCAGTGGGGGGTCGAGGCCAAGCAGTCGAACGATTTCAGCGGTACTGGCAACGACTTCCAGCTCGATCCCGCGAGCGCCGGGAACCTCTCAGGCACGCTGACCGGATCATGCTCGCTGGCGTTCACCAGCGAGCCCGCCAACACCGCCGTCGGTGCGGCGATCACCTCTGCCTTCGACTCCCAGGGTGGTCCGGTCACGGTCGAGGTCCTAGACGGATCCGGCCACCTCGACGCGAGCTCGACCGCGGCCGTGACCATTGCCATCGGGATGAATCCCGGGTCAGGCTCGCTGTCGGGCACGACCACAGTCGACGCGAGCGCGGGGGTGGCCTCGTTCTCTGACCTGTCGATCAGCGCGACCGGCACCGGATACACGCTCGTCGCGACGAGCCAGGGGATCACCTCGGCGACCTCGGACCCCTTCAACATCTCGGGAGTGATCCAGCCCTGCTCCGGGTCATCGTGCTCGGCGTCGGCATCTTCGACGACCACAAGTGGGACGGTCACCACCTCCCCGACCACCTCCGGCGAGTTCCTCGCGGCCGGGATCGGCGGCGTCAGCTACACCTGCGCCGGCACGTACCAGCGGGTGTCCGACCCATTCAGCTTCGACCTGTTCAACTCCAGTGGTGTCGCCGACCCGAACGCCCGGTTCACGGTCATGCTCGAGATCAGCAAGTCCGCCGTCCAGACCTCGGGTCGCACCGGCGCCTCGCAATGGCAGATCTGCTACGCCTCCACGTCACCGTTCACAGCGCTCCCCGGTACAGCCGGAACCGCGGTGATCGGCGGCGTCACCGTTAACACGGGCCTGCTGCCCGACTGCTCGAGCAGTCAGGGAGCGCCGTGCGTGCAGGCTCGCAACAAGGACAACGCCGGGGATGTCGTGGTCACCTTCCTCGCGTCTGGTGATCCCGTCGGCTGGGGGTGATTTGCGCTAGTGCGGCGCTGTCCCGGCTGCGGCGAGGAGAATCCTGACGGGTTCCGGCTCTGCGGCTACTGCGGCGCGGAGTTGTCGCGGCCGACCGCCGCGGAAGAGGTGCGCAAGACTGTCACCGTGGTCTTCTGCGATCTGAAGGGCTCCACGAGCCTTGGCGAGAAGCTGGACAGCGAGTCGCTGCGGGAGGTCCTCAGCGTTTACTTCGCGGCCATGAGACGGGTGCTTGAGCGGAATGGGGGCACCGTCGAGAAGTACATCGGCGATGCGATCATGGCCGTGTTCGGCCTTCCGAGGCTGCACGAGGACGATGCCCTGCGCGCGGTCAGAGCCGCATTCGAGATGCGCACTGCGCTGAAGGACCTGAATGTCAGGCTTCAGGCCACCTGGGGGGTGAGCCTGGAGAACAGGACTGGGATCAACACTGGTGAGGTCGTCACGGGCGACCCGTCGACAGGACAGCGCCTTGCGACCGGGGATACCGTCAACGTGGCCGCACGGCTCGAGCAGGCAGCCCCCGACGGCGAGGTGCTCATCGGGGAGATGACCTTGCGCTTGGTGCGGGACGCCGTCACCGTCGAGCCAGTGGAACCGCTCCAGCTGAGGGGCAAGTCCAAGCGGATTCGTGCTTACCGGTTGATCGGCGTGAGCGGCGGCGAGGCGATCAGGCGGCGAGTCGATCTCCCGTTCGTTGACCGGGACGAGGAGGTCGGGCGCCTGCTCGACGGGTTCGACCGCGCGCTCGGAGGTCCGCGCTGCAAGGTCGTGACCGTGCTCGGCGAGGCGGGCGTCGGCAAGTCGCGGCTGATCGAGGAGTTCGTCGGCCACGTGGGCGGGCGGGCGCAGGTGCTGAGGGGCAGGTGCCTGTCCTACGGGGAAGGCATCACCTTCTGGCCTATCGCCGAAGCTTTCCGCCAGGCGGCTGGGATCCTCCCCGGTGATCAGGAGGAGGAGGCGCGGGCCAAGCTGTGGTCGCTCGCCGGCGCGGGCCGGGAGGATGCCGCGCAGCGGATCTGGTCTCTCATGGGTTTCGGCTCGGGCGCTTACGGCAAGGATGAGTTGCTGTGGAGCGTGCGGGCGGTCCTCGAAACGATCGCCCGCCGCCGGCCCCTCGTCGTGATCCTCGACGACATTCACTGGGCCGAGCAGATCCTCCTTGATGTCATCGAGCACGTCGCCGGCACCTCAGACGGCGTTCCCCTGCTCATCCTCTGCGCTGCCCGCCACGAACTGCTTGACGACCGCGCCGGTTTCCTCGCCGGCCGCCCCGGCGCCCACAGGATCGAGTTGCACGAGCTCTCACGTTCCGACACGGCGCTGGTCCTCGGGAACCTTGTCGGCATCCAGCTACCCGCGGTGCTTGAGGACCGGATCCTGTCCGTCGCTGACGGCAACCCGCTCTTCGCCGAGCAGATGATCGCCATGCTGATCGATTCCGAGGTGATCCGCGAGCAGGACGGCGGATGGGAGTTGGCCGGCGGGTACGACGATGTGACGGTACCGCCGAACATCTCGTCTCTCCTCGCCTCACGGCTCGATCGCCTGCCGCCGCTCGAGCGGGGAATCGTCGAGCGGGCCGCGGTGATCGGCTTGGAGTTCCAGCCTGCCGCCGTCGCGGCTCTCGGCCCGGACGGGGAAGCGGGAGCCGATCTCGCGCCGCAGCTGGCGGTATTGTGCGGCAAGCGACTCATCAGGGCCACCGGCGGGGGTCTTGGCGATGAGGTCTACCAGTTCAGCCACCTTCTCGTGCGGGATGCTGCCTACGATCGTCTGCTCAAGCGGACGCGGGCTCGCCTGCACGATCGCTTCGCTGACTGGCTGCTGGAGGTCTCCGGGACCCGAGTGCCCGAGCTGGAGGAGATCATCGGGTACCACCTGGAGCAATCGTTCCGGTACCGGGCCGAGCTCGGACCCGTGGACGCGCAGACCCGCGCCCTGGGCGAACGCGCCGCCCGGCACCTCGGCGTGGCCGGCTCGCGGGCGATCGACCGCGGTGACATGCCCGCTGCCGCGAGCCTGCTGCAGCGAGCCGCTGGCCTGCTCGACGACGGGCACCCGGACCGGCCGCGCCTGTTGCTCGATGCCGGGGAAGCGCTCACCGATACCGGCGAGCTCGCCGCCGCCGAAGCCACGCTCGACGCGGCGCGCAACGCCGCGGCGCTGCTCGGGAACGACGCGGTCGGAAGATCGGCCGAGCTCGCCGGGCTGCAACTGCGCTACACCACCGACGCCACGAGCGTGCGCGATGGCGTGGTTGCGCGCGTGCGGGAACTATTGCCCGTGCTCGAGGAGGCCGCCGACCACCACGGCCTCGCCCGGGCGTGGCGGCTGCTGACCTATACCCATTGGAGGGCGACCCGGTTCGGCTTGGCAGCAGAGGCTGCCGAGCAGGCGATCCGCTACGCGACGCAGGCGGGCGATGAGGTGATGGTGAGGCGGTTCGCCGGCGCTCTGGCGACTTCGGTGCTGTATGGGCCGACTCCGGCCGGCGAAGCGATCGCCTACTGCGAGGGGGTGCTCTCGCGAGCGGCCGAGGACCGGAGGGCCTCGGCGAGGACCGAGGTTTCGCTCGCGCTTCTCGAGGCGATGCGGGGCAACTTCGAGATGGCCCGGGTCCGTTACCGCCGGAGCCGTGCGCTGCTCGAGGAGTTCGGATACCGGTTCTTCGCCGCCCTCACCTCCATCGACTCGGCGTTCGTCGAAATGCTCGCCGGTGATCTCAAGGCGGCGGAACGCGAGCTCCGCAAGGATTACCAGGCTCTTGAGCAGATGGGGGAGCGCAACTATATTTCGACGACTGCGGGGATGCTGGCCGAGGTCCTGTATCGCCGGGGTCGCTACCAGGAGTCGGCCGGATTCGCCGGGGTGTGCCGGGAACTCGCTTCTCCGGACGACGTGGCTTCGCAATTCCTCTGGCGCTGCGTCCGGGCGAAACTGCTCGCCCGGGACCGCCAGCACGACCTGTCGGACCCGATCCTGGCCGAGGCGCTCGAATTGATCGGCGGTTCGGACTGGGTGGACTGGCAGGGCAACGGGTTCATGGATCTCGCCGAGGTATGCCGTCTTCACGGGCGTACGGCCGACGCCATCGAGGCGCTCGGGCACGCATCGGTGCGCTTTGCCGCGAAGGGCAACGTGGTCTCGCTGCGACGGGCGGACGAACTCGCTGACGAGCTGCGGGGGACGCTGACTGGCGCCACGCTGGACTCGGCGCAACCCGCCGGTCCAGCCTTTACCAGGCCTGAACGGCCGCTTGCAGAAAGCTGATGCATTGGGTGGCTAGATCAGTAGTCCGGCTGGTTCGGTCCGGTGGCGTGCTTGGGCGGTGGAGGATGTCCCGGCCTTCGTAGAACTTGAGAGTGGCGGTCCCCCGCCCGTGGCCTGCCAAGTGGTAGGTGTCGGCCACCGCCAAGTCATCCGACGAATAAAGGGGACCGCCGTGAGCAACACCTACCAGAAGACGAGCCGTCGTGCCCAGCCTGACCCGTTGCCGGGCGAGGTCGCGGTGCCGGAGCAGGTGATCGTGTCGATGGCCGAGATCGCCGAGTCGGCGAAGGAGGCCCTGCTGGCCCCGGCCCGTGGGCACTGGCCTACAGGTAATGGCCGCCATGTTCGGCGAGGATGCTGAGCGGCTAAAGCGGCCCTGAAGGCAAGCACAATGTTGACCGGGCGGGGTACCGGCACGGCAGTGAGGCCGGGTCGGTGACCCTGGGCGGGCGGCAGATCCGGTGACCCGGCCGCGGGTGCGGGGTGTCGCGCCGGTTCGTCGCCGCGACCGAGACCGCCCTGGCTGAGCTGATGACCCGCCGGCTCGATGACCTCGACCTGGTCGCGTTCATGGTCGACGGGCGGGGAAGCGATACCGCGAGCTCGGGCTCGGGGTCTCTGCCTAGCACGAGCTCCATGGAGCCCCCGCCTAGGTGTCAGCAAGCTGACACCAATCATGTCCGCCAGGTGACTGACGTTCGCGCCGCGGTCCGGCACGCTGACCGCAGCCGGTCAATCCCGGCCGGCCATCGGGTCCGGAGCAGGCCGGCCATGGCTACTCACCCAGCACCGGCCACACCCTCCTCGCCGTTTCCGGAGGCAAGCACAGATGCGATTCGATTACACCCGGGCACGCCAGCGGGCCTGCGCGGTCTACACCCGCAGCTGGACATTCTTGATCTCCTCCGTCGTCCTGTTCACCGGCGGGCTCGCGTTCGCGCTGCCGCTGCGACTGGTCGCGATCGCGAGCAACGTCGCCTTCATGACCTACGCGCTACTCGGCCTCGCGTACGGCGACTTCGGCCGCCTCTACCCGATCTTCGTCCTACACACTTGCCTGCTGCCCCTCAACGTGGTGCGCCTCAGAGAGCTGCGGCGGGTGGTCGCGGCCGTCCGCGACGCGGGCGGCGAGCAGGTGGTTCGCGCGCTGGCGCCCTACCTGAGCCTCGAGACGCGCCAGGCCGGCGAGACGCTCTTCCGGCGCGGCGAGGCCGCCGACCGGCTCTACCTCGTCCAGCAGGGCACCGTCGCGATTCCCGAGGCCGGAGTCGCGCTCTCGCCCGGCGACGTCTTCGGCGAAGTCGGGCTATTCGCACCGCACGGCCTCCGCACCGCCGGTGCGGTCTGCGCGACCGACTGCCGACTGCTCACGCTCAGCGGCCCGAAACTCCTGGAGCTCTGCTACCAGGACGCCAAGCTCGCGGTATTCCTCGCCCGCCGCCTCGCGGGCTACCCAATCTCTGGTGTCGGGCTACCCAACCTCTGGTGCAGCGACGGGAAAATCAGGCTCCGAGACGTGAGTGGTAGGGCCAGTTAGCTCATGCGGCATGCGGGACGGGAGCCACTTGGGAGCTACCAGAACGTACAAGCAAACCACAGCGCCGAATGCTTCCGGACGATCGAGTGAGTTCAGGCCGTAGGACTGAATGGATACTTGGCGGGCTCACCCAGGTCCAGCGGGACAGGAAGCCACTGACTGGGTTCTCCGAGGACCATTGGGCGTGAAGACATTCCAAGAAAGAGGCTGAAGGTGCGCATCTACATCTGTGGTGTCCGCGGCTCGACACCAGCCCCCGGTGCCGAGTTCCTCCGCTATGGAGGCCATACTTCGTGTCTGGCCCTGGCCCACGAAGCGGGGGCGGCTCCGGCGCTCATCCTGGACGCCGGCACCGGTCTTCGCCGGGTCACGCAGTTGCTACGCGGTGAGGCGTTCGCAGGCACGATCCTGCTCACCCACCTGCATTGGGACCATGTTCACGGGCTGCCATTCTTCGGCGGAGGCGACCGTGACGACGCCAGGGTCAGCCTGCTGATG
>WNFI01052613.1_pt1 | contig 13686 bp, 8 predicted proteins | sample 5400471 | NCBI WGS metagenome assembly WNFI01 (sample SAMN13153348, study PRJNA577476) | soil metagenome | isolation source: 100 cm saprolite on Douglas fir-dominated hillslope | place: USA:California | collected 2013-09-17 | reverse complement strand
CGAAGCAGGCTTCGACGGCTGATTCGTAGCTAAATTTTTGTACTCCGGTTGCCCTGCTTGCGGTGCATCCGGTTTCTTATTGCCCCACATCGTACCTCCCAAAGGCACTACCACCCCACGCGGATTTCCGGTCGGGGTACTGCAAACTGTATGCCCCGGAAAAGCGCACGGCAAACAAAGTGTGAGCGCGTCGTTCCAGACAGTAACTAGACTTTGGGACAGGCGATGTAAGGCTGGGTGGGCAGTGCGGAAGGATTGTGAGGGAATACGGGGGGAATGTAAAGCGGAGCGTGGGGCGGGTGGTTGGCCAGTTTTCGACAATCAGAGTACAGAGGAGTTCTAGCACAGTAAAGCTCGCCCACGCCTTAACCATGCAGAGCTACTTGGCGGTGGGGCTCGGCGGCAAGATATAGCAAAGAATAAAAGAAAATACGCGAGCCAATTCACAGGAGGAGCAAACATTATGAACTGTTCAGCCCCGTGGAATCCTTGCGGGGAGAATACGGCAGCAAGGAGCACCGCAAAGAGGATTCCTGGCATGGCCAATATTCCAGCAAGAATATCGAAGCCGGGCAGGGCTCCAATAGACGCAACGTAACGGCCAGGGCTACCTACCCATCCGACGAAAGTAATGACCGTCGCTGGCACCACGGAGAGAACTAGCATCCTGATTTTTCTTGTTATCACAACAACTCCAGCAGGGTAAACCAAGTACGCGATTTCTAAGGAGAATCCGATACAGTTGCCGTCGGCACCGGTTTCGGTCTTTCCTAATGATGCAGGTAAGCATACAGGTCCGCCCTTCGAATCAAATGATAAGTGCAGTAAACGAAAAATGAGCGACTACCGTGGCGCAAGACATCAGCCTAAGAGCTTGGCTTGTCGGGGACGGGCTGGGTGGCAACAAAATCGGATTGGAAGCGGGTGGCGTAGGAATCGAGCAATTGCTGGATGCGTTCGGGACTTTGGGATTTCAGGATAAAGCCGACATGGTGATACTTCGTGACGCGATAGGTGATTTCGGGATCGGTGTAGGCGGACGTATCGGGGTGTTCCTGGCGAGCGAGAGAAAGAATGACTCCGGCGTAGTCGCGGCGCAACGGGGGAAGCTGGTAAGGCTGGTTCCCTGCACCGACTTCGAGGCGCGCCCATTCGCGCCAGAGGTTGATGCCCGTGGCAGTCTCGAGGACATCGGAAATGTAGGCGCCGCCGACGCGGGCGGCAACTTCGATGAAATGACATTTGCCATCGGCGTGGGAGCGGAGGAATTCGGCATGAGTAACTCCGCGCATGAGGCCAAGCCCTTCCAGTAGATTGCGATTGATTTCGAGAAGCGATTTGGTTTCTTCGGCTTCACGGAGAAGAGTGCGCGTGGTGAAGACGCCGCCTTGATGAGATGTATCGAGCGGCGGGGTGCCATAGGCGTGCGCTTCGGCGAAAGCGACGCTGCGATCGGAAACCACGCTGTCGACGTGAAAGACCGCGCCGGGAACGAATTGCTCGAGCAAGTAAAAAGATTGCTGATCGCCGAGCTGGTCGAGCCAGGGCCAGAGTTCCTCGGGCGAATGAATCTTTTTCATGCCGATGCCACTCGCTTGCGAGCGGGGTTTAAGCAGCCAGGGACTGGGAACGCGGGCCATGAATTCGCGGAGATGATCGTAATTGAGCACGTGAACGAATTCGGGAACGAGAATGCCGGCTTCGCGAGCGCGGGCACGCATGGCCAGCTTGTCGCGAAAGTAGCGAACGGTGGTGAGGCCCATGCCGGGAATGCGGAGATGTTCGCGGAGGGCGGAGACGTTTTCCATATCGAATTCATCGAGCGCGACGATGCGATCGATGGAATGGGATCTGGCCGCATAACTGACGGCATAAATCAGGCTCTGCAGGGGAAGCTCTTCGGGCATGGTGAAGACTTCGTCGATGCATTCGAACGGCCAGGCAGCGTGGCGAAGTTTTCCCACTGTCAGAAGCAGGACAAGGCAGCCCATCGCTTTGCAGGTGCGGATGAATTCCTGGCCCTTTTCGTAGGAACTGACGCAGAGAATGGTGAGAGGCCGGCCTTCCGGCATGCGACGCCTCCAAGAAGCTCAAGACTAGCGCGCGGATTATACAGCGGCCTCGCGCGCGGGATAAAGAAATTGCAGAAATGGGCCGACGCGCTGCGCCCAAGCCGCTTCATTGTGCTCCGCGCCTTCAACGACTTCGTAATGCAAATCGTGTCCGAGTTTCCAGCCTTTTTCGTGCAGCACATCGCGAAATTTTTCGACTTGCGGGACGATGCGCGGACCTTCGCGGGTGCCAATATCCAGCCAGATGCGCGGGCGAGGCTCGATCACCGCGTTACGCGCGAAGCGGTGAATCACCTGCTGGTTCCACCAGACGGACGGGGAGAGGGCGGCGACTTTTCCGAAAATGCGCGAATGCTTGAGTCCAAGGTAGAGAGAAACAAGGCCGCCCAGCGAAGAACCGCCGATGCCGGTATGTTGCGAGCCGGAGAGCGCGCGGTATTCGCGATCGATGAAGGGCTTCACTTCTTCGATGAGAAATTTTGCGTAGCGATCAGCGCGGCCACCGCCGAGTTTGGGGACGTGAGTGGGCGTGTATTCGCGAATGCGCGCTTTGGTGTTGTACATCCCGACGATGATCAAGGGAGTGACCGAGCCAGACTGAATGCAATGATCGGCAGTCTGCCCGACATGCCAGTCCTGCCCGGGGATGAAGGAAGTGGCGCCGTCGAAGAGATTTTGGCCGTCGTGGAGATAGAGGACAGGAAAATGGCGCGCGGGCTGGCCGTCGTAGCCGGGCGGCGTGTAAACGATGAGGTCGCGCTGATTGCGGAGAAAGCGCGAGCGGAATTGTTCGTGTTTGCGGAGCTGTCCAGAACTCACGGCGCGATGGCCACCAGGAGATCTTTTGCTTCGACATGCTGGCCGGAGGTCACGAGAATTTTAACGATGCGGCCGGAAATGGGCGCATAGATATTGGACTGCATTTTCATGGCTTCGAGAGTGAGAAGTTTTGCGCCGCGTTCCACAACGTGATTCGTCTGCACGGCAATACCACTGATTACGCCGGCGGTGGGAGCGGCGACCTGGCCGGGATCGGCGGGGTCGGCTTTGGGATGAGCGCGTTCGACCACGCGAAGGGCGCGATCCCGGACGTTCACTTCGCGAGGCTGGCCGTTCAGCTCAAAAAAGAGCGTGCGCGTGCCGTCGGGATGCGATTCGCTGATGGTCAGAAATTTGATGATGAGGGATTTGCCGGATTCGATTTCCACTGTGATTTCTTCGCCGGACTTCAATCCGTAGAAAAACGCAGGCGTGGGCAGAACGCCGACGTCGGAATAAGTCTGGCGAAATTTGTCGAATTTGGTGAAAACATCAGGATAGAGCAGATAGTTGAGCAGGTCGTCGCGACGGACGGCGTGGCTGAGTTTTTTCTCCAGCGAGATTTGTCCTTCCTCAAATTTTACTGGTTCCAGGTTTGCGCTGGGACGGCCTCGGAGTGGGGGCTGACCGCGCAAGATAATTTTTTGCAATTTCTTTGGCCAACCACCGGGGGGCACGCCGAGGACGCCGGAAAACAGTTCGACGACAGAGTTGGGGAATGATACATCGTGCTTTTCGTCCAGCGCGAGAACGTCGGCGGGCTGCATCTCCTTGGCCATCAGGAAAAGTGTCATGTCACCCACGACTTTGCTCGAAGGCGTGACTTTGACGATGTCGCCGAAGAGCTGGTTCACCTCGGCGTACATTTTTTCGGCTTCGCGCCAGCGATGGCCGAGGCCCATTGCCGCGGCTTGCTCGCGCAAGTTGGTGAACTGGCCGCCGGGGATTTCATGCTGGTAGAGGCGGGCGGAGCCGGCTTTGGGGCCGGAATCGAACGGGAGATAGTAGGTCCGAACCGTTTCCCAATAGTCGGAGCATTCGTTGAGCGCCTCGATATTGAGCCGCGTATCGCGCGGCGTGTGGCGAAGAGCTTCGACGATGGAATTGAGATTGGGCTGGCTGGTGCCGCCGCTCATGGCAGCGATGGCGCCGTCGGCGATGTCGACTCCAGCGTCGGAAGCTTTCAGCACCGAGGCGGAGTTGATACCGCTGGTGTCGTGAGTATGAAAGTGGATCGGGATGCCGACTTCTTCGCGGAGCGTTCTTACCAATTGGAATGCGGCGTAGGGCTTGCAGAGCCCGGCCATGTCTTTTATGGCGAGGAAGTGCGTCCCGATTTTTTCCAGTTGCTTGGCCATCTTGACGTAATACTTGAGCGAGTATTTTGGGCGGCCCTGGTCGAGAATGTCCCCGGTGTAGCAAATGGCGGCTTCGCAGACGGCGCCGGATTCGAGCGCGGCATCGATCGAGACACGCATGTTTTCGATGGAATTGAGGGAATCGAAGATGCGGAAGACGTCGATGCCCTGGGCGTGCGCTTCGCGGACGAATTCAATAATAACGTTGTCGGGATAGGAGGCGTAGCCGACGGCGTTGGCACCGCGAAGAAGCATCTGAAAGCAGATATTGGGGACGCGTTCGCGGAGCTCGCGCAAGCGGTGCCACGGGTCTTCATGCAGGAAGCGCATTGCGGTGTCAAACGTTGCGCCGCCCCACATTTCGAGACTGAAGAGATTCGACAACCGGTGAGCGACCGCGCTGGCGGTGGCGAGCAGGTCGAACGTCCGAACGCGCGTGGCTATGAGCGACTGGTGCGCGTCACGAAAGGTCGTGTCGGTCATCAGCAGGCGCTTTTCTTTTCGCGCCCAGGCGGCGAATTTCTTCGGCCCTAGTCTTTGCAGAAGCTGGCGCGTGCCGGCTGGCGGTTTTCCGGAGGGCGTTGCCGGAACGACTGCTGGTTCGATTTCCTTTGGAGTTTGCTTGCCCTTCACTTCCGGATTGCCGTTTAGAATGACATCGCCGAGATAGGAGAGCAGCTTGGTGGCACGGTCGCCGCGGCTGGGGAAGCGGAAGAGTTCTGGTGATTCGTCGAGAAAAGATGTCGTGACTTCGCCGGCGCGAAACTTCGGGTGGTTCACGACATTCTCGACAAAAGGAATATTCGTTTTCACGCCGCGAATGCGGAATTCGCGGAGGGCGCGATCCATGCGCTGGCAAGCTTCAGGAAGATTTGCGCCCCAAGCCGTAACTTTGACGAGCAGAGAATCGTAATAGGCGGCGAGGATTGCGCCGGAGTAAGCGGTGCCGCCATCAAGACGAATGCCGAACCCCGCCGGTGAGCGGTAAGTGGAAATTTTTCCGTAGTCCGGTGCGAAGTTTTGCTGCGGGTCTTCCGTTGTCACGCGACATTGGAGAGCGGCACCATTGAGCGGAACATTTTCTTGTTTCGGAAGCGCCATCGGCGGATCGTGGAGTTTGTGACCTTGCGCGACGAGAATCTGGGAGCGCACAAGATCGATGCCGGTGACCATTTCGGTCACAGTGTGCTCGACTTGAATGCGCGGATTGACTTCGATGAAATACAACTTCTGTGAATCAACGTCGTAGAGAAATTCGACAGTTCCGGCATTGCGATAATTTGCTTTGCGCGCGAGCTGAACCGCCGCGTCGCAGAGTTCGCGGCGTATTCCTACCGGAAGATTGGCGGCGGGCGCGACTTCGACAATCTTTTGGTGGCGGCGTTGGACAGAGCAGTCACGCTCGTAAAGATGCAGCAGGTTACCGTGATGATCGGCAAGGATCTGAACTTCCAAATGTCGCGCGCGCGGCAAATATTTTTCCAGAAAAACAGAAGCATCGCCAAATGCGGAGCGCGCTTCACCCTGGGCTTCTTCCAAGAGTGCATCAAGCTGCGCGGCATCGTGGACCACGCGCATGCCTCGGCCGCCGCCACCCATCGCTGCTTTTACAATGACGGGATAGCCGATCTCCCGCGCAATTTTCTGCGCTTCCGCTGGCGACTCGACCGGATTTTCGGTCCCCGGGAGAACCGGAACGCCCGCGGAAGCGGCGAGCCTGCGAGCCGCTGTCTTGTCACCCAATAATTCGAGAAGATTCGGCGGAGGTCCAACGAAGGTGATACCGGCCTTTTCGCAGGCGCGGGCTAGCGCAGGGTTCTCGGAAAGAAAGCCGTAGCCAGGGTGTATGGCGTCGACGCCCTTCTCCTTGGCTAGTGCAACGATTCCAGCAATGTCCAGGTAAGCTTCCACGGGGCCTTTGCCGGCGCCAACCTGATACGCTTCGTCGGCTTTGAAGCGATGCAAAGCGAGGCGGTCTTCCTGCGAATAGATGGCCACGGTGCGAAGGCCAAGCTCATTGGCGGCGCGGAAGATGCGAATGGCGATTTCGCTGCGGTTGGCAGCGAGTAGTTTATGGATCGGTTTACTTTTCTTCATCTCAGAGGCGATCAAACCGTCGCGCGAAATTCTACATTGTTTCATGGGGACAACGCGACTCAGTTGCAGTTTTTTCGATTTGAAGAACAAATTGTTTTTGTAATTGGAAGGAGAAGACACCGCACGAAGCATGCCACTGAACTATGTCGTGGCTAGTCTTATCGAGACTAGTCTGCTACGGAGAGTTGCCAAGACGGGAAGCGACCGTTGCAGATTTTAGCTGCTGCAGCTGCGTTTGCACCTTCGCCCAGGCTTTGGCGTTGCGCTTCGTCGCATACGGCGCATCAGGTTCGGCAAAAAAGTTCAGAAGCTCCGCCTTGACATCCGAAGTGGCGCCAGCAAATTTATTTTCCGCCAGCTTATCCAGCAATTCCGCGTGGGCTTCATCATTCAAACGGTATTGTCCAGGACCGGTGTTCTCGCCGACGTCGAAATTATCGTTTGGCAGATTCAGTCTTTCCTCGCGCAGCGCGGTCAGGAGTTCACGATAGTGGTCGAGCGTGGTGTTGAAACTGGCCTCGAACATCTTTTCGGTCTGTGGCGTAGGAGTCCTGAACTGGAGAATCTTGAGCGGACCGAACTTGGGAATCAGCTTGAACAGAAAGGCCAGAAAACGTTCTCCAGGACTGGGCTTGCGATAGTCCTTGCCCCACTCGCGCTCGTAATTAGCTCGGGATAGGTTAAACAAAAACTTTCTCTTCGTCGCGTCTGGAACATCGTCCCTGATCTCGTCTTTCTTGAGGTGCCAGGCGATGCGCGTGGCTTTGGGGATGAGCTTGCTGACGTCGTGTCGGTAGGAGTTGAGAACTTTATCCTCGCTCACGAGCACATCTTTCAACTCAAGGCCATAAGTCTCGCGAAAAGCCTGATCGAGAACTGAACGGGAAATCTCGAATCCAATGAAGTCGTGATAGCTGTCGGGAGCGTAGCGTTCCCGCGCGATTTCGAGAACATCAAAACCAAATTCGGTTTTCACGTGCGCCAGCCGGTTGTTCTCAAATGAAACGCTGTCGCCGTATTTCTTCCGGAGACCGGGATACAGAATCGGAACGGCCCGGTTGGTGCCGAGGCGGTGACCAAAGTTGTCCGCGGCGTAATGGGCGAGTGCGCCCACAGCAAAAGCGTATTCATTGAGCTCATGCGCTTTGCGCAGAAGAGTCAGGATGAAATCGCCGCTGCGGATGTAATGCGTGAGGTCGCTAAAAAAGGGGCTGCCGTAGGGGTAGTAGCCCATATCTTGAATGATGGCGCCGCCGTAAGCGTAAGCTTGTGCTCTGCTCAAATCCTCTTCGGTGGCCTCTGGGAATTTTTTCATCAGCAGCGGTTTGATGTGTGTTTCCCAGACCGCATCGATGATGGCCTCGTGGGAGAGCACAGCGTACGCGTGAACAGGCGACGGCAGCGCAAGCAAAATGACGATCAAGCAAATGACGATCCGCCGAACGCTCGCGAGCACGCGATACATTATCTCAGTCTACGACGGAAGACGCCGCTTCGGCACCATGTCTTAGTTAGAACAAAACTTACTTTCATGGCCTGAGGAGTGGCTGGGCGAAGCGAATCGGAACGCCAAAGTTGGAACCGCCAAAACCCTTTACGACAGCGAACGTTACTCCAATAACTTCTCCATCGCGATTAAAGAGCGGTCCGCCGGAACCCCCGGAAGTGGTTTGCGCATCGTAGACAATTTTGTCCGGAAGAACGTCACCGATATGGCCCTGAGTGACCAGAGGGCGGATGAGCTTGCGGCGCAGGAGTTCGTTGACGACCTCTTTCGGTTTTCCGCCGGTGCTCTTGGCGATCTCACTTACGGCATCTTCTCCCGCGCGCGCGAGAATAGCGCTGATACCCGTAGCGTAGCCGAGGGAGAGCAGGGGCTGGCCGCTGACGGCCGCATCTCTTCTAGCATCCAGCTTGAGGATGGGTCTTTTCAAGGCCGACAAATCACCTTTCAGCATGGCGAGGTCCGCTACTTCGGAAATTTCGGAAACGCTGACGGGAACGCCGGCAGTCGAATCGGGAAAATAAGCGGTCAGATCCGCAATGCTCGGACTGAGCCCCTGGCTGGAGATAGCGGCGAGCTCGTCATTCTTCCACCACGGTTGGGCCACGTGATGATTGGTGAGTATGCGGCCCGGGCCAACGATAAATCCCGTGCCAAAAAAATCAGCGCGAACTTCAGGTGCACGCCCCTCCAATGTATAAACCGGGTTGCCATCGCTATCGTGGAGCGGCTCGCCGTCCGGATTGATTCCCCCGTAGCGCAGGGGACGACCCGTAGCACGGTCGACGAAGGAGACCGAAACGTGTATAAGACACACGCTTGGCGCGTATGCGCGAATCACTTCTTCAGCGGATTGTGACTCGGTCTCGACGCGCTTGAGCCGCGTGGTCGTTTCTTCGAGCTGCTTGCGTAGTGAGGACACGTCGCCGGGATCCGCGCCGGAAATTTTCTGGCGCAACTCCTCCGATTGCTGCTTGAGCTGTTCCTTTTGCGTGAGCACGTCGGATTGCTGAAGATCGGCCCGCGCACTGCGGGCATCCACCATCAATTGCTCCTGGCGGCGGGCGCCACGCTCGAGTTGCGCGATCATGGAGTACGCCCGGTTCGCTTCTTTGTTGGCACGCCGGGAGTAAAGAACAAAAATTCCCGCGATCAATAAGGCCACAGCGAACAGGGCAGACACGCCAATTTTCAGCGCACGCTCCAGGGAAAAAGCATCGCGGGTCATTTTCTCGGTGACCGCGAGAGCCTGGAAAGCAGTCTGCGCGACCTCGCGGCCTTCATCGGCAATACGAGTCTTTTCCCGGAGTTCGTCAATTGCGTGTTTTTCACGCAATTGGACACGCATACGGGCGAGCAATTCCGCAGCTTCCCAGGTTGAAGTAAGGACCTCGTCCGCGCCAAGATCGAGGCCGCGCGCGCGCTCCGCGCCTCCTCCTCGCGTGAGGAGAATCACTCGTGTCCCCGCAGTGGCCGCATTGCCTTTGACTTCGGTGAGGGCGTCGCAGCACTGAACGTCGGCTAGATCGGCAGAGAGAATGAGCAGGTCAATGCTGGCGTCCTTTACAAACTTGAATCCTTCAGCCTGAGAGGAAGATGTGGCAACTTCGTAGCCCGCCAAACGCACCAGCTCCTCAATGCGGCTGCGTGAAGCGGAGTCGGGATCGACGATCAGGATGGTTTGGTGGTTCGCAGGCAAGTTCGCAACCTCAGGTTTTGTAGGTAGCGCATCGAGTCTTCCTTCGGCTTCATTTTTCCCTGCCTGACCCTCTCGAAAGGCTTCACCCAGAATAGCCGTTACACTCTTCTGATGCACGCCACTGGATTCTGACACAAACAATTTATTCGCGGAAATGGGATGGGAGAACGGGTCAAGCCTGCTAGTGGCTGATGTTCAATAGAAAAATACAAGCAATTCAGAACTAGTATTTGCGGAGGACGCCGATGACGCGCCCCTGAATCTTGACATCGTTCGCGGCCACCATGATGGGAGCCATCTCGGAGTTTGCCGGTTGCAGGCGAACCTTGCCGGGGCCTTCGCGATAAAAGCGCTTCAGAGTTGCTTCTTCGCCGCCAATCAGCGCCACCACGATGTCACCGGCATTGGCGACCTGGGTTTGTTCGCAGACGACGAAATCTCCGTCCATGATGTGATCCTCGATCATGGACGTGCCCTTGACCTGCAAGACGAAGGAATTGCCGCCACGCGCGAAATCCGACTTCGGCAACTGGATGATTTCGATGGAGCGGCTCTGATTGTAGCCGCGGCGAATGAAGCCTTTTTTCTCGAGCGTGGTGATGTGCTTGTGCACGGTTGCCAAAGAGGTGAGTTTGAGGCCCTTGCCAATTTCTTCAAAGCTTGGCGCGTAGCCGTGCTTGGTCTCAAAGGCCACAAGGTAATCGAGGACTTCTTTTTGCCTTTTGGTGAGAGCCATCTGCGCGCCTCCGATTCAAATCTTTTCCAAAGGCACTTTAGGCGAAAACAAAGCGAACGTCAAGCACCTTTTCCTGTTTCGTTGCCGCCGCCACTCTTGCCGCGTTAGGTCTTAACTCTGAGGCTGAAATGGAGACTTGATGGATTCTTCGTTGAGGCGTTATGCCCGGTAACGGACGGCGCGATCTTGGGCTATATTAGGGGCAGTCCTCTTCTGTTTTGTTCGGCTGCTTTCCCTACTTGGAGAGTCAATGGATGAAGGATTCGAACACCGCGTCTTTCTCGATAAGGCACATTTCTTGTCGAGCGACTCTCTCTCTGCGACGCGCGTGCCGGTGTGATATCCTCTTGTTGTCGGCTCCTGGCGGGGCTGCCTTAGAAACCATCCTTTCACTGCACCGCCTCATCCATAAGATTGAGCCACACTCCTGCAGGGGGGACAGCGGGAGTTCATTGATGTGCGGAGGCTCGGACAATAATGTCTACGCTTATAGAAATTCCACCAGTAAAAACTAGGCGCGAAGTGCTGGATCAGGCGGTCATTCGCTTCGCGGGCGACTCGGGCGATGGCATGCAGATTACCGGCAACCAGTTCACCAATACCGCCGCGCTCTATGGCAATGATATTGCTACTTTTCCGGATTATCCGGCGGAAATCCGCGCCCCTGCCGGGACGATTCCCGGTGTGAGCGGCTTCCAGTTGCACTTCTCGTCAAACGAGGTCTACACGCCCGGCGACGCCATTGACGTGCTGATCGCCATGAATCCAGCCGCGCTGAAAGTAAACGTTGCCGACCTGAAGGCCAATGGGATCCTGATCGTCAACAGCGACAGTTTCAAAGAGGGCGACCTGCGCAAAGCGCAAATGACCTCGAACCCTCTGGAAGATCATTCCCTGGATAAGTTCAGGTTGTTTTCGGTCGAGCTCGAGCGGCTGACGCGCCGTTCGCTCGAACATCTTGGCCTTGACGCCAAGTCCATGGACCGTTGCAAGAATTTTTTCGCACTGGGCATGTGCTACTGGCTCTATAACCGCTCGATGGACCCGACGGTCCGGTGGATTGAGGACAAGTTCAAGAACAAGCCGCTGCTCGTGGAAGCGAACAAGCTCGCGTTGAAGGGCGGCTATTCCTATTGCGAAGCGACGGAGGCATTTCAGGTCAGTTATGAGATTCCGCCGGCCCAGCTCACTCCGGGACTCTACCGAAGCATGAGCGGCAACCAGGCATTGGCGCTGGGGTTTGTTACCGCGGCGCAGAAATCCGGGCTGACCCTTTTTCTTGGCAGTTACCCCATTACTCCAGCTTCGGACATTCTGCACGAACTCTCGCAATACAAAGATTTTGGCGTGGTGACCTTTCAAGCCGAAGACGAAATCGCAGCGATTACTTCTTCAATCGGCGCGGCTTACGCTGGCGCTCTAGCGATTACTACAACTTCCGGGCCGGGCATGGCGCTGAAGACGGAGGCGATGGGACTCGCGGTTGCGGTCGAAATCCCGCTGGTCATTTGCGACATCCAGCGCGGCGGGCCGTCAACCGGGCTTCCGACCAAAACGGAGCAAGCCGACCTGTTGCAGGCACTTTTTGGCCGCAACTCGGAAGCGCCTATTCCTGTGCTGGCAGCATCGACGCCTGCGGATTGCTTCTGGGTGGCGATCGAGGCATGCCGCATCGCCGTAAAGTACATGGTGCCAGTTATTATTCTCTCGGACGGCTACCTGGCAAACGGCGCGGAGCCCTGGCGAATTCCCGAGCTAAGTGATATCCCGGGATTCCCAGTGAAATTTGCGACCGATCCGAGCGGCTTCCTGCCTTACAAGCGGAACCCGCAGACACTGGCACGTCCGTGGGCAGTGCCAGGAACTCCCGGCCTCGAACATCGCATCGGCGGTCTCGAGAAGCAGGACCCCACGGGAAACATCAATTACGAGCCACTGAACCATGAAAATATGGTGCGTGTCCGGGCGGCAAAGGTCGCAGCGGTCGCTCAGGATATTCCGAATGTGCTTCCCGCAGGTGACCTGGAAGGCGATTTGCTGATTGTTGCTTGGGGTTCGACCAGCGGCTCGATCACCGCCGCCTTAAAGGCACAACGCGCCAAGGGACGCAAGATCGGCCACTTGCATCTGCGGCACCTCAATCCACTGCCCTCCAATTTGGGCGACGTCCTCAAGCGCTACAAGAGAGTGCTTGTGCCGGAACTGAACATGGGCCAGCTCTTGTGGGTTCTGCGCGCGAAGTATCTCGTTGACGCCGTCGGCCTGAACAAGATCCAGGGCCGGCCGTTCAAGCAAGCAGAGCTGGAACAAAAAATCGAAGAGATGTTGGGACTCTAGGAGAATCGACCATGAGCACAATGACCCTGCCACCGCCTCTGACAAAAAAAGACTTTCAGACTGACCAGGAAGTGCGCTGGTGCCCCGGCTGCGGAGACTACGCAATCCTCTCCGCCGTGCAGTCCGTTTTTCCCGAACTGGGCATCAAGCGCGAGAATTTCGTTGTTGTTTCGGGGATAGGCTGCTCCAGCCGCTTCCCGTATTACATGAATACCTTCGGATTCCACACGATTCACGGCCGCGCTCCGGCGGTGGCCACAGGCATCAAGGCGATTAACCCCCAGCTGGAAGTCTGGGTGGCCACCGGCGACGGCGACGCGCTCTCCATCGGCGGAAACCACACCATTCACATGCTGCGGCGGAACGTCGGCGTCAAAGTTCTACTCTTCAACAATAAGATTTACGGATTGACGAAGGGCCAATATTCGCCGACCTCGGAATTTAACAAGAAAACGAAATCAACGCCGTTCGGGTCATTGGACCGGCCCTTCAATCCGATGTCCCTGGCGATTGGTTCGGAAGCTACATTCGTGGCGCGGTCCGTCGACGTCTTCCAGGGGCAGTTGAAAGAAACGCTGAAGCACGCCGCCGCTCACAGAGGCTCCGCGTTCGTGGAGATTCTTCAGAACTGCAACATCTTCAACGACGGCGCATGGTTCTCCCTGACCGAGCGCGATGCCCGCAGCGAGCACGTGATGCAGCTTGAGCATGGCAAGCCGCTGGTCTTTGGCAAGAATCGCGATAAGGGTATCCGCCGGAAATCGGATGGCGACATCGAAGTGGTGCAACTCGGCAATGGAGTCACGGAGAGCGACCTCGTGGTGCACGACGCGCATCACCCACGGCCTTCTTACGCCTTCCTGCTCTCACACATGGAGCACCGGCCAGGCTTCCCCACGCCAATCGGCGTTTTCCGCGCGTGGGACGATTTGCCGCGCTACGAAGACGTGATGAGCCAGCAGATCAAAGACGTCATCGCCAAGCGCGGTCCGGGCGACCTCGCCAAGCTCCTTCGAGCGGGCGACACCTGGGAAGTGAAGTAGTCCTCGCCCGGCGAAGACACA
>WNFI01150797.1_pt1 | contig 13692 bp, 9 predicted proteins | sample 5400471 | NCBI WGS metagenome assembly WNFI01 (sample SAMN13153348, study PRJNA577476) | soil metagenome | isolation source: 100 cm saprolite on Douglas fir-dominated hillslope | place: USA:California | collected 2013-09-17 | reverse complement strand
AGAAGTGATTTTCCTGATCACGGGGCAAGACGTGTATCGGCAACTGAAATTCGAAAGCGGTGTTCAACGCGTGCAGCGCGTGCCGACGACCGAAGCGAACGGGCGGATTCACACATCGACCGTGACCGTCGCGGTTTTGCCCGAAGCCGAGGAAGTGGATATACATATCGATCCGAGCGATCTCGATATCACCGTCAGCCGGGCAAGCGGTCCGGGAGGGCAGGGCGTCAACACGACTGATTCTGCCGTGCAAATTCTGCACAAGCCCACGGGACTCATCGTAAGCTGCGCGGACGAGCGTTCGCAGATCAAAAACAAGGCGAAGGCAATGGCGGTGTTGCGTGCGCGCTTGCTGAAGAAAAAAGAAGAAGAAGAACATGCGAAGTATGCCGAGCACCGACGCAGCCAGATCGGCACGGGTGACCGCAGCGAACGGATTCGGACGTACAATTTCCCTCAAAACCGTGTCACAGATCACCGCATCGGACTGACTCTTTACAGCCTGCCGCAAGTGATGGAAGGCAACATCGACGAGATTATCGCGGCGCTCCAAAAGGCCGATTTTGAAGAGAAGCTCGCAGCGCTCACTGGGCAACCGTTTCATGTCGTGAGCCAGCGTTCGGCGCCGGACGAAGATTAATTCGGCCCCAAGCGATTCTCTTCAACTCAATGCTGACCCTTTTAGAAATCATCAAACGCACGGCGGATTTTTTTGGCCAAAAAGGAGTGGAAAATCCGCGGCTGCAGGCAGAGCTACTCATCGGACACGTCCTGGGATTGAAGCGGATGCAGCTTTATCTGCAATTCGAGCGGCTATTGACGGAACCTGAGTTGGAAAAGATTCGGCCCCTCGTGCGACGGCGCGCACAGCGAGAGCCGCTGCAATACATTTTGGGGGAAGTGGAGTTTTGGGGGCTTAAGCTGAAGGTTGATCGTCGCGCCTTGATTCCACGGCCGGAGACCGAACGCCTGATGGAAATCGTAGTCGAACGCCTGACCGCGCGTCTCCCGGCGAAAATCCTCGATCTTGGAACCGGAACGGGAGCGCTCGCGCTCGCGTCCGCCAAGCAATGGCCTGAAGCGCGGGTTACGGCGATCGACCAGAGCGGCGAAGCACTGGCGCTGGCGCGAGAGAACGCCGTGGCGCTCAGCTTGGTGGACCGTGTCGATTTTGTTCAGTCGAATTGGTTCAGCACTGTGGGTGCAGAAGTGCATTTCGATTTAATCGTGGCGAATCCGCCTTACCTATCAGCCGAAGAAACGGGCCAGGCGCAGCCTGAAGTGAAGAACTACGAACCGGCCAGTGCACTGACCGGCGGAGGTCCAGAGGGGCGTGCGGATCTCGATACGATTCTCGTTCAGGCGAAAGACCATCTAAGTACCGGTGGGCTGGTTGCGCTCGAAACTGGAATTGCCCAACATTCTGCCCTCGTAAGCCGTGCCGCCGAATTAGGGTATGGGTCGCTGGCTTCTCTGAAAGACCTCGCTGGACGAGATCGTTATTTGCTCGCGGTTAAGCCCGAATAAAAGGACGGGCGGGCTACTCGGCTGACTGAGTTCCAAGTATCGGAGGTCCAGAGTACTGGCACGCAATTAGCTCTCGCTGCGTCGACGCTAGTCACCTGTAAAACCGCAGCGTTACCGCTGCGGTAAACCCGCAAGCTCCACTATGTACCAGCCTCGTCTCCTCTTAGCGCTCAGCGCATTCGTCGCATCCGCCTCGGCCCTCGCAGCCGAGCCCAAGTACGACGTTTATGTGCCATTTACCCCAGAGAATGCCATCATCGGCCATTTCTCTCCGATCAAAACGCCCGTCGTAAAAATTAAATCGGGCGACACAGTGAAAATCGACGGCGGCGGCGGGCAACGGTGGGGAGACAAAGATCCTAACGCGTGGCTGAAGGAAAACGGCATCGATGGAACGATTGAAACGATTCCTGCTCTCGCCGAGACCGTTAAAGTATTGAAGGAGACTCCGCGGGTTGAGGGTATCCCTAACGGGCATTTGCTTGTTGGGCCCATTTACGTCGAAGGTGCGGAGCCAGGCGATACACTTGAAGTGCGCGTCGTAGCGGTGATTCCACGTATTCCATACGGAACGACCGGCGGATCTCCCGCCAGCGGTGCGATTCCGGATCTCGTTCCGAGACCTTTCACGCATATCGTGAAGCTCGATATGAAGCGCAATATGGGAATCTGGAATTCCAATACCGAAGTCCCGCTTGCTCCCTTTAACGGTGTGATGGCTACCTGCCCATCTGTTGAAGAAGGTCCAACGCGCAAGTCCGGCCCTCCGGGAAATTTCGGCGGAAACCTCGATTGCAAAGAGCTCTGTGCCGGTTCGAGCCTTTATCTGCCGGTTTTCCAGAAAGGTGCCTTGTTTTACACGGGCGATTGTCACGCCGCTCAGGGCAACGGGGAAATCACGGTTAATGCCATCGAGACCGCTAACTCTGCTTACTATAAATTTGTTCTGCACAAGGGCAAAACGATCGCGATGCCGCGGGCGGAAAATGCGACGCACTTTATCACATTCGGACTCGACCCTGATCTTAATAAGGCGATGCGCCAGGCCATCACAGAGACAATCAAGTTCCTCGGTGAGAAACGCGGGCTCGATTTCTTCGATTCGTACGGCGTCGCGAGCATCGGCGTTGATTTCTGTGTGACACAGGATGTGGACAAGACCAACGGCATCCACGGCATGATTCCGAAAAAGATCTTCACCGATCTCAAGGACGAGTTCTGGTCGAAGACACAGCAATAAATTTTTCCTACTAATATGAATCTCAAAAAACAATTTCTTTGCGCCGCACTTGTTTGCTGCACGACAGCCACGTGGGCTTTTCCGCCTGAGCCGAAATATGATGTGCTCGTCCCGCTCACTCCGGAGAACGTTGCAATCGGACATCTGAGCTGGGCGAAGGACCCGGTGGTTAAAGTTAAGTCGGGCGCGGTGGTGAAAATCAACGGTGGTGGTGGCGTTCGCTGGAACGACAACACCGATCCTTCGACCTGGCTTAAGGAGAATGGCGTTTCCGCAACGCTCGAAGACACGCCAGCCCTTGCCGAAACCGTGAAAGTTTTAAAGGAAACAAAGCGCGCGGAAGGAATTCCGGGCGGTCATATGCTAGTAGGGCCGGTGTATGTTGAGGGTGCGGAACCGGGAGACACGTTGGAAGTGCGCATCCTGGATGTGCGCCCGCGCATTCCTTTCGGCACCGTGTCGACGATGCCTGGTAAAGGTGGCATTCCTGATTTAGTGCCAAGGCCGTTTACCCGTGTTGTTCGCTACGATGCGAAACGGGATGTCGGAATTTTTGAAGACGGAGTGGAAATTCCGCTGAAGCCTTTTATGGGTGTGATGGGCGTGGCGCAGCCGCTCGAGGAAGGTCCGATTCGGAAGTCAGGTCCTCCGGGTGTGTTTGGCGGCAACTTGGACTTGAAGGAGCTCGTTACAGGTTCGACGCTTTACTTACCTGTTTTCCACAAAGGTGGACTTTTCTACACGGGCGATTCCCACGGCGGTCAGGGCGATGGCGAGGTGACGGTAAGCGCAATCGAAAGCGCGAACAGTTGCACGCTGCAGTTCATCGTCCACAAGGGAAAGACCATCGCGAGTCCGCGGGCAGAGAATGCGACGCACTTTATGGCTATCGGTCTCGACCCCGACCTAAACAAAGCGATGCGCATGGCGATCACCGAGACGATCAAGTGGTTGGGCGAACTGAAAGGCTATGATTTCTTTAACGCCTACACGCTTTCAAGCATCGGCGTTGATTTTCACGTCACACAAGTGGTTGACGGTACGCAGGGCATTCACTCGATGATACCGAAGAGCATCTTCACCAAGGACAAATTCGAGTACTGGTACAAACCGGTGGCTCAGTAAGGTTAGATATTTAGAGAATGCCGCGTCCTAATTTTAGGCGCGGCATTTTTTTTCGCGTGGGTCTGGAAATCTAGGTGGGCCGTCGCGTCTCTGCGAGGGCATTTCGCGCTTTCAATGTCCGTCTTCGAGTCAATGCCATCGCAGGGACGTGACGACCCAACCTAGCGGGCGTTTTCGGCGGCGCTCAATAACTCAGAGCCAGGAAGGCGTACTTTGTAGTCCGGCTCGGAATGGACGAACTTGATGTTGCCGTCCTTGCCGATGATGAAGACCGACGGAATGGGGAGCCAGTAACTGTCTCCCTCGCCTGGGACTGGTGCGAGATCGATGCCTTTATCGATCATTTGCATCGCGGAGTCGCGCGCGACGTGAAAGGCAACGCCGTAAGCGTGCGAGGCAAACATGTCGCGATCGGAATAAAGCTGATAGCCCAGATGAAGTTTGGCGACCGTAGGTTGGAGCTTCGACGGCTTGTCGGTTGAAAGCGCGACGATCTGATAACCGAGTGCGGTTAGTTTAGGCTCGAGACTTTGCAGATCAGCCAAGTGTCGATTGCAATAGGGACACCAACCGCCGCGGAAGAAGATAAGAATCGTGGGCTTCGTTCCGGTGATATCGCGCAAATTCAAAACGGCGCCGTCGACTGCACGCACGGTGGCTGCGGGATTTTGAGTTCCCTTTTTCAGAGGCGTCGCCATGTCTGCTGATTCAGCAATGGGCAAAGCACGTGCAGCGCCCATTGCAAAAAACGCAGCGACAAGAGTTCCCGTTAATAGCCGGAGCACCTTCATAAGAATAGGGTTAGACCGAGCGGGCTCAAAGTAACAGGACAATCCTTTCACGGAGCGTCATTATCTCGTCACGCAGCCTGGTCCAGTGATTCGTTGTCGGTCACCGGCTCGGGTCCGGGCTTCACGATCTGAAGCGCAGTCAGCTCCGGATCGCGATGCCTTCGCTTTCGAACATCAGCCCTCAGTACTCGAATACTTCGCCCGGCAATGCGGGTGTCAGTGACGGGAGCTTGCGATGATGGCTGATCTGTTCGTAGCCATACGCGATCTGCAGCAGTTTTGCGTCCTCGAAAGTTTTTGCCATAAACTCGACTCCTTGGGGCAGACCATCGCTCGTAAAACCGCCCGGTACCGTGATGGCCGGCAATCCACAGTAGTCGCTTACGCTTTGGCCGCTGATGCCGTTCGCGAGAGGCCACGTACCTGCTTTCGGGAGCGCACCCGAGCGGACGGGATACACGAAGGCATCGAGGTCGTATTTCTCCAAAAGATCTTCGAGCAGTTTCTTCAACGCCGCACGGCCGCGATAGCGCGCGGCGTATTCTGGATTTTTTTCCATCGGTAGCGCGGCTTCGGATTTCTCGTAATTCTCCTTCAAGCGCGGGTGAAACTTCCCCGACGCGATCAATTCAGCCAAATTTTTCACCGGTTGATTCGGACCCCGATCTGCCATGTAGGCATTGAACGCCCATTTATATTCCAAGTTGCCCATGCTGGTATCCATCGAAGCCATTTTAAATAAATCGGTGCCCGTCGTTACTGGATCTACGATAACGGCGCCTTCTTTTTTCATTTGCTCCACGGCATCGTCGATCAGCTTGTTCCACTCGGCATTTTCCTCGCCGGGTTTGAAGAGATCACGGAGGACTCCGAGCCGCTTTCCCTTGATGCTGCTGGACTTCAATAGGGACTCGAACGGAACATCAGGCACTTTGCCGATGCTGAGGCGTGTGATCTGATCGTTCGGGTCGATGCCGTACATATTGGTTAGCATCACTGCGACGTCGTAGACAGAACGGGCCATCGGTCCGCCGCGGTCATGCGAGAACGAAATCGGCATGATGCCGGCGCGGCTCAGCACTCCTTCTGTCGCAACCATTCCAACGAGATTGCAGTCGTTGGCCGGATGGCGAACCGAGCCACCGGTTTCGGTTCCGAGACCTGCTGCACCGAATACCGCTGCAAGACCCGAGCCAGTGCCCGCGCTTGAGCCGCCAGGGATGCGATCGAGTCCGTAGGGATTCAACGTCATGCCGCCGAGTGAACTCACGCCGTTTCCACCGCGTGCCATTTCATCCATATTCATCTTTGCAAGAATAACCGCACCAGCCGCACGCAACTTCGCCACCATGTATGCGTCCTGCATCGGAACTGCACCGGCAAGGGCCAACGCGCCACCGGTTGTTGGGAGATCGTACGTGTCAAAGTTATCCTTCACCAAAACGGGCACACCATGGAGAGGCGAACGAGGTCCCTTGGCTTTGCGCTCGGCGTCGAGTGCACGGGCCTGCTCAAGCGCCTTGGGATTGAGCGTGATGATGGTGTTCAGTTTAGGGCCGGTTTTATCGTAGGCCGCGACTCGGGCGAGGTAGAGCTGGGTAAGCTTTTCCGAGGTTAGCGCACCGGAATTAAACGCGTCGTTGATATCGGCGATCGTCGCAGTGGTGAGATCGAATTTTTTTGCGTGAGCAGTGGACAATCCCAGCGCTAACGCGAGGACGAGAAGGGTAGAGCAGCGGCGTAGGTTCATGAGAAATGAAAAGAATCGGAAAAGTGCAGCGAGGCGGGCGCGAAGACAGCGGGCTCGCATGACTGCGAGAGAGATGCGTTTTCCTGAATCAGGGGTCGGCGTTAAGCGCCGACCGCTGAACCCGCATTAACTTCCGAGATGCGAAACGGCTTCTGTCGCAGCGACGCGAACTGCGCCCTGGGTATCGAACACCGTTTGATAACTCTGGAGTTTCTGCTGAATCGCGGAGGATTCCGCAGCCGTCGGGTGCGCTGGATTTGCGGCGGGAGGTGGTGCTCCGAAACGAAGCAGACATACCGTTAGCAAACGCCGCGCGTCGTCGGTGGAGAGCGCACCGCCTTCAATGAATAAATTGTTTTGTTCGCGGGCAGCCGTACTTCGACCGACTCGAACGACCGGAATTCCCATGCACGCCGTCATATGCAGCGCGTCGTTCGCAGCGGGGATAAACATTCCCCGGTTATTGCCCACGCCCACGATACCCGATAGCGGGTGGGTGGTGATCATACGGGCCGCGCAGAGCAAAATTTCAACTTCGCTGGCCCCTTCGCGTTGTGCGTCGTTCGGCGACCAGCGTGGACTCTGCACCACAGCGATTTCCGGAACGGCCCCTGCGGTCACTTGGCCGTCAGCGGTCTTCACTGAGACTTTTACAGTTAAGATTTTATTTCCCTGCCGCTTAACACCGGTAACGGTTGTAGGTAATGCGGCGGAGGCAATGCCGAGGGCTCTAAGGTCGGTGGATTCCTCGGCTAGTCCTGCGCTCGCCAGTCCGATGCAAACTCCCGCCAGGGCCATCCAGCGGTTTTTGCGGCAAAGGTGCGTGATTAGCGGCATACCCTACTTTAGCAGCCGCCATGCCTCCGTCCCGCGGGTTAGAATGAAAATAACTCATACCCGGACAGCCGGGACTGGAGTGACACTTAGATAAGAGGGTGGGGCGTTGTAAACGTTGACTAAAGCGCAAGGAGCGCAGGCCAGCGGCTAGCGCTCCCTAATTCTTTCCCGCACCATGCTTGGATATTCGGTACTCTATCGCCGCTTTCCTGCTTCAATTTGGGGCTATACTTTTTCTATTCGCGGTTAGTATAAATTATAACCACATAATATCTGTCGAGTAAACCGAAGGTAGGAAGCCAATATTGGCATGTTGAACCGAACAAACGGGCGCATCCGATCGGTGGTTATATAAGCTGGATTTTCGAGACCCGACCTTTTAGCTTCCGGTCTGTCCAAGATAGGCGCTGGCTCTATGCGGTAGCGTCCGCCCGCTCGTTGCCTGCTATTGTTTTGGAGCGGAGGTAGGGGCCGCAGATTTCTTGAAGCTGTGACGGACTAAAGGGTTTCGCGACGACCGGAACACCGTTCTGCTCCATTTTGAGCTGGGAGGACGCCCCGCCAGCGTGGCCGGTAATGAAAATAAAGCGATTGGCCAGAGCTGGTCTATTATTTTCAATCCAATTGTAAAGCTCTAGGCCTCCCATATTTGGCATACGCACATCAGAGATTACCAAATTGTAGGATCCTTGTTCGAGAAGAGCGACGGCTTCAACGCCGTTCGAAGCGATATCGACGCTGCAACCAAACAGTTCACGGAGGAACTCCTGCAGAAGCAGCCGGATGCTCTCTTCGTCATCGACGATGAGAACGCGGGCGTTGGGTACGATTTTCTGGGAGGTTGGCATACCGGCTGTTTCTTCGGGATCTATTGCCTCAATGATCGCGGGCGAAGTGTCGATAGGTATTTTTACGATAAAGGTGGCTCCTTCACCCAACTCGCTTTGCGCGGAGATAAGTCCGTTGTGCTGGTTGACGATGCTAAAGCATACACTTAAACCGAGTCCGGTCCCCTCGTCTGGACCTTTGGTGGTAAAAAAAGGATCGAAGATTCGGTTGAGATTTTCTTCCGAAATGCCCTCTCCATTGTCGTATACTGCCAGTTGAGCGGCATCACCGGTTTTGCTAGCGGCGATGATCAGACGTGGGTAGGAGACTTTGCGAACTGCGTGAAGTGCATTGAGCGCGAGGTTCATTAGCACCTGTTTCAATTGCGGTGGATCTGCCAGGATCGGAATCGGATCGTTGGGCAAACGAAGCTCCAATTCGCATCGCGCCTCGCGCAACTTGAAACGAAGGACCGCAACGGATTCCTCGACGATCGAACGGAGATCGACTTTGCGCACGCGGCCCGTACTCGGTTTCGAAAGCTGGAGCAGTTGCTGTATGATGTTGGCTGCCTCCATTGCACTTTGATGAATGAGTTTGGCAAAGTGCGCATTACGCCCGATGCCTGTCCCCTTGATTAGATCGGCGAAACCAACGACTGGAGTGATCTTGTTATTGAGCTCATGCGCGATGCCGCCGACCAAGGTGTCGAGCAGAGATTGTTTTTCCTGACGCGCCAGATGGCGTTCCATCGCACGGCGCTCGGTGATGTCGTCAAAGCATGCACAGATCTGGCCGGTCTCACGAATCCACCGCGTAACGATTTCAAAAATCCGTCGACCACGCTCAGGTGTATCAATGTGAAATTCCTGCGTGATCGGTCTTGTGGAACTCGGGGTACTTTCGTGCTGCCGCAGATTGCCGCGAAATGCTCGTCGCTCAGTCGAATCGATCAGTTCGAAAAGGGCCAGTTTTCGGCCATCATAGTCCTCGGGTAAACCCAGTTGCTCTTTCAGCCGGTGGTTGATCGCATGAGCGGAGCCGTCCGGTGTGAGCAGCGCGACGCCAAATCCGTTGTTATCGAACAGGCTTTGGTAGCGGCCCTGAGATTGGCGGAGTTCGTGATTGATTTGAAACAGCGCCAAGTTTTGTTGGCGCAATTCCTCCTGTTGGAGTTGAAGCTGCGCGAGCTGCTCCTGCACCATCCGTGACTGCAGCTTGGCGAGCGTCTGGATATCAATGAGACCGAGCAGATTTCCATCTACGTTGATGAGTGCAATGTCCTCCTGAAACTCGCTATCCTTGCGGGACAGAGAGAGGTTGAGCACGTCGCGGAGCGGTATGTCGTCGCGGAAGATCAGCGGATTCGGAATCATCGCTGCCTTAACCTGGACGTTGCTGTAGAGCGCGAAACCAAAGCGCGATCCCATCATAAACCCAATCATCGAGCGCGAACAGAGGCCGATGACGCGATTTTCTTCGATCACCGCGAGGTAGTCTTGATGCTGAATGCGAAACGTGCGCTGGGCTTCTTCCAGAGTTGTGATGGAAAGTATGGTCTCGCGGTGGTGGATCAGTGAAGTCAGAGAGACCTGATCGGCCGACAACACACCCTTCGAGCCGGAGTCTAACTCAGTGCCGCGTGCGCTCGGCGCGTCATCATGAACGTGAGGTGTATGGATCAACGGAGACTTGGTTTTCACAACAAACTGACACTTGTGGAGTCGGCTCGGGTGACGAGCCTCCCTTGTGACGTTTGGGTTAAGTTAGTTCGGATAGGTGGAACCGAGCTTTGAACTGCGCTCGGAGAAGGGATCGTTCGTACCACGCGGGGACGGGGACTGCAGGGTGATGTATGTGACACCGCGAACACCGTCGCAGGACCGCGACGGCCCACCTTACTCGACGGTAACTGACTTCGCCAGGTTACGGGGTTTGTCGACGTCTCTGCTTAATTCGGCCGCGATATAGTAGCTCAGAAGTTGTACGGGGACGGTCGCGACAATCGGCAAAACCGCTTCGTGACAGTCAGGAATGTAAATGACTTCGTCTGCCAATCCTGACGGGAGTTCGCAACCTTCAGTGGTAATGACGATCGTTTTACCACGGCGGGCTTTGATCTCTTGGATGCTGGAAACGAGCTTGTTGAAGATCTCGCTCTTCGGTGCGAAAAACACCGTGGGACATTTTTCGCTGATGAGCGCGATCGGGCCGTGTTTCATTTCCGCAGCGGGATAGCCCTCCGCATGGATGTACGAAATTTCCTTCAGCTTGAGAGCGCCTTCGAGTGCGATAGGGAAAAGAGAAAGGCGCCCGAGAAACAAAAAGTCAGAGTAGTGCGCGTAGCGCTTGGCGATCTCTTTAATGTGTGGCGCTTGTAGGAGAACTTTGCGGACCAAATCGGGCACACCTTTTAGCGCGTTTACGTAGATCACGCCGTCGCTGAAGCTCATGTCGCGCATCCGCCCGACGTAGAGCGCGACCATCGCGGAAATGAGCAGTTGTGACGTGAAAGCCTTGGTCGAAGCCACGCCGATTTCGGGACCCACGTGCTGATAAATACCGCCGTCGGCCTCGCGCGCGACGGTTGAGCCGACGACGTTAGTCACGGCCATGACGCGGTAGCCCTTTCTGCGTGCTTCGCGAAGCGCGGAGAGTGTGTCAATCGTCTCGCCCGACTGGCTCATGACGAAGAAGAGCGTGTTGCTCGAAAGAGGCATGTTTCGGTAGCGGAATTCCGAAGCATAATCGACTTCCACGGGAACGCGTGCGAAACGCTCGATCAAATGTTCGGCCACGAGACAGGCGTGCCAGGCGGTGCCGCACGCGCAGAACTGAAAGCGCTCAATGCTGCGAAACTCGGCTGCGTTGAGATTGAGTCCGCCGAAATTGGCGGTGGAGCCGTCTTCGGAGAAGCGACCGCGCATGCTGTTTTCCAGCGCGATGGGTTGCTCAAAGATCTCCTTTTCCATGAAGTGGGCGTACTTGCCCAGCTCTGCGGCTTCGACCGTCCATGTCACCCGGTTGACGACGGGTGAAACATCTTCTTCGGCGAGTGTCGTGATCGTGAAGTTCTTCGAATTGAGGTATACGACCTCGCCGTCTTTGAGGTACACCACGTTTTGGGTGCGGCTGACGAGAGCGGAAACGTCAGAAGCGACGATGTATTCACCGTCGCCGACGCCGAGGATAAGGGGAGAGCCTTTGCGGGCCGCGACGATCTCGGAGGGCTGATCCGTACAGAGAACGGCGATACCGTAAGTGCCTTCAACGTGGAGAAGCGCTTTGCGAACACTGGTCAGAAAATTGCTCCGTTCGCTGCTTTCGGGCTCTTTCGCGTAATGATACGCAATTAGATTAACCAGTGCTTCGGTATCGGTTTCGGAACGGAAGGTGTAGCCTTTTTCGATAAGGAATTTGCGCATGCCGGCGTAGTTTTCGATTACGCCATTGTGAATGAGAGCAAATTTACCATCGCTACTGAGGTGTGGATGCGCGTTGGCGTCTGTCACGCCACCATGAGTTGCCCATCGGGTGTGACCAATGCCTGTTGTGCCGGTCAAACGATGTTGCGCTGCTTGCCGAGAGAGCACTTCAACTCGCCCCGCCTTCTTGACCACCTCAATTCCCCCATTTTGTTGGATCGCCAACCCAGCAGAGTCGTATCCGCGATATTCAAGTCGTTTCAGGCCTTCGAGAATGATGGACGCTGCTTTTTGTTTTCCGACGTAACCAACGATACCGCACATAAATATTTATCTTTTTACTGGAGATTTTCCATATGCGGTTAAACTCTGAATAGGGTTTAAGCAACCCCCCTTTTATGCCTACCAATAAAGTTTTGGCCGTGATCATGGGAGGCGGTCGAGGAACCCGCCTCTATCCGCTCACCAAAGAGCGCTGCAAACCAGCCGTGCCGCTGGCAGGCAAATATCGACTCGTAGATATTCCCATCAGCAACTGCCTTAATTCGGATATCAATCGCATCTTTTTGCTTACGCAGTTCAACACCGCGTCGCTTCATCGGCATATTCAAAATACGTTTCGATTCGATCCGTTCGGCGGAGGTTTCGTCGATATCTTGTCGGCTGAGCAGACTGACAAAAGTGACGACTGGTATCAAGGCACGGCTGATGCCGTGCGGCGCAACCTGATTCATTTTCGTTCTTTCCCGCACGAATTTGTGCTGATCCTGTCGGGGGACCAGCTTTACCGCATGGACTTTCGGAGCATCATTGACACCCATATTGCGACGGGTGCCGATGTGTCGGTTGCGGCCGTACCGTTTCCGGTTTCGAGGGTGGAAGGCCTTGGTTTAATGCGAGTGGCAGACGATCTTTCGATCAAACAATTTGTGGAAAAACCGAAGGATCCGGCAGTTATCCAGAGTCTCACGGTCAGTCCGGCGCTGGAGGCTAAACTGACACCCTGGCCCGAGAAGCGGTGCTTGGCCAATATGGGTATCTATGTTTTCAACCGGGCCGTTCTCCAGGAAGCCCTCGATAGCAATACGACGGATTTCGGCAAAGAAGTCATCCCGTCGTTGCTCGGCAAGAAGAAACTCTTTGCGCATATTTTCGAAGGCTACTGGGAAGACATCGGTACGGTGCGCGCGTTTTTCGAAGCGAATCTGGCGCTAGCTCAACCGTTGCCTCCGTTCAATTTCTTCGAGCCCAAAGCGCCGATCTACACCCAGGACCGCTATTTGCCCGCGTCGAAGGTCAATAAATGCACGATTGATCACGCCGTGATCGGAGATGGTTCAATCATTACCGACTCGTCGCTCACTCACTGCGTAATCGGAATCCGTCCTTACATCGGTGAAGGTTCGCACCTCGAAAACGTGATCGTGATGGGGTCCGACACTTACGAGACACTTGATGAACTTGCCGAAAACACCGCCAAGAGCATCCCACGCCTCGGTGTAGGCAAGGCATGCAAGATTTCTGGCACGATCATCGATAAGAATGCGCGAATCGGAGATAACTGCACCCTGTCGCCCGAAGGAAAAACGGATGGCGAGTACATTGGCGGGAACATCATCATCCGCGACGGAGTGTTGGTCGTGCCGAAGGGCGCCGTTATTCCGAACGGAACAATGCTGTAGGTAATGAGAGGTGGGCCGCCGCGTCCCTGCGGAGGCTTTTCGCGAATGAGACGTTCGTCTTTAATACGATTGCCGCCGCAGGGACGCGACAGTCCACCCCGCTTTATACTCGCGCTTTTCTCGAGTGGACGATCAACGCAAGACCGGCGGCGATGAAGAAGATCGAGTAAAACGTTCCGCGGCTTAGACCGAAGAACAGCGAAGCGTCGGGCTCACGGAAAAGTTCGCCGAAGATACGGACGAGCGCGTAGCCGATCAAAAATTCTCCAGCTAGGTGCCCGGGACGCGTGCGTGCGACGTCCGTTTTCCAGAAACGCAGTTGTAGGTAAATTCCGAGCAGAAGACCTTCAAGCAGCGCTTCATAGAGTTGCGAAGGATGCCGCGGGAGGTCGTTTCCGCTCATGGGGAAAATGACAGCCCATGGCACCGTCGTTGGTTTGCCCCAGAGTTCTCCGTTGATGAAGTTGGCGATGCGGCCAAGAAAAAG
>WNFI01685263.1_pt1 | contig 13694 bp, 13 predicted proteins | sample 5400471 | NCBI WGS metagenome assembly WNFI01 (sample SAMN13153348, study PRJNA577476) | soil metagenome | isolation source: 100 cm saprolite on Douglas fir-dominated hillslope | place: USA:California | collected 2013-09-17 | reverse complement strand
AAGACGATCTTCCTTTGCGATTACCTCAGCGCCGAGGCATTGAGACGCGAGATCCACGAAGGGCTCAATGTTGTCGAGAACTGGAACAGTGCCACCAATTTTATCCTGTACGGGCGACATGGAGAGTTTACTACCAATCGGCGTGAGGGCCAGGAACTAACAATGCTCTCACTCCACCTTCTCCAGGCCAGTCTGGTTTACACGTTATCTCGTGATTCTGGTGGCATAAGCAAGAAAGTCTTTTACTCAGCCACTACTCCCTCTGCCATCTCTTCAATAGCTGCTGCTACATCCATGGTCAACTCCTCTGCTCGACACAGGGCCTGGCGAAGACGGGCCACCTCCATCTCTCGCGCCGCAATTTGGCCTGCAGGCTCTCCACGCTTGCTCGCCGCGGCCAAAGCCCGCTCATGACTGGCTAACATCCGGCGAAAGATGGGTGCTGCACTCTTTTTCGGCTGGGCATGCACACACCCCAAACAGACCAGTCCCTTCGGACAATATTCTCCCGTCGGCAAGGCGCACACATGGGTTCCCATATCTCGGAGGCTGCATGAAGCTGCAAACGCCGCCCATTCCTCGGCTGTTGGATTCCGAAAACTGTCTTCTCCATGAACCGCACGATACACCCCGTGAAGCGCTTTCCGATACTCATCGACTAAGTGGGTCGGATACAACTTGGCGTAGACCATCACCGTATCGAGGGTTGTATGTCCAAGCAACGCTTGAATCACATGCACGGGCGTATTGTTGTTCAAGTGTTCGGAGGCAAAGACCCGACGACAATCATGTGGACGCAGCACTAAGGGCAATCCTTGTGCTGTCTGCGCTCCAGCCTTCGTCGAGAGATGATGCAAACGCGTGCGAATGGTCGCGGCGGTGATGCAACTGGGATGCCCAGCTCCCTGGAGCAGATAGGGAGCACGAGGAAGTGGGAGCTGCTCATGGTAATCCCACTGGTCGCAGAAGGGAACGGTGGTGCTGCCATAGAACTGTTTCACCTGCTGGATGATCTCGGCGATCACTCTGCCCAGGCCATCTCCAATGGGAATGACGCGTGCGCGATCATATTTGGAAGGCTTGACATGCAACATGTAGTAGATCCGTCCGTCAGGCATCCGTCGCTTGAGAATATCCAGGGTGGTCAGTTCACAGGCTTCTTCCACCCGCAAGCCACTCTGAACAAGCAGCTCCAGTAAGGCCCAATCCCAAAATGCATGCCGCGCGGCCGTTTGCCTCCTGAGGTTGTCAGGTGCCTGTTTGCGGGCATCTTCGGTCTCTACCCAGTGTTGGAGAGCGTAGGCACGAATCTTGGGCATTTCCCGCTCCAGGTCCAGGATCGTTGCCGTCATACGAGCCTGGCTGCGTTTGCGGGCCTGCTCGAACCCCACCCCGATCAGGTCATGCCGCGTTAAGGGGATGGTACGCGGGGCGTAGAGAGCGAAAGGGGAGTCGGGTTCAGTCGCCCAGGTGCAGATATCAGCGAAGAAGACCCGCAGATCAACGAGCCAGTTGCAAGCAGTCGCCCGATCATCACGATCCTCTGGTCTCCCTCGCGTGAGCGAGCGTCCCCGTTCAATCGCGTAGGGAATGAAAGCGCGCACATGAGTGGGCAAGATTTCAGGACAGGTACGTACTTCAGGGAAGGTCTGGGCCATGAAACGCCAGAAGTGCGTCAGAGAGTACATCTTGCCCCGCAGTGTGGCGTAGACAGAGCTGATGCGCAGGGCGTAGGTGTTCAGATACAAGCTAGTGACCTGGCGAAAGGGCTCGGGGATGGCAGATCGTTCGACCATCTCCTCCATGGAAAGGCGATCTTTGCGCAAATGGCGCGTGGGCGCTCGCTTTGGCGTCCGTGGAAAGATCCCGAGCGCACAGAGCGCGGCGTCGAAAGTGTCACTGCCAAGTTCAGCGGCAGAAGGGATGCTGAGCAGATCGTGTTCGGTGATTTGCTCAAGCCGCTCATAGCCGTGGGCAAGCAAGAGACGGAGTCCCGCATTGAGTGCAGCAGCTCGCATCTCTGGCCGTGCCCAGGTCAGTGCGTCAAGTGCCTCTTTCAGCCGATGGATTTGTCCTGCCAGCGGATCAGCAGGAGCAAGCGACTCCATCCAGGTGGTAGTGTAGGTCGTGCAGAGGAAATCCCACGAGACTCGCACAAGCCGAGCGGCGACAGCAACACGCACCGCGCCAGTCCACCATTTTCCAGCAGGCCGATCCTGGCCTGCTACCCACTGTGGCCAGATGCGGTGCTCAAAGTCCTGCCAGCGTTCTTGAAGCGTCAGACCATAGCAGGTTTCCAGGGCGTGACACAGGGGATCAAACGTGCGCATGATTTGCTGGCGAGCATAAGGGTGGAAGCGCATGCCCTCCATCGCGGCAGTGAGTTGGTCAAGCAACACCTGCCGGTCATAGGGCATGTCGCGCAATCGCTCTGGCAGATGAGTGAGCGTGGTACTGGATGTGGTTGCCATGGTCGTACCTCCCCTCATGGGGTATCTGGGTGGCGTGCTGCTGCTTGATCGAGTTCCTGCAGCGTCACGTTATCATAAGCGAACACGTAGTGCTCTGTCTCCAGAGCAGGTCTTCCAGAGCGGAGGCGAGGGCTTCTTTGTGCCACCTCGGTATCAAACTGTGCCTTCGCCGCTCCGAGAGCCTCGACCAGAGCGCGCTGATCGGTTGATGCGTACACCTCTGCCGTGGTCTCAAGGTGCCGATGGCCCAGCAGATCTTGAGCCACTTTGAGACGGCCCTGATCCACAAGAGCTTGCGCGAGCGTATGACGAAACATATGAGCATTGACGTTGGCTCCGAGTTTGCGGCCAATGTAGCGCAGCGACGACTCAAAGGAGGCGTAGGTGAGCGGCGTTCCTTTCCCTTTGCGCAGCCCTACCCAGAGTGCTGAGACCGAAGGGTCAGCCTGACGCTCCCGACTGAGATACTGGTGATAGAACGGCCAGAAGTCATCGGTGACGGGAACCCGATGCTCGTCACGAGCCCCCTTCAACAGCACGGTGATGGTCCCAGCTTGTTCGTCAATGTCCCCAAGCGTCATGCCGAGAATACCATGACGGCCTGCGAACGAACTCCAATCGCCGATCCGTTGTCCTGTACGGTACAACAGCGTGAGGATCGCTTTATCCCGCCAGGAGGCGGCCGTGTCAATCAACTGCTGGGCCAGTGGTGGATCAACCTGCCTGGGGAGACGCCGTGGAACCCGTCGGCGCAGTTCAGCTGGCTTCCCGCGCCTGGGTGCGTCGCGACCAGGCATCCCATGCGCATTCGTGTTGTCTGATGGACTCGCTGGAACGGGATTGGCTCGATGTATCCAGCGTCCCGAGCCACGTTCCGTATCCTGCTGGATGCAATACGCAAAGAACGAGGCTAAGACACTCAATTGATGATTGATGGTTCGAGGTTGCCGATGCACGGATGGGGCAGATTTTCGAGTACGGATATTGATCTGGCCCGCTTTGTGTGGGTCAACAGGGCAGGCACCCCCTTTGGTCTCTGTGCTAAAGAGGGCAATGTAGGCTTCGACCGCCTGGGGTGTCACATCGTCAACCTGCCGGCCTGTCGTGTGGAGCCAACCGAAGAAGTGAGCAAGGCCGCGTGCGTAGGAGCGCAGGGTGTAGGCTGACCGTCCACAATGAGACAAATGCAGGAGAAACGCGTTGATGGTTGACACAGGCCGGCCATCTGGTCCCACCACCAAAAAGATGCTGAGATCTTCTTCTGATTGCGTGAGGGTAAAGGCTGCCATCACGAGCTCCTTCCAGCCAGATAAAGCTTGTAGAACAAGTGTACAACAAATGCTTTATCCATGCAAGGAACCGAGTGCGAACACTAGCAATGAGGTCACAACGCTTTTTCCGTCGAAAGATCCCGTTAAACAAAGCGCCATTCCTCCTTTATGACAGTTTGCGCGGCTCTGGGCCAACTGACTGATCTGCTTAATATGGTATCATGAAGGGAATGAGTGCCCTTTTTCTGGGATGTTCGACCATTGCAATGTGGAGACAATGTTTATGCGCAGGCTTAAGAGAAACCGGCAGAAAGTTGGTCTTGCTCTTGCAGGCATGCCGCTTCTCCTGGTGCTCGTGGTGTGGCTTCCAGTATCAGCGGCTGATGCATATGAAGAGGCATTGGGATCGGCTACGCCAGGAGCGATAGTGGTACAGGCAACGCCAACGGAAGATGCGACGGTAACCATATTGAACAAAGAGAAACTTGAGCAGCAAGTCCAGCAACTCAAGGAACAGAATGAGCCGGACCTCTTTGAATGGTTTCGAACGAATGGAGCCATTCTTCTTTCAACGCTCGTTGTGGTGATCGGCGGCCTTATTGGTTTCTTCCGCTGGCTTGGAGATCGACGCAGCGAACGGGAAAAGCGAGCGGAAGAGCGCTTCCAGTCTGCCGTGACGGGATTAGGCAACAAAAAGGAAGAGGCCAAGATCGGGGCAGCCATTCTCCTTCGGACCTTCCTGCGTCCGGGCTACGAGCAGTTTTATACTCAGACCTTTGATCTTGCGGTTGCCCATTTGCGTCTTCCAAGAGCTTCCTCCCCACCTGAAAATCCAAATACTCCCCTGCCGCTTACCACACTTAGCCAGGCACTGATTGTTGTTTTCAAGGAGGCCTTTCCACTTGCCCGAGAGCTCGTTAGAAGTCAGAACGGACGAGATCCATTTCAGTCTCTCGATGCAACAAGCATCCAACTAGATAGTTCTTTCCTCGAGAGTGCCGATCTGAAAAAGGCGTGGATGTCAAATGCCTCCTTGCGATCGGCCAATCTCTGGGGGGCCGATCTCAGTGAATCTATTCTCTGGAAGGCCAATCTCAGCGGGGCTAAGCTCAGGGGAACCAATCTCAGCGGAGCCGATCTCTGGGGGGCCAATCTCAACGGAGCTGAGCTCAAGGGGGCCAATCTCAACAGGACTGAGTTCGTGGGGGCTGATCTCAGCGGAGCCAATCTCAGCAAGACAAATCTTGAAGAGGCTAAATCCCTGAAAGGTACCAACTTACGTGGAGTCCACGGACTGACAAAAGAGCAGTTAGAAGCCTGTAAAGCAAAAGGTGCTATCATTGATGAAGACTCTTCAGTCAACTCCTCCCAATCAACCATTTCACCTCTCCACCCATCGCAAGACAAGAGTGCGCAAGACCAAGCGGTAACGCTCGATCAAGAGAGTATGCCGACTACTGACACGGGCGGAAGCAGTGCTGAGTCCTCGAAACGCAGCTCGGAATCGTGAAGGAGGTCTAACGTTTGCGTAACGGAAAGGTTGGAAGGAACAAGTGTAGTGACTTTCAAAATCACGAGATAATACATTCAAACTCTTCTGCTTCAACAATTCCTGGCTGATCCCGCCTGGATGAACAAAATGACGAAAGAAGATCTCCGGGCGCTCACACCCTTGATCTACAGTAACGTCAACCCCTATGGCACCATTCGTCTCGATATGACGGAACGTTTGGCGATTGAGCAGGCTGGATAAGGGTCACTTTACCTCAGCAAAATGCCAGGGACAAGAGAAACAGGAAGCTTCTAGCAATATTGCTATCTTGCCCCTGGTGTCACGAACGTTGGAAATGAGCCAGAATGCCAGGTGTCTCGATTGGTATTGTGGCGTTACGTACCTCGATATAGTCGTTGAAGATGTTGCGAATCGAGCGGGGATCCAGGCCGACCAGATCGCGCGATGGCGACAAAGGTTCGGCGTGTCGAGACCGACCGGCGTTGAATGTAGTCCACGAGCCTCCAGGTCATGTTCCGGCGCTCATCTACATCGGGCAACGGTTGCGAGCACGAAGCGCGACAGTCGCGGCACAAATAGCGCTGTCGTTGGACCTGGATCAGGACCTGCTTGCCCTGTGCAGGCAGGTCGTGAAGATGCTGAACATCCCTGCCGTTTTTCACGAAAGCGGTACCGCCACAGGCAGGGCACGCTGTGTAGCCTGTCAAAGGCCGCGCTATCACCACGTAGCGCTCATCATCTTCCTGGCTGTTGATGATCTCCCAGTTGGGAAGATTCAGGAAATTCACCTGGCTGCTCACATTGGGGTACGTCTGTTCTAGCAGTATAGGGGCAGATCGACGCCTTTGCATCCTTCAAGCCGAAAGTAATAGCTCGTAATATCCCAAGAATGGAGGCCAGTAGCCCTCAACCGCATTGCAATGGTAAACTAAGCAATAACAAAGGAGGCCATCTGAGAAAAGAAGAAAGCAGTGGCATCGAACGCATCTCGAGAGCGCAGACGATCAGAGACAAGCACGAGAATAACTAAAGATGCCTTTTTGGACACGACCATCCTCTCTACGTTAACCACGCTTGAAAAAGGTCTGGGGAAAGAAAGTTATTACTTCGCGACTGGGGCCGTGCGAAGCCTCCTTGACAGGTTGAGCAGATCGACACAACTCACGAAAGAGCAGCAAGGGCAGGTGCAACGCATCCTAGAGCTCTGGAAACAATTCCTCGAGGCAGGCGAGAGAGGGGCGATGCCGCTCTTGCCGTGTTTCACTCAATCCATTCTGATGGGCAGGACGACCACAAGGGCGTCCCTATAGTTCCTGGCTGGAAGAGAGGGGACTTCTCGTCCGTTAGGGGCACGTTCGATCGTGCCCCTAATAGAGGTATGTTATGGGGAGGTCTCTCCTGTACATAGAAACCCTTTCCCCAAGGTCGCGAGGATCTTTCCTGTAGGGGAAAGCTTTACAAGCAGGTCTCGGGGCGAGGCTCCCCCTGAGGGCTCTTCAAGGACGAACATATTCCCCTGGCTATCAATCGCTACGCCGAAAGGAGCAGAAGGTGACGTGTCCCAGGTGGTGAGCACTTTGCCAGCAGGGGACAGCTTGACAATACGGCTATTGCCTGCATCTGCTACGTAGCTATTCCCCTGGGCATCGACAGCAAGCCCCTCAGGAAAGCTGAACTCAGCGGTCGTGCCCCAGAGGAACGTGCCCTTCGAGGAAAACTTCACGAGGCGGTTGTGGCGGTGATCATTGACGTACAGGTTCCCCTGGGCGTCGACAGCAATCCCTGCCGGGTGATCCAATCGCTGCATGGAGGGCCCAGTGGTCCCAAGCACCGCCAGCACTTTGCCCAGGGGGGAGAACTTCTGGACGCGGGAGTTATTAAAATCGCTGACGTAGACGTTTCCTTGCTCATCAACTGCTACCCCAATCGGCCGGCCCAATTCGCCAGGGGCCGGTCCAGTCCCTCCCCAATCGGCCAGCACCTGGCCACTTGCAGAGAGCTTCTTGACGGTATCATCCGATCCATCCGCGACGTAGATATTGCCCTGTGGATCAACTGCCAGGTCGTTAGGACCGATATTTTCTCCGCCCGCAAACACCTTAAACGGGTGCCATTCAGCAAGGAGCTGGCCGCTGGGAGAGAGTTTGACCAGACGCGCATACCCTTTCTCTGTCCCGTAGTTATCGCTGACGTAGATGTTGCCCTGGCTGTCCAGGGCGACATCATACGGGCAGTAGAGCGGGAGCCCCTTTGGGCCAGTCTCGAATGGAACGCTGGTAGGAGTGGCGGGTGGAACGCTAGTAGACGTGACGGGCCGGGAAGTGGCAGCGGGTGTGCTCCCTCCACAGGCCGTCAGGGAGCAACTCAGCAGGAAGAAGAGCAGTGTCAAGATGCCCAGAGGATGTCGGGTATGCCTCATAGGAGATCCTCCTAACTTACCGAGAGCTTCTGAGAATGCCTACGAGCATTCACTGCTTTCAGTCTACCGAACAGGACACCAGAAGAGATGACTTATTCGAGTCATTTTTGCTCAGGGGATAGAAGATGCTGGAAGGAAGGTCTATAGCTAAAGTAAGTAAGTGATGCCTGCGGTCTTTTTCATACCAGCTTGTGTTCAACTGCAAAGCGGGTGGCGCCATTGCGCGAGGTGACTCCCAGCTTACCTCTACCTCGCGCCTCGTCAGATCGTCGGGGCAGGCTGGTGAGGAGGGCCGTTTGACGACAGGGGCTGGTTTAGGAGAGGCAAGGACTTGTTCCGGTGTCATGGCACGCCCCTCGTCCCACGCTGCCGCAAAGGCGTTCTCACCGAGTTGGGTACGTGCAGCCGCCACCATGCGCTCAAAGGCAGGGCGTTCGATGGGCGGAAGAGGGGTACCCATGCCTTCACGGAGGATCTCTGCGGCCCCCCACAGTCGCGCCGCCCATGCGGGTTGTCCCTGCACCAGGACAACCGCCGCCAATCCCTCAAAGCTTGCCGCAATGAACCACTTGCTCTTTAACACCAGGAAGATGGTAAGGCCCTCCTCAAAGAGCGCTCGCGCTGCTCTGGCGTCGCCCTCGCCAAAAGTGACTCGCGCCAGGTTGTACAACCTTCTGGCGGTCCCCAGTTGATCCCCGGTCTCCCGATGGATGGCCAAGCTCTCCTCCATCAAGGAACGCGCTGTGGTCCAGTCACTCTGATACAGAGCGAGCTGGCCTAAGAAGCCGAGCGCGTAGGAGAGGGTCCGCTGATCCCCCAATCCGCTGGCGATCGCTACGTCTTCCTCCAAATAGGTGCGGGCCGTCACGAAGTCGCCCTGATAGAGGAACACGCGCCCTAAGTCACCTAGCATAAAGGTGAGATACATCTGACACCCTACCTCTCTACCTAGAGTGATGCCTTCCTCAAACAGCGAGCGCGCCGCCACGTAGTTTCCCTGATAGAGGGCCACGACACCTAATCTCCCGAGTATATGGGCAATTTCCTCCCGATCTCCCTGCTTTCTGGCTATGGCCAGAGCTTCCTCTAAGATCGAGCGCGCCAGTGGAAAGTCGCTTTGATAGAAGGCGAGATTATGTAAGGTGAGAAGGCCATGCCTGTAAGTGAAGCCCATAAAGTTCCCCAGCTCCCTAGAGAGCGCCAGCCCTTCCTCTGCCAGTGACTGCGCCATGGCATGCTCACCTTGATCAAAGACCATATCTGCTAGAATGACGAGCACTTGAGCAATATAAGAGAGGTCTCCCATCTCCCTATATATGGCCAGACTCTCTTCAAACATGCTCCGTGCTGCCACATACTGGCCTCGTATGCCAGACTCAGCCGCGAGGAAGAAGAGCGATTGGGCAATGCCCTCACGGTCACCTATGGCTCTGGCCATCGTAAGACCCTCTTCAAGCAGAACACGGGACGTAGCATGTAAAGGGCCTTCGCTCGCAGCGGCGCGACACCTGCCTGCCCTGCAGCCAGAGCCTTCTCCAGCCATTGACGTCCCTCGCTCACATGACCGCGCACCTGCCAGAAGCGCCAGAGCGCCCCGCCCAGGCGGAGAGCTATCTCCAGGCGTTGGCTGGCTGCTCCTTGCTCCAACGTCCAGCGGAGCGCTGCTCGCAGGTTGTCATGCTCACGCTCCAGGCGCTCAAGCCACATCACCTGCTGCGGCCCGCTGAGTGCTGGCGCTGCCTCCTCCGCCAGTGTGAGAAAGTACCCGGCGTGAGCACATCGTGTCGCCTCTGCCTCGCCACCCATTTCCAGGCACTCTGACGCGTACTCGCGGATGGTCTCCAGCATCAGCAGGCGCGATTCTCCATCGGCCTGTTCGTGTTGCTGCACCAGGCTCTTGTCAAGGAGCGACATGACACCGTCCAATATGTGTGCTGGCTCATTGCTTATCGTACTCCACACCGCCTCGACTGCCTCGATCATGCATCCGCCAGCAAAGACAGACATCGCCCGGAAGAGCCGCTGCTCCGCTCCGCTCAGCAGGTCATAACTCCACTTGACGGTGTTCCACAGGGCCTGCTGCCTCTCGGGAAGATCACTCGCTCCACCGGTCAACACCCGCAAGCGATGCTCCAACCTTGCCAGCAGTGCCGGTGGTGAAAGCAACTTGATCCGCGCGGCAGCCAGTTCAATGGCAAGTGGAAGCCCGTCCAGGCGGACACAAATTTCCGCCACCACCGCAGCATTGGCAGGCCCCAACCTGAAGTCGGGCTTGACGGCCTGGGCACGGCACACGAACAGCGTGACCGCTGCGTACTGCGTAAGGGATTCACTGTCCGGCATACGCTTGAGATCGGGGACGGCCAGAGGCGGCACGGAAAATTGCTGTTCCGCGTGCAGGTGGAGCACCGCACGGCTGGTGACCAACAGCTTCAGTTGAGGACAGGCCGCGAGGAGTTCCGACAAGCGTGGTGCGGCGCTCACCACCTGCTCGAAGTTGTCAAGAACAAGCAGGAGGTGCTTGTGTTGCAGATACGCTTTCACCAGGTCAAAGAAAGGCTGGTTCGCGCTCTCCGAGAGGCCGAGGATCTGAGCAACGGCGGGCATGACGAGCTTCGGGTCGCTGATAGAAGCGAGAGGGACGAACCAGATGCCATGGGAGAACTGGTCGAGCAGGTCAGCCGCCACTTGCAGGGCCAGGCGTGTCTTGCCAATTCCGGCGGTTCCAATCAAGGTCAACAGGCGGATCTCGGGATGCTGCAACAGCGCCCTGGCCGTTGCAGCATCCTGCTCACGCCCGATGAGCGGGGTCAGTTGGAGAGGGAGGTTATGTGTTGGCACCGGTTCAGGTCTGGTTACTGCTGTGAAGATGGAGGAGAGTGGCCGGGGAAGAGGGGATGTCTGGTGAAGGCGGAACGTGTCGTCCCCAGAGACACGCAGGTCCGAGTTGGCACCGGTGCCAGCCAGTTCGACTGCGACAGCAAGCAGCCGCTCGTTGGTCAGTTCTGCTGATTTCCCGAGGTAGGCGGTGTGCAGTTTGCCCTCTCTGCGGCGGTAGGCATACCAGTACCAGCCCCCCGTTCGCTCTTCTTTACGTGCGGTAAACGTGCCGTCGGAAGCTTCAAAGGAAAACGAGCGGTGGCCTTCTAACCAGGCGTACCATTCAGCCGACCCAAGCGAAATGCTGTCGAGAGAGTGCCCTGCTACACCGGGCTGGTACAGAGAGCCATTACGCACTTTGGGGCTGCTGCGAGCCATAGCAGCACCTCTCTTTTGTGCCAGGAGTTACACAGATTACACAGAGAGCATAGCTGTCTCGGTGTAGCTTGTCAATGCCCTGATTCTCATATATACATGTGTTTGTTCTTGGGTGTTTGACCCAATGTGTATGATATCTTACAGCATAGCCTGGAGATACTGAATCAACCCCACTGGAGTTACCTAGCTGATCCTCGAAAAAATTCACCGAGGGATTCCAGCGTTGATTTTTTGCCATTCGTGAAGCGAAATACGATATCTATCAACGCTGGAATCCCTCGGTGAGCCTTTTGAATTACTCAATTCTTAGAGCGAAATCAACCCCGGATTCCTCATAGCCGAGGTTAATAAAGCGAAGAGTGAGCACCGGAGGAACATGCCTGGGTAAACCGCTCCACATCTGGGGTAGCAGCATCGAACGTTGGAAAGACAAACCAGGGATCGCTGGAACGATGCCGAAGTGCTGGCGAAAGGGCTGCCAGCAGGAGTGCGTTCACAGCGGAGAGATGATAGCGCTCAGTGCCCACACGATAGATGAGGTAAGGGACAAGCGCTGCATAGATGAGGGTGAGGAAAAGCCTCGTCCTGATCGCGCGCCGAGACAAGGCTGGCTGATTGGCGGTCTGCATGTTGGACATCGAATCTCATTCGCTTTCTTTAGTGAGGGGCTCTCGGTAGGGTGGGATTGCGCTCCTGGAGGATATCCTCCATCCGGATCTGAATGGCGGCCTTCCATGTCGGGTGCGTCAGGATATAAAATCGTTCCTCGCGAATGGCCTCGAAGACGATATCGGCGACCTGCCCCGGAGGCATCGCCTCTCGCACGGCTTGCTGGAAGCGCTGCACCACGGCCTCCGCCTGGGGGGACAGAGGCTCCTTAACCGAGGCGTCCTGGAGCCTGGCCGGGCGGTTGCGCCGCGCGTCCAGAATGTTTGTACTCACGAGGCCGGGGCAGAGGACGGACACCTTGAGGCTGGCGCCCCGCAGAGCCAGTTCATAGTATAACGTCTCAGAAAGGCTCACTACGCCGTGCTTGCTCACCTTGTAAATGCTCTGACCCGGGCCATACGTGAGGCCCGCCATGGAGGCGGTATTGACAATGTGGCCCTCGGAGCGCTGCTCAAGCATCCGTGGGACAAAGAAGTGGATGCCGTGAATCACGCCCCAGAGGTTGACGCCCAGGACCCATTCCCAATCTGCCAGGCTGCTTTCCCAGGCGCTCTTCCCGGCTCCTACTCCCGCGTTGTTGAACAGCAGATGCACCGCCGAGTAGGTCTCGAAGGCTTTGCGTGCCAGCGTTTCGACCTCCCCGGCCTGCGACACGTCCGTGCGACCGATGCCGCTGGCTGCCCCTGTCACGACGGCGACTTTTCCCTGGAATTCTTTCATGATGCTTTCCTCTTTCGTTCCTTCTACGTCAACGCGGAGAAATCGAGAGTGCCGTTGCTCGGTCAAACAGGGTCACCAGTTCGCGCGCATACGCCTCCCCATCCAGGTTCGGATTGGCCGCCAGCAGGCGAGGCACCACGTCGATCGCCTGTCTGATGGTCACGGCCATCACCCGCAGGTCGAAGGCCCGAAACTCCCCATTGTGTTGACCTCTGCGCAAAAGGATCTCCAAAGCCTTCAGAACCGGCTCCTCCGTGGCGCGGCCATAGCGAAGTTTCCCGTCCTCCGTGCGAACATTGAGTACGATTTCCATGATCGCCATCATCTGCAGGCGGTGGGTGCGGATGTACTCGACGTTCGACTGGATATAGGTCTGCAACATCAGGTTGGCCGTGGGTTGCGTGGCAATCTGCGGTCCCATAAAGTGCGCGCCCGCCGTGTAGATTGCTTCGACGACCTGCTCGATCAACTCCTCCTTGCTGCTGAAGTAATAGGTGATCACGCTCTTGCTGATGCCTGCTCGTTTGGCGATCTGAGTCAGCGAGGCCTGGGCATAGCCCAGCCGAATAGGCGTCAACCTAAGAAAACAAAAACCCCTTGGCGGTGATAGAATCGAGTTGAAAACACAAACCTATTCTTTCACCCAAGGAGTTGAACTATGAGCAGTATACCATAGGTCAGTGAAGCGATGAAGAGGATCTTAACGCAACGAGCAAGTGATCTGGAACGTCCAACCGGTTTTGTCCAACGCGGCACCGCCCAACTGCGCGGTGCGATCTTTGCTCAGGCCGTGGCCTTTGGCCTGTTGGCCAACCCGCAAGCCAGTTATTCCCAATTACGGCATGTGATCGGCAGCCTGGGGGTTCATGTCAGTCGGCAGGCGGTCGAACAACGCTTTGACTCGCACGCGGTGGCTTTAGTGCGCCAGTTGTTTGAGGAAGCCACAGGCCAGGTCATCCAAAGTGAGGGCCGCATCCCCGACCTGCTGGCCCGCTTCGCCGGGGTCTTTCTGCAAGATGGAACCCGCATCAGTTTACCCGACAGTCTGGCGGAGCAATGGCCGGGTGCGGGAGACGGCAACCCGCCCACAGCGGAGGGATGCCTGCGCGTCCAGGTGCGTCTCAACTACGCCAGCGGGCACTGGCAAGGGGTGTGGGTGCAACCTGGACGCGAGGGCGAGGCGACGGGAGAGGCGGTCGACACCCCGTTGCCAGAAGGGGCGCTCTGGATTGTGGATAGTGGCTATCTGCATCTGGCACGGATGCGCCAGATGGAGGGGTTTGCGGCTGGTAAGAACAGAAACTCGGAATAGGAACATAGCCATTCTGGGCTACAGGAGCGAGAAAAGAGGGTTTTTCTCTGCAAAGACCTCT
>WNFI01001161.1_pt1 | contig 13696 bp, 13 predicted proteins | sample 5400471 | NCBI WGS metagenome assembly WNFI01 (sample SAMN13153348, study PRJNA577476) | soil metagenome | isolation source: 100 cm saprolite on Douglas fir-dominated hillslope | place: USA:California | collected 2013-09-17 | reverse complement strand
GTAGCCGCGCTTCTGCGCGTCCTTGAGCGCCGCGGCGAAGGCAAGGCCCTTGTCGCGCATCTCGGAAAGGATGAAGTTCGAGGTGCCGTTGATGATGCCCGCGATCCACTCTATGCGGTTGGCGGCGAGGCCCTCGCGCAGCGCCTTGATGATCGGGATGCCGCCGCCCACCGAGGCCTCGAAGGCCACCATCACGCCCTTCTTCTGGGCGGCGGCGAAGATCTCGTTGCCGTAGGTCGCGAGCAGCGCCTTGTTGGCGGTGACCACGTGCTTGCCGTGCCGGATGGCATCGAGCACCAGGTCTTTGGCCACCGTGTAGCCGCCGATGAGCTCGACGACGATGTCGATTTTCTTGTCCTTGACGACGGAGAACGCGTCCGCCACGACCTTCGCTTTTCCTCGAGTAATTTTTTTTGCATGAGACAGAGCCTTGTCGGCCACCACCGTGATGGTGATCGCGCGCCCGGCGCGGCGCTGGATCTCGTCGGCGTTGCGCGAAAGGACGTCCCAGGTGCCGCCGCCGACGGTACCGATCCCCAGCAGCCCGACGTTAATGGGTTTCATGTCTCTTCAGGCGCAATTCAAGGTGACGCTTGATGTCGGGCCATTCCTGCGCGAGCACGCTGTACATCACCGTGTCACGTATGGTGCCGTCGCGGCGCGGCGCGTGATGCCGGATCACGCCGTCCTTCCTGGCGCCGAGCGCTTCGATCGCGCGCTGCGAGCGGAAATTGAAGTTGTCGGTGCGCAGCCCGATCACCTTGCAGCCAAGCTTTTCAAAACCAAGCTCAAATAGAAGAATCTTGCAGGCCGTATTGATATGCGTGCGCTGGCAGCGCTTCGCATACCAGGTCCAGCCGATCTCGACCCGGTCGGACTGAAGCAGGATGTCGTGGTAGCGGGTACTGCCGACGATGGCGCCGCTTTTCAGGTCGCGCACCGCCCAGGGCAGCATATGGCCAAGCTCCTGGCCTTTCAAAGCCTCGTCGATATATTTCTTCGTGAGCTGCGGTTCCGGTACGGAAGTGAAGAACAGCTCCCACAGCTTGCCGTCCTGCGCGGCTCCGGCGAGGCCCTTTTCATGCTCTCCTGAAAGAGGCTCCAGCCGGACGCCGTGGCCTTCCAGCGCGATGGGAACAGGCTTGATCACGCTGCGCCACGCAACAGGCCGTCTTTCCTGAACATGTCGCGGATTCCCCTCACCGCCTGGCGCAGGCGGTGCTCGTTCTCGATCAGTGCGATGCGCACGTGGTCGTCGCCGTGGTCGCCGAAGCCGATGCCCGGCGCGACGGCGATCTTGGCGCCGTCCAGCAGCTGCTTGGTGAACTCGATCGAGCCCAGCTTGGCGTAGAAGTCGGGGACCTTTGCCCACACGTACATCGAAGCTTTCGGGTTCTCGACCATCCAGCCGATATCGTGCAGGCCTTTCACCATCACGTTTCTTCTTCTTTCATATGTATCTCTTATCGAAGCGACGCAATCCTGCGGCCCTTCGAGCGCGACGATCGAAGCGATCTGGATGGGAGCGAACGTTCCATAGTCGTGATAGCTCTTGATGCGCGCCAGCGCGTGCACCAGGTCCTTGTTGCCGACCATGAAGCCGATGCGCCAGCCTGCCATGTTGTAGCTCTTGGACATGGTGAAGAACTCGACCGCCACCTCGCGCGCCCCCGGCACCTGCATGATCGAAGGCGCCTTCCAGCCATCGAACGTGATGTCGGCGTACGCGAGGTCGTGCACCACCAAAATATTATTTTGTTTTGCTAAAGAGATTATTTTTTCAAAAAAGGGCAAATCGACGCATTGGGCGGTCGGGTTCGACGGGAAGCCGATCACCAGCATCTTCGGCTTCGGGATCAGCTCGCCGATCGCCCGCTCCATCTCCGCGATGAAGTCCACGCCGGGGGTCATGCGCACCGAGCGGATGTCGGCGCCGGCGATGATCGCGCCGTAGATGTGGATCGGATACGAGGGGTTGGGCACCAGCACCGTGTCGCCGCGCTCGAGGCAGGCGAGCATCAGGTGGGCGAGGCCCTCCTTCGAGCCGATGGTGACGATCGCCTCCGAGTCGGGATCAAGCTCGACGCCGAAGCGGCGCTGGTACCAGTCGCAGATCGCCTTGCGCAGCCGCGGGATGCCCTTGGAGACGGAATAGCCGTGCGTGTCCTGGCGCTGCGCCGCCTCCACCAGCTTGTCGACGATGTGCCTGGGCGTCGGCCCGTCGGGGTTGCCCATCGACAGGTCGATGATGTCCTCGCCGCGCCTGCGCGCCGCCATCTTCAGCTCGTTGGTGATATTGAAGACGTACGGCGGAAGGCGCTTAATCCTTGAAAATTCACGCATTGTAGAATTCTAGCGTGAAACTCCACGCCTCCGGACCCAGCGCGGCCAACACCATCACGGGCTACGGGGAAGACTACGTGATGGTGAACGGCCGGCGCCACGAAACCAGCCTCGTGGTTCTCCCCGAAAAAATAGTCCGGTGGGACACGACGGGGTTCGAAGCGCTTTCGGCTGAAAATTTCGTTTTTCTGAAAAATCTCGGCGCCGAGATCGTGCTGCTCGGCACCGGGCCGAAGCAGCGCTTTCCTCACCCGCGCCTCATCGGCGCGCTCACCTCTGCCGGAATCGGCCTCGAAGTCATGGATCTCAAGGCGGCCTGCCGCACCTTCAACATCCTGGTCGCCGAGGAGCGCAAGGTCGCCGCTGCGCTGTTGTTCGGGTGACCAGCCGAATCGCGCTTTTGCTTGCTGCAGTATTTGCCCTTCTCCTGCTCGGGACATTGGGCGCGCGGCCGCTCTACAAGGCCGACGAGAGCCGTTACGCCGAGATCCCCCGCGAGATGGCGGCGAGCGGCGACTGGGTCACGCCGCGCCTCAACGATTTCAAGTACTTCGAGAAGCCGCCGCTGCAATACTGGACGACGGCCGCGTTTTTCAAGCTGTTCGGCGAGCACGACTGGGCCGCGCGGCTGTGGACGGCGCTGACGGCGATCGCGGGCGTCGTTCTGGTTTTCTCTGCGGGAAGAAGGCTTTTTTCCGCGGAGGCGGGAGCGCTGGGCGCCGCGGTGCTGGCGGGATGCCCTCTGTATGTGATGCTGGGCCAGATCAACACCCTCGACATGGGTCTCAGCTTCTTTCTCTCGGCCGCGGTCTTCGCCTTCGCCCGCCAGCGCTTTTATCTGTTCTGGGCCGCCTGCGCGCTCGCGATGCTCAGCAAAGGCCTGATCGGCATCGTGCTGCCGATGGGCGCCATCGGCCTCTACGTGCTGATCAGGAGAGATTGGCAGCTGATCAAGAAAATGAAATTGATTTCAGGATCGCTCCTGTTCCTCGCGATCGCCGCGCCCTGGTTCATCGCGGTGTCCATCGCCAATGACGAGTTCGCGCATTTTTTCTTCGTGCAGGAGCATTTCCAGCGCTTCACGACGCGCATGCACGGCCGCTACCAGCCGGTGTGGTTCTTCCTCCCGATCCTCGCGTTCGGCCTGGCACCCTGGATTCTGCCGTTCCTCTTTTCGTTAAGAAGACTTTTTCACGGGAAAAGCGACCGGGAATTCGACAGCCCGCTATTTCTCGTCATCTGGATATCGGTCGTGTTCGTATTCTTTTCGATCTCGGGCTCCAAGCTGCCCTCCTACATCCTGCCGATGTTCCCCGCGCTCGCCCTGCTGATCGGACGGTGGATCGCCGAGACTCAGCCGCGCCGGTTGCTGGCGGCGCAGGCGGCTCTTGCCGGCACCGCAGGCATTCTCATCATTATTTTGTCTCCTTCGATTCAAGGAATGCTCGGCCGGGAAACGCTGGATCTGTCCAGTCTTTATGTCCCATGGCTGGCGGCGGCCGGTATCTCTCTTGCCGCAGCCTCGATCGCGGCCGGCGTTTTCGCCTGGCGCGGCCGGATCCTGGCGGGCGCCGCGCTGCTGTCAATCGGCAGCTTCGCCTGCACCCTTACGGCGCTTGTCGGGCACGGCACTCTTGCGCCCGCGTACAGCATTGCGAGTCAATCCAGTCATATTTCAGGAAATGCCAAGGTATTTGCGGTGGATTTTTACGACCATACGCTGCCCTGGTACTTCCGGCGCCCGGTGACCATGGTGCGCTACAAGGACGAGCTCGAGGAAGCCATCAAGTGGGAGCCGCAGAAGTTCGTCGCCGATCTGCCGGGTTTCGCGCGCGCCTGGGTGGATGCCCCCGCGGCCTACGCCGTCTTTTCTTCGTCAAGCTTTGAAAACCTGAAGATGGAAACCAATCTCCCCATGGAAATCGTCTCGCGGGGCCCGCGCTACATCATCGTGAGGAAGCCATGAGCCTAGTCAGCTTTTCGATCGTTCTCGTCGGCGTGCTGCTCAACGCGGCGGCGCAGCTGCTGCTCAAGGCGGGCACCAACGCCATGCCACTCGGGCTGCGGCTCGCGATCGAGCCGCACATCCTGGGCGGGCTCGCCTGCTACGTGGTGAGCGTCGTGGTCTGGGTCGTCGCGCTTTCGCGGGTGCCGGTGAGCATCGCCTACCCGATGCTGTCGATCGGCTACGTGGTCAATGCGATCGCCGCCTGGTACCTGCTGGGCGAGGTGGTCACGCCGATGCGCCTGGCCGGAATCGGTATCATCATCGTCGGCGTGTTCATGGTGGCGAGATCCTGATTTTTTTGATGGACAAAAGCTTCCTCCCGTTTACCCGGCCCGAAATCGACGAGGCGACCATCGCCGGCGTCGCCGAGGTGCTGCGCTCGGGCTGGATCACTTCCGGCCCTCAAGTGAAGGACTTCGAAGCGGCGCTGTCCAAGCTCTGCGGCGGCCGGCCGGTGCGCGCCTTCAATTCCGGCACCGTGACGCTGGAGGTCGGCCTGCGGCTGGCCGGCGTCGGGCCGGGCGACGAGGTCATCACCACGCCGCTGTCCTGGGTCGCGACCGCAAACATCATCCTCGAGGTCGGCGCGCGGCCGGTGTTCGTCGATGTCGATCCCAAGACGCGAAATATCGATTTGCATGAAGCTGAAAAGGCCGTCACGTCCAAGACGCGCGCGCTTATCCCCGTCGATCTGGCAGGCCTGCCTGTCGATCGCGACCAGCTCTATGCGCTTTCCGGGAAGCACAATCTCAGAGTAATCGAGGATGCGGCGCAGGCCTTCGGCGCGAGCTGGCGGGGCCGCCGCATCGGCACTTTCGGCGACCTGGTGTCCTTCAGCTTTCACGCCAACAAGAATGTGACGACGGCGGAGGGCGGTGCCCTGGTTCTGCCTTCCGAATCCCTCATTCCCTTGTGCGAAAAACTGCGCTTTCAGGGCGTCACCCGCTCGGGCGAGGACGGGATGGACTGCGATGTCCTCGGCGGCAAGGCCAACCTGACCGACATCGCGGCGCGCATCGGCCTCGGCCAGTTGCCCCATTTGAAGCAAATCACGGAGAGAAGGCGGGACCTAGCCAGGCGCTACTTCGAGCGCTGGGATCGCTCGCTCGGCTGCGAGCTGCCGCCGACGGACTTCGAGAACTCGAACTGGCTCTTCGCGCTGTATCGCGCGCTCGGCTGGCGCGCCGGGCAATTCCCGCATGCCGAGCGGATCGGCGCCTCCATCGTCACGCTGCCGCTGTTCCCCGCCATGAAGGACGCGGACGTCGACCGTGTCTGCGACGCTGCTCGCGGGGCATTGACATGAATCTCTCGGTGGTCATCCCGGTTTACAACGAGGAAGCCGGTCTCGCCGCGCTGTTCGCGCGGCTCTACCCGGCGCTCGACGCGCTCAAGCTCTCCTACGAAGTGATCTTCGTGAACGACGGCAGCCTCGACCGCTCGGCCTCCCTGCTGCGCGAGCAGTTCGGCCGCCGGCCCGACGTGACGCGGGTCGTATTGCTCAACGGCAACTTCGGCCAGCATATGGCGATCATGGCCGGCTTCGAGCGCGTGCGCGGCGAGCGCGTGGTCACGCTGGACGCGGACCTGCAGAATCCGCCGGAGGAGATCGCGAAGCTGCTCGCGAGCATGGACGCGGGCCACGACTACGTCGGCGGCGTGCGGGGCGAGCGGCACGATAACGCGCTGCGGCGCCTGGGCTCGCGCGCTATGAATGCGCTGCGCAGCCGCATCACCCACATCCACATGACCGATCAGGGCTGCATGCTGCGCGCCTATAGCCGCGACATCGTCGACGCCATCAACGCCTGCCGGGAGGTCAGCACCTTCATTCCGGCGCTCGCCTACACCTTCGCCCGCAGCCCGGCCGAGGTCGAGGTGGCGCACGAGCCGCGCGCCGCAGGCGAGTCCAAGTACTCGCTCTACAGCCTGGTGCGGCTCAATTTCGACCTGGTGACCGGTTTCTCGGTGGTGCCGCTGCAGGTGTTCTCCTCACCGGCATCGTGCTGTTCGGCGTCGGCCTGGTCGGCGAGTACGTCGGGCGCATCTACCAGCAGGTGCGCCAGCGGCCGCGCTATCTCGTGCAGGGGGTTCTCGAGCGGCCGGCCTCGGAATCGTGGCAGCCAAAGCAGTCGTCTTCGCGTACCACGACGTAGGCGCGCGCTGCCTCGGCGCGCTGCTCGACGCGGGCGTCGAGGTGCCGCTCGTGGTCACTCACCGCGACGATCCGGCGGAGGAGATCTGGTTTGCCAACGTCTCTGCTTTTTCAAAAGAAAAGAGAATCAGGGCGCTCGAGGATCCTTCAGTCCCAGAACTGGAGAACGAACTTCAAAAAATCCGTCCCGACTTCATCTTCTCCTTCTATTACCGGCGAATGCTTCCGGCATCGCTCTTGAAGAGCGCGAAGCGCGGCGCCTTCAATATGCACGGCTCGCTGCTGCCGAAGTACCGCGGCCGCGCACCGGTGAATTGGGCCGTGCTGCACGGCGAAACGGAAACCGGCGCGACCTTGCACGAGATGGTCGGGAAGCCCGACGCCGGCCGTATCGTCGACCAGCAGCGCGTGCCGATCGGCCCGGACGATCTTGCAGTGGATGTTTTCAGGAAGGTGGCCGACGCGGCAGAGAAAATAATGAAGAGAAGTATTGGGAAAATCATTTCGGGAACGGCCGTTCTGAAACCCCAAGATCTTTCACGCGGCAGCTACTTCGGCGGGCGCAAACCCGAAGACGGGCGCATCGACTGGTCGAAGAGCGCCGCCGAGATCCACAACCTGGTGCGCGCGGTGGCGCCGCCCTATCCTGGGGCCTTCACGGGAAAGATGCGTGTTCTTCGCACCGTTTTGACGAAAAAAACGAACCCCGGAAAACCCCTCGGACCCTATCTGGAAGGCGGCGAATGGTTCGCCGCCTGTGGCGATGGTAAAGTCCTGCGCCTCCTCGATGTAGAGCTCCCTGAAGAAAAATGAAACGGATACTGATCCTCGGCGTCAACGGCTTCATCGGCCACCACCTTTCCAAGCGCGTGCTCGCTGCCACAGACTGGGAGGTGTACGGCATGGATATGCAGACCGACCGCATCGAGGATCTGCTCGGCGAGCGGCGCTTCCACTTCTTCGAAGGCGATATCACCATCAACAAGGAGTGGATCGAGTACCACATACGAAAATGCGACACGGTGCTGCCGCTGGTGGCGATCGCCACGCCGGCGACCTACGTGAAGGACCCGATCCGGGTGTTCGAGCTTGATTTCGAGGCCAACCTGCCGTTCGTGCGCGCCTGCGTGCGCCACAGGAAGCGCCTGGTGTTTCCCTCGACCTCCGAGGTCTACGGCATGTCGCCCGACCGTGAGTTCGATCCGGAGAACTCGCCTTTGATGTACGGACCGATCAACAAGCAGCGCTGGATCTACGCCTGCGCCAAGCAGCTTATGGACCGCGTGATCCACGCCTACGGCATGCAGGAGGGCCTCGACTACACGCTGTTCAGGCCCTTCAACTGGATCGGCGCCGGCCTGGACTCGATCAACTCGGCGAAGGAGGGCTCGTCGCGCGTCATCACGCAGTTCCTGGGCCATATCGTGCGCGGCGAGAATATCCAGCTGGTCGACGGAGGAAGGCAGAAGCGCGCCTTCACCTACATCGACGACGGCATCGACGCGCTGATGAAGATCATCGAGAACCGGCGCGGCGTCGCCTCCCGGCAGATCTACAACATCGGCAACCCGCGCAACAACTACTCGGTGAAGGACCTGGCGCGCATGATGCTCAAGCTCGCCCTGACCTATCCCGAGTACCGGCCCAATGCGCGCAAGGTCAGGCTGGTCGCCACCACTTCCGAGAAGTATTACGGCAAGGGCTACCAGGACGTGCAGAACCGCGTGCCGAAGATCGCCAATACCTCCAAAGATCTCGCCTGGCGCCCGCGCATCAACATGCAAAAGGCGCTCGAGCGCATCTTCGACGCGTATCGGGGCCACGTCGCCGAGGCCCGCCACCTGGTGGACTGAGGAGGGCGAAAGCTTGATCCTCGCCATCAAGATCGACGTCGATACCTATCGGGGCACGCGCGAAGGCGTGCCCCGGCTCGTAGAGCTCCTCAAGCAACAGCGCGCGGCCGCCACGTTTCTCTTCAGCCTCGGTCCCGACCACACCGGTCGGGCGATCAGCCGGGTTTTCAGGAAAAACTTCGTTTCCAAGGTTCGCCGGACGTCAATCGTCAAACATTACGGCCTGAAAACGCTTCTCTACGGAACCTTGCTGCCGGGCCCTGACATAGGAAAGACCTGCGCTTCGCAGATGCGCGCCGTGCGCGACGCGGGCTTCGAAGTGGGCATCCATTGCTGGGACCATGTGCGCTGGCAGGACCGGGTCGCGAAGGAGGAAGCCGGCTGGACCGAGCGGGAGATGCGGCGCGCGTTCGAGCGTTTCGAAGAGATTTTTCGTGATAAATCCCCGACCTGGGGCGCCGCAGGCTGGCAAATAAACCGCCACGCCGCCTGGATCGAGGAGATTTCCTTCGCCTACGCTTCCGACACGCGCGGCCGCTGCCCGTTCCGGCCGCTCTGGGATGGAGTCGCGATCGGCTGCCCGCAGCTCCCCACGACGCTGCCCACCCTGGATGAGATGATCGGGCTGGACGGGGTTAACGAAGGAAATATCTCTGAATTTCTTCTTCAGGAGACTTCAGTTGTCCGCTCCGGACATGTATTCACCGCCCATGCGGAGCTCGAGGGCGGAAAATTCCTCCGCATTTTCGACAAGCTGCTGTCGGGCTGGAAAGCGCAGGGCTACATGATCGTGGGCCTCAATTCCCTCTACCGCTCGCTGGACCTCGCGCGGCTGCCGCGCCACGAGGTGGTCTACGGCGAGGTCCCGGGACGCTCGGGAACGCTCGCGCTGCAAGGAAATGCATGAGCAATCTTTTTCCTGGTTTCTCAAGAAGAAGAATTAAAACAACCGGGGCGGCCATCAATCTCGTTGCCGGCGGCAAGGGCCCGGCAGTGCTGCTGCTGCACGGCTATCCCCAGACCCACGCGATGTGGCACAAGGTCGCGCCGGCGCTCGCCCGCGACTACACGGTCGTCTGCCCCGACCTGCGCGGCTACGGCGCCTCCTCCAAGCCCAAGGGCCTGCCCGACCACTCGAACTATTCCAAGCGCGCCATGGCGCTCGACATGGTGGAGGTCATGCAGGCGCTCGGCCACAAGTCGTTCCACATCGTCGGCCACGACCGCGGCGGCCGCGTCGCGCACCGCCTCGCGCGCGACCACGGCAAGCGGGTGAAGACGCTGACGGTGCTCGATATCTCGCCGACGCTCAAGATGTACGAGAGCACCAACATGCAGTTCGCCCGCGCCTACTACCACTGGTTTTTCCTGATCCAGCCGGCGCCGCTGCCCGAGAAGATGCTTTCCGGATTAGGACCCTCGTACATCTTCAAGCGTTTGGGTCGGGGGAAGTCTGGTTTGAAACATTTCTCTAAAAAAGCGATGGCCGAATACCAGCGCGCCTTCAAGGACCCGCGCACCGTCCACGCCACCTGCGAGGACTACCGCGCGGCGGCCACCATCGACCTGTTTCATGACAAGAAAGATCTATCAAAGAAAATAGCAATGCCGCTGCTCGCGATCTGGGGCAGGCAGGGCGTGGTCCAGGCGCTGTTCGACTGCGTCGCGGACTGGCGCGAGGTGGCGACTAACGTGCACGGCCGCGCGCTGCAATGCGGCCACTTCATCCCCGAGGAAAAACCGAAAGAGCTGCTCGCCGAGCTGCGCCGGTTCTTCTCTCGAAACTAAAAAACGCTTTCCATTCAGGCGCCTACGCGGCGCTTGCGGCGATAATAAAAAACGTGTTCAATGAAGGTGTTACGACGCATTGCTAAGAAGGGTTTTCAAGAACCTCTGAAATGCTAGGCAAGCCGGTTCCCGACTTCAGCCTCCCTTCTTCCCGCTGCACGCCGTTCCACTCCAGAGCTTCCTGGCTTCAAGTCGCTGTCAGTCCGACGTGCCACGTCCGGAGGTAATGAACTTTGCTAAAGCCCTATGATGTCGAACAGCCCGCAGCAGAGTCGACCGAAGTCTCGATGGTTCAAAAGCAGCCCCGCCCGCCGCGCAAACCCAAGGTGAAAAAGCTCTTCGTGCTCGACACCAACGTGCTGATGCACGACCCGACGAGCCTGTTCCGCTTCGAGGAGCACGACCTTTACCTGCCGATCGGCACGCTGGAGGAGCTCGACAGCAACAAGAAGGGCCTGTCCGATGTCTCGCGCAACGCGCGCCAGGCGAGCCGCTTCCTTGACGAAATTGTTTCCACGCATACGACCAACATAAAAGAAGGATTGCAGATAAGGATCAAGGACGGCCAGCAATCGAAGGGCCGCCTGTTCCTGCAGACCGAAGCCATCAACGGCGAGTTGCCGGCGAACCTGCCGCTCGGCAAGACCGACAACCAGATCCTGTCGGTGGTGAGGTTCCTGCAGGCGCGCGAGCCGCAGCGCGAGGGGGTGCTGGTGTCGAAGGACATCAACATGCGGATCAAGGCGCGGGCGCTGGGGCTCGCCGCCGAGGATTACTTCAACGACAAGGTGCTCGAGGACGCGGACCTCCTCTACACCGGGCTGCGCGCGCTGCCCAAGGACTTCTGGAACACGCACGGTCGCAACATGGAGTCGTGGAAGAAGGAAGGCCACACCTACTATCGCGTGCACGGCCCCCTGGTGCCCAAGCTGCACATGAACGAGTTCGTGTTCGACGAGTCGGGCGAGCGCCCGCTCTACGCGCTGGTCAAGGAGATGAACGGGCGCATGGCGGTGCTCGAGACGCTGCGCGACTACACCCACACCAAGAACTCCGTCTGGGGCATCAACGCGCGCAACCGCGAGCAGAACTTCGCGCTCAACCTGCTGATGAACCCGGCGGTCGATTTCGTGACGCTAGTCGGCCAGGCCGGCACCGGCAAGACGCTGATGGCGCTCGCCGCGGGACTGACCCTGGTGCTCGACGACAAGCGCTACTCGGAGATCATCATGACCCGGGTGACGGTGCCGATCGGCGAGGACATCGGCTTCCTGCCCGGAACCGAGGAGGAGAAGATGCTGCCCTGGATGGGCGCGCTCGAGGACAACCTGGACGTCCTCAACGCCTCCGACGAATCGGGCGGCGAATGGGGCCGGGCCGCGACCCGCGACCTGGTGCGCTCGCGCATCAAGGTGAAGTCGCTCAACTTCATGCGCGGCCGCACTTTCGTCAACAAGTGGCTGATCATCGACGAGGCCCAGAACCTGACGCCCAAGCAGATGAAGACGCTGGTGACGCGTGCGGGGCCGGGCACCAAGGTGGTATGCCTCGGCAATATCGCGCAGATCGACACGCCCTACCTCACCGAGGGCAGCTCCGGGCTCACCTACGTCGTCGACCGCATGAAGCACTGGGGCCACGCCGGCCACGTGACGCTCGCGCGCGGCGAGCGCTCGCGGCTTGCCGACCACGCGGCAGAGGTTTTGTAGGGAACAGGATTTCTGCTAGGCTTCGCTGCCCCTTTTTTTCCAGGAATTTCCGATGATTCGCCTGTTAACAATAATTTATCTTTCATTCCTGATTTCCGCGCCTGCCGCGGCGCAGCCGAAATTCGAGCCGCAGGTCGGCCAGGCCGGCAAGGACGTCATCTGGGTACCGACGCCCGACGAGGTGGTGGATCGCATGCTGACGATGGCGCAGATCACGCCCAATGACTTCGTCATGGACCTCGGCGCCGGCGACGGCAAGATCGCGATCGCCGCGGCGAAAAAATTCGGCGCGCGCGCTGTGGGCATCGAGTACAACCCCGACATGGTCAAGCACGCCAACGGCAACGCCCAGACGGCCGGCGTGGCCGGCAACGGCATCGGCAAGGCCCTCATCCGTAACGGCGACATCTTCGCCACCGACTTCAGCCAGGCGACCGTCATCACGATGTACCTGCTGCCGGGGCTGAACATGAAGCTTCGCCCGCAGATCCTCGCCATGCGTCCCGGCACCCGCGTCGTGTCGCACTCGTTCAGCATGGAGGACTGGGAAGCCGACGAGATCTCGAGCCTCGACGGCCGGCGCGCCTATTTCTGGGTCGTGCCCGCCATCGTGCAGGGCGGCTGGTCGCTGGAAGCCGGCGGCCAGAAGACCGAGCTCACGCTCGAGCAGACGTTCCAGAAGATCTCCGGCACGGTCGCGCTCGGAGCGCTGCACGCAGGCCTGCGCGAGGCGCGGCTGCGCGGCTTCAACATCGCCTTCGGCTACGTGGATGCGGCCGGCGTGCGCCGCGACTTCACCGGCCGGGTCGCCGGCGGCAAGATGGAAGGCTCGTTCCGCGATGAGAAGGGCGCGGAAGGGCGTTGGTCGGCTGCGAAGAAATAGCTTTTCTTTTTCTAAGCTATCTTCTTATGTGAGCCGTCGCAGAAGGGTTTCGAGCCGGTGCGCTTGCAGCCGCACAGCCAAACCTTCTGCGCCTCGGTGACCGTGAACTTCGTCGGAGTGAACTCGGTCGTCTTGTGCGAGCCGTCGCAGAACGGCTGGCGCTTCGACTGCCCGCAGGCGCACCACCAGTAGTCGCCGGGCGCGAGCTCCACCGCGAAAGGCGACTTTTGCGCGATCATCGGCTCGGCCATCGGCGCCCTTTCCAGAGTTCCGGGAATGCGAAAGTGTTCCCGGCAGGGTTCTAAGCGTGCAGTTTAATATGCGCCCGGGTCCTGATAGTTCTCGAAGCGGGTGTGCTGGCCAAGGAAGGTCAGCTTGACAGCGCCGATGGGGCCGTTGCGCTGCTTGAGGATGTTGATTTCAGCCGTGCCTTTTTCCGCAGATTCCGGGTTGTACACTTCGTCGCGGTAGATGGCGAAGATGAGGTCGGCGTCCTGCTCGATCGCGCCCGACTCGCGAAGATCCGCCATCTGCGGCCGCTTGTTTGGCCGCTGCTCGAGCGCGCGGTTGAGCTGCGACAGAGCCACCACGGGGACGTCCAGCTCCTTGGCCATCGCCTTGAGGGAGCGCGAGATCTCGGAGATCTCGGTGGCGCGGTTTTCGCCGTGGGTGCTCGCCGACATGAGCTGGATATAGTCGATCACGATAAGGCCGAGCTTCGAGTACTGGCGCTTCAGGCGCCGCGCCCGCGCCCTTACCTCCAGCGCCGTCAGCGCACCGGCCTCGTCGATATAGATCGGAGCCTCGTGCAGTTTGCCCATGGCCTCCGACAGCTCACCCCACTCCTTGTCGCTGAGTCGCCCGGTGCGCATCCTGTGCTGGTCGACGCGCGCGATGGACCCGAGCATGCGCATGGCGAGCTGCGTGCTGCTCATCTCCATGCTGAAGATGGCGACC
>WNFI01522351.1_pt1 | contig 13700 bp, 17 predicted proteins | sample 5400471 | NCBI WGS metagenome assembly WNFI01 (sample SAMN13153348, study PRJNA577476) | soil metagenome | isolation source: 100 cm saprolite on Douglas fir-dominated hillslope | place: USA:California | collected 2013-09-17 | reverse complement strand
TGTCGGAGGCGGCCCTCTATCGGCACTTCCGCAGCAAGGAAGAGATCTTCCTGCGGGTGATGCGGGAACGGCTGCCGCGATTCATCGAGGCGATCAAGGGCCTTCCCTCGCGCGTGGGCCGCGATCCCGTGGCGGACACGCTGGTGGAGATCGCGCTCGCCGCTGTCGCCTACTATTCCGAGGCCGTGCCCATCCTCAGCTCGCTATTCTCGGAGCCGGAGATCCTCGTCCGACACCAACAGGCCCTGCGCGAAGAGAACGCCGGGCCGCAGCTCGCGCTCAGCGCCCTCTCCGCCCACCTTCGAGCTGAGCAACGGATCGGGCGGCTCTCGAAAACGCTCGACGCGGAGGCCGCCGCGGCTTTGCTGCGTGGCGCATGCTTTCAGCGCGCCTTTCTGCGCCAGTTTCTCGGGACACGGGCCGTGGAGTGGGACGAGAAGCGCTTTGCCAAGAAGCTGGTGAGCACCCTTTTGCACTAGCGATATCGGGTCGCAATGCCAACGTCGGTTCGCTTCTGCCGGTTCCGCCCAAGATCGCCGCGCTGGGGACGTTCCAGTTGCGCGCACGCTCGACTTCAGCCCACGTGACCGGTTGACACGGAGCAATCTCAACGGCGGATCGTCAAAGTTGCAAATCGGCGCGAAGTCTACCGGTGACTCGGACGGGATCGACGGCCATGTGTGTGGGGTCGGTGCGGGGAGGAACGACCTTGCCTCGGGCGCGGCCATGCACGGCTGCCACTCCCGCCAGCACCAGGGCTCCGCCGGCCAGCGCGGCTGCCGACGGCACCTCGCCGAGGACTACGTGCGAGAGGACCATGCTGACCGCCGGGACCAGGTAGAGCGCGCTGCCGGCCACCGCCGCGGAAGCCCTCGCCGACACGTAGGCCCAACCGGCGTACCCGAGCGCGCCCGGGAAAATCGCCAGGTAGAGGATGGCCAACGTCGCGGGCAGCGGCGCCGCCCGCACCGTCTCGGCCAGACCGCCCGCGGCGGGCAGCAGCGCCAGGGCGCCGCCCCAGACCGCGACGATGGTGAAGCGGAGCGCGCCATAGCGGGCGACCAGCGGACGCTGGGCCACGTTGTAGGCGGCGCCGGCGACGGCCGCCGCGAGCACCGCAGCCGCGTGGGGGCCAAAAGAGAGGCCGAGGCCGCGTCCGGCCGCGATCAGCACCACACCGGAGAAGCTGACGCTGATGCCGAGGAGCGCGCGCGCAGTCGGGCGTTCGCGGCCGATGGCGGCGGCGATCACCACCATCCACACGGGGGCGGAGGCGATCAGCAGGCTGGCCGAGCCGGCGGGAACCTGCTTCTGCCCGAAGCCTAGGGCGACGGCGTAGGTGGCGATGCCGAGGACGCCGAGCAGGGCGATGTGCATGAGGTCGCGCGGCGCGGGTGGTCGCAGCCGGGCGGCTGCGCCGATGCCGAGCAGGACGACCCCGGCGACCGCGAATCGGAAGAACGCGAGCTGCGCCGGACCGTAGGCGGTGAGCGCGATGCGGATGGCGGGAAAGGCCGATGCCCAGACCAGCACGGTGAATGCCAGCGTCCAGAGGGTTCGTGGTTCCATGGCAGAGAGGATTCCGCCGCGTATTTGCTGGTTCGCACCAGATCCGCATAGTATCCATGCATATTCGCATGCTCGACTGGAGCGACCTCCGATTCGTCCTGGCGGTGCAGCGGGAAGGCACCCTCTCCGCCGCCGCGCGGGCGCTGGGCGTCAACCAGTCCACCGTCACGCGCCGCGTGGCGGCACTCCATCGGGGCCTGGGGGCTCGCGTGCTGGAGCGGCGCGGCGCGACCTGGGTGCTCACGCCGCTCGGCGAGCGTCTGGAACCGATGTTGGTCGAGATGGAGGATCGCGCTCTGGCACTGGAGCGTGCCGCCCAGGGTCTCGACGCGCGCCCGGCCGGAGTGGTCCGGATCACCACCGTGGACGCCCTGGCGGTGCGCTTCCTCGCCCCCAGCCTACCCCGCTTCCGCGAGCGGCTCCCCGACGTCACCCTGGAGATCGACTCCAGCTCGCGCTCTCTCGACCTCGGCCGGCGCGAAGCAGACCTGGCCCTGCGCCTGGGGCGGCCGCGGCAAGAGGCGCTGGTCGCGCGCAAGGTGGGCCGCCTCGGCTTCAGCCTCTACGCGGCCAAAAGCTATCTCGATCGGCGCGGCCTCCCGCTCCTGGGGCACGGGCTCGAGGGCCACGACGTGATCGACGACGACGAGGAGCAGAGCTGGGCCCCCGAGGTGAAGTGGGCGCGGGTCCACACCGCCGGGGCGCGGGTGGCCGCGCGGATGCAGACCTGGCAGGGGCGGATGGCCGCCGTCGAGGCGGGCGCGGGGATCGCGGTTCTGCCCTGCTTCCTCGGCGACGCCTCCAGGGCGCTGCGCCGTCTCGGCCGGCCCGCCGACGTCGTCCACCACGATCTGTGGCTGCTCGTTCACCGCGAGCTGCGCGAGGTGGCGCGGATCCGCGTGGTCTACGATTTCGTGGCGGGCCTGGTCGCGGAGAGCGCCGCGCGCCTGGAGGGATCGCTCGAGCGGTGACGTCTTCGCCGCCGACCGCGACTCCGAACGCGAACGCATTCCACCGCTCACCCCGCTTGGCGGTGCCCGACATCCTCACCAGCGCGAAGGCCGGGCGACGGCACGCTCTCGCCCCTGACCGAGCCCGACGACCAGGACGACGCGGCCGACGAGCTCGAATAGGCCCTTCACGAGCGCTCGGCCGCGGCTGCAGCGGCCGGCCGCTCAGTAGCCGGCGGCCTCGTCCGGCGAGTGCCCGCGCATCCACACAACATCGTTCGCTCGAACGTCATCACCACCGCGCCGTCCTGATTGAGGCCGCGCGTCTCGACGGTGACGATTCCCTGCCCGGGCCGGCTCTTCGACTCGCGCTTCTCCAGCACCTTCGATTCGGCGTAGAGCGTGTCGCCGGCGAAGACCGGCGCGGTGGCGCGGACCTTGTCCCAGCCCAGGTTGGCCACCGCCTTCGCGCTCACCGTCGACACGCTCATGCCGGTGAGCAGGGCGACGGTGAACGTGCTGTCGACCAGCAGCTGCGAAGCCTCTCCGATGTCAGAGCTCGCAAGGCGCAGTCCACCGCTCCCCAGGTGGCCTGACGGTGTCGCTCGCAGCAACCCTGGCTCGCGACTGCATCCTGCGCGCCAACCGCGGGTGCGTTTCACCACTGTGGGCGCGCAGGCGCAGCTTACTCCAGGTACGCCGGGAACTTCGGCAGCGACGCGACGTCCTTGAAATCGTGCTGGACGATGAAGCGGGCCTTGGTGTTCTTCACGATCTTCTCCACCCGATCCATCGAGGCCAGCGTGTCCGCCCGTTCGTAGTTGAACCCAGGCACCCTCTTGAGCGTGCGGTTCTCGTGCGTGTGGTAGAGGTCGCCAGAGAGGATCACGACGCCGGACCTCTTCAGCTTCACCGCTAGCACGCCGTGACCTGGGGTGTGTCCGGGCGTCTTGAGGATGCGCACGCTGCCGTCGCCGAACACGTCGAAGTCGCCGTCGATCAGTTGCGTCTTGACAGTCTTGCTGGCGCTGAAGGCGCTCGGATCGACGCCGAACGGCGTCGGCGTCGATTCGGCCCAGGCCAGCTCGGCTTTATTGATGATCCAGGTCGAGGCGCCGAAGGTGTTGGCATTGCCGATGTGGTCGAAATGGAAATGCGAGACCGCCAGGTGGGTGACGTCAGCCGGCGTCACCTCGATACTCTTCAGCTGGTCGATCAGCGGCCTTACGACGGTGAGCTTGAAGCCGCCGACGTCGACGCCGGCCTTGTTCTCAGCCAGCTTGTCGCTGAGGCCGGTGTCCCAGAGCAGCGTGCCCTTCGGGTGGCGGATCAGGTAGCACGACACGGTCAGCGTGCCAGACTGGCCATCGTACTCGCCGGTGTCGGCGAAGGCGCCCATGTCCTTCACGTCGATCCGGCCGCACTCGATCGCATACAGACGGACATCCTTGACTGCGTTGGCGGCCCGGGCCGGTCCAGACGCGACAGCGACCGTCAAGAGCAGAGAGGATGCGAGGACCTGCACGGAGTGTTTCCACGTCATCGAACGGCTCCAGGGTTTGAGGAAGCGGCGACCCCTAGAACGCGGAGCGCCACGAACTAGATGGCGCGAGCGCTGAGAGGATTCACCCAAGGAGAAGGGCAGCGCCACCCCCCCGGGCGAGAGGATTGGGCGGGATGGCTGGAGACCGGGAGGGCAAACAGATCATAGAAGCCCCTCTCCAAACCGATACCGTGGCGGCTGCGCGTTCCAATCGACGATCGATCCAGCGGCGAAGTCGCTCAAGATCCAGAGGGACGAGGCGGGAAGGCCCAGCTGTGCGGTTTGATAGAACTGGCCCCGCAGATAGTGTTCCTGGAAGGCTTCGCGAGCGGCTGCCGTCGCCGGCACGCCGTGCGCGCGCCCTGTGCGTTGGTCAAGTCGAAGGTGAGGTGCGCCTTCAAGCCATGTCGGTCCGCGAGGGAAATGGTCTGCGCGAGTCGATCGAGCATCGTCGGGTCGGGCGAGGGATAGCCGAACGCCGGCACCTGAACGATGATCCGCACCGTGTTTGCGTGCAGCCCCGCGATCTGCGCGAAATCGGCGTCGACCACACCAGGGTCCGAGTTGGTCCACATGTGACCCCAATTGTTCGCGCTCGGGTAGAAATTCACCTCGCGCATCGCCGCCACCATCTCGGCGACGGGCGGCCGCGCTCCGGAAGCGTCGATCGCCGCCCAGGCTCCTAGACCGCCGAACATGCGTGACGTGCACGATGGAGCTGCGCAGGAGCATGCTCGCTTCGCGCAGCACGTCTTGCAAGGCTCGAGGCCGGTCGAACGAGAACGCCTTCTCCACTTGCGCGCGCAGCGCCACCTGCGCCGCGGGCGGGGCGACGCGCCATTCGCGGATCTGCTCGTGGACACCATTCACTTCGTCGGCAAACGTCTGCCAGATTTCGCGTCGGGCTTGTCGCATGTCCGCCTCTCGATCGAGTGCGGCAGATTGGCGCCGTGACCAGCGGCTGACCAAGGCAATCCTGGACCGTTTCGGAGTGGTCTGGTCCGCGTAATGAGAATGGCCGTGGCGCCGTTGCGGCGGCCGCATGACAACAGCGTCACGCCGTTTCGCCTTCTTCCCAAGGAGCCGCCCCCATGTCCAAGAGTCCTTCGTTCAGCTTCATCGCGGAGACGCCCCCCGCACCGGCCGACGCCGCGCACCAGCATTTCATCGCCAAGCTCGCCGTCGAGACCGATCCGTCGGACGTGCATACCGATCTCTCGCGCGAGAGGCCGGGATTCGCCGTGATCGACACGCGCTCGGCAGTCGACCTGGGACTATCAGTTGCGGGTCGGCGAGTTCCGGAGCTGGCTCGAGATGCTCGAGCGTATGCGGGTGCCCGTCCGGAATCCGCTCCCTGTGCTCCGCTGGAGCAAGTGGTCATCAAGCCCCCGGTTTCTGCTTCCGCCTTCCGCACCTTCCGCGTGCAGCGGGTGCTCGCCTGGTACCCCAGGCCATTGACCGCGGCGACCAGACGGCTCGGAGAGAGCTTGCTCGGAGCAAAGCGGACGCGGGCATTCCGTTCGGCGAGGTTCACCTCGACCGCGGACACACCATCGATCGAGGTGAGGGTCTTCTTGATCCGCGCCGCACAGGCGACACAGGACATGCCCTCGATCGGGAGGATCACCGTCTTCATGCCCACCTCCTGAGCGGCCGCGAAACGCGGTGCCTCTTGGCCCGTACACGCGCCGATGGCGGCGAAGAGAAGGAAGGCGCCGATCGCAGCGGCGAGAGCCCTCCCCCCGCGGGTGGAAGCCCCCCAGCGATGGTCAGGGTTTCCCATTGGGCTTCCTCCGCTCGGCTGCTGGCTCATCCGCCGGGTCGTTGAGCGCTTCGAGGATGGGGCAGGCCGGCCGCCCTCGCCCGCAGGCACAGTGCTCGATCAGGCCGAAGAGAGCGCTTCGCATCGCCTGCAGCCGGGCCAGCTTCTGGTCGATGTCCTGCATTTTGGCCTCTGCAAGTGCGCGCACTTCGCTCTTTCGCTTGCCGTCGCCACCGCGGAGGCTGATGAGCTCCTCGATCTCCTTCAGTGTGAAGCCGAGGTCCTGAGCTCGTTTGATGAACCGGATGAGGGAAACGGTCTCCTCTGGGTACACCCGGTAACCGGAGGGGCGTCGTTCCGGCTCGGCGAGCAAGCCTCGCCGCTCGTAGTAACGGAGCGTGTCGATGTTGACGCCTGCGCCGTGTAGCAACCTGGCCGATCTTCATGTCCACTCCGTGTCCTTGTTTACGAAGGATAGGGTCTGGACCATGGTCCAGAGTCAAGGCTATCTGGTGAGCAATATTTTCGGGGATCAGGAGTTGGACCGGGCCGAGCTTGGGCGAGGTGGTGACCCAGGGACACCAGTTCGAGCATCTCCCGCGCGCTTCTCCGCCTTTCGCACGGCAGGCGGTGGATGAGTCAGGGTCAGCCTCGGTAATGCCCCACGAGGAGCAACTGCGCGTCTGGTCGCCAACGTGTTCGCGATTGGCGAGCCTCGCGATGATCCCTCTCTAACAGCGACATGGATCGCCGCGCCAAGCCTCGCGGCCCTCACGCACAAGGAGCGTCGTCATGGCGAGCGCTGCCACAGGGTCCGCCCACCACCATCCCATAGCGGCGTTGACGGCGATGCCGATCAGGGCCGCCAGCGACAGCCAGGAGCACGTCATGGCCTGGAACGCATCGGCATCCAAGGCGCGGCTTCCGAGCGCGGCTGCGACCCGGCGCTTCGCCCGCCCGATCCAGAGCATCACCGGGATCGAGATGCCTGCGATCGCGACGCCCAGGGCAGTCGGCTGCGGCCGTTCCGCGCGAGCAAGTGCGCGGACCGCGTCGAAGGCGATGTAGGCCGCGAGGCCGAACAGGGAGACAGCGACCAGCTTGCCTGCCAGCCGCTCGACGCGCGCTGCCGCTTCTTTATCGTTGGCCCGACGTTCGGCGAGCAGCCTCCAGATGAGCACCAAGCTGGACGCGCTCTCGACGAAGCTGTCCACGCCGAAGCCCAGGAGCGCGATGCTTCCCGCGCTGACCGCCACGGCCACGGCCCCAACGCCCTCCAGCAGGTTCCAACCGACGGTCGCGTACTCGATCCGCAAGGCCCGGCCTATGAGCAGTGGACGGGACTCGGCCTGTTCGATCATCGCCTCTCCGAGATGCACAGCAGAGGCCTGACGTGGTGGTCCAGGTCAGGCCAGCGAGCAGTAAGGGCGGGGGGCCGCGCGCGCTGCCAGGGTATCCCGTCAGCCGTCCGCGCCCTCCGGCTCACGACGCCGCCGGATGGGGGTGCGCCGGCCGCTCCATCATCCGCAGCATCTCGGGGCCGCCCGTGCGGAAGAAGCGGACCAGCAGCAGCGCGCCAAGGCAGACGAAGATGATGTTGAGCACCGTCGTGTAGTTGAAGCGGATGGATGCCTCTACGACATGCGCCTCGCGGTGCTCGGGCACGAGCCCGAGCGCCGCGAAGCCGAACTCGACGGCGAGCGCCGAAAGCACCATAGCTGAGTAGAAGGTGGCGAGGATGAAGGCGCTCATCTTGAGGCCGTAGTACTTCCGGTAGATGTTCAGAATGGGCAGCACGATGAGATCTGCGAAGAGGAAGCTCACCACCCCGCCGAAGCTGATGCCGCCAGCCGCCATCAGCACCATCCCACCGCCCATCATGCGCCCCATCCCGCCCATGCTGCCGCTGTCCGGGCTGGCCTGCTGCGCCCAGATTCGTGGCGCGCCCGCAAGTACGATGGCCGCCATCACCGTGAGGATCGGAGTTCGGGGAATCTTCATGTTGCCTCTGGGCTCAGGCGGCGCATCAGCGCCCGCCAGATCGCCAGTGTGATGAGCGGGACCACGATCCACTGGAGTAGCGGGAGCAACCCCACCCCAAAGATGGTGGGCATCGCCCCACCGTAGGTCCACCTCCCGTGCGCGACCGCCACTCGCTCGATGGCGACAGTCGCAGCCAGACCGACGAACACCCAGACGGACGTGGGCACGAACCACCGTCCGCTCCTGGGCCACGAGAGCGATCGTGCTGTCAGACCCGCAAGGAAGTAGCCGACGCCTGCGATGAGCACGTCGCCCGCCGCAGAACCGAGGCAGCGCCGCGCGTGTTCCCACAGCGGCGCGCTCGCCATGCTGGAGAAGAACGGAACCTGCGCCATCTCCCAGGCGTAGTTCAAGCCCAGGGAGATGGCGAGGCCGAGCACGGCGCCTTTCAACCAGCGATACACCCTCTCTCCCGCTCACTCCACGAGGAGAACGCCGCCGATCATCCCCATCCCACAGGCGTACCGCACTTCGCTAGTCTTCGTCGGCGTGAACTCGATGGAGACGGGCTCGTTGAGCGGCAGCTTCTCGCGGACGCCGGCGTCCTTGATCTGGATCTCCGTCGCACAGGTGTTGTCCACCTTGCGCGTGACTACGAGGTGGACGGGCTGTCCCTTTTTGACCGTCACCTTGGCGGGCTCGAATCCCTTCTCCGTGACTGCGAGGTCGATGTTGCGTGCTGCCGACATGGTGCCGAGCAGCGCGGCGATGAAGAGTGCGATCATGGTGTTTCTCCCTTGGAGCAGGGGGTTAGACGGTCGCGCGTCGATCTCCGCCGACCTTTGGGACGTCGCTGGACTGCGTTCGAGTCGCATCGTCTGGCTCAAGTCGCCGCCTGCGCTCCTCGAACTCCTCGGTCGTGATCTCGCCCGATGCGTACCGCTTCTGGAGGAGATCGAGGGGACGGTCTGTGGTCGCTCTGCCCCCATCGCCACCCATCGACATGTTCATCATGAAGTACATCATCAGGCCGCAACCAACCACGGGAAGCAGATACCAAAGCCAAGCAGTCATGTTCCGATCCTCCTTTTCGCGTTCGAATCAGTTCAATCCGGCGCTTGGGGACCGCGCGGCAGCTCAGGAGCCACGCGGTCCCCCATTCAGCAAGCTTCCAATGCGTGCGCGAGTTGCACTGGTCGTTAGGCGCCGCCGAAGTTGCCTTCGTCGGTAGGCGTCACCGACGAGGACGACATGCGGCCGTGAGAAGCCGCTGCGGGCGTTGGAGCCTTGGTGCCCGACGTGTTCTGCGCGGCGGATTCCATCTGGGCGCAGCAGTCATCCTCCTGGTTGGCTGGAGATGGCGCAGCGACGGCGGCGGTGGACAGCAGAGCGATGGCTGCAAAGGCTGGCGAATGACATGGTCGTTCTCCTTTTTGTTGTTTCGTTGGACTACCAAGCCCGCGCCCGAAGAGGCGGGTAACGGCTAGCGTGAGACCTTCCTCGTTCAGAACACTTCTACGGCGTCCCCACGGGCTCAAAGTCGGTGGATGCCCCCGCGTTCACCTTCACGTTGCCGCTGGGCGTCGCAGAGCAGCACGACATGCGGCAGTGAGGAGCCGCGTCGGGGGTTGGAGCCTTCGTGTCCGACGTATTCTGCGCGGCGAATTCCATCTGGGTGCAGCAGTCGTGCTCCTGGTTGGCTGGGGATGGCGCCGCGACGGCGGCGGTGGACAGCAGAGCGATGGCTGCAAGGCTGGCGAATGACATGGTCGTTCTCCTTCTGTTGACGTTGGACTGCTAAGTCCGCGCCCAAGGCGCGGGGGTTCATTGCGAGCGAGAGGTACGTGCAGGTTGGTCGACGGCCGCCCGGAGGGGCAGGGCGCTGATGCCAGAGACAATGGCAGCCGAGCGCAGAGGCGCGGCACGCACGATTGTCCGGCAAGAGCGTCGCTAAGCGCTCAGATCAGAAGCGCGCGATCTTTCAAAAACAGCGGAGGGCCATCCGCTGAAAAGGACAGCGAACGATCAGCATGTCCCAGGCGAACCAACTGCGGAGCCAATTGCCTCGCGACGCCTACGCCGACGAGGGCAAGCACTGGCGAAGCGGCCTGCTCGGCCGCGAGGGGAGTGAGTGAAGTTTCAGCCGGCGCCGCGCAGCAGACCGGCGATGAAGATTGTGTGGTCCCCCCGCTGGGCGCGCACTGGTCGGCGCAGCATGCCGCGTCAACACAGACCGCACCCGCCACAGCGACAGGGGGCCCCACCACGAGGATGGCTAGCAGCATGGCGGCGATGCGAAAGCGCGAGGTCACGAAACCAGTATAAGGCGCGGTGGCAGGTTCGCAACCCATCCAAAACCCCGCGTGCGTGCGAGGCGTCGTGCGGCTGGGTGTGAAGTGGTGTTTTAGAGGCATGCGGTACCCGAGGGAGGCTCAACGATTCGACTAAGTTTGACCTTGTACCCTAGTACACCCCGTACGTTCCCGGACTGGGAGGTGTTACGTGAGCCGCGAACTTCAGATCAGCGAAGTGGCCCTGCGGTGAGCCCGCGTCGCAGCTACGCGCTGGTGACCGCCGCCTATTGGGCGTTCACGCTCACCGACGGCGCGCTGCGCATGCTCGTGCTCCTGCACTTCAACGCGCTCGGGTAGGGGAGAATCGTGGATGGCGGACTGCCTCGTTGCCAAGGCGAAGGTCGCCGGTTCGAACCCGGTATTCCGCTCCAACTATGCCCGGATCTCGAGTGTTTGCAGAGGTCCGGGCCTTTTCATTCCGCTCGCCTTACAAGGCGACGCCGCCGGTTCACATCCGTCCCAGCCGAGCAACTTCCAGTGTGAGCACGCGAGTTGGCTTGGGCACAGGTGGCCACGTTGCGCTTGTGATGGAACAAAGATGGAACATTCGCTGGCGAGCTTCTCCTCCGGAGCACCGCCGGGCCGACGTCGTAGGCGCCGCCGGCGAAGCGCTCTTGGCTGCGGCGCCGCCCGAGCGCGCTGATATTAAACAGGTCATGCCCGGCATGACTGGGTTTCTGCGCCACAAGTCGTTCCTGCTTGCGGTTGCTCAGGGTCATCAGTTGGAAGTCAGGCGTTACCGGGGTTTGGGGTTGCCTGATCGGTAGATGCGCAGCTTGCGCCAGAGCGTGTTCGTGCCGATGCCGAGGATGCGCGCTGTTTCCTTGCGGTTGCCACCTGCTTTCTCGAGAACGCGCAGGACGTGGCGCCGCTCGACCTCGGCCAGCGGGAGCGGCTCCTCGTTTTCGCCGCCGGTCGCCGAGGCAAAGGCGATCTCCGGCGGAAGGTCGGTCACCTCGATCCGTGGCTTGCCCTCGGCCAACACCACCGCGCGCTCCATTGCGTGCTCGAGCTCGCGGACGTTGCCGGGCCAATTGTAAGCCAGCAGCCGGTCGAGCGCGGCGGGCGACAGCGAACAGGGCCCACAGTGATAGGTCGCGCAGCTCCGGCGCATGAAGGCGTGCGCGAGCGGCAGCACGTCTTCGCGCCGTTCGCTCAAGGGGGGCACCTCGACGGCCAGCACCTTGAGCCGGAAGAAGAGGTCCTTGCGGAAACCGTGCGTGCGGACCATTTCGGCCAGGTCGCGGTTGGTCGCCGCGATGATGCGCACGTCGATGCGCTTGCTCTCGGTGCCGCCGACTCGCCGCACTTCATGGTCCTGGAGCACGCGCAAGAGTTTCACCTGCATCGCGAGGGGCAGTTCGCCGATCTCGTCGAGAAGGAGGGTGCCGCCGGCCGCTGCCTCGAAGAGGCCCTTCTTGTCCCTCTCTGCGCCGGTGAAGGCGCCTCGGAGGTGACCGAACAGCTCGCTCTCCAGCAGTTGCTCGGGCAGCGCCGCGCAGTTGACCGCCACCAACTGGGCGGCCGCGCGCCGCGATTGAGCGTGGATGTGCCGCGCGACGCGCTCTTTCCCGGTGCCGCTGTCACCGGTGAGCAGGACCGGCGCATCCGACTGGGCGACCCGCTGGGCGAGCGCCAGCACGCTGCGCATCGCCTTGCTGCGGGCGACCAAGTCGGCGCCGGGTAGATCCTGGTGTTTGGCAGGCATCCAGAATGGAGTATACGCACGTTCCAAAATGGAAACAGCCGATCCGCAAGGGCCGCAGAAATGCGAGCGTCTCCCTCGGCGGCAACGGCCGGGACGTCTGGCTCGACCCATGCAAGAGCGACGGGCATGGAACAGATCAGCTCCTTACCATCCAGAAGCACCAGCGCCCGCAAACTCTCCTCCCTCACGGTGGCCGGCGCAGTCGTGTCGGGCCTGCTCGCGTCGGCCTGCTGTCTCGGCCCGCTCATCCTCGCGGCGATCGGGATCGGCGGTGCGGGCCTACTCGCCAGATTCGAGGCGTACCGCCCCGTCTTCACCGCCACCACCTTTGGGCTGCTCGGTGTTGGCTTCTGGCTCGCCTATCGCAAACCCAAGGCCGCGGCGGGCGACGATTGCGGCTGCGAGTACCCGAAAGCCAGCAGGCTTGGCCGGGCGCTGCTCTGGATCGCTGCGGTCGTCGCGGTCGGCTTCTGGTCCTTCCCGTACCTCGCGGAGCGCCTCCTTGGATGAGCCGGCGCAGGCTGCATGTCCCTCTTGCGGCGCCGCGGGAAGGCCGGTCGCCGACAAGACCATCCGCGCCATCCTGACGCCGGCGCAGGCGTCGCCCATGCTCGCCGTCGAGCGACGGTTTTGCCGCACGCCCTCGTGCGAGCTCGTCTATTACGGCGAAGATGGACGCGCGATCGGCAAGGGTGACGTGCCCGTCCGAGTGGGCCTCAAGGAGCGCGAAGATCCCGTCCCGCTCTGCTATTGCTTCGGCTTCTCGCGCGCGGACGTGCGCGTCGAGCTTGCATTGGGAGGGCAGTGCACGATCCCGGCGCGGATCGCGGCCGAAATCCGCGCTGGGCGCTGCGCCTGCGCGATCAAGAATCCTTCAGGCGCCTGCTGCCTGGGCGACGTGAACCGGGCCGTGCAGGAGGAGCAGGAAGCCTTGCAGGCGGAAGCGCAATCCCAGGCTCACCTTCGTCGAACAGGGATTGCCTGAAGTCGGGAGATACCTATGGCTGATAGATTCGACCTGGCGGTGATCGGCGGCGGCATGGGCGGCGTCAAGGCGGCCAACGAGGCGGCGCGTCTGGGTGCGCGAGTGGTCCTCACGCGGATCCGCGCGCGCAAGGACGCGCTGGTCTCCTCCATCGTCGGGAACCTCGAGCGCTCGTTGAAGGAGAACCCCCGCATCGAGCTCTTGCGCGGCAGCGCGCGGTTTCTCGGACCGAAGCGCATCGAGGTGGGCGAACGCGCAGTGGAGGCGGAGCGCGTCGTCGTCGCTTCCGGCGTCGCGCCGGTGGTCCCGGACATTCCCGGCCTTCGCGAAGCGGGCTTCGAGACCAACGAGACGGTGATGGACATGAAGGAGCCCCCGCGCTCGATGGTCGTCATCGGCGGCGGCCCAGAGGGAATGGAATTCTCGCAGATGCTCCACCGCTTCGGCGTGCGCATGACGGTCTTGCAGCGCGCCGAGCGGGTGCTTCCAAGAGAGGACGAAGAGATCTCACGCGAGTTGGAAGGCATCCTCCGCGAGGAAGGCGTGGACATCCGCACCGGGGCCCGGCCAGAGCGGGTCGAGTGCGAATCGGACGGCAAGCTGACCGTCGTGGCGCAGATCAAGGGGCGAACAGAACGGATCGAGTGCGACAAGATCCTGGTCGCTGCAGGGCGAAGGCCGCACGCGCTGTCGGAGATGGACCTCGGCAAAGCCGGCGTCGAGGGGACCCCCGAACGCGGCATCGCGGTCGACCAGACGCTGAAGACGAGCGCGGGGAACATCTGGGCGATCGGAGACGTGATCGGCCGCATGCAATACACGCACTTCGCGACCTACACGGCCGGG
>WNFI01079794.1_pt1 | contig 13704 bp, 14 predicted proteins | sample 5400471 | NCBI WGS metagenome assembly WNFI01 (sample SAMN13153348, study PRJNA577476) | soil metagenome | isolation source: 100 cm saprolite on Douglas fir-dominated hillslope | place: USA:California | collected 2013-09-17 | reverse complement strand
AGTGCAGCCCGGTGTGCCCGCGGGCACGGTGACCAAGCACGTGCTCGCGCCCGGCAAGTTCTTCCCAGGCACGCCGCACAACTTTCAGGTCTACGTGCCGGCGCAGCACGACCCCAGCCGCCCGATCGCCTACATGGTCTTCCTGGATGGCAGCGGCTATGCCGGCAACGGCGTGCGCGTGCCTGTCGTCCTCGACAATCTGATCGCCAGGCGCGACGTCCCGCCGATGGCCGCGATCTTCGTCGATCCGGGTGTGATGCCGGCGCTCTCCGGCGAGGCCCAGAACCGCTACGAGCGTATCTTCGAGTACGACTCGCTCACGCCGCGGTTTGCGAGTTTCCTCGTCGAAGAGCTCGTGCCCGAGGCCGCCAGGGTGCGCGGCCTCAATCTCTCCAAAGACGCGAACGACCATGGCATCGCCGGCATCAGCACGGGCGGCGTCGGCGCGTTCGTCGCCGCGTGGAACCGTCCGGACCAGTTCCGGCGCGTCATCACGTGGGTCGGCAGCTTCGGCAACTTCAGGGGCGCCGATCGGCTGCCCGGTTTGATTCGCCGGACCGAGCCGCGACCGATCCGCGTGTTCATGCAGACCGGCCGGCAGGACCTGGTGAACTACGCCGGGAGTTATCCGCAGCCGATCGTCGTCAAGGAACCGCCGTCCGGCGCGGGCCGCGGCGTCTTCGCGCAACTCGCACCGCGCCGCGAGGTCGTGTCCCCGCCGCCGCCGGTCAATCAACCGCCGCCCAACGCGAACGCGCCGGCCGCAGGACGCGGCGGCGGCCCGCGCGGCGCCGTGTACTCGTTGATCTCCCGCGACAAGCTCTGGGAGCAGGTCGGCGAGACGTACTCGTCGGCCGCGAGTCCCGCGGTCGACAAGGACGGCAACGTCTTCTTCGCCGATCCCGCCGGCAGCCGGATTTACAAGTCCGACCCCGCGCGCGCGGTCACGATCTTCAAGGACAACACGCGCGGGTCTCGCGCACTTCGCGTCGGGGCCGATGGCCGCCTGTACGCCGCCCAGTTGTCTGCAAGGCGCATCGTGTCGTACGGCGCGGCCGGGGACGAAAAGATCGTTGCTCAGAACGTCGACGCCAACGATCTCGCGCTGAGCAAGAGCGGCGCGATCTACTTCGTCGATACGGCGCAAAGGACCGTGGGCTACATCGACCCGCGGGGTCGGCGCCGCGTGGTGTACGGCGGCGGCGACATCATGAAGCCGACGGCGCTCACCCTGACGCCCGATCAGGCGATGCTGCTCGTCGCCGACGGCATGGATCGCTATCAGTGGTCGTTCCAGATTGCCGCGGACGGATCGCTGGTCAACGGCGGTGGGCGACCAGCGCCATGGGCATCCAGGTGTGCGAGCAACCGGGCCGGTGCACGAACATCCTGAACAAGCCCGAGTTCAATGCGACGCCAATCGCGGATATCGCGTTCGGCGGACCGGGTCGCGCGTGGCTGTACGTCACGCAGGGCGGCAAGATCTTCCGGAGAGAAACCAAACGCATGGGTGTCGTCGCGTGGGAACCCGTCAAGCCGCCGCAGCCCGGGTTGTGAGACGAGCCGTCGCGTGCGCGCTCGCCGTCGTCGCCGGCGTCCACGCGCAGGAGCGCACGAAGACGGTCGCCGACGGCGTCTACACCGAGGCCCAAGCCGCGCGCGGAGCGTCCGTGTACGAAACCTCGTGCGCCGGCTGCCATCGCGCGGATCTCGGCGGCGCCACCGGCCCCGCATTGAGAGCGGAGCGTTTCGCGCGCGAATTCGCTGGAAAGGATCTGAAGTCGCTGTTCACGAAGACCGCGACGACGATGCCCAAGGGTGCTCCGGGAAGCCTTGGAGACAACGTGTATGTCGACGTCCTCGCGCACCTGCTGAAGGAGAACGGGTTTCCCGCCGGCGTGCATGAGCTCAGCACCGATGCGCTCGACGGCATCCGCGTGCTCCCGGGCCGACCCAGGCCACTTCCCCCCGTCGGCGACTTCTCGTACGTGGAAGTGGTGGGCTGCCTCTCGGCGGGGCCACAGCACACGTGGCTGCTGACGCAGGGGAGCGAACCGGTCGTCGCGTCGGCGTCATTGCCTCCGACCGCAGCGGCGAAAGCGCTCGGCACGCAGACATTTCACCTGGTGGACGCGATGGCGTACTCGCCCGACGATCATAGAAACCAGAAGATGTACGTCCGCGGTTTGCTGATCAAGCTTCCGGGCGAGCAGCGCATGACGATCAGCGCGCTCGAGATGGTATCGGCGACGTGCCGGGAGTAGAGATGCTCCTTGTGGCTGCCCTCGTCCTGAGCTTCATGGCGCCGCACGAGGAACGCTATCTCTACGTCGCGCAGCCTGGGCCGGACCACACCGATGCCGATCGTTCGATCCGGATTCTCGTGTTCGACATCGCAAACGCGCATCGCCTCGTCAGGCGCATTCCTCTCTGGCCGGCCGGCCGGGCCGACGATGCGGAGGAGGTGAGGGGTACGGCGGCAAGCGCGCGCACAGGGCGCCTCTTCGTCAGCACGACAAGCCGGCTGGCCGCGATCGATCTGGTCACTGACACGATTGTGTGGGAGAGGAAGTACGACGGCCGCTGTTGCGATCGCATCGCCGTCTCGCCCGACGGCCAAACGATCTATGCGCCAGCGTTCGGCAGCCCGAAGTGGTACATCATCGCGGCGGCGACCGGTGAACTGCGCGCGGTGCTCAGCGTGACCGGCTGGCCGCGCCAGACGATCGTCTCGCGCGACGGGCGATTCGCGTATCTCGCGGCGTGGGATTCGCCGACGCTGTCGGTCGCCGACACGGCAACACGTAGGATCATCAAGGGCGTCGGTCCGTTCAGCGCCTCCTTGTGTCCCGTGACGGTGAACGCCAAGGGCACGCTCGCGTTCGCCAACGTCGACGGCCTCGTGGGCTTCGAGGTGGGCGACCTGCAGACCGGCCTGATCCTCGACTCGGTCGCGGTCGAGGGCTACGACAAGGATGCCGCCGCAACGTACGAGTGCCCGAGCCACGGCATCGCCTTCACGCCGGACGACCGTGAGCTCTGGGTGGCCGACGGCGTGCAGAACCGGCTTCACGTCTTCGATGCGAGCGTGTATCCGCCGGCCGCGCGAGCGACCGTCGGCCTGTCCGCTCCGCCCCGATGGATCGCGTTCAGCGTCGACGGCCGCTACGCGTATGCGTCGACGGGGGACGTGATCGACGTCGGGGCCAGGACGATCGTCGGCACGCTCGAGGATGCGGCCGGAGTGAAAGTACACAGCGACCAGTTCGTCGAGATCGATTTTGTGGAACGTCAGCCGGTTCGAGTAGGCTTAACGCCGTTGGAGTGAAATGCGTTACACGCACACAATACGCGTGATCGTTGCGGCCGCCGTGCTCGTCGCGGCGGGCGCCAACGCCCGGGCTCAGCGCCGCGATTACCCGCTCCGGCCGCCGGCGGATCCGGCGGCGGTCGAGCGCGGCAAGGCGCTCTACGGCGTGAACTGCCAGTTCTGCCACGGCGCCGACACGCGCGGCGGTGACAGCGGACCGAGCCTGCTGCGATCGGGCACCGTGCTTGACGATCAGCATGGCGAGCTGATCGCGCCGGTCGTGCGTGCGGGACGTTCCGGCATGCCGAAGTTCACGCTCGCGGACGATCAGGTCGCCGACATCGCCGCCTTCATTCACACCTTCAGGGCCGCCGGCTACGACGAATCGCGCCTCAAGCCGCCGAGCATCGTCGTCGGTGACGCGAAGGCGGGCGAGACGTTCTTCCGGGGTAAGTGCGCGTCCTGCCATTCGCCGACCGGTGACCTGCGGGGCATCGCGACGAAGATCGACGATCCGCGTCTGCTGCAACAGACGTGGCTGCTGCCCGGCACCGGCGCGGGCCGCGGCGCGGCGCCGCCCGTGCCACTGAAACCGACGACGGTCATCGTGACGCTTCCGTCAGGCGAGAAGGTCGAGGGTAAGCTCGATCGCGTCGACGACTACGTCGTCGCGCTGACGACGGGTGACGGCAGTCACCGATCGTTTCAGACGAACGGCGGAACGCCGAAAGTCGAGATTCACGATCCGCTGCAGCCGCACAAGGATCTGCTGCGCACGTATGCGGACGCAGACATCCACAACGTGACGGCGTATCTGGTGACGCTGAAATGAAACGGATCCATGTGATCGCCGCTGCGATCTTTGCTGCCTGTGCGCTCCACGTGACGCAGACGCTTGTCGCGCAGAGCACCGGCGGACTCAGTCGTCGCAGACGCGCGGCGAAGGCGACAACCTGTTCACGTGCGCGATCGTCGCCGTGAATGTCGACACCGGAAAGATGGAGTGGTACTACCAGACGTCGCCGGACAATGTGTGGGCGCTCGACGCGCACGACGGCAAAGCGATCTGGCACTACTTCTGGAAAACGAAGGGCGGCACGCACATCGGCAATCGCGGCGTCGCGATGTGGGGCAACTATCTGTTTTTCGTCACGCCCGACGATTATTTCGTGTCGCTCGACGCGCGCACCGGCAAAGAGCGGTGGCACAAAGAGGCGGCGCCGTTCAGCCAGCAGTACTTCATGACGTCGGCGCCGATGACCGTCGGCAATCACATCATCGTCGGCACCGGCAACGATCTGGATTCGCCGGGATATCTGATGTCGTTCGATCCGGAAACGGGCGAGCAACAGTGGCGCTTCTACACCGTGCCGATGAACCCTGGCGATCCCGGCCTCGAGACGTGGAAGAGTCTCGACGCGGCGCGCCACGGCGGCGGTCATCCGTGGCTGCCAGGCGTTCGCAGACGCGCGGCGAAGGCGACAACCTGTTCACGTGCGCGATCGTCGCCGTGAATGTCGACACCGGAAAGATGGAGTGGTACTACCAGACGTCGCCGCACGACACGCACGATTGGGACTCCGCGCAGACGCCGGTGCTTGTCGAGGGCGACTTCAGCGGCAGCGGCCCGCGCCGGATGGTGCTGACCGCAAGCCGCAACGGCTACTTCTTCACGCTCGATCGCGGTACCGGCGAGCACATGGTCACGAGCGTGTTCTCCGATACGGTGAACTGGGCGAAGGGTATGAACGCGAAGGGGCAGCCGGTGCGCCAGCCCGCCAAGGATCATCACGTCGCCGGCGCGCTCGTCTCGAACGCGAACTTCGGCGCGACGAACTGGCCGCCGCCCGCCTACAGCCCGGACACGGGTCTGTTCTACGTGCCGGTCGTCGAGGCGTACGCGATGTACTACTTGACCGAGACCGATCCGCGCGGCGCGATGGGGCTCGGCGGCAAAGACGAAGTGAGTGTCGGCACCGTCGGCAGCTACATCGCGGCGATCGATTACAAGACCGGCAAGACCGTCTGGCGCCACAAATTCCGCACGATGGGGAACGCGCAAGGCGCCTCCGGGCTCCTCACCACGGCAGGCAGGCTGCTGTTCGCGGGAGATATTTCAGGGAACATCGTCGCGTTCGATCCGGCGAACGGCACGCCGCTCTGGCACACGCAGATCGGTCAGGTCACGAACGCGCCCGAGACCTTCATGATCGACGGACGTCAACACGTACTGGTCGCTGCAGGTGACACGCTCTACGCGTTCGCCCTTTACGAACGTTGAACGAGGGCCGGCGCCTACACGAAGGTGATGCATGCTTACACGACGCGAATTCGGCACCGTGGTGGTCGGCGCGATGATTCCGCAGGTCGTCGGCGGAGTGCACCTTGGCGTTCAGACCTACAGCTTCCGCGACCTGCCGCGGACTGAGAGCGGGGACGCCATCGGCCCGGTCATCGCCGCGATGAAAAGCTGCGGCCTCACCGAATGCGAGTTGTACGCGCCGCAGGTCGAGCCGGCGAAGCTCCCGAGCGAAGAGCTGCGGACGTGGCGCGTGAAGACGCCGATCGAACACTGGCGAGCGATCCGGCGGCGATTCAACGATGCCGGCATCACGGTCTACGCGTTCAACTACAGCTTCTCGTCGAGCTTCTCCGACGCGGAGATCGATCGCGGATTCGACATGGCCCGCGCGCTCGGCGCCCAAATCATCGCGGCGTCGGCGACGCTCGAATCGGCGCGACGGACCGCGCCGTTCGCGGACAAGCATCGCATGATTGTGGCCATGCACGGACACTCGAACGTGAAGGATCCCAATCAGTTCGCGACGCCCGCGAGCTTTGCCGCGGCGCAGGCGATGTCGAAGTACTTCAGAATCAACCTCGACATCGGTCACTTCACGGCGGCGGACTTCGACGCCGTGCCGTTCATCCGCGAGCACCATGCCGCGATCACGAACCTGCACCTCAAGGACATGAAGCGCGCGGTCCCGGAATCGTACGTGCCGTGGGGCCAGGGCGACGCGCCGATTCGCGACGTGCTGCAGCTGTTGAAGAAGGAGCGCTGGCCGATTCGCGCGTACATCGAATACGAATATCGAGGCGCCGGCACGCCGCCTGAGGAAGTGAAAAAGTGCCTTGAGTACGTGCGGCAGGCATTAGCCTAGACGCATGAAGCGTATCGGCATGGGCCTGGTCGGTCCCGGATTCGTGGGCGCGCACCACATCGAGGCCGTTCGGCGGCTTGGATTCGTCGACGTCGTCGCGATTGCGGGCAGCAGCGAGGCGTCTGCTCGAAAGAAAGCGGACGCGCTCGGCGTACCGAAGGGGTACGGCAGCTACGAAGCGCTCGCCGCCGATCCGGACGTCCACGTCGTTCACAACACGACGCCGAATCACCTTCATGGGCCGGTGATCCTCGCGGCGCTCGCGCACGAAAAGCACGTCGTGTCGGACAAGCCGCTCGCGATGACGTCGGCGGAGGCGTACGATCTCTGGCGCGCGGCCGAGCGCGCGGGCGTCGTGCACGCGGTGACGTTCAACTATCGCGGCAACCCGCTCGTGCAGCAGGCGCGCGCGTTGATCGGCAGCGGTCAGCTCGGCCCGATCCATTTCATTCATGGCGCGTATCTTCAGGATTGGCTGCTCGAAGCGAGCGATTATTCGTGGCGGCTCGAGCCGGACAAAGGCGGTCCGACGTCAGCCGTCGGCGACATCGGATCGCACTGGTGCGATCTCGTCCAGCATGTGACCGGACAGCGCATCGTCAGCGTGCTCGCGGAATTCTCGACGGTCGTGCCCACGCGGTGGAAATCGGCGGCGCCGACCGAGGCGTTCGCGCGGACCGGCACCGGCACGCGCCAGGCCGTGACCGTGCACAGCGAGGATCTGGCGAGCGTTCTTCTGCGCTTCGATGGCGGGGCCAAAGGCACGCTGTCGGTGGGACAAGTGTGCGCCGGCCACAAAAACGATCTCTGGTTCGAGACCAACGGCGGACGCGCGTCGCTGCGATGGCACCAGGAGCGACAGAACGATCTGTGGATCGGGCGCCGCGAGGCGGCGAACCAGATCCTTGCCAAGGATCCCGCGCTGCTCGCGGAGGCGGCGCGCCCGTACGCACATCTGCCCGGCGGCCACCAGGAAGGATGGGCCGATGCCTTCTGCAACGTGATGCGGGACATCTATTCCGTGATCCAAGGCGACCGAACTGCCCCGCGTCCTCCGGCCTTCGCGACGTTTGAAGACGGCTACGCGTCCGCGTGCGTGGTCGACGCGATCCTCGATAGCCATCGCCGCGGCGGCGTCTGGACGGAAGTGTGCGATCGGAAGGCGGCGAGAGTGACGTCATGAAGCTCGGTTTGTTTACGCCGGTGTTCGGGGCGCTGGGCACGCGCGAGATGCTCGCGAAGGTCAAGGCGATCGGGCGGATCGAACTCGTTCGCGATTCGGGACTCTCGATCAGCGCGTTGTCGTGCCACGGCAATCCGCTGCATCCGGATCCGAAGATCGCGTGCGATGACGACAAACTGTTTCGAAAGACCGTGCTCCTGGCAGAGCAGCACGGCGTTCCTGTCGTCGTGACGTTCTCGGGATGCCCGGGAGATTCAGAAGGCGCGAAGCACCCCAATTGGGTCACGAGTCCGTGGCCGCCGGAATTTCTCGAGGTGCTCGACTGGCAGTGGGAGAAAAAGGCGATCCCGTACTGGACGGACGCGGCGGCGTTCGCCGCCGATCACGGCGTGAAGGTCGCGCTCGAAGCGCATCCAAACTTCATCGTCTACAACGTCGAGACGATGCTGAAGCTGCGCGCGGCGGTGGGGAAGAACCTCGGGATCAATTTCGATCCCAGCCACTTCTTCTGGCAGGGTGTTGACGCGCCGGCGGCGATTCGCACGCTCGGCGACGCGATCTTCCACGTGCACGCGAAGGATGTCGCCATTGATCCGCACAACGTCGCGGTGAACGGCGTCATCGACACCAAGAGCTATCACCGTATGGCTGAACGCTCATGGCTGTTCCGCAGCGTCGGTTGGGGGCACAGCGAGTTCGAATGGAAGCGCATCGTCAGCGCGCTGCGGCTTGCCGGCTACGACTACGTGATGAGCATCGAGCACGAAGACGCGCTCGCATCCGTCGACGAAGGCCTGAAGGCCGCTGTCGATCTCCTGCCGCGCGTGATTCTCACCGAACCGCCGGTCAAGGCCTGGTGGACGTAGGCGGCCCTGAAGGGCTGCATGACGAGCGTGTAGCGCAGGCCTTCAGGCCTGCCCGGAGCGAATGATGAACACGACCGTGCGCGTGAAGCTCTCCATTCTCATGTTCCTCCAGTACTTCGTCTGGGGCGCGTGGTACGTGACGATGGGCACGTGGCTCGGGCAAACGCTGCATTTTTCTGGTGAACAAATTGGCCTTGCGGCTGGCACCACCGCGCTCGCGGCGATGATCTCGCCGTTTTTCGTCGGCATGGTCGCCGACCGGTTCCTCGCGACCGAAAAAATCCTCGCAGCGCTGCACGTGCTCGGCGGCATTGTCCTGTTCTTCGCGTCGCTGCAGACGACGTTCGGTCCGTTTTACGCGGTGCTGCTGGTGTACGCGCTGTGCTACATGCCGACGCTGGCGCTGAGCAACTCGCTCTCGTTCCGGCAGATGCGCGACCCGGGCACCGAGTTTCCAGCGATCCGCGTGCTGGGGACGATCGGCTGGATCGTCGCCGGACTGTTCATCGGCACGCTCGGACTCGAAGCGACCGCGATGCCGCTTCGCCTCGCCGCCGCCGGCTCGATCGTGCTTGGCGTGTTCTGCCTCGCGCTGCCGCATACGCCGCCCGCCTCCGCGGCCTCGCCGCTTCGGCGCGGCAGGCCGGGGTCCGTCATCGGCGCTATCCTCGGGCTCGATGCGCTGAAGCTGATGAAAGATCGATCGTTTGCGATCTTCGTGCTCGGATCGTTTCTCGTCTGCATCCCGCTGCAGTTCTACTACGCGTTCGCGTACCTGTTTCTCAACGAGCTGAACGTCACGAATGCTGCGGGGAAGATGACGCTCGGACAGATGTCCGAAATCTTCTTCATGCTCGTGATGCCCTGGTTCTTTCGGCGGCTGGGTGTGAAGAACATGCTGCTCGTCGGCATGGCCGCGTGGGCCGCGCGCTACGGGCTGTTTGCCGCCGGCAACAATGGTGCGCTCGTCTGGATGCTCTACGGCGGCATCCTGCTGCACGGCGTCTGCTACGACTTCTTCTTCGTCACCGGGCAGATTTACGTCGACCAGCAGGCGCCGCCCGATCTGCGCGCGGCCGCGCAGGGATTCATCGCGTTCGTTACCCTCGGTGTCGGCATGTTCATCGGCTCATGGGCATCCGGCCGGGTCGTCGATGCGTATGCGACTGGCAGCACCCATGCGTGGGATCGGATCTGGGTCGTGCCGAGCGCCGGCGCATTTGCCGTGCTTCTGCTGTTCGCGTTGTTCTTCAGTACGCCTAAGAAATCGTCCGTCGCGGCGGCCATTTCCCAGAGCTGAAGCGCGCTTCCGGGCACACAACCTGCACCACCTTCAATGAAGAACTGGAGGTCATCTCATGCGTATGGTGCGAGTGATGTGTGGAGCAGCGTTACTGGCGCTGTGCATTGCGCCTGCCGCTCACGCTGATGAGTGGACGAAGCTGACGTATTTCACGTTCAGCGCGCCGGTCGATATGCCCGGGGTGACGCTGCCTGCCGGCACGTATCGCTTCGAGCTGGCCGATCCGGAGAGCGGCCGTCGAGTCGTGCGCGTGTCCGATAAGGATGGGCTGAAGGTCCGCGGCACCTTCCTCAGCATCGCGAATCAGAGAATGGAGCCGGCGAACAAGCCGCTCGTGATGTTCAAGGAAGCGCCTGCCGGTGCCCCCGAAGCTGTGAAGGCCTGGTGGTATCCCGGAGAAACCTACGGCTACGAGTTCGTGTACCCGCACGATCAGGCGATGAAAATTGCGCGTGCGTCGCACGAGTCCGTCCTCTCAACCAGCGGCACTGCCAAAGCGGGCACGGCGGCGTCCGACATCGCGCGCGTCGACGCGACGATGTCGCCGGATGAACGACTGAAGGACTCGAGCCGCAGGACCGCGACCACGACGATGCCTGCGCCGACGACGAATCCTGGGGCGACGCCTGCGGATCGCGTCGCTGCCGCGCAGCCGGCGCCGACAACGGCTCGGTCGACGACGTCGAATCGCGCAGTCGGCACCTCAGGCACGCTGCCGAGGACGGCAAGCGAGCTCCCGTTGTTCGCGCTTCTGAGCGCGCTATCGCTCGTTGGTGGACTTTGTCTCCGCGTGGCGCGGAGCAGAACGTAGCGAGGCTACGGTTTCGCGGGGGGGACGTCTTTGACGATGAAGACTCGCTCCCCCGGTCTGATCAGGCCAAGCTCACGCCGCGCGACTTCCTCAATCGCCGCCGGATCTTCTTTCAGGCGGCGCGCTTCCTCGCGGAGTTTCGCGTTGTCACTTCGCTGCTTGCCGATGGTGGCCGCGAGCGTGTCGTACTCGTGCCGCGCGCGCAGCATCGCGAGCAGCCCGCGGTCGCCCACGAGCCCATCGACGACGATCGCCGACGCGACGAGCAGCAGGAGTCCGTAGACGAGCCGCCGGTTCCGTACTCCGGAGCGCTTCGGCGGCCTGGGCGTGGAGGGCACTGCGAAAACGGTACAACAACTCAGATCAAAGTACAAGAGGCTAGGATGAAGAAATGACCGATCTCATCCTTATCCTCACCACAATGCCCGACGACGCACGTGCCGTCGAGCTCGCTCAGACGCTTGTCGACGAACGACTGGCCGCATGCGTCAACGTGCACGGGCCGATGACGTCGACGTACCGGTGGAAGGGTGCGGTCGAGCGTGAAACCGAGCGACAACTGGTCATCAAAACGACCCGCGATCGCACCGGCGCCCTGCAGGCGCGCCTTCGCGCGCTCCATCCGTACGAGTTGCCCGAGTTCGTGATCGTCGCCGCCGAGGGCAGCGACGCCTATGCAGGCTGGGTCAGCGGCGCCGTCGCGCGGACATGAGCTCGACGAGCATCGGCAGCACCGAGACGAACACGATCCCGATCGTGACGAGTGAGAAGTTGTTCTTGATGATCGGCACATTCCCGAACAGCACCCCGGCGCCGATGCACAGCCCCACCCACGCCGCCGCGCCAACAACGTTGTAGAGCACGAACGCCGTCGGGGTCATCCGCGCCGCGCCCGCGACGAACGGGACGAACGTGCGGACGATCGGCACGAAGCGTCCCATGATCACGGCCTTGCCGCCGTACTGCTCGAAGAACGCGTGCCCGCGGTCGAGATACTCGCGATTCAAGAGTCGATTCGACTGGCCGGCGAAGACGCGCGGACCGATGAATCGTCCGACGGAAAAGTTGACGGAATTGCCGAGAAATGCGGCGGCGAAGAGCAGTCCGGCCGTCACCGGCGTGCTCAGCGCGCCCGTGGCGCACAGCGCTCCGGCGGCGAACAGCAGCGAATCGCCCGGCAGAAACGGCGTGACGACGAACCCCGTTTCCGCGAAAACGATGGTGAACAGGATCGCGTAGATCCAGATCCCGTAGGTGGCGACGAGCTCGAGCAGCTTTTTGTCGCTGTGCAGCAGCAGGTCGAGCAAGCTAAACCTTGTCCAGCGCCTGCGCGAGGTCTTCCTTCAGATCTTCGATGTCCTCGATGCCCGCGGAAATCCGCACCAGGCCGTCGGTGATCCCGATGGCGGCGCGTCGATCGGCCGGCACCGACGCGTGCGTCATCGTCGCCGGATGCGAGATCAGCGTTTCGACGCCGCCGAGGCTCTCGGCCAGCGCGTGGAGGTGGACGTTGTTCAACAGACGCCGCGCCGCTTCGAGCGATCCGAGGTCGAATGCGAGCATGCCGCCGAAGCCGCGCATCTGACGCTTCGCGAGCTCGTGCTGCGGGTGCGTCGGGAGGCCCGGATAGAACACGTGCTTCACCTTCGGATGCGCGCTGACGAATTCCGCGAGTGCCAAACCATTGGCGTTGTGCTGCTGCATCCGCAGCGTCAGCGTCTTGGTGCCGCGCAGCACGAGCCACGAGTCGAACGGCCCGAGGATGGCACCCTCGGCGTTCTGCACGAATCTCAGCCACTCGATGTCGTCGTCTCTCACGGCGACGACGATGCCGCCGACGCTGTCGCTGTGGCCGTTCAGATATTTCGTGGTGGAGTGGGTGACGAGATCGGCGCCGAACTCGATCGGCCGCTGAATGTACGGGCTCGCGAAGGTGTTATCGACGACGAGGCGCACGCCGAAGCGGTGCGCGAGATCCGCGGCGGCCTTCAGGTCCGTGAGGCGCATCACCGGGTTGGTCGGCGTCTCGACGAACAGCATGCGTGTCGCCGGCGTGATCGCGCGCTCGACGTCGTCGAGCTTCGACGTATCGACGTAGCTGAACGTGAGCTGATAGCGCCGCAGCACCTTGTCGAACAGCCTGAACGTCCCGCCGTACGTGTTGTCAGACACGATGACGTGATCGCCCGATGTGAGCAGGGTGGCGATCGCGCCGATGGCGGCCATGCCGGACGCGAACGCGAATCCTGCCTTGCCGCCTTCGATCGCGGCGAGGTTGTTCTCGAGCGCCAGGCGCGTCGGGTTCTGCGTGCGGCCGTACTCGAACCCTTTGTGCTTGCCGAGCTCTTCCTGCACGTAGGTCGACGTCTGGTAGATCGGCGTGATGATCGCGCCGGTCGAAGGATCCGGTTCCTGCCCCGCGTGGAGACAGATGGTGCTGAAACGCGCGCGCGGTGAGAGCTTCATGGGAGATGTCAGATAATACTCCGAAGTCATGCGGCCGATCCCTTCCGACGTCGATCGCCGATCGGGCGTGAGAGGCTCGTTGCTTCACACGCTGCCCGGCCGCGCGATCGTCGTCGGCGTCACGATCCGCCTGACGATCCTCACGCTCGCGCGCGTCTTCGGCTCGGTCCCAGCCTTTCTCGCCGTCGTCGACAGCGTCGCGAGCATTGCGGCCGCTATCGGCGTCGGCTACTTCGTCGTGCGGCTCGTCGTCATCGCGCAGCGGCGGCTGTTGTGGCGCGTCCGGCGAAAGCTGGTCCTCTCGTACATCTTCATCGGCTTCGTGCCGGCGCTGCTCCTCGTCGCGTTTTCGCTGTTGTGCGGATTCCTGCTGTTCTATCACTTCAGCTCGTATCTCGTTCAGGCGCGGCTGCGCGCGTTGAGCGAGCAGGCCCGCTTTCTCTCGCAGAGTACGGCGCTCGAGATTCAGCGCACGGGTGGACAAGACGTCGCCGCGATTCTGGCGCGGCGGCAGACGAACGCTGCCGTCCAGTATCCCGACATGTCGATCGCGGTCGTGCCTGCGCGGCGCGACTGCGAATCCTCGAGCACCGCGAGCGCG
>WNFI01461831.1_pt1 | contig 13705 bp, 13 predicted proteins | sample 5400471 | NCBI WGS metagenome assembly WNFI01 (sample SAMN13153348, study PRJNA577476) | soil metagenome | isolation source: 100 cm saprolite on Douglas fir-dominated hillslope | place: USA:California | collected 2013-09-17 | reverse complement strand
ATCGGTCTTTGCCGCCATGCGCGCGGGAGCGCGTGGCTACGTCCTCAAGGGCGCGAACCAGGCCGAGATCCTGCGGGCAATCCGGGCAGTGTCCAGCGGAGAGGCCATCTTCGGCCCGGGCATTGCCAAACGCGTCCTCGGCTTCTTCTCTGCGGCCAGGACAACCGTCCCGTCGCGGGTGTTTCCAGAACTCAGCGAACGAGAGACGGAACTCTTAGCGCTGATCGCGCAGGGCCGCAGCAACCAGGAGATCGCGGATCAGTTGGGCCTCTCCCTCAAAACGGTACGCAACCATGTCTCCAACATCTTCAGCAAGCTGCAAGTGGCGGATCGGGCGCAGGCGGTCCTGCGGGCGCGGGAAGCAGGGTTGGGATACGGCGAGACCGAAGGCCGACCTGGCGGGTGACATGTTATATAACTGTCATCGGGTGAACCATGCTTCTATAACTCAGAGTTGGACCCGGCAGTCCTGGGTCCGACGACGCAGACCATCGATGCCGATACGATTATGTGGCAGTTCTTCCAGGCTCATCCTTTGCCCAGCGCATGACCTTCTCTGCACCCTGCGAAGGCTCGTTCGGTTCATTGTCCCAATCGTAGCTGAAAAATGCAGCCTCGCATCGTTTTCATAGTAGTTCGGATTGATAGCGAACATACTTGATCAAGGAAAGCCAGCAAAGAAGACTTCATTCCAGGAGGAAAATGATGGGTATGACCACCGATGGCCTGTCCCACTGGCAGGCCGAAAGCGAGGGGACTTCACTCCTCGACACCACAATTGGCGATCTCTTAGATCGTCGCGCTGATGAACTTCCGACCCAGGAAGCCATCGTCTATTCGTGTTATCCTGAATTTGGGGATGCACTCACCCTTCGCTGGACCTACCAGGAGTATCGCGAACGGGCCAACCAGGTCGTACGAGGCCTGATAGCACTGGGGCTGCACAAGGGCGATCACATTGCCGTTTTGGCGGCCAATTTGCCCGAGTGGCCCTTGCTCATGCTGGGCGCTGCCAAAGCGGGCCTGGTGCTGGTGACGATCAACCCGGTGCTGCGTGCAGCGGAAGTCGAGTACATCCTCAAGCAGGGCGATGTGCGGGCACTGTTCTTCATGGCGCGGGTGCGCGATTATGACCACTTGGCCACCATCCGCACACTCATTACTCCTGGCACAAAGAACGGCGAGGTGACCAGCAAGAGTCTGCCGAGGCTCAGCTATGTGAGTCTGATGGGCATGGCTCCTGCTGGCTTGTTGGAGCAGGAGGGTTGGCGACCCGCACTCTTGCGTGAGGTGATCGCGGGTGGCGTATCGGTCAGCGATGCAAATCTGGGTGAGCGGCAAGCCTCAGTCACGCCTTCCGATCCGGCCATCCTGATGTATACCTCCGGCACGACCGGCTTTCCGAAAGGGGCCGTGCTGACACATTATAGCTTGGTGAACAACGCTGTGGTCTATGGAAAGCGTTTGGAACCTTTCGCACAGCGTGAAGGATTGGAAGTGAAGGACCTTCACAGCAATGTGACGTTTCCGTTCTTTCATGTGGCAGGCATCGTGATCGGTCTACTCAACCCGCTCTACTTCGGCTGTACGATCTATCCTCTGCTAGCCTTTGATCCCGTCAAAGCCATGCGGGTAATTAGCCGCGAATGCTGTCATATCTCTGGTGGTGCTCCGACAATGGTACTGGCGATGCTCCAGCATCCTGACTTTGAGCAGTATGATCTCTCGTCGCTCAAGGTTGTAGGGGCTGGTGGCGCCCCGATTCCTGTCTTTCTGATGGAACAGGTGAAAGCACGCATGGCAGCAGATGTCTTCATCATCTTCGGTCAAACCGAAGGCAGTTGCTGCCTTACCTCGACGCTGCCAGATGATCCGTTCGAGTTGAAAGCGGCGACGGTGGGCAAACCGCTGCCTCATATCGATGTCAAGATCATCGATCCGGCGACGGGCACGGTGGTGCCTGTCGGGGAGCGCGGCGAACTGTGCTATCGTGGCTTTGTGGCGATGATGGGCTACTACAAGATGCCGGAGAAGACTGCCGAGACGATTGACGCTCACGGCTGGTTGCATTCGGGTGATCTTGCCACCATGAACGCGCAGGGCTACCTCAACATCGTGGGTCGGCTCAAAGACATGGTCATTCGTGGCGGTGAGAACCTCTTCCCGGCGGAGATCGAGGCGTTCCTCATCCGCCATCCCAGGGTCGCTGACGCTCAGGTGCTCGGTGTGCCAGACGCTTTCTTCGGCGAAGAACTGCTGGCGGTGATCCGGCCGAGGGAAGGCGTGCAGCTCACCGAGCAAGAGTTACGCGACTACTGCCAGGGCCAGATCAGTCACCAGAAGATCCCACGCTACTTCCAGTTCGTGGAGAGCTATCCGATGACGGCCAGCGGCAAGGTGCAGAAGTTTGTGCTGCGCGAGCAGGCCATCAAGGCCTTGGGATTGGAGGACGTGGCCAAGATCAGGACAGCCTGAGGTGCTGGGCAATGAGCCAGATTGTGCCAACAGGCGAGTCAGGACACCAGGACGGTTCAGCTAGCGCTCACCACAGCCGAGAGTCATAGTGCCGATGTCAATAGCTAGTGTATTTCCAATTGGGTTTGTATCACTTGTATCGTTTGTATCAGTTGTGTCCGTTGTATCGTTGTGTTACCTGGTGCATAAAACGGGGAGCTTTTCAGGGGAACAGCCCTATTCCCGAATTGGTCTCTGGATTATGCACGAAGGGCTGTGACTGCTTCAACTACCTCACCTTGTCACAGGCAACTCCATGTTCAGGAGGCTGAGAGTCCGGTTGTTGCACGGGATAGAGCCGCTTGAGTTTGATGCGCGCATCCGCCGTACGAAACTGCCAATTGACCGTGCCGACACGCTGGTTCCGATGATCCTGCCAGCGCTGAACTTGTTGACAAAGCTCCTCTATCGTGGCGATATTGTGCGCCAGACCTTGCCGCGCTAACACACTCAGTTTGATCTCCGCGATGTTGAGCCACGAAGCATGCTTGGGGGTATAATGGATCTCCAGCCGGTCCGCGAGGGCCTTGGCTTGTTCCGGCGGAAAGACTTCGTAGAAAGAGGCGGGCGTGTGCGTATTGAGGTTGTCCATCACGACCACCATCTTGCTCGCTTCAGGATACTGTTCTTCGAGCACCTCCTGCATGAAGAGTGCCCAGTCCTTCTTCGTCCGGTGTTCGGTCACTTTCAGAGAGCGCTTGCCTGCCAGTGGCTCATAGGCAATGAAGAGGTTGGAACGTCCCTCTTTCTCATAGGTGTAGTCTTCCCGCGCAATCTGTCCCGGCTTAGCGGGTTCAGGGGGATACTTGTCTTTGACCAGATTCTTGACCATTTCATCCATGCAGATCCGGGGGACCGCCGGATCATAGGGCTGGCAATAGATATCCAGCACATCCTCCATGTGATAGACAAAGTCCCCGTCTGCCTCTTTGGGGAAACACCAGGATTTCTTGAGCCAGGGCTTCAGTTCGTTTTTTTAAGCGTCGTTCTTACCGTTTCGGGGCTGATATGCTCTACATACTCCAAGCGCACCATCTGGTCGGCTAACAATTCCAGCGTCCAGCGTTGTCGCCCATCGGGAGCCTGGCTACAGGCCAGATGAATCAACTGCGCCTCGCCCTTGCCATCTAGGCAGCGTCGTTCGGGACGTTCGCGCGGAAAGCTTCCCGTGAGAGCGACTTCCAGATTCTCCTGGACAAACCGTTGCTTGATGCGAATCACGGTGCGGCGACTAATGGAGAGGGCCTCGGCAATCTGGCCATCGGTGTGACCGGGTTCGCCCTGGCTTTGATCGCTCATCAGTAAGACTCGTGCGACCAGGTAGAGCTTGGCTGGGGTTGTGCTCATGTGCGCCATCGCTTCTAGCCATTGGCGCTGTTCCTCACTCAATCTCACCAGATATCTGTAGTGAGAGGTTTTCATCGGTGAACTCCTTCTTTCGAGAGAAAAGCAGCGCGTCGTCTTTCGCGCTGCTGACACTGTGACGATCATCGAGAAGCGTTCCATGGTGCTTTCGGGACCGACCATGGATGTGGGGAGACGCGGGCAGGAGTCCAGGGGCGGAGCGAGCAAGGATGCCCCAGGCAGAAAGGCGCGGATGAAGCCCCGCCACACACCTTTCGGAACAACCGTGTGGAGCAATGAGGGTCGCGAAAACCAGTCTTGCACCGTTGCTCGGATCGTGCGTAGTCGCGCGCCTCGCGGTTCGGGGCTCAGCCTTGGTCCTTCTTCAACTTACTGTTTCGTGTATCGACGCTCGACCAGATCGATGACATTGAGCGGGCAGTAGACCGTATAATGGCGCCTGAAGAGGAGGCTGGGAAACGCTATCACCTCGCAGCCACCGTAGGAGGAGAGCGCCGCGACAAGACAGGCCACAGACCAATACAGAAGAACCCCCAACCCCCAGCCCCAGGGGAGAAGAATGAACGCGGCGGGGAGCCAGAAAATCACCGTGCGGAGCCAGGGATGCCGCATCCTCTCGCCAAACGCCCAGAAGAGGACGAGGTAGAGAACCGTCGTGAGAAGCAAGCCGCCTGCGAGTCTTTCGATCAGTGCTACAGATGGTCCCATCTGCACAACCGACGTTCCGATAAAGACGAGTCCCAGCAGGCCAAACACTCCCCGCGTGCCGCGTCCACACCTACCTACCTGCTGGCCAACAGTAAATCCGCGATGTTCCGTTTGCAATGACATAGGAATCGACCTCCACTAGTAGTGTTCAAGCGTATGGTTTTTGTTGCAATTGACCCGCTGCATGCCGAAGCACCCGAGGTCATGGTGAGGGTTGCACTTGTCATCTTTCGCTCGCCATAATTTTTGAGCCTATCTAACTTGAGATGTGCAGTGCTCGAATAGGCCCACTGCTCCTCCAGGAAGATTGATCGAGAAGCGTCATGAGCGCGATGCCGCACCACACCTCTCGCCTGACCCAGATCATGCTGGATCTCCTTTGCTGATCGGTTGACCGCGATCCTGCAGATCGACCAGGGTCACGACGATGCGTGTCCAGACCCCTTCGTCGTCTGGCTTGTCTTGCGCCTGGCGCACGAGGGAGAGCAGGTGTTCTCGCAGGGTAACAAGCTCTGCCTCCGACAAGCGGACCGTGGTCCGCTGGAGCGTGATCTCTCGTCGTTCCCCTGCTTCCTTGGCCATACTTGCCGCGGTAATATCGGCCCGTGTGGCCTCAAGCATGACACCGAGAAAATCAGCGAACTCAAGAGGGGTAGCCTCGTCGCCGGGTGGCTCAACGTGCGTTGGTCGGTACACCCGTTCGACCTTGCCCCCCGGAAGGCGGCGGTACTCCGCAATCTCAATCAGCCTGGCCTGTTCGAGTTGGGCAAGGTGGTAGTAGAGCCGGTCAGGTGCCATACCGGCCCACTCTGCCAGTTCTTTGGCGGATTGGGATCGCCCCCACAGACATTCGAGCAAGCGAATCCGCATGGGGTCCGCCAGTGCTCGATGTACAGATCGCAGCCCAGGGTGTTGATGCTTCGTCATATATTGAATTATATTCCAACCAGTGAGGAAAAGTCAAGTAAGCCGGATAAGCGAGTTCGATCAAAAGAGGTGGAGGGCGAGCCACTCGTAGCGAGGTTACCTGTGACAAGGTGAGGTAGTTGAAGCAGTGACAGGGCAGGTGAGGGCTCTGCCACCGCATACAGGAGGTCATGCTCGTTCCTGTTTACACCACCATAAAAGGGGCTCATCTGCTCTCATCACATGAGTCGGACAAGGCCTCGCAAACGTAGAGAGCTATGTTGACCTTTACGTGCTTTGATACCATACATGATAGATGAGCCCCGCCTGGTCATCACTGATGAACATAGAGCCATCAGGTGCAAACGTAATGCCCGTAGGGCGGACACTTGAGGTCCCAGCACTATTGAGCAAGCCTGTAAGAAAATCTTCTACATGGCCTGCCATCTTGCCACAGTCAATTGGTATACGTACGATCTTGTATCCTGCTGGCATGCTGCTATTTCCCGAGCCATGTAATGCTACGTAGAGGCTGTTGCGATACCTCTCAGGGAATTGCGTGGCCCCTAGAGGATAGAAAGCCAGTCCCAGTGGTGCGGAATGTGCCTGCAGGGTGACAATGGGCCGCTGTACTCCCTTGCAGGCATCCGCTGACTGACCAAATTTGGGATTGGGTATGACACCGGCATAGCAGCGCGGCCAGCCATAGTCCCCTTGGTCAACCAATCCGTACACTGCTTCGGGCGGGATACTCTCACCCATCACATCGCGCTCGTTGATATCGACCCAAATTTGCCCCATCCAGGGATTTACCGCCATTCCTACAGCATTCCACAAGCCTTTAGCGTAGAGCCGACCTTGTGATCCATCCATGTTATACTGCCACACGGCAGCAAGGTGAGGATCCTTCTCAATACAGGCATTACAGTCGGAACCAATGGATATATAGATGTGATTATCCGGTCCAATCAGCATAGTCTGTGCGCTATACGGCAAATCGCCAGGAGAGGGAAGGCTGGTGATGATGCGCTGGATCGACCCCACCTTCAGTTCATTCCCCAACGCCATGCGCGCAATACTCGACGCTTCACTCACGTAGAGATAGCCGTCCTGGAAGACCAGACTGGTCGGACTGTTGAGGTTGCTGCTAATCACTACAGGTGTGTTCGCCTGGCTTGCTGAGGTCCCCGGTGGCAAAGCAATAATTGAATTCGAGCTGGGGTCTGCGACGAGTAGTACCTCATTTGGGCCTATCGTCATGAAGCGTGGACGATGTAAACCGGAAGCGTATACACTGATCTGGAACCCCGGAGGGAGATGGAGATGAGCAATACTGGAGTTGCCGTAGGATAACCCAGACCCTTGTGACCCCTTGCCAGTACTTGATTGCACAACGGTGTTGGGAGCATTGGCCGCACTGCACGCACACGAAAAGAAGAGGATGAGCAGGCTGAGCAGCAAGTACCTCATACGTGTGTGCATGTTGGTTTCCTTTCCCGTCTAGTAAATTGGGCACCCACAAGGAGTGCCCATACTATGACACCTGGTAGCCGCTTGCTTCTCGGGTATTCGCTCAGTCTCTCCCAAACTTAGCCGACTGTGACGTCTCCGCAGGCAATCGGGTCGAAGCCTGTCTGGGTAGACAGGTCCGTGCTGTGGTGGACGTTGACGTACCAGCCGCTGCTGGAGATAGACGAGACGTTATTAATTGTGGTTGTCACGCTGGCATTTCCCGAAGCGTCTGCCGTCACCGTCATAAGTGGATACACGACTGGCCCCTGGCTCGCACAACTGCCGGTATGGATGTGCGCGGCGTGCGAACTGTTGGGCTCCAGGTTGATCACGGTCAGCTTGACCGTCAAAGTGCTTCCGGAAAGCGTTAGTTGCGCCATCCCGCTGGCGGATTCACCCGCACTGGCCTTTGGAGCTGCATTCAGTGGGATCTGCAGCGACAGCGATGATGTCGGTGAAACATTCGTGAGGGCCACATCACCGCAGGCAATCGGCAAGAACTGGTCACTCGGGGAGAGGCCAGGCCCATTGTGAACGTTCACATACCATCCAGTAGCTGGAATGTTCGCCACACTCTTGATCGCTGTCGTCGATGTCCCCACTCCATGCGCATCCGCGACAACATTCTGCAGGGGATACACGACTGGTCCCTGGTTGCTGCAACTTCCACTATGGATGTGGGCCGGGTGAGTACTGTTCGGAGCCAGGCCAATCAGTGAGATCTTCACAGTCAACGCCTGGCTGGTTGGATCCCAACCGATGGTTGCCATGCCATCAGGCACATGCTTCAGGCTTGCACTGGCGGCGGTAGCCCCAGTACTAGTACTGGCGGATGTCGGCGTCGAGCCAGGTGACGAGGTAGCAGGAGTGCTACCGCAGCCGACGAGCAGCAGTATTACCACTATACCAAGTACGGCAAGCAGGTTGATTTTCCGATTGATGAGATACCGTGTGAGCATAATTCCACCTTTCATTTGCTATTCGCGTTCGTGCCGCGATTTCGCCATCGCACAACCTCGTAGTAGAGCGTTGTGCATACCGTCGGGAAGTGTTTCTTCCCTGGTTGGAGGAGCCGGTGCTCAACTCCCGCCACTATGAAGACGATGTGGGGCCTCTTTTTTCAGCTACGATTTGCAAGGCAGAGCAAGCAGGCAATCCCGACTCGTCGGGAACACCTTCCCAATCGATTGGGAATGCGTCTCATGACACGGGAACGCCCAGTCATATCAAATCCGGTTATGTAACTATCATTAAAGTCCAGATAAACTTGCCAGAAATCCATATTCAAAAAGTTCAAAATCCCATCGTCCTAAAATTGATTAACTGGATTTGATATCAGCTATGCTCTAGACAAGTACAGGGTGCTTATGAACAGTATAACTCAATCCAAAGGAGAAAGAGCATGTCACAGGAAACAATACCGGAACGCATGTTTGGCGTAGGAGCCCTTGCTAGCGTGACCGCGGGATTCGTTGCAGGCATCGGTGCCCGCATTATCATGCGCATCGTCGCAGTAACCTCCCACATGCCAACGCAGTTCAGCATTGGAGGTACCCTCGTCATCCTCCTCAACGGAATTTTCTTCGGATTTGGTGTCGGATTCCTGATCACTTTCATCACCGTGGTCGTCTCTTCTTATGCCAAAGCTAGAAAGTACCTCCCTGGTCCCGTCTGGAGAGGCCTGATCTGCGGTCCTCTGCTCTTGCTCATTTTCGGCCCTCCCCTTTTCTTCAGTTCCTCCTTTCCAAACCCCGATATCTCCTTTGGCATACCGCTCCTCAACAAAAGCATGTTTGGAGCGCTTATCATCATCTATGGCCTCATCTTAGGAGTAGCCGAAAAAACATACGATCACTACCTCCCGCGCAAACCAACCTCCACCAGGACAGACATACCGACCCCCATCCCTGGTGAAGAATAGTTCACGCCAGCTCTACTACCCCATCAAACAGTGTACGGAGGAGTAGCCAGCACGTATAATGGAAGGCGAAGATCATTTGAGAAAGGAGAACCATCATGCCCATCCTTGATCTTTCAACCGATGCCTTACTCACCACCACGCGCTCGGTACGCAAGCGGCTGGATCTCTCGCGCCCGGTGGAGCTGGAGGTGATCCGCGAGTGCCTGGAGATCGCACTCCAGGCCCCCACAGGGAGCAATAGCCAGGGCTGGCACTTCGTCGTCGTGACTGATCCACAACAGCGTGAGGCTCTCGCAAAGATCTATCGCAAAGGAGCGGCTCAGTATATGGAGCAGATGGCTCCGGTGTATCAGAAGCGGATGGCATCTGGTGAGCAGGAAGCGATAACCCTCGCCAGGGTCATCAACTCAGGGCAGTACCTGATTGATCACCTGCACGAAGTTCCCGTCCACGTGATCCCCTGCATCCATGGCCGCTCTGACCACCTGCCTATCGTTGCCCAGTCCGGTCTATGGGGCTCGATCATGCCTGCTGCCTGGAGCTTTATGCTGGCCGCCCGGTCGCGTGGCCTGGGAACCAGCTTGACGAGCTTTCATCTCTACTTCGAGCAAGAGGCGGCGTCGAGCGAATGAGCGCGACAAACATCTGGGAGGAACCGAGCTCTGGTGAGCAGAGATAGCCGTCTGGAGGCGCGTTATGAGGCGATGGAATGGGTGGGGAGAGGAGACGATTAGCCATAAGCGTCAAGTTAAGCGAAACGAGCGTAGGGACCCGATTGATCGCGTCCCACGGGGCGGGGAGGGGGCCAACGCGCGACTGTCTCCCTCGTGCCACCCCTCCCCGCGGGACGCGATCAATCGGGTCCCTACGCCCATGAGGCTGTCTTGTTACTCAACTTGACGCCTATGGAAACAAAGACCAATCTGGTGCTTGCCGGTCATAAGCGCTTTACCCTTGCTTCTCCTCTTCCGGTGAAGAAACGGAGCTTTCAGCTTCAGACGCAGTGGAAGAAATCTCTGTCTATTCCTCCGATGACGGCGTGGATGTTTCTTGGGCCGACACCTGGCGCACTTACTTCGGATACCTCGTGTGAAGAGCGAATCTCGGCTAGATTTGCTTCACGAGTCCGTAGACGCGCGGTTCGCGCCTCCAGGCGCGTCTGTGCTTTAGCTAGTTTTTGCTCAGCCTTCTCTACACCTACTTTAGCTTTTTCAACTACCAGCATCGCTTTGGCCTCTCGCTTGGCTTGTTTCTTGCGTTGCTTCTGCGCCTCATCAGTGGAAACAGGGGAAGACGAATTGCTGTTTGCTGTTTTTACCATGGAATTCACCTCATTCTTCAATTTTTGGTACTTATTGTGTACCGCTTACTAATCTCTAGGGATGGGTTTCAAAAATAGTCACGCGCAACCGGTGGTTTTCATCTTAAAGTCTGCTGCTTGCGGTGTGCGTCTACCCTGATACTAAATCATACCCTAAAATTCAGGAGATAGCTATATTTAGCAAGATGTATTTCGCATCATTGCCTCGTCTCCAACAAAACACAACAACGAGAGTATGCTTTGCCAGCTTGCAACGGGAGTCTCCCTTTTGTTAGAATCCTTATACTCGGTTGCTTTTGAACGTTTTCTTTTATCTTTGCCAGCATTACAACTAGTTGCTAAATGCTGGGAAAATACATCACATCTGGATATTGAATATGGAACTGAACGACACAACTGACTATCAACGTTGCTTTGTCTGTGGCCAGCGCAATCCCTATGGCTTGCACCTTGTCTTTCAACTCGATCAAGATACCATCGTCGCCGACTTTCAACCACGTGAAGAACATCAAGGCTTCCCTGGAGTTATTCATGGTGGTATCGTGGCTGCTGTGCTGGATGAAGCCCTCGGCCGCACTTCACTACTGGGTAACTATCCGGAGTGGACTATGACAGGCCGCCTGGAAGTGCGCTACCGCCGCTATGTACCTTACGGTCCACTCTTAAGAGTACGCGCCAGGTTGGATGCGGAGCGACGCCGCGTGCTCCAGGCCACGGGTGCGCTGACATTGGCTGATGACGAGAGTGTTATACTGGCGGAGGCGCACGGAGTATTTCTACCACTTGCTTCTGATGTGGTGGATACAATCATGAAGGATTATCCAGACCTGCGAAATTTCTTTGAACAATAAAGCCCGTTCGTGGTGTTGAAGTGGCGATGCATGGGGTCCCATGCATCGCCACTTCAACACCACGAACGAATTATATATTTTCCGGTGGTATAGGACGATCCGTTGGCGGTGGAGGCGCGATTTCCTGTGGTATGCCCTTTGGAGAAGTCTCCGGCTGTACAACAGTTGCTCCAGTCTCCTCCAAAATTTGCCGGAGTTGTCGCGCATCGATGGTCTCTTGACGGCGGAGTTCCTGCGCAATACGGTCAAGTGTTGCGCGGTGCGTAGACAAAAGTTCTAGCGCACGATTGTAACACGTGCGCACAATCCGATCGACTTCTTCATCAATTAACTCGGCGGTTGTCTCGCTATAGTCTCCAGGAGCGCCTGTATCACCAACTGTCATAAATGGGCTGGAACGTTCGCTGAATGAGACTGTACCCAGGCGTTCGCTCATACCCCAGCGGGTAACCATCTGCCGTGCAATGGCTGTCACACGCTGGAGATCGTTCTCTGCGCCCGTTGTGATGTGCCCAATAGCTAGCTGTTCAGCAGCTCTTCCCCCTAATGCAGTCACAACCTGGGTGAGCAGATACTCTTTCGAGTAGTTATAACGATCATCTACGGGGGTAGACATGGTGACCCCTAAGGCCTGCCCTCGCGGAACAATCGTGACCTTGGTTACTGGATCAGCATTTTCTGAAAGCAGACCGGTCAAAGCGTGCCCTCCCTCGTGATATGCAATGACGTTGAGGTCTTCTTCACTCAGGACTAAAGGACGCTCAGCACCGAGGAGAATTTTGTCCAATGCCTCCTCGAAGCATCTCTGTGTTACATAATCCAGGTTCCGGCGTGCTGCCAGCAGCGCTGCTTCATTCACCAGGTTTGCCAGGTCCGCTCCTACCATTCCCACCGTGCTACGTGCGACTGAAACAAGTTCTACATCTGGACCTAAAGGCACATCACGTGAGTGAATTTTGAGAATGGCTAAGCGGCCAGTCCAATCTGGTCGATCCACTGTTACACGCCGGTCGAAGCGGCCTGGACGCAGCAGCGCTATGTCGAGTCCATCAGGGCGGTTGGTGGCCCCGATGACCACAACCGCTTGACGTGTATCGAAACCATCCATCTCTACCAGTAACTGGTTCAGCGTCTGTTCGCGCTCGTCGTTGGTGTTGATGCTTGTACCTCGCTGCCGTCCTACTGCATCGATCTCGTCAATGAAGATGATACTGGGCGCCGCTTTCTTCGCCTGGTCAAACAGGTCCCGCACGCGACTGGCACCAACGCCAACCAGCACTTCTACAAACTCTGAGCCGGACATCGAGTAGAACGGGACACTAGCCTCACCAGCCACAGCCCTTGCTAGCAGAGTTTTACCTGTGCCTGGAGGACCTACCAGCAGCACACCACGCGGAATCTTACCACCCAGCCGCTGAAACTTCAGCGGCGTCTTCAAAAACTCAACCACTTCTTGCAGTTCATACTTGGCCTCGTCTACACCGGCAACATCAGCAAACGTAGTGCTGGGGCGATCTTCGAGAATCAGCTTGGCTCGGCTCTTACCAAAACTGAAGATGCCCTGCTGCCCTTGCGTTGCACGACGGCTAATGAAGACAAATAGACCAATCAAGAAAACCCAGGGTAGAAAGGTAATAAGCACATTCAACCAGAAACCGTTATCTGCAGGTGGCTGGGTAATCACGGTGGTGCTGTTCGCGCAGACTGGTTTCCGATAACCTTTGTTCTGGGGATCGGTCAGTATAGGCACAAGATTCGGATCCCCATTAGGCAATTGCACCACGTGGAATTGACTATACGGCACCACTTGATTACAAAAGAATCCCGTTATATCGGTCGAGCCAACGATTGATATAGATTTGACATTACCTGCGTTGATCTGATTGTAAAAATCGCTGTAGCTGAGCTCATCGCGGGTTGGCGTATTCGAATTGCTATTGGTATTAAAAAATTGGTAGAGGAATATCCCAAGCATCAAAAGCACAATTACGAGCAACCAACGATTGAGAGGCGATATGCTTCTCTGCGGTGGCTGCCCATTTGGGCGACCGCCGGGGTTTGGACGCAACTGGTTTTGTTGCCGCTGAGGCGTGTTGTTATTATTTTGAAGCCAATACACATTGGCCGGTTGTTTCTCCATAAAAGAAGCACCTTGCTTTCTGACCCCGACCCCGACGAACATACTGGAAACATGCAGGCTTCCAAAGTTCCTCAATTGTAATAAAGCAAAAACAATATGGGCCTTATATAGGTAACGTTTCAATTATATCTTATCGACGCTTGAATTGCACGTGAATTGCAGAGGCCCGACACATTGCACCTCCAATTTATCGCGGCCACACGGAGCTCTCTCCCTGACACATCTGGTCATAATTGACAAGGTAGCGGAGAGGACAGAGTCAAGTACAAGCTATCCTACCCGCCAGGGCGACCGCTGCGCAACATGCCAGGGAGAGTAGGCTCTTGCGGTCGCCCTTTCGGGGAGGATTCAATCCCTCCCTATAAGGGCTCTGCTCGCAATTGTAGCACGATCTGCCTCGAGCTTTGTGGTTCGATGGTTAGGCGGTTGGCAGGTCGATTGAGCGCATCTTCACTTCCTACGGTGGG
>WNFI01150609.1_pt1 | contig 13705 bp, 8 predicted proteins | sample 5400471 | NCBI WGS metagenome assembly WNFI01 (sample SAMN13153348, study PRJNA577476) | soil metagenome | isolation source: 100 cm saprolite on Douglas fir-dominated hillslope | place: USA:California | collected 2013-09-17 | reverse complement strand
AGACGCTGAAAGATCTATTGACCTGTGTGCGGGAGATTCCCATCCACGGCATCAGCGTTACCATGCCGTACAAGCAGGGCATCGTCTCGTACCTCGACAACACCGATTCCCACACCTCAAAGATCGGCGCCTGTAACACGGTTGTGCGCGCCCAGGACGGCAAGCTTTACGGCTTCAACACAGACGCTGCCGGGATTGTGCGTCCCCTGGAACGCCGCCTGAGCACGCTCGAAGGCGCGCGCATTCTGGTGCTGGGTGCGGGAGGCGCAGCGCGCGCTGCCGTCTTCGGCCTCAAGGAGCGCGGATGTGAGGTTTATGTTCTGAACCGAAGCGCAGCCCCGGCCAAAAAACTGGCGCGGCAGGCGCGGGCTCGCACCATCAAGCGCGCCGACCTGAAGAAGCTGGCCTTCGATGTGATCATCAATGCCACGCCCGTAGGCATGGGAAATACGCGAGAAACGCCGCTGCAGGACAAAGAGATCAATGCCCGCTATGTCTTTGACATGGTTTACGATCCGGCTGAAACTCGCCTTTTGCGGCTGGCCAAAGAACGGGGCGCGCAGGTGATTCCTGGCATCGAGATGTTCGTCCACCAGGCCGCGCGTCAATTTGAGATTTGGACCGGCAAACCTGCTCCGTGGGACGAAATGCTGCGGGTTGTCCTGCTTGCGCTGCAGGAACGGGCCACGAAAGCCGCAGCGACGCGGGAATAGCGCTAAAAACATCGCATGCAGACCGACTCGCCTGTTTTCCGACCGCATCAATACCCCAGTTCCAGGCCGCCGCTGTTGAAAAAATGCTCAGAGATGCCACTTGCCACTAAAAAGTTGCATTTTCCATCGGAACCAAAGTAATATGCAAAAGGAGCGTGTTTGTGAACACTCCCGGTTCTTGACCCTGTACCGCCCGATCCATACTTCCAGAATAGCCGTTCAAACTTTGGCGAAAAACTCGACGAGAGACGGCCCGGTTCGTCTCTATCCCGGTTCGAAGAGGTCCAAAACATGGCGTGGTATGCGTACTGCCTTACTGAGCACCAAAGCCTTCCAAATGGAACTCGCACGCGTCGTCCCTTCCTGTTAGAGGGCGTTCAAGGGGTGAACGGCGCTGCGGTTCTGAGCTATCCCAGTGGTGAATTTGCCGTCATTGTGAGCGAGTTTGACCATACGGCCGGCGAGCTCGATCAGAAATCTGCGATCGAACATGCTCGGGTCGTCAGCTCCTGCTTCCGCAATTCCACAGTTCTTCCTTTCAAGTTTGGGACAATTTTCGAGAGCGATGACGCGCTGCGGCAGGCCGTCCGAGTCAACCGTCGGGCGTTCGGCCTGAGCGTCGCCAAGCTGCGGGGCAAATCCGAAATGCACATCAAGCTAATGGTGCGCGACGGTTCGCTGCGTGAGGCCATGATTGAAGTGGTGCTGCCTAACACGGTTGGAGGCGATTATCTTTCCAAGTTGCGGGTGAAGGCCTCCCGGGATCGGGAGCGTCAGACCAAGGCACGAGCCCTTTCAGTTCAAGTGCAGTCGCTCCGGCAGGCATGCTCATCGATATCGCTCACCTGATCGATTCCAAGAGCGTCGAAAAATATCAGAACCGCTACAGCACCGCTGCCAAGCAATTGAAAAACTGCGAGGTAGCGATCAGCGGACCTTGGCCACCCTATCATTTCCTTCCCGGGAAGCTTCGCACCGTCGCTGGAAACAGCTAGAGTTTTCGTAACCCTTATTTCAGTGAGCCCTTGGAAGCCACGATTGGCGAGCCAAGGGCTTTGTTTTTGCTCTTCGCCCTGCATCAGTCGAGGCCGCAGCATGGGAATGCAGGGAATATGCATTGTTCTGCACTTGCTGGGCGCATATTGGCACGTGGTCTGTCCTCCCCACCGCCCCAGTTTCTAGCTAAACCGTTATGTCTCAAATATTTACTGAGACCGGCGATCGAGCTTACGCCGTACCGGCTGGCGGAACGGCATGCAACGCCTTTCCTGACACATCCTTCCACTTGCCTCTTTGAATCGTGGCCCCAGAAATGGGGCCACTTTTATTTGCCGTTGAGAAGACCCGACATGCAGCGGCAAGCCAGGAAAACGCCTGAACGGTGCGTCTCGAATTGTCCAAGGGACATTGGCTACCCTCCGACGATCAGCTGCTTCATTCGCTTTAATACCAGGCTGATACGCTGCTGGCTGGCCGCGTCGGGCAGCAGATGCCCAGGTAATGCTTCCAGAAAGTCGCCATTCGATAATAAATTCTCAAACTCGCTGCTCAGGTATTTCCGTAAGTCGGCTGGGGCAAGATAGACTTCGTCCGCGAGCTCGGGACGGCCGTCGATCAAGGTCACGATGTCTTCCAGATCACGGGTACGAAAGTCGTTCTTGCCACGGCCATGAAACGCTTCCAGCTTAGTGCCCAGAAAGTAAGGCGCGGTGATGATGCGGATTTCATGTCCGCCGACTCTTGTTTGCTGCGCATTCTCGAGAGCGGCATCATACCAGCGGTTACTGAAACCGATGATCGACGCGTCTGTTGGCATCAAGTCGAGAATTAGGTTTCCATTTGTCCAACGGCAAATCGGCGCACCTTCAGTATGAGGTTGGTGGAAGCCGAGTTCGCGCAGGCGATTTTCAAGGACTGTGAATTCTGCGTAGGAGCCAATCGCAACAATTGCGTCTACATCAAGCGTAGGCCGAACGGGAGGGGCAGCGGGATCGGTGAGAAGCAATCCAGTCACGCAACCACCGACGAAGACGATCTGGCCGAGTAGAGGCTCCAGCTTCTCTGCCGCGGAAGCGAGACGTGCAAGATTCGGGTTCAGTTGAGGCGGGGTCAACGGGGGTCAAGTCTCGCGGTCAGCTCACGAATGGCGATCTCACGTTCGCGCGCCCGTCCCTCGCGAATGGCATCTACCAAGGCGAGGAGTTCATAGAGTTTGGGGTCTTTCAGTGCCGCTTGCGGGACATTCTTATAGAGCGGGGAAAATGCAATACCGCGCAACGGGCCAGCGGCGTGCGCCCAGACAGGTGGAAGCGGAAAGTCCTGGGGGAAGTGTCGATCGAGTGGGGGAGCAGCTTCTGCGGTCGGAATGCCGCGAGTGGGGCCACCGCGCTCGACAGGGAAGGCATACTTTACGCCGTGGATCAGAAATTCTTTGAGGTTCCCGCGATTGTAGGGCCACAGCCACGTCCTCGGAAGTTGTTCGCTAGAGTCCGGCGAAATTGCAGGCGCGATTATTAGGTGCGAAGCTTCGGCCCGCTGAACTGAACGGAACACTTGCGAGGCGCTCATGAATAATTCGTTGCTCAGATCGGCGTAAGTCCAACGCTTGCCCGAGTCGCGGTTGGCCACGAGCTTCAGGAGCACCACAACATCTTGAGAGCGAAGAGACATAAGCATTCCATATTCCAGAATACGGAATATAGCAAGTATGCGGAAATAAAGTCAACTAGTTCCATATTCCGGAATAAAGAATAGCCCTTTAGTTTTTTACAATCTTATTGCGACGCGATCATAGGCACTGCCGCCAGCGCAGCCAGCAGGCCGACGAACCTCCAGCGGGTGAAGTGTTCGTGCAGGAACAGGCGGGCGAGCAGCACGGTCACGGCCGGGTACAGCGACGAAATGACTACCGCCTCGTCGAGACGCCCGGTTTGGCTGGCGCGAACAAAGAGCATCGTGCCGAGGGAGTCGATACAGCCAGTCAGCAGTCCCCAACGCACCCCGGTGGCAGTGATGTCGCTAAATTTCCTGCTGCCCAGCACGATCAGGCCGGTAACGATCAACCCGCCGACTCGTGTGAAGGAAGCGATCCAGAAGGCCGAGGCGTCCCCGGCCTGACGGACACAAAGATAGAAGCCTGCGAATCCGGTCCCTGCCAGAACAGCGATCCCGATGCCCTCAGGACTGCTTCCGTCCTCGGTTCGCGTGATAAGCCAGAGACCGGCGGCGGCGAAGACGAAGCCGATAACAGGAACCTTGCCGGGCAAGCCCTCCGTGAACATGGAAACCACGGTGGGGATCGCAGCACCAAGGACAGCCGCGACCGGAGCGGTCAGCCCCATTCTTCCTGAGGAAAGGGCGCGATAGAAGATGGCCAGCGAAGCGCCTCCAGAGATGCCGCCCGCCAAGACCCAAGCCACCGCGCGGCCCGAAGGGAACGGAGCATGGCTGGCGGAGGCCAGCGTGCCCACCAGAAGCAGCCCACCAATGTTCACGATAGTCGTGAACAAGAATGCATTGGCGCGTCGCGTGGCGTATCCACCGAGAAAGTCGCTGGTGCCCCAGGCCAGCACGGCAGCCAGTCCGTAAGCGGCAGTAGCGAATTGTGGCGCGACAGACATGTCCGACGAGCGTACCATGCGTTGGGGAAAGTCCTGATCCACCACCAAGGACACGAAGGGCACAAAGGAAATCCCCTCAAAGATTTTCTATCTTTGTGTGACTTCGTGTCCTTGGTGGTTGATGAATTTAGGGTCACTACCATGAGTTCACGGCGGAAAGGCTCGCGATTCACGTGTTAGAATTTGTTTAAGCAATTTCCTCACGAGTGGGTTCTGAGAGATCACGTTGATTGAGCTGGCACCTTCGATTCTTTCGGCGGACTTCGCCCGTCTCGGCGAGCAGGTGCGCGCCGCGGGCGAGGGCGGGGCAAGTGTTATCCACGTGGATGTCATGGATGGACACTTCGTTCCCAATCTGACTATTGGGCCTCCAGTCGTAAAGTCTCTGCGTAAGGCGACTGAGTTGCCGCTGGACTGCCACTTGATGATTGAGAATCCGGACCAGTACATTCCCGACTTCGCCGAGGCCGGGGCCGACTGGATTTCAGTGCACTATGAAGCGTGCCGACATCTCAACCGCACTCTGCATCTCATCAAGAGTCACGATTGCCGGGCGGGAGTAGTGATTAATCCCGCGACGCCGGTGAATGCGCTCGCGGAAGTGCTCGACATCGTGGATTATGTGCTGGTCATGTCGGTGAATCCGGGATTCGGGGGGCAGAAGTTTATTCCGTCCACGCTACACAAAATGCGGCGACTGGCTGAGATTCGCGCAGAACGTGGATTGCAGTATCGGATCGAAGTGGATGGCGGCGTCTCACTGAACACCGTGACCGACGTGGTCCAGCGAGGCGGCTGTCCCTACGCGAGCAATTCGAGGTATTCATGTCACGTCGATTTTCATTCATTGCGGTGCTGGGCACGTTGCTGCTCATCACGACCGCTTGTACCAACAAAAAGTCGGTTAATCCGTTGGCGAATATCGGGTCCAAGCAGCCGGACAAGGTCCTGTTTGACAAGGCCATGGACGCGATGCGGCATAACCGCTTCGACGTGGCCCGAATCACGCTGCAGACTCTGATCAATACTTATCCGGATTCGGAATTCATCGCTCGCGCCAAGCTGGCGGTAGGTGATTCCTGGTACGCCGAAGGCGGCACGGCTTCCCTGGCGCAGGCCGAACAGGAATACAAGGACTTCATCACCTTCTTTCCCAACATGCCGGAAGCGGCTGAGGCGCAGCTGAAGATTGCCAACATCCAGTATCAGCAGATGGAAAAGCCGGACCGCGACTACACTCATGCCAAGCGCGCCGAAGATGAGTACCGGAATCTGATCCTGCAATTCCCCGACAGCAAGCTCGTGCCCGAGGCCAAGCAGCGGTTGCTGCAAGTGCAGGAAGTGCTGGCTGATCGCGAATTCGGAATCGGCCGGTTTTACTACCTTCGGCAATCTTATCCGGCGTCGATTGCGCGCCTGAGTTCGCTAGTGGAGAAGTACCCGCTCTACAGCAAGGCCGACGAGGCTTTGTTTTTGCTAGGTCAGAACTACGAGGCTGAGATCGGGCGCGTCCGCTCCGACCCCAACATGAAGAACGAAGCCGCAAAGGGCCGGATGATCGAAGAGTTCACCAAGGGTGCGGCCGACGCTTACGCGAAAATTCTCACCCGGTATCCAATCATGGACCGCTCCGACGACGCGAAGAAACGTCTGGCAGCCCTGCATCAGCCGATTCCGCGGCCCACCAAAGCGGCGGTCGCACAGAATCGCGCAGAGGACGCAAGCCGGCGTGAAAGCAGCACGCTCACCCGTCTGATGAGTGTGGTTCGGAAGAATCCCGACGTAGCGCAGGCCACCAAAGTCGGCGACCCAACCTTGGTCGATCCCACGCCCATGAGCGCCACGCAGGTAGTGCAACAGGCGACGCGGGCGGCGATGGGCACGTCTGGCGAAAAATCAATCTCGGTCGAGACAGTCGGTGGCAGCGCAACTCCGCCGCCTAACGAGCCGGCTCCGCGCTCGGATACACCATCGGCCAATGGTTCGGGACTTAGTCAGCCCGGCGCGGTCGCGGACCCCAACGAATTGAAACCTGGGACGGCTCCCACTGCGAACCCGCCCGCTCAGAATGCGGTCCCCGATCCCAACGAACTCAAGCCCAATACACCTGACAGCCAAAGTACGACCGAGCAGGCACTGCCTCCTCCGCCGCAAGTGAATGAGCTCCAGCAAGGACAGTCGAGTAGTTCGGCCAGTGCCGATGCCAATTCCCAGGCCACGGATGAGGAAATCTCAAGCAGCAAGAAGAAGAAAAAAAGGGGATTGAAGAAGGTCGTTCCCTTCTGAGGAAGCCACCGCGCGATCTGGAGCAAATTTTTCGGGACATCTTTTCCCTTTTCGTCTCGACCATGTCGCGAAAATGCCGAGACGCGGTAGATGCTGACCGCTGGTAACGTGTTACCCCCCGTCTGATCATTGACTTACCCTGTGCGCCGGGTTAACTTCGCGGTATCTCCCCTCAACAGAGGATACCTTTGGCTAGGAAGATACTGCTCGCCGACGACAGCGTGACCGCACAGAACATGGGGCGGAAGATTCTCGCTGACGCAGGTTACGAGGTCATCACCGTCAATAACGGGTCGGCTGCGCTGAAGAAAATCGCGGAGCAGAAACCTGACCTGATTGTCCTCGACGTTTACATGCCGGGATACAGCGGGCTGGAAGTGTGCCAGCGCCTGAAAGAAGTGCCGGAAACCGCGCGAACCCCCGTTCTGCTGACAGTGGGAAAGCTTGAGCCTTTCAAACCTGATGAGGCCAGGCGCGTAGGCGCGGAAGGTTTTATCGTCAAGCCGTTTGAGGCCAGCGAACTGCTTAGCGCTCTTTCGAAGCTGGAAGACAAGATTGTGCCGCGCTCGGAATTCTCCAAACCCGGCAAGCCCGGCCGCTTTGCTCGGGCCATCGCATCGGCGGAGGAATCCAGCCGCATCGGAAAGAACGCTCCATCCGATGAAGAATCCGGGTGGAAGAACCGGATCGCGTTTCCTTCTAAGAAAAAAGAAAAGGCTGAGGAAGCGGAAGAAGAGAACGGGGAGAGTCCCGCGATTTACAACGCCATGAACCGCGACCTGCGGACGGTGGTGGATACCGCGCGTCCGGATCAGGAAGCGATCGCAAGCACCGAAGATCGTCGCAAGGAAAATCGCCGCAAGGAAGAAGTTTTCGGGCAGGAAGGCCGAGTGGATGTGGCCGCCCTTGCAACTCCGGGCTTGCCGAAGGATGTAACGCCGGAAGAACTTGCAGCCATCGCGGCGGCCGCGGCACAGGTTCAATCCACGATTTCGTCGGCGAGCGAGCGGGAGGAAGCAGAGACGCACTCCCAGGCTTTTGTGCGCGCTGATCGCGCTTTGGACTCGCAGGCGGCAAACAAGATCGAGGAAAAGATCCAATCGGCATGTGAAGTCGCGCGCGAAGATCGAATTGAAGATGGAAGTAAAGCTCGAAGCGAAGCTCGGGAAGAAGATTTAAAAGAAAAGGAAGCGGTCGCGGTCCCTACAAATCCCGCCGACCTGATCGCAGCCCTTGCGTCTCTGGAACCCGCCAACGGCCATTCCTGGCATGCGGTCCAGCCCGGAAACCATTCGGGACATTCGTCGGAAGAATCAGCGGATGTGCCGGTCACGATGGCAGTAGCGTCGGCAGCAGCGGCCGGGTCTTCGGCATCGCGCTGGACAGTGGTTCCGATGGCGATCGATCCCGAGGAAGCGGCAGTTTCTCTCGAACTCGAAATGCAGAAGGCCTACGCGGCGTTTGCCGCCGCCGAGTACAAGGCCGAAGACCAGCACAGAGGACATGAGGCCGGCGCAACGGAAGGCACGGAAAATTGCCAGGCGATCTCTGCGGCCGAACCTGGCTCTGTCGTCTCCATCGCGGAGCCGGAGCTGGCAAACGCTGTGCAGGAAGTGGCCAGCGCCGCAGCCGATGCAGTGGGCGCTGCGGTCACCGAACTGGTAGCAGTCGCCGCGTCGTATGCCGAGGATCAAGCGCATCGGGCCGAGACGGAGCAGACTCCGACAGCATCGGTCCCAGAGATATCGCCACAGGCTGAGGCGGCAGCCGAGACCGCCGAATTAGTTTCCGCAGGCGGCAGCGCTATTGCCGAACCTGTGCAGCGAGATGAGCACACCTCGCGCGCTCAAGACCAAACTGTTCCAAACGAAGTGGAAAAAACTTCCGAGACCAGGCAGATTCGCGACACTGGCAGTCCGAGCCCCAACGCTGCCCAACCGGCGAATGCGGGCAAGCAGGAAGATGAAGATAGCGCACCAGCGCATTCTGAACCTGCAGCGATGGCTGTGGCCGCGGGTGCAGAGAGAAGTCCGGAAGAATCGTCTGCGGCGTCCAGCGCCGAATCCAAGGCCATCGCGAACATTGTGGACAGCGTCCTGGCCGAGCTCCGGCCGAAGATCGCGGAAGAAATCGCCAGAAAGCTCTCTGCCGAAAAGAAGTAAGGCATCCGCAGGCTGTTGAGGTGGAACAGACCGGCTACAGCGACTGGATTCTATTGTGTGCCAATCCGAAGATCCTTAGCCTAGCCGCCAAATATTCTCAGCCCCTCCACCCGAGCAAATCAATACCCGTGTGGACAGACGACTACAGCAACCTGTTCCAGGTGCTCCGAAAGCAATAGCTGCCTGACGGAACACACCCGTGACGCATTATTGCTGGTGTCCGTAGCTCAGCGAGATTTTTCAGCAGATCAAACACCGGGCGTTATCGAAACTAACGCCTCATTGGCAATGCTCTGGTTCACCGCAAAACTCATGGTCTCCAGTTACAATAAGCGGGGTTGGCTTTTGGGATGCTTTCATTTTGTGTGTCGTTGTGCTAAGCTATCGCATCTAAAGGTTGTTTAGGAGTTGGAGTCTTTGGAGTACTGATCGTGGCAACATTAGTGTATTCAACACTTTACAATGGTATTACCAAGGAGTGGTGCAATGAATTCCACTCTGACCGAGTGACTTGCAAGAACGAGAGAAGTGCTATAGACTATGCGTGTAGTCGGGGGTGTTTTATGGCCAACCAGGGATTGTAGGAGTCGGCAGCTACGTAAATAGATTCTTCACGGCGTCAATCAAGACGTCAATTTTTCCTTTGCCCACCGATTTGGAGTGGGCAATTCTGTTTTGTGAGAGCCGAGGTCGCAGTGAATTCAGTTCCGCAACGATTGACGGCTCTCCGGAATTAACCAACGGATAAAAGTCCCCGTTTTCTTTATCGTCGTAGTCGGTGTCCACAACAGCTTTTCTCACTAAACCGATTTGAGCCGGTGTTTTCAATGCATCCAAACACTTCCGCACGAAATTCGAACGCGACGTAATAGATCCCTGCGAAACCGCAAGACGGGCATAAAAGCTCGCTAGATTGTAATAAATGTCTCCAGTTCGTGCCTCTATGGCTGTTTCCTCCCATATCTCCTGTTGCGCAGCTTTTTCCGTGTACGAAATGGCAGCCGTTAGATCATTTCGCCTACTCTCCACAACACCTAGGTTGTAATAGGCTCGCTGCTGTTTGGGATTGTAGCCACAACTTCGTTTGAAGAATTTTTCAGCCTGCTGTAGAAAAACGTCTTTTCGCGATAAATACAGATTGGCATACCATTCGAGATTGAGTAACCCCAAATCGTTGAGATAAAAAGGGTTGCTGGATCGTTCGTATGCGAGATTTAAGTAATAGTCCGCTCGTTCCAAGTCACCCAAATATCCGAACTTTTGATCCCTTTCGAATTTGAATTTTGATATATAGAAATGTGCCAACCGCTGGAGATTCTGAGTGTATGCAAGGTCGTCTGCGGGTCTACGCAGGAATTCGATTCCAATAAATCTTTCGACAGACAAGAGTTTTTGGCGATTTGGGAGTTCCATCCTCTCATAAAGGTCCTCTCGCCAGTCATAGCCCTCATCCCCATTGGAAACGGACGCACCTAGCAGGTTCTGTTCTAGCTCCCTATACGCCTCATTTCGCTGCTTTTCATAATCAGAGAAGACAGGGAACCGGAGTTCCACGTCGCTTTGAATCTCAGAAATCCGGTTTAATGCATCCTCAGCCTGTCTAGTGAACGTTTGACTGCTGAACCAGGCTGCAGCTCCTTGCGCAATGGCGAACAAGCCCGCTGCTGTCACGATGAGCCCCAGAACCCATTTGAGATCATCCACGCGCGCCTTCAGCTCTTCCGCCGTGAGAGCTTTAGTTCCTCCTTGCGCATGCACGACGAGGCTTCGTACGTTCAGAAGGCCATAAAATGTCACCGAGACTACAACTAGGATGAAAACCACTGGAATAAATCGTGGTAGCAGTCTCAATGTTTGCGTGAACTTCTTCGATAGTAGTTCTCGAAACATGATTCGGGATGATATTCCGGTCAGCCAACAAAAGCCAGATGTGGACGGTCGTGCGCCCGCACGAGCCCCCCAGCACGCACGCCCGAGCGGGTCCCGCCCCAAGTCAACTTCGGGGTCCAGTGGGTAGGGTAAGGGGCAGGGGCATTTTGCCGTCTGTGTACACCACTCCCTTCGTCGTTTGACCCTTCTTTTCTTGCGCCTGTAAGATCGAACTTCATCTTCCGGACAGATTCTCGATCGCGGATGGCACAGACATGGGAGAGGGGACATGGAACTACCCTGTGATCCCGTGTGTCCTCGGTGGTTAAGGTTTTTGTCTCTAAGCGTCAACTGCTGATTGCGAGCGAAACTCCCGATGCCCCACGAGCTACCCAAATCCTACGAGCCAGGCGCGATTGAAACCCGCTGGGCCGAGTACTGGATCAAAGAAAAACTCTTCTCCGTGCCTACGCCGCCCGAAGGCTCGGCGTCGGAAAGTAAGACGCGTCCAGTGTTCACGCTGCTGCTGCCGCCGCCGAACGTTACCGGGCGGCTGCACATGGGGCACATGCTCAACCAGACGCAGATGGACATCATTGTGCGCTGGCATCGCATGCGCGGGTTCATCACCCTGTGGCTGCCAGGCACGGATCACGCGGGCATCGCCACGCAAATGATGGTCGAGCGGCAGCTTGCCAGTGAAGGTAAGAATCGGCGCGACCTGGGGCGGGAGAAATTTGTTGAGCGCGTGTGGGAGTGGAAGAAGCTCTACGGCGGCGCCATTCTCGACCAGATGAAGCGGCTGGGCGCGTCCGTCGATTGGGATCGCGAGTACTTCACCATGGACGAGAACCTTTCGCGCGAGGTGCGCGAGGTCTTCGTCCGCCTGTACGAAGAGGGACTGATCTATCGCGGAAAGTACATCGTGAACTGGTGTCCGCGATGCGAGACAGCGATTTCCGATCTCGAGGTAAAGCACGAAGAGGTGGCCGGCAAGCTGTGGGAGATTCGCTATCCCGTGGTCGGAACGGACGAGTTCATCACCGTCGCGACCACGCGTCCGGAGACGATGCTGGGCGACACAGCCGTCGCGGTAAACGAAAAGGACGAACGCTATAAGCATCTGCACGGAAAGAGAGTCTTGCTGCCGCTGATGCAGCGCGAGATTCCCATCATCACCGACGAGTTGGCGCAGCCCGAGTTCGGTACGGGTGCAGTGAAGGTGACTCCGGCGCACGATCCCAACGACTTTGAAGCGGGCAAGCGACACAACCTGCCGCAAATCGACGTGATGGATGAGCACGCGCACATGAACCAGAATGCCGGCGCATACGCGGGACTCGACCGCTTCGAGGCGCGCAAGCGTGTACTGGCGGATCTTGAGACGCAGGGATTTCTGGTGGGAGCAAAGGACTACACCATCTCCCTGGGCAAATGCGACCGGTGTGGCTCGGTGGTTGAGCCGCGCTTGTCGGAGCAGTGGTTCATCAAGATTCAGCCGCTGGCCGATCGCGCCATCGAGGCCGTCGAGAGCGGTGAGATCACGATTGTCCCCGACAACTACCGCCAGATTTATCTGAACTGGATGAACAACATCCACGACTGGTGCATATCGCGGCAATTGTGGTGGGGGCATCGCATCCCGGCCTGGACCTGCGCAGACTGCAAGGAAGTAACCGTCGCCCGCGAAGCGCCGGTAAAGTGTCCAAAGTGCGCGGGCAAGAAACTGGAGCAGGTTTCCGACGTGCTCGACACCTGGTTCTCGTCCGGACTGCTCCCTTTCACAACCTTAGGCTGGCCGGAGAAGACGCGCGACCAAGCAGTCTTCTATCCCACGACGCTGCTGATTACCGCCTACGAGATCCTGTTCTTCTGGGTGGCGCGCATGATCATGTTCGGATGCCACTTCATGCAGGGGCACGAACAGGATCCCGCGATCAAAAAGGCCAGCGGCTGGGCGGATAAAAAGAACGACAGCGTTCCCTTCCGGCAGGTTTACATTCACGCGCTGGTGCGCGATGCCGAGCGCCAGAAGATGTCGAAGACGAAGGGCAACGTAATCAATCCGCTCGATATCATCGAACGCTTCGGCACGGATGCCACGCGCTTCACGCTGGCTGCCATGGCTTCGCCGGGGACGGACATAGCGTTCAGCGAGAGCAGAACGGATGGCTATCGCGCCTTTGCCAACAAGATCTGGAATGCGGCAAGATTCATGTTCATGAACGTGGATCGAATCGAGCCTGGCCTGCGGCCAGGCCGGACAGCCGAGGGCGGCTGTCCCCACATAGGAGTTGCCGGGTTCCATTCTTCCACCCTCGAAGACCGTTGGATTCTTTCACGATTCAACCGTGTCACAAGAGAAGTGAACGAGGCGCTCGAAACTTATCGTTTCCACGAGGCCGCGAATCGCATCTATGACTTCTTCTGGGGAGAGTTTTGCGACTGGTACTTGGAGCTGATTAAGCCTCGATTGAACTTCGAGGAAGGCGCAGACCAGGCTCCATCGCGAATCGCATGTGCGAATCTGGTGAACCTGTTCGATGCGTCGTTGCGGTTGCTGCATCCGGTGATGCCGTTTATTACTGAGGAAATCTGGCAGGCAATCTATGAGGGCCAGGCTCCGCTGAAGTCGATTGCGCTGGCCGGATATCCGCAGGCAGATGAAAAGCAGTTCGACCTGAATGCTGAGACGGAGACGGCGATTCTGCAGGATTTGATCGTCACGGTGCGAAATCTGCGCGCAGAGTTGAAAGTCGAGCCCAAGGTGAAGGTTCCGATTGACGTCTTCGCACACGAGCCGCAGATTCGCCAGATGATCGAACAGAATCGCGGCGCAGTCGAGCGGTTGGCGAATGTGGAGAAGGTAACATTTGTGGAAAGTTCGTTGGCAAAATTGCCGGGGGCCCGTAGCACGGCGCGGTTCGACGTGCACGTGATCTATGAGAGAAAAATCGACATTTTGGCCGAGCGCGAACGTTTGAAGAAAGAATTGGAAAAGATGGAGAAGGAGTTCGCGAACAACCAGAAGCAGCTGGACAACGAGCAGTTTCTA
>WNFI01559865.1_pt1 | contig 13706 bp, 14 predicted proteins | sample 5400471 | NCBI WGS metagenome assembly WNFI01 (sample SAMN13153348, study PRJNA577476) | soil metagenome | isolation source: 100 cm saprolite on Douglas fir-dominated hillslope | place: USA:California | collected 2013-09-17 | reverse complement strand
AGCGTGTCCGCGATGCGGTGCGGCGCTTCGAAGAGCACGATCGCCCACGGGCCCGCGGCGAGCGCGGCCAGCTTCTCGCGCCGTTCGCGGCCCTTGACCGGAAGGAATCCCGCGAACAACGCGCCGTCGAAAGTGATGCCGCTCGCCGAGAGCGCGGCCGTGAGCGCGCTCGCGCCGGGGATCGGAATCACGCGATGACCGGCCGCGCGCACGGCGGCTACGACCGCGCTTCCCGGATCGCTCACGGCCGGCGTCCCCGCGTCGCTCACCAGGGCGACGGCCTTGCCCTCCTCGATCCAGCGGACCACGCTTTCTGCCGCGCGACGCTCGTTGTGCTCGTGCAAGGCGACCAGCCGCGATGTGATTCCGCAGTGGTTGAGGAGGCCGCGCGTGGTGCGCGTATCCTCGGCGGCAACGATGTCCGCGTCCCGCAGTGTCTCAACGGCCCGACGCGTGATGTCGCCGAGATTCCCTATGGGAGTCGCCACCACATATAATCCGGGTTCCAAAGCGGCCTTCGCAATGTCGCGCTTCAACGCGCTTCTCCTTCTCTTCGTCCTAGCGGTGGTGTCGCCGGCATTCTCGGCCGACCCGCCCACCGGCACAACCGGTTTCGGTCCGCCGCCCGCCGACTCGCGCGACGACATCGATCCGGCCACGGGACTCGCGCGGACGACCGTCGTGAAGCCGCTCGGCGACGCGCCCGCGGTGCCGGACCCGAAACGAGCACCGGCGCAGGCGAGGCGCGCGCACGTCGCCCTCATCCTTCCCACCGGATCGGCCACGCTCGGCCGCCTCGCCGAGGCCGTGCGCCAGGGATTCGCCGCGGCGGCGGAGGTGCAGGGACGCGATTCGCCACCCGTGGTCGTGACCGCGATCGAGAACGAAGGCACCGCGCTCCTGGATGCGTGCCGCGCGGCCCAGGCAGCGGGCGCCGTGCTCATCGTGGGCGGCTTGACGCGCGACGGCGCCACCTCGCTCGCGGTGAGCGATTGCCCCCGCCAGCCCACGCTCGCGTTGAACGAGCTGCAGGGGGCCGTGACCGCGCCGGACACGCTTTACTCCTTCACGCTCTCCCTCGAAAACGAAGCGCGGCAGGTGGCGCTGCTCGCGGTGGCGGACGCAATGAAGTCGGTGGTGCTGATCGGCTCGCCCTCGCCGCTGTCGCGCCGCGTGCTGGAGGCCTTCGAGCGCGAGTGGACGCGCGCCGCGGGCCAGGTCGCCGGCCGGCTCACTTTCAGCGGCACGGCGGAGGATGCGCCGCTCGTGCGCGACCGGCTCGCCAACGTGCGCGCGGACATGGTCTTCATCGCGCTCGACCAGCCCGAGGCACGCGCCGTGCGCCCCTACATCACGGCGATGCTGCCGGTGTACGCGACTTCCATGAGCATCAACCCGCGCGCGGAGACGATCGTCAACGTGGACCTGCAGGGTGTGCGTTATGTCGACATGCCCTGGTTCGTGCAACCCGACCACCCCGCCGTGATGGTCTACCCGCAGCCGCGCTCGCCGATGTCGGTGGAGGAGGAGCGGCTCTACGCCTTCGGCATCGACGCCTTCCGCCTCGCCACGCAGATGCTGCGCTCGGACCGCAAGTGGCCGCTCGACGGGGTCACCGGCAAGATCACGCTGGAGCCGGGCAACTTCTTCGCGCGCACGCCGACCCCGGCCGAGATCGACGGCGGGCGCGTCATTCCGCTGCGCGCGCCGTGAGCACGCTCTCGCCCACCCAGGCGACCGGCAGCGCCGCCGAGGAGGCCGCGGCCAATTTCCTGCTGCGCCAGGGCATGCGGATCGTCGCGCGCAACTACCGCACGCGGTTCGGCGAGATCGACCTCGTCGCGCGCCACGGCGAGACGCTGGTGTTCGTCGAGGTGCGCCTGCGCCGCGCGAGCGAGCGCTTCGGCGGCGCCGCGGCGAGCATCGACGCGCACAAGCGCTCGCGCATCATCGCCGCAGCGCGCCACTTCCTCACCCAAGTGCGCCCCGTGCCGCCCTGCCGCTTCGATGTCATCACCCTCGACGACTCCGGCCCCACCTGGCTGCGCGCCGCTTTCGAGCTTTACTGACGTAGAATCCCGGGCACCTCGAGTGATGCGGGCGAGAATCTTTGGAAACGCCGATGAACGCCGATAAAGGCGCGCCGATGAACGCAGATGCGTGGCTGCATGGTGTTCATGTCGATCGTGCTCGATTCACGCTGGACATTATCGCGAACTTCATCGGCGTTCATCTGCGTTCATCGGCGGTCATCGGCCCGAGTGAAGGCCCCGGCAAGGGCGAAAGACGGTAATGGACCACGCAGCGCATCTGAAGCAGCATTTCGAGGAGGGCATCGAGCTCAGGCGCCGGATGGCGGAGACGATGCCGGCCGAGCTCGCGCGCGCGGGCGAAGCCCTCGCGCAGGCGCTCAAGTCGGGAAAGAAGGCGCTCGCCTGCGGCAACGGCGGCTCGGCGGCCGACGCGCAGCACTTCGCCGCGGAGCTGGTGGGCCGCTTCGAGCGCGAGCGCCCGGGGCTGCCCGCGGTATCGCTCACTACCGACACCTCGGCGCTCACCGCCATCGCCAACGACTACGATTTCGACCGCGTGTTCTCCAAGCAGGTCGAAGCGCTCGGCAACGCGGGCGACGTGCTGCTCGCCATCTCGACGTCCGGCAACTCGAAGAACGTCATCGAAGCGGCCCGGGCCGCGCAGGCGCGCAACCTCGTCGTCATCGCCCTCACCGGGCGCGACGGCGGCGCCCTGGGGAAGATGCTTCGTCCCCAGGACTTCCACCTCAACGTCGCGCATCCCCGCACGATGCGGATCCAGGAGATCCATCTCCTCGCGATCCACTGCCTGTGCGAGGTCGTCGACAACGTGATCTTCGGAGAAAAGAAATGACGCGCAAGCTGCTCGGCCTCGCTTTGCTGGCCGCTACCCTCCCCGCATTGCAAGGCTGCTTCCCGCTCGCGGTGACCGGCATGGGCACCGCCGCCGTCGTGGCGACCGACCGCCGCACCGCCGGCACCTACCTCGAGGACGAGACCATCGAATGGAAGGTCTTCGGGCGCATGCGCGAGAAATTCCCCAACGCGCACGCGAACGCCACCAGCTTCAACCGCCGCGTGCTGCTCACCGGCGAAGCGCCCAGCGACGAAATGAAGCAACAGATCGAGGAGGCGGTGCGCGCGATCGAGAACGTGAAGGAAGTCACCAACGAGCTGCAGGTGGCGGGAGCTTCGTCGATCGCCTCGCGCGGCAACGACTCGCTCATCACCTCGAACGTGAAGGCGCGCATGCTGAACAACGGCAAGTTCTCGCCGCTGCACGTGAAGGTGCTCACCGAGGCGGGCGTGGTCTACCTGATGGGCGTGGTCACGCCGCAGGAAGGCGATGCCGCGGTGGAAATCGCGCGCACGACGAGCGGCGTGAACCGCGTGGTGAAGGTTTTCGAATACTTCGGTAAGTAGCCGACCGCTCGTCGGCCCATGCGCTACGCTCGCGCACTCGAGCGATTACAGCTGTATTTCACGGAGTGACACAAGTCACTTCAGCTCGAACCCTCTGCAGACACAATCCTCCCGACACATGAACCAACGGGGAGAGCAACAATGCAGTGGCGGTTGGAAGGCGCGGGTGAAGCATTGCGGTCACCCATACCGTGGGTGGCGCTTTCGGCGGCGCTCGCGCTCACCGCGACCGGCTGGATCGGCCTGGAACGCAATCGCTACGAGGACTCGCGCGCCCAGTTCGAGCGGCGCACCGAGACCGCCGAAGCGGCCATCCGCACGCGCATGCTTTCCTACGAGCAGATCCTGCGCTCCGGGGCGGCGCGCATCGCCTCGTCTGCCTCGATCTCGCGCCGCGAATGGCGCGACTTCATCGCGTACCTGCAGCTCGAGGAGCGCTTCCCCGGCATCCAGGCGATCGGATTCGGCGAGCGCGTGAAAGCGGCCGATCTCGATGCCCACCTGAAGCGCGTCCGCGCCGAAGGCATTCCCGACTACGAAGTGCGCCCGGAAGGCCCGCGGCGCGAATACTTCCCGGTGGTCTTCAGCGAACCCTTCGTGGGGCGCAACGCCCGCATGCTCGGCTTCGACATGTATTCCGAGCCCACGCGGCACGGCGCGATGGACCGCGCGCGCGATTCCGTCGACGTGTCGATCTCCGGCAAGGTGGTCCTCTCCGGCGAAGCCTATCGCGGCACGGCCGCGCAGCAGCCCGGCTTCGTCATGTACGTGCCGGTATTCATGCGCGAAGCGCGCGCGCTGGGCCGCGACGAGCGCGAAGCGGCGCTGGCCGGCTTCGTGTTCAGCCCGTTCCGCATGCACGACCTCATGCGCGGCATCCTCGACGACGGGGTGCTGCAGGTGCTCGACATGCGCGTCTTCGACGACGCCGAGGCCAATCCCGAAGCCGAGCTCATCGACACGCGCAACGCCTGGCGCGTCACGCCCTCGGACCAGCCGCCGGCCTTCTCGCGCAAGGTGAACTTCCAGATGCCGGGGCGCATGTGGGTGATCCAGTTCGACTCGCGCCCCGAGTTCGACGCGATGCTGCAGCGCGCGCGCCCCTGGGGCGTGCTGGGCGCGGGCATCCTCGCGAGCGTCGTGCTCTTCTTCCTCACGGTCTCGCTCGTGGCCGCGTGGAACCGCGCGCACCACCTCTCGATGCGCGACCCCCTCACCGGCCTCTACAACCGGCGCTACCTCGAGGAGACGATGGGCCGGGAGCTCCCGCGCGCGCGCCGCATGGGCGAGAGCGTGGGCGTGATCGTGCTCGACATCGACCACTTCAAGATCCTCAACGACACGTACGGGCACGACGCGGGCGACCTCGTGCTCGAGCGCACCGGCGAGCTGCTGCGCGCGGCCACCCGCAACAGCGACATCGCGTGCCGTTTCGGCGGCGAGGAGTTCGCGGTGATCCTGCCGGGCGCCACGCTCCTCGTGGCGCGCAACCGCGCCGAGGCGATCCGCGCCTCGCTCGAAGCCATGCGCATCGACTTCGACGGCAAGAGCATCGGCCCGCTCACCATTTCCGCGGGTGTGGCCTCCATGCCGCCGCATGGCCAGGACTGGAACTACGTCCTGCAGCAGGCCGACCGCGCCCTCTACACGGCCAAGCAGGCCGGCCGCAACAAGGTGGTGGCCGCCGTCTCGGACTAACCGTCGGTGCGGCGTCGCACATATCGCGGAGCCCAAGGGTGCTACCCTACCGGGATCCAGTGGGATGACGATGCTCTACCACCAGCTATTCGCAGGGTTCGAGAAGGCGCGCTGGGACATGGCCCGGGACATCCCGTGGCAGTCCTTCGAATCGGCGCGCCTCACGCGCGAGCAGGCGCAGACCATCAAGATGAACGCGATCACCGAGTGGTCGGCGCTGCCGGCCACCGAGATGTTCCTGCGCGACAACCAGCACGACAGTGATTTCTCGGCGTTCATGTCGATCTGGTTCTACGAGGAACAGAAGCACGCGCTGGTGCTGATGGAATACCTGCGCCGCTTCCGCCCGGACATGGTGCCGACGGAGTCCGAGCTGCACGCGGTGCGCTTCCCCTTCGATCGCGCGCCGGCGCTGGAGACGCTCATGCTGCATTTCTGCGGCGAAGTCCGCCTCGCGCAGTGGTACCGGCGCGCCGCCGGATGGCACACCGAGCCCGTCATCAAGCGCATCTACCACACGCTCGCGGGCGACGAGGCGCGCCACGCCGGGGCCTATTTCCGCTACATGCGCCGCGCCATCGACAAGCTGGGCGACGAGGCGAAGATCGCGTTCGCCAAGATCGGCATCCTCATGGCGAGCGCGGCGCGCGCGGGCAAGCCCTTGCATCCGACCAACCTGCACGTGGCGAAGGAGATGTTTCCCAACGACACGGTGCAGTCGAAGCTGCCCGACCCGGGATGGCTCGAGCAGTGGCTCGACCACCAGATCCAGTTCGACAAGGTGTGCGAGAACAAGGTGGTGCTGTCGATCTTTTCCAAGCTGGGGACGCTCTACGAGCGCGTCATCGCCGACGCCGCCGACCTGAAGCGCTTTCGCAAGGAGCTGCTCGCGCGAGCGGCAGCCGTTTCGCCCGCGTGACGGGCGAGCCCGCCTTCCAGGGCAAGATCGTCGCACCGGACCGATTCGCCGAGCGCGCACGCTCCCTGCCGCGCCCGCTCGCGTTCACCAACGGCGTGTTCGACATCCTGCACCGCGGCCACGTGACCTACCTCGCCGAGGCGCGCGCGCTCGGCGCCTCGCTCGTGGTCGCGCTCAATTCCGACGCGTCCGCGAAGCGCCTCGGCAAGGGCGACGATCGCCCCATCAACACGCTGGAGGACCGGTTGGCGGTCATCGCGGCGCTCGAGAGCGTCGCGCTCGTCACCTGGTTCGACGACGACACGCCACTGGCTCGCATCCTCGAATGCCGGCCCGATCACTTGGTGAAGGGCGGCGATTGGGCGCCCGAGCGCATCGTGGGCGCGAAGGAAGTCGCGGCGTGGGGCGGAAAGGTGCACGCGATCGCGTTCCGGCACGACCGCTCGACCACGCAGCTCCTTTCACGAATCCGCTCATGAACGACCGTCTCCCCGCCACCGTCCTCGATCGACTGAAGGAGATCGTGGGCGAGCGCAACGTCATCACCGACGACCACGGGCGCGCGCCTTTCGAGAACGATTGGCGCGACCAATGGCACGGGCGCGCCGCCGCGGTGGTGAAGCCCGGCAGCACCGGGGAAGTCGCGGCCGTGGTGAAGGTGCTCGCGGGTGAGCGCATCGGCATCGTGCCCCAGGGCGGCAACACGAGCATGTGCGGCGGCTCGGTACCCGACGAGTCGGGCACTCAGGTCGTCGTGAACCTCTCGCGGATGAACCGCGTGCGTGAAGTCGATACCGCCAACAACACGATGACGGTGGAAGCCGGCTGCGTGCTCGCCTCGCTGCAGGAGCTCGCCGGGGGGAATGGGCGGCTCTTCCCGCTGTCGCTCGGCGCCGAGGGCAGCTGCGAGATCGGCGGCAACCTCTCCACCAACGCCGGCGGCACCGGCGTGCTGCGCTACGGCAACACGCGCGACCTCGTGCTCGGCCTCGAGGTGGTGCTTCCCGACGGCCGCGTCTGGGACGGCCTGCGGGGGTTGCGCAAGGACAACACCGGGTACGACTTGAAGCATCTCTTCGTGGGCGCGGAAGGCACGCTGGGCATCATCACGGCGGCGGTGCTGAAGCTCTTCCCCAAGCCGCGCTCGGTGGCGACGGCGCTCGCGGCGGTCGAGAGCCCGGCGGCGGCGCTCACGCTCCTCGCGAATCTCCGCGACGCCGTGGGCGAGCGCGTCACCGGCTTCGAGCTCATCTCGCGCGTATGCGTGGACCTCGTCATGAAGCACATCCCCGGCTCGCGTGAATTCCTGCCGCAGCCCTACCCGTGGTACGTGCTGGTGGAGCTTGCCGACAGCCGCGAAGGCAACGCGCTCGCCACGCTACTCGAGGAATCGCTCGGCGCGGCGGCCGAGGAAGGCGTGATCCTCGATGCCGTCATCGCCGCGAGCCAGGCGCAAGGGCGCGAATTGTGGAACCTGCGCGAGAACATCTCGGAAGCGCAGAAGCTCGACGGCGTCTCCATCAAGCACGACGTCTCGGTGCCGGTGAGCCGCGTCCCGGAGCTGATCGAGCGCGCCGGCGCCCAGCTCGCGGCGAAGTTTCCCGACATCCGCATCGTCGCCTTCGGCCACGCGGGCGACGGCAACATCCACTACAACTGCTCGAAATCGGAGCGCCAGGAAGCGAAGCAGTTCTTCGCCGAATCGCCGCAGGTGAACCACATCGTCTACGAGGTCGTGAACGGCCTGGGCGGCTCCATCAGCGCTGAGCATGGCCTGGGCGTCCTGAAGCGCGACGAGATCAAGCACTACAAGAGCGCGCTCGAGATCGAGCTCATGCTCGCCATCAAGCGCACGCTCGACCCGCACGGCCTCATGAACCCCGGCAAGGTGCTGTAGCAAATAAGAGGGTCAGACTCCATTATTCGATCGCCGACCTTCGAATAAGGCAGTTCGAATGATGGAGTCTGACCCTCTTATTTGCCGACCCTCTTATTTCTCGGGGCTGGGGTTGCGCACGAAGTCCACGATCGCGGCCACCGCCTCGCCTTCCATGCCGATGTAGCCGTGCCAGTGCAGCGCCTCGCACGGGTTTCCCGCCGCCCCGGCGCCGCCATCCACGAGCAGCAGCTTCTTCGCCGGCGCATTGGCGAGCGCGTCGACGATGCGTCGCGCCTGCCGCGGATCGCACACGGTGCATTCGTCACGCTTGTGGTGCATGACGAGCACCGGGACATGGATCGCGGCCAGGTCGAGCTGCGGCACCGAGGTGCGCACCGCGCGGTTCACCCCGGTCACGCTCGAGGTGAGCACGATCCCCGCGATCGGCGGCGGATTCGGGGCGGCGGCCACGGCGGCAGCCGAGAGGGTGCCGAGGCTGGTGCCCACGAGCCACACGGGCTTGCCATATTGGGAGCGCAGCTTCGCGATCACCGCGCGCAGGTCCGCCACGTTCTCGTCGCCCGCGCGAAACACGGCGTCCATCTCCACGCGGTCCGACGGGCGGCCGACGACCGCGACGTTGTAGCCGGCAGCGGCGAAAAAGTCGCGCGAGCGCACCAGGAAATTCTGCGATTGCGGCGCGCCGTCACGCATCCCGATGCCGCCCGCGCCGCCCGGGAGCAGCACGAGCGTCGCGGCCGCGCCGGGACGCTCCATCATCCAGTAACCCACGCGCACGCCGGGCCGCGTATCGATCGAGACGAGACGATCCTCGCCCGAAGCAAGCCCGCCGGCGAATGCGAGGAAGAGGAAAAGGGACGCGCGCCACATGGCGGCGCCGATTCTACGCCGGGACCGCCATGCCTTCACGCCAGCGCTGCGCCTGCAGGCGCACCACGTCGGGAAGCGACTTGGTCTCGAGGAAGCGCTCGCGCAGCCAGCGGCTGTCGTTGGCCTGGCGGGCCGCGGCGCCCGCGATCGCGAGCAATGGCAACGCCGTGCGGGCGGCGAGCGTCTGCGCATAGGCGGCGAGCTGCGCCGCGACTTCCACGGTGAGCGGCGTGTCGCAGATGCGGACCTCGATCGTGCCGTACTCGGGCTTGGGCCGGATGTCCCAGTAGAAGTCCTTCATGCTCGCGACGATTCCGTAGCCCTGCATCTCGTCGAAGTAGCGGTTGAATTCCGCCCATGTCTTCAGCGGCGGCATGTGCCCTGAGAGCGGGAACGAGGCCACGGCGTGCAGGCGCGAAGTCTCGAACGAGGTGTCCTCGCCCTGCGAGAAGGGCGACGAGGCCGACAGCGCGATGAAGTGCGGGATGTAGCGGGCCATTCGATGCGTCAAGTAGATCGCGTCGTCGCCGCTTTCCACGCCCACGTGGATGTGCTGGCCGAAGACGGTGAACTGCTTGGCGAGGTAGCCGTAGAGCGTGGAGATGTGCTGGAAGCGCTCGCCGGGAAAGATGCGCCGCTCCTTCCACTTGTGGAAGGGATGCGAGCCGCCGCCCGCCACCGCGACGTTGAGGCGCTCGGCGGCCATCACGATCGCATCGCGCGTGCGCAGCAGCTCCTCGAGCAGCTCGTCGTGGCGCGTGTTCACCGCCGAGTTGATCTCGATCATGCTCTCCGTGATCTCGGGCTTCACCTCGCCCTCGAGCTCGACCTTCTCCAGGCGCGCGAGGAGATCCGGCGCTCCGCGCACGAGGTTGAAGTCGTGCGTGTTGAGCACCATGAGCTCGAGCTCGACGCCGATCGAAAGCGGCGCGGAGCGGGTGAATTCGAGGGGCATGCCGCGGGTCCTTTAGGCGCGGGGCGCCGGACTGGCCGGCGGCTTCTCCGCGTAACGCCCGCTGGCGACGCCGACGAGCTCCTCGGGCGCGGTCTCGCCAGCGAGCTTGAGACCCCATTGCACCGCGATCGGCCCCACGATCTCCATCACGATGAGCGCCGAGAGGAAGACCGCGCTCAGCTGGGTGCCGTAGTCGGGCAATTGGCGCGTGACGCTCTGATGCAGCATGAGCGGGAGCGTGGACATGGGCATCAGCGCGCATCCCAGGCCGAACGCCTGGCGCAGGCGCAGCCCGCCGATGGGCGCGAAGGTGAGCACGCCCACGAAGGTGCCGAGCGCACGCGCCCCCGCGACCGCGAGCCCCGCCACGCCGCCGGCGGCCAGCGCCGGCAACGGCAGGCTCGCGCCCGTGATCACGAAGAGCACGATGTAGAGGAGGCGGCTCGCGGGGGCGAGGTTCACGTTAAGGAGGTCGTAGTTGCGCGCGTCGTTGCGCGAGAACAGGCCGAAGGCGAGGAGCGCGAGGATCACGGAGAGCTTGAACATCGTGGCCAGGCCCACCGCGCTCACCACGAGCCCGGCGATGAGCGTGAAGTGCAAGTCCTTGGTCTTGTCGACGGCGCGGGCGATCCAGCGCGCGAGCTGCGCCATCAAAGCGCCCAACGCGAGCGAGCCGAGGAAGAGATACGCGGGATGCAGGAGCGCGTTATCGACGTCCGTGCGCGCCTCGAGGCGCGCCGACGCGAGCAGGATCGGCGTGACGATCGAGGCGAGCAGGCTATTGAGCGCGACGAGGTTCAAGGCGCGCTCCGTCACCTGCCCTTCGGCATGCGTGTCCTGCACGATCAGCAACACCACCGCGGGCGAAGTCGCCATCGCGATGGTGGCGGCGATCGCGGCCCTGACGGGCGCGAAGTCGAAAGCGACGAGGACCGCGAACACGGCGCCGAAAGCGAGCAGGCTCTCCGCGAGCCCCGACGCGGCGAGCGTCCAGTCGCGCTTCATCCACTGCAGGTCCATGCGCCGGCCGAGGTCGAACAGCACCAGGCCGATCGCGAGGTCGACGAAGATCCGCCCTTCCTCGAGCAGGGGATCGAGGCTCATCGCCTCGGTGAGCGGTGCCAGCACCATCCCCACAACAACGTAGCCGATGATGCGCGGCAGGCGGATCGCGCGCGCCATCTCGCCGCCCAGCATGCCCGCCAGGAGCAGCACGCCGAACAGCAGCGGGTAGCTCAGCTCGAACGGCAATGAAGGCAGGAACGCAGGATTCATGGGGCAAAGTAGAATGGCGCAGCCCGTCTTGGGCACTCGCCATGAGCAAAAGTTTCTTCCAGAACACCATCGCGCTCGTCTACGACTTCGACGGCACGCTTTCTCCTCAGCCGATGCAGGAGTACACGGTGCTGCCGAAGATCGGCGTCGAGCCCGCCGCGTTCTGGGCGATGGTGAACGCGGAAGCGCGCGAGACCGAGTCCGACCCGATGCTCGTCTACATGCGCCACATCATCGAGGCGCTCGAGCGCGCGCGCGTCGACGTGAAGCGCGAGGACTTCGCCGCCATGGCGGGCAAGATCGAATATTTCCCCGGCGTGACGACCTGGTTCGCGCGCATGAACGCGTACGTGAAGCGCCGCAGCCGCGGCCAGGTGGGACTTCAGCATTACCTCATCTCCGCGGGACAGAAGGAGATCCTCGACGGTGTCTCCATTCGGAAACACTTCAAGCGCATCTATGCCTCGGAGTATCACTTCAATCACCATGGCGTCGCAACCTTTCCGAAGCTGCTCGTCACCGACACGCTGAAGACGCAGTTCCTGTTCCGCATCAACAAGGGCCTGGAGCTCATCACCGAGTCGATCAACGAGCACATGCCCGAGGCCGAGCGCCCGATCCCGTTCTCGAACATGGTCTACGTGGGCGACGGCATGACCGACGTGCCCTCGATGGCGCTCACCAAGAAGAGCGGCGGCCACACGGTCGCCGTCTACGATCCGGCGAGCGAGCGCCAGCGCGCCATCTGCCTGAAGCTCCTCGACGCGGGGCGCGCCGACTTCATCGCCGAGGCGGACTACCGCAAGGGCTCGAAGCTCTCGCGCCGCGTGCTGCTGCTCCTCGATGCGATCATCGCCGACGTGGCGTATCGCCGCGAAGCCTGGGAGACGCGCATCGAGGAGTCGCGCCCGGCGCGCGGGAAAGGCGGCAAGCGGTGAGCGCGCTCACCTTCCAGGCGTTGCGGCGCCTGGCCGACGGGCGCTTCCATTCGGGCGAGGACATCGCTCGCTCGTTGAAGCGCTCGCGGGCGACACTCTCCGAAGCGCTCAAGATCGCGCCCGAGCTGGGCGTGGAGCTCTTCAGCGTCCCCGGCAAGGGGTACCGCCTCGCGCAGCCGATCGAGTTCCTCGACGCGGCGGCGATCGCGAATCAGCTCGGGGACACGCGCATCCATTTGCAGATCGTCGACGAGATCGAATCCACCTCGACGCGGCTGCTCGAGTTGGCGGAGACGGGCGCGCCCTCCGGCACGTGCCTCGCCGCGGAGTGGCAGAGCTCCGGGCGCGGGCGGCGCGGGCGCGGCTGGGTGTCGAGCCTGGGCGGCTCGCTCACCTTCTCGCTGCTGTGGCGCTTCGAGCGCGGAGCGGGGCACCTGGGCGGGCTCTCGCTCGCGGTGGGTGAGGCGGTGGCGCGCGCGCTCGCGGCATGCGGCGTGCAGCGCGTGCAGGTGAAATGGCCCAACGACGTCGTGGCGGACTTCCGCAAGCTCGCCGGGATCCTCGTCGAGACGTCCGGCGAGATGCAGGGGCCGAGCGTGGCGGTGATCGGCGTGGGCGTGAACTATCGCCTGGGCGCTCGCGCGACGCATGGCGCGCGCTGCACGCCTACCAGGGGCGGCGCGTGCGCGTGATCCCCGGCCGCGACGCGCCCTTCGACGCGGAAGTGGTCGACGTCGCGCCCGACGGGGCGCTCGTCGTCTCCACCGCCGATGGCCGCACCGTGAATCTCTCCTCCGCCGAGATCTCCCTGAGGGTCAAATGAGAGGGTCAGACTCCATCATTTGCAGCGCGACAATCGAATGACGGAGTCTGACCCTCTCATTTCGGAGCGGGTGATCCTCGCCATCGATGCCGGCAACACCCGCATCAAGTGGGGCGTGCACGACGGGCATGCGTGGAGCGCGGCGGGCGCCATCGCGACCGCGCAATCGGCGGGGCTCTACGAGGCGCTGCGTCCCGCCCTGCCGGTCGATGCCGCGATCGCGTCGAACGTCGCGGGGCCGGGCGTGCAGGCGGACATCGAGCGCGCCGCGGCGGCGGCGAATATCCCCGTGACGATCATCCGCGCGCAGCGCGAACAGCTGGGTGTGGCGAGCTCCTATCGCGATCCGCAGCAGCTGGGCGCCGACCGCTGGGCCGCGCTCGTCGCCGCGCATCACAAGGAGCCGGGGCACAAGCTCGTGGTGAACGCGGGCACCGCGCTCACGGTCGACGCGCTGGCGGGCGACGGCCGCTTCCTGGGCGGGCTCATCGTGCCGGGTCCCGCGCTGATGCGCCGCTGCCTCGACCGCGGCACCGCCGGCCTTCGCCTTACCGAGGGCGCGTTCGATCCGCTCCCCGCGAGCACGCCGGACGCGATCACGACCGGCGCGATCCAGGCGTGCATCGGCGCCATCGAGCGCACCGCGGCCGCGATGTCCGCCCGCGGTTGCCCGCCGCGCCTTATCATTCTCTCGGGAGGCGCGGCCGCCGAGATCGCGGCGGGGCTCTCCCACGAGACGATCCTCCACGAGAACCTGGTCCTGGACGGGCTGCTCCTCATCGCCCGAGCTGGCTGATATCCGCGTGTCGCGCCTCATCTTCTTCCTGCTGCTCATCGCCACCTCCGCGCTCGGCGCGCACCTCTGGCTTTCCG
>WNFI01177311.1_pt1 | contig 13708 bp, 12 predicted proteins | sample 5400471 | NCBI WGS metagenome assembly WNFI01 (sample SAMN13153348, study PRJNA577476) | soil metagenome | isolation source: 100 cm saprolite on Douglas fir-dominated hillslope | place: USA:California | collected 2013-09-17 | reverse complement strand
ACTTTCGTGGCGACGGCGGCGCCCGGCCCTGGCGACGACAACTGGTACATCGCGCAGATTTACACGATTGCGCGCGAGAGCGGGAAAGCTACATCGATATTGAAGACGGCGATGCAGATCGCGAACCCGGCCTGGTCGCCGGACGGGAAGCGGGTGGCGTTCATCGGCGGGTTGATGAGCGACGAGGGATATACGGGCGGCGACATCTTTACGGTCGCGGCGTCGGGCGGCGAGCCGCGCGATGTGACGCCTGCGCGGAAAGCGTCGCCCAAGTGGCTGCGCTGGCTGCCATCGGGACAGATTCTGTTTACGGAGAATGTGGACGGCGGGGTGGGTGGGGCGACGCTCGATCCTTCGGGCATGGAGGTCAAGACGCTGTGGACGGAAGACGCCACGCTGGCGATGTCGGTGACGCCGGACGCAAAGCAATCCGCCGTGATCCGCAATTCAACGGACCATCCATCGGAAATTTGGGCGGGGGCGATCGGCGAGTGGAAGCAGGTGACGCGCGTGAATGCGGAACTGCATCCGTATTGGGGTGAATCGAAGAGCCTGCACTGGATGAACGAAGGTTTACGGGTGCAAGGGCGGCTGCTTTATCCGCGCGGGTACGATCCGGCGCGCAAGTACCCGATGGTGGTGGCGGTGCATGGAGGGCCGGCGGGCCTAACGCTCTCGCATTGGCCGAGCACGTACGATTACGAAACGATGCTCGCGTCCGCCGGCTACTTTGTGTTTTTTCCCAACCCGCGCGGCAGTTATGGGCAGGGCGAGGCGTTCACGCGCGGGAATGTGCGCGATTTCGGTTACGGGGACTTGCGCGACATTCTGGCAGGCATCAACGAAGTGCTGCGGACGGCGCCGGTGGACCCGGAGCGGATCGGGATCACGGGCTGGAGCTACGGCGGGTTCATGACCATGTGGGCGATCACGCAGACACAGATGTTCCGCGCGGCGGTGGCGGGAGCGGGCCTGTCCAACTGGCAGAGCTACTATGGCGAGAACGCCATCGATCAATGGATGATTCCCTATTTTGGGGCTTCCGTTTACGACGATCCGGGAATCTATGCGCGAAGTTCGCCCATCACGTATATCAAGAACGTCAAGACGCCGACGCTGATTCTGGTGGGCGAGCGCGATGGCGAGTGCCCGCTGCCGCAATCTTATGAATACTGGCACGCGCTGAAGACGCTGGGCGTGGAGAATGAGTTCGTGGTTTACGCCAACGAGGGGCACCGGATTTCGAAACCGGAGAATCGCCGCGACATCGTGCGCCGGGCGATTGGCTGGTTCGACGGGCATTTGAAGTAAGGCGAGCGCCGCCGGATTTATCGCGCGAACCGGCCTAGCAAGCCGGAAGCGAAAGACAGCAGACACACCGCAGCGGCGAAGATGGTCGCGTCGGCGACGTCTTTGGTGGGATCGATCTCAACCAGATCCATGACGCGCACTTTGGGATGCGCGCCGCAGAGACGGGCGGCGCTGCGCAACTCGGCCGGCGTAAGTCCGCCCGGCCGCGAACCGGGCGTAGCGGGCGCGAAAACGCGGTCGAGCACGTCGAGATCGAGGTCCACGTAGATGGCCTCGACATCTTCATCGAGGAGATCGAGCGCTTCTTCGACCACGCTCTCAATGCCCTGCCTCCGCACTTCGGTGACGGGGATCACTTTGATGCCGGCTTCGCGGGCGACTTCGAAATAAGCGCGAGAGTTGGCGAACGGCTGAATGCCGATTTGTACGATCTGCGCTCCGGGCAGGCCGTCGGCGAGGAGAGCGCGCACCGGGTTGCCGTTGGTGAGCGTTGGGGTCAGGTCGCGCAGATCGAGGTGCGCGTCGAGCGTCAACAAGCCGGCGCGTGGGAGGCCGGTAGAGATTCCGTGACACCCGGGGCGCGTGATGCCGTTATCGCCGCCCAGCAGCACAAGGGCGTCGGCAGCGGCAAGGGCGCTTCTGACGGCGGTGGAAAGCGGCCCGAGCGCATTTTCCGGCAAAGTTTCGGCAAGAGGGAGATCGCCGAGATCGGTGGCGGCGATGCGGCTGAGGTCGCGGCTGAATTCGAGATCGAAGGTGCTCAGGCGAGCCAACACGCCGCGCACGGCGGCAGGCGCGAGATCCGAACGGCCCGGCGTGATGGATCCCAGACGAAGCGGCGCGCCCAGGACGGCCAGCCGGCACGCTGGATCGGCCGCGTGCGCGCCACTAAGCCATGCAGCTGCAGTCGGCCAGTTCGGATCATCGGGCATCGGCGGCGCTCTCCTTGACGGTGGGATTTGAAACCTCGCCCTGCTGATAAACGACGGCGCCGCGCTTGATCGTGGTCGCGATCAGATTGACGCCGAAATGGTAAGGCATCTCCCGGTAATCTTCGGCGTCGAGAATAATGATGTCGGCCTGCTTGCCACGTTCCAGCGAGCCGGTGAGATCCGCCCGGCGCAGGGCGTGGGCGCCGTTGATGGTGGCGGCGGAGACGGCTTCGGCGGGAGACATGCGCATGTGGATGCAGGCGAGCGAAAGCACCATGGGCATGCTGCACGTGGGGCTGGTACCGGGATTGAAATCTGTTGCCAGCGCGACGGCGGCGCCTTTATCGATCAGCAAACGCGCCGGCGCATAGCGATCCTGGCCCAGGTGAAAGACGGATCCGGGAAGCAGCGTGGCGATGGTGGACGATTGCGATAGGGCCTCAGCGTCTTGCTCATCGGCGAGCTCCAGATGATCGGCGCTGGTGGCGCCCAACTCGGCGGCGAGGCGGGCTGCGCCCGAGCGCGTGAACTGTTCGGCATGAACTTTCAGCTCGAATCCAAGATCGCGCGCGCATTCCAGATAGCGGCGGGCCCGATCGAGACTGAACGCGCCACGGTCGCAGTAGACGTCGGCAAATACGGCGAGGCGCTGGCGGCGGATGCGCGGCATCATCTCGGCGCACATCCATTCCACATAGGCGTCGGGATTTTCGGCGTATTCCGGCGGGATCATGTGCGCGCCCAGATAGGTCGGCACGATGTCCAAAGGCTGGCCGTCGATGGCCGCCATGACGACGAGCGTTTTCATCTCGCCGGTTTCGTCGAGAGCGTAGCCGGACTTGGCTTCGACCGTCGTGGCGCCATGGCGCGTGAACTGGTGCACGGCGCGGCGCGCCTGCGCTTCGAGGTCTTCGGGGGCGGCGGCGCGCAGTGCCTTCACGCTGGATAGAATTCCGCCACCGGCAGCGGCGATTTCGTGATAGTCCGCGCCCGCAAGACGCATTTCATAATCCAGCAGCCTGGGCCGGCCGTAAACCAAGTGCGTGTGACTGTCAACGAAGCCGGGCATGACTACGCGGCCGACGGCATCGATCTCGCGGATGTCCCGGATGTCCGATGCCAGCCGCTCGACTTCCGCCGCAGGACCCGCGGCCTCGATGGCGCCATCGCGCACCAGCAGGGCGCCATCGGGAACCAAACCCACATCTCCAAGTGCTGCCCCACGACGGGGGCCGTCCGGGCCACGCAATGTCAGCAGTTGGCCGGCGCGCCGGATCAACAGAGCATCGTTCATTTGTGGGGCGCTTTTCGAGTGGGAGCGCGCAGGCCGGCGCCGCGAGCGAATTGCACAGCGGGCTCGTACCCGGCATCGACGTGACGTAACACGCCGATGCCCGGGTCGCACGTGAGCACGCGCTCGAGACAACGAGCGGCGCCCGGCGTGCCATCGGCCACCGTAACTTGTCCGGCGTGCAGCGAGTATCCGATACCGACGCCGCCGCCATTGTGCACCGAAACCCAGCTCGCGCCGGCGGCGGTATTCAACAGCGCGTTGAGGATGGGCCAATCGGCGATCGCGTCGCTGCCATCCGGCATGGCTTCGGTTTCGCGATAAGGGGAAGCCACGGAACCGCAATCGAGATGATCGCGGCCAATCACGATGGGAGCCTTGAGGCGGCCATCGGCGACCATGCGGTTCATCTCGAGCGCGAAGCGCGCGCGTTCGCCGTAGCCCAGCCAGCAAATACGCGACGGCAGACCCTGAAAATGGACGCGCTCGCGAGCCAGCGAAATCCAGCGCGTGAGGCTGGTGTTACCGGCGAACAGTCGGCATACCAGCTCGTCGGTGGCAGCGATGTCAGCCGGATCGCCGGAGAGCGCCACCCAGCGGAACGGGCCACGGCCCTCGGCGAAAAGCGGGCGAATATATTCGGGCACGAAGCCGGGAATGCGGAAGGCGTCGGCGACGCCACGGTCGGCAGCCATGCGCCGGATATTGTTGCCGTAATCGAAAGCGATGGCGCCGCGGCGCTGCAATTCCAGCATGGCGCGCACATGGACGGCGATTGAGTCGAGTGAGCGGTCGACGTACTCGTCCGGATGGGCCGCACGCAGCCGCGCGGCTTCTTCGACGGAATAACCGGCGGGAATGTAACCGTTGAGGGGATCGTGCGCGCTGGTTTGATCGGTCAGCAGATCGGGGACGATGCCGCGGCGCACGAGATCGGGAAGCACTTCGGCGCAGTTGCCCACAAGCCCGACGGAGAGGGCGCGCTTGGCGGCCATGGCTTCATGCAGCATTTTCATGGCGTCGTCGAGCGTGCGCGCGACGCGATCGCAATAACCGCTCTCGATGCGGCGCTCGATGCGCTGCGCATCCACCTCGATGCAGAGAAACGCCGCGCCATTCATGGTGGCGGCGAGCGGCTGCGCGCCACCCATGCCGCCCATGCCCCCGGTGACGACGAGCCGGCCAGCCAGCGATCCGCCAAAATGTTTACGCGCCGCGGCGGCGAAAGTTTCGTACGTACCCTGCAAAATGCCCTGCGAGCCGATGTAGATCCAGCTTCCGGCAGTCATCTGGCCGTACATGATCCACGCGCGGCGCTTCTTCATGCGTGCGAAAGACACCGACGGGCTTGCCGGATTGCACCAGCAGCGTTTCGTCGTTACCCAGCGCTTCGAGCTCACGCACGATGGCGTGGAACGACGGCCAGTCGCGCGCGGCTTTGCCGGTTCCGCCGTAAACGACCAGATCCTGAGGGCGCTCGGCCACCTCGGGGTCGAGATTATTCATGAGCATGCGCAGGGCGGCTTCCTGCTTCCAGCCCTTGCAGCGAAGGGTGGCGCCGCGGGGCGCGCGAATGTGAACTGGCGTCAGAGTATCCAGGGCCGGCATATGAAGTGACTGAGCCCCCTTGATCCTATGATACGCGGTCAGCCAGACCCGACCGCGGCCACCCTGCGGCGCAGCGATTGAATTGCAGGGATGAGGGCGTTGCGGTAGACCGTCACGTCGTTGCCCCAGGATATGGCGTTGAAGCCCGCGGCGATCCACTCCTCCGCCTGTTCCGGGGCCGAAGGGTTGATGCCGGCGACTTTTTTGTGTTTGCGCGTGGCGGCGATGACACTCTGGACGGCAGCGAGAAAATCCGGATGATGGAATTGCGCGGGAATGCCCATCGACTGCGTGAGGTCGAAGTGACCGACCCAAAGGACGTCGACGCCGGGAGTGGCGGCGATGGCTTCGGCGTTGGTGACGCCGAGCGGCGACTCAATCATGGCGATTACGGTGGTGTTCTCGTTGGCTTCGCGAAAATAGGAAGCGGCTGCGGCACGCGCACGAACGGCGCGATGGGCGTGGCTTTAAAGAGAGCGAGCAGGTCGGCTACGCGTTCGCCACCGAAGGTGGAGTGCTCCATGTCGATGAGCACAAAATCAAGATCGGCGGCTTCGAGAATTTTGGGCATGCCGCGCGTGCCGAATTCCCAGACCATGGTGCCCAGGGGAATCCGGCCCTCGTTGACGACCTGACGGAATCGATTGGGTTTCACCGGTAACGCTCCAGTTTCCTGCGGAAGCCAGGGCGGTCGAGTACTTCACGATTCACGACGCTATCGGGAATTTCGCCGTGCGCTATTCGCATGACGTGGCCGCAAGCTTCGACGCCGTTATCGTGCATGATATTTCGGGTCCAGGCGAGCGCGTGCGGGGCTAGAATCACGTTGTCCAGCTCGTACAGCGGATCGTGCGGCGGCGCGGGCTCGGTGGGAAACACGTCGATACCGGCGCCGGCGATCCATTTTTCCTTGAGCGCTTTTACCAGGGCGTCGTGCTGCACGATAGGACCGCGCGCGGTGTTGATGAAATACGCGGTGGGCTTCATCAGACGAAAGTGACGCTCACCCACGAGGCCTCGCGTGCTGTCGTTGAGGAATGTGTTTACGGAGACGAAATCGCTTTCGCGGAAAACGGTGTCCATGTCCACCAGTTCGACGCCGAACTCGGCGACCTGGGACTTGGTGACGAACGGATCAGACGCCAGCAGGCGGCTGAAGCCAAGAGGCCGGGCGATGCGGAACAGCTCGCGGGCGATGTTGCCGCATCCGATGGAGCCGAGGACGCTGCCGCGGATGTCGCCGCCCAGCTCCGAAAGCTCATCGCGCCATTTGCCGGCGCGCGTCATGCGGTCGAGCGGGAACATGTGCTTGGCGAGCGCGAATGCAAATGCCAGGATGGCCTCGGCAACCGGCCCGCGAACACCCTTGGGCGTAATCGAGAGTACGGCATCGGCCTGGGTCAAGGCGGCGACGTCAATACGATCGTAGCCCACTCCCCACCGCGCCACGATGGCCAGGCGCTCGACTCCACGCAGACTCTGCGGAGTGACGTGCATGGCCAGGTTGACGATGGCGTCGTACTGGTTCAGCGCCTCGGGAGTGCCGAAATTATTGGGCTGCGGCGGCATGCTGCCGACGTCGATCAGGGGCGCATCGCCGAACACTTCCTGAACGGGCCCTTCGAAGTAGCCCTTGGCGTCTGTATAGAAATCGGGCGTTATGCCGACGCGAAATTTATCTTTCATGCGGAGTATGGGAGAACCCCGCTATGGTAACGCAGAGGCCGCGCAGATAGGTACGCGGCCTCGCGGAATGTTTACCAGATGAACTTCAGCGCGAATTGAAGCTGCCGGTTGCTGGCAGCGGTGCTGCTGATGGTGTTGAAAGAGCCGATCTGGCTGATGCTCACCGGACCGGTGGGATGGCCGGCAGCGTCGTAGTTCGGATAGGAGTCCTCGTATGGATATGGCACGGAGAAGATGGGGTGATTGAGAAGATTGAAAGCCTCAAACCGGAACTGCATCTTCATCCGCTCCGTGATGGCGAATATCTTTTGCGTGGTGAAATCGAAGCTGACGAACTTCGGTCCGCGCAACTGGCCCCGGCCTCCGTTGCCGAACACTTCGGCATCGGTGGGCGTGCCGAAGGCAGCCAGATTCCAATAGTTCAGGATGTTCTTGGGACCGTTGTTGGGATTGCTCAGCAAATCGCAATTGTCCTGCTCGAAGTTGGCGTTGTTCACCGCCGAGTCGCTGCCGTTCAGACAAGACATGGCGAAACCGGACCGAACCACGAAAATCCCACCGATCTGCCAGCCGTCGAACAGCTTGTCGACGGGACCCGACAAACTGGATGCCCATCGCTTGCCTTTGCCGAACGGAAGCTCGTAGAGAGCGCTGTTGACCCAGTTCAGTTTCGCGTCAAAAGCGGCGGGACCGTAATCCAGCTTGTAATCCCAGACGTGCGGCGTGGATGGACCGCAGCAACCACCATCGCGCGTGGCCGAAGCGGTATCCAGAGCCTTCGACCAGGTGAATGCGCTGAGGAACGTCAGACCTTGCGAGAAACGCTTTTCGACTTTCGACTGAAGGGAATTGTAGTTCGCCGAGGTCACACCCTGGACCAAATTGTAATAGGAGGAGAGGGACGGGTATTTCTGCGGCAGGAACGTTACAGGCTGAACCAACTGGGTGCCGTTAAACGCCGGCAGGGTCTCGTTCTGGTCCGTCAGGTGCGGCAGGTGCGTGGATGCCGATGCGACGTACGACACTTCCAAGACCAGGTTCTGCGCGAGTTCCTGCTGGATGCCGAAGCTCCATTGCTGGATGCGTGGAGTTTTCAGATTTGGATCGATGGTGAACTGTGACGGGGGTCCGATGGTCTGAGACGTGTTTTCGAAAATCTGGTCGACGACGGAATATGTCCCCTTACGGATGTACTTGACGGAGATGGGGGCGCTGCGGGCGAAATCGAACCACGGGTTCGCGTTCATGGGCGAATAGAAGATGCCAGCACCACCGCGAAACACGGTCTTGTTATGGCCCCAGGCAGGCGACCAGGCGAATCCCAGCCGCGGCGACCAATTGGCGAAGTCGGTTTTTACCAGGCTGCGTCCCAAGACGTTGCTGCGAATGAAGGGCAGATATTGGGGCGAGTTCTGATCGGAGATGAAGCGCGCGGGCGGCATGCCCAGATAGGGGTCGCCGCTGCCCGGACGCACGATAGTGGGAACTCCATTGATGATGTCGACGTTCGTGATCTGGTTGCGATTGTCGTACCAGTAGGGCGAGATCTCGTAGCGAAGCCCGAAATTCAGAGTCAGATTCCGCGAGATCTTGAAATCGTCCTGAGCATAATAGGCTTGCGTCCAACGGAAGAGGTGGTCGTGAGCGTCGCCGGTGGCTACTTCGGAATCGTTACTGATTCCCAAGAGGAAGGAGGCGACGGAAAGGCCGCCGCTGCCATCGAGCGCCGCGGTGGCGGCCACGGGAAAGTTATAGGAGCCGCGCGCCAGGTTGTGCGATAGCAGATTCAAATACTCATGCCGGAAATCTACACCGGCCTTGATAGTGTGCCGTCCTTTGTTCATCGACCAGTCGTCGCCATACCCATACACGTTCTGAATCTTCTGCAGGGGATGGCCGAAGGCATTCTCACCGAGGGCGCTGAAGAAATTATCGCCCGACGCATTGAACTGCGGCAGCCCGAAATCGATCGACGCGCCGGAAACGCCGGGTATTCCAAGCGTGCTGCCGGCTAGATTCTGCGTGCCCGACAATTGGCCGAGGCTGCTGGCATTGGCGCGCACGTAGTTGGCCTTAAGCTCGTTCACCATCTGGGCGCCAATGGTCCAGGAATGGTGAAGAGTTACGGTGTCCGTCTTAACGGAATTGGTGATGCCGGTACCGGGCAGCAGCGGGGTTGAGGACGTGTCTTCACGCGCCTTCGAGAAACGGCCCCACAAATTCATATTGGAATTGATGATGTAGTCGATTCGGCCCGCGCCTTGATCGAAGTCTGTCGGACTCCCAACCACGCCCGAAAAATTGTCGCGCAGTCCCGGCAGATTCGGGGCTGGAAAATACGGCGTCCCCAGGAACTTGGATATAGCGGGATTGATACACTGCTGCGGGATCTGCATGTTGGGCCAGGGGACATCGGTATTGGGGTTCGAATTGTAGCAACCAGCGGGCAGCGAATTATTCGGGAAGAACTTTGAGCTGCCGTCGGCATTGGCAACATGCGGCATGTAAATGGGTATCCCGTAAGCGGACAGATCGCCATCCTTGACGGCGGCCAGAGGCACAGTGGCGAGTTGAGGTCCATGGGTGCGATCCCGCAAGCCTTCATAGCTGCCGAAATAAAACAGCTTGTCCTTCAAGATTTTTCCGCCTGCCGTGGCGCCAAACTGATTGCGTCGAAACGGGGGCTTCGCTGCGGGGCCGCCGGCATTAATATCGTTGAAAAAATCCTTGGCATCCAGCGCATCGTTGCGCAGGAAGTCGAACGCCGAACCGTGGAATACGTTCGTTCCGCCCTTGGTGACGGCATTCAACTGCGCGGCGCCACGCCCAAATTCCGCGCTATAGGAATTCGTCTGCACCTTGAATTCCTGAATCTCATCTACGGAGGGGATGGCGGCGATGGTATTGGAGTCGGGCGAGGTGTTGACAGCGCCGTCCAGCAAGTAATTGGTGTCTTGAGAACGCGCGCCGCCCAGCGAGTAAAATTCGTCGTTTCGCCGGCCCACACCACGAACGCGTGACAGTTTCAGAGACCTGGCCAACCTCCAGCGTCACATCGATGCGCGCCTTCTGCTCCACTTGCAGTTCAAAAGCCGGGACAGTGGCGGTGCGGAAGCTGGCGTGCTTGACGGTAACCGAATAGCGGCCGGGTTCTAGCGCGCTGACCGTGTAATCACCGGTGCTGGTAGTGCGGGTCGTGTGCGGCGTATTGCGGTCGACATTCGTAACGGTGACTTCGGCATTGGGAACTACCGCGCCGGTCGAGTCGAAGACGAGTCCGGTTATGGAACCCGTTCCGATCTGCGCAAAGCCCGTCGGCGCCGACACTGCGAGAGCTGCGACGACCAACAAAGTGCGGGAGAAAATACTCGTTCTGGCGATTCTGTTCCGTTCGAGCATACCTTGGCTCCTCATTCGCGACCTACAAGGCCGCCAGATCCCCGCCACGTTGTACTCGATTACTGCCCCTAACTCACGTGCGAATGAAAACCAGTTCCGTCCCACCCGCAAGAAAGTTGTTAGTTGAGGTGAGGATACCTCGATTGCCGGCAGTTACGCAAGCGCGCAGTTGTTACAAGAGTGTCAGGTGAAGATCTAGTTGCGCGGCGAGCCGGCCGCTACGTGCACGAGGTCAGCGTATACGGAAAAAAGCTGATCGCCGGGTCGCCTTTCCGTTACATGAAGCTGCTGTTCAGCGCCCGCGGCTTTGAACGCTCGGGTCGCGGAGGCGTAAGCATCGGTCACCTCGGTAACCGGAACGGAGTGGTCCAGTCCGTTGACCGCATTCACCATCCAAACCGAGCGGGGCGCTAACGCCGCGATGAGGTCGGGAAAATCGAAATACCTGAGCGCTGATGGGACCACTTGCTCGAAAATTTGGCGCTGAATCCGGTGGGTGACGACAGAGTCATATGACACGAGCATGCCTTCGAGCGCCACCCGGCGTACGCGGCTGTCGAGCACCGCGGCGTAGAGCATGGGAACAGCGCCGGCTTCTTTGCCGAAACCGAAGATGTTCGCGCCATCGACGTCCGAGCGCGCAACCAGCATATCTATGCCGCGCGTGATGTCCTGGGCGCGCATCCCGGGCATGGTCTTGCCGATAAGGATGGCGGTCATGGCGTTGTCGAAGTCGCCGAAGTAACGGTCGAAATCCGTGGCGTTGTGTTCGGTGCTGGCGCGGGTTTCACCCAAGCCACGCGCATCGAGCGATAGAACGACAAATCCGGATTTGACGATCGGCTCCACGTCTTCAGCCACGCCCGCCGATTTCCCGCGGCCATTCAAGTACACGAGAGCAGGTTTCTTTGAGGCACCGCCAGTGTCGGGCACGAATAGCAGCGCGGGCACCTGAATGCCGGGCTCGCTATCATACACCAGCTTTTCGATGTGGTAGCCGTCCCGCGAGAGAGTCCCGTAGGGATGCACCGCCACGGGTCCCGAGGCCGCTGAGAACCCCGTCAGCTCGCGAACGCGATTGCGCAATTCGTCCGGCGAAAGCCGGGGACGCTTGAGCTCACGCGCGCGTTTGCGATTGAGCGAGAAAACCGTCTCGGCGTCCGGCAGATCCACCACCTGCCCGTTTGGAGTGCACTGCAGGTCCTGAAACGTCGCGAGTTGGATTTCCGGCTCGGGCCGCTTATCTTCTTCGCCTTTGAGCCAGCGCGCGAACCACTCATACCCGGCCATGCGGCGCGGATGCGTGTAGCCGTGGCCATCGTCGGCTTCAAACATGGAGAGTTTGTCGGCGGCGCCAATCTTTGCATAGACCCGACTGGCTTCCTCAAAAGCCTGGCGGGCGCCACCGATGGGAAAGAAATCGCGAATGGCCGAAAGGATGCGGTACGGCTTGGGAGCGAACGCATAGATGAAGTCCGGATAATCGAGGCCATCGCGCAGCCAGTAGGGAAATACCTGCTCGGCATCCTGCGGCCCAATGGTGGCAAGCATCTGACGCCATGAACTGATATAGCAGCTCGGGGCCGCGACCTGGATGCGATCGTCGAGCGCCGACAAGTACGCCGTGTGCGTACCGCCGCCGGAATTGCCGGTGCAGGCCACGCGTTTGGCGTCGACCTCCGGACGCGACAGCAGATAATCCAGAGCGCGCTCACCGTCCCAAATGGTGTAACGGGCGACGTGATCGCCGATCAGCAAGCACTGGATGCCCTGCACGGTGTGCTCCGTCGTGGACGCGCGCACTTTGGAATCTTCGAAATCGTGATCGTAGATTTGGATGCGCTCACCCTGTCCGATGGGATCCCAAGCCAGCGCGACATAGCCTTTTTTTGCCAGCGACGCGAGCATCTGCTGCCACGCGCCGTGACTCTTGGCCCCGAGCTCGTGACCCAGCGGATAGAGCACAGCGGGATAGGGCGGCTGGCCCGTCTTCGGCAGGTAGAGATTCGCGGTGACGTAGAAATGCGGTTGGCTTTCGAAGATGATTTTCTCGATCTTGTAGTCGCCGCGGTCGAGTACGCCGGTGATGCGGGGATTGAGCGGCGTGCGTTCGGGAAAACCGCCGATATCGCGCGTCATGACCTCGCGCACGTATGCTTTGCGGCGAGCGAGGTCGTCGAGCGTGGCGAACTGGGCGACCAGGCGATCGCGCTTGTCGATGAATTCCAAGGCGTGCCGTTTCAAGTAAGACGGCAACATCTCGCGGATGTGATCGAACTCATCCAAGCTCGCGAGAAAATTTAAGTCGTCATTATGTTGCGCGGCGAGCGGCAGAACGGCCGCTAGCGAGAAGAGAAGAAAACGAAGGCCTGTCATTGTAAGAACCACGGTACGTCATTATTCCACGGTTGAGGCGCCGATGAAATCCGGAAGTACTACGATCGCGGGCGGTGAGCGTATGGGATAACTGTCCGGGTAGCCGCGCGCGGACCGCTGACGAAGCAACCCGCTATCAAAGCCGGTTATGGCGCGTATTCGTAACTTCAATTGGACATTAGAAACATCTCGTCTTATCGTGTTAGTAGCAAGGAGTTCCACGTAGGCCATCACGCGGGTCCCCGCCGACCTGAACATTCAACTGACGAGATGTAATCGTCACCCCGTTTTTCCGAGGGAGGACATGTTACAGCACAATATTCCGGCGGCGACTTTTATCCTGCACGAACTCGATGAATCCCTCTCTGCGCAGCTTTGCAGAGCTGGAGCCGGTTCACGCCTGGCATTTTATCCGAGCTCTTCGACATCCGAATGCCTGGCGCTTGCAAAGCGACTGCATGCCGATGGCGTTTTCTGCAGCTCGGAGCCCGGTGAATGCCGGAAACTCCTCATGCGATTAAAGGGAAAGGGCCTTCATGTGCCCGTTGTGGTGGTGAGCCGGATCCCCGAAGTATCGGAATGGCTGGGGGCTATCGAAGCCGGAGCCACCGATTACTGCGCTGCCCCGTTTGAGCAGCGCGATATTTCCTGGCTACTGCAGTCGGTGCTGCCAGTTTCAGAGCACACTCTCGTTCCGTAGATATCACTTCAACTCTAGTCCGACTGGCGATCTGCCGGTTCATCTAGCTAAGTTGTAACCCACAGTCTGGGTCTTACCTGGAAACTTCGCTGTTTCCCCGCAGCACCAAATCAACATACTAAGGAGACACTGCCTTGCGCTATCTCAAATCGATTCGATTGCTTGTTTTATTCTTAGCTGCTCTTATCCAACTATGGTCCCAGACAGCCCAAACGCAGGTGAAAGATCCTTGGAACGACATACAGTACCGGCAGCCGGCCCGAGCTCATAGTCCCCTCGACAATGCAGGCATGCGCGATTTTGTGATCAATCATACGAGTCTTGTCCCAAACGATCAACAGGCGGACCGCCCGATCAGCGGCACCATCTCGGTAAGCCGGCTGCGGCATCAGGTACCGGCGAAAG
>WNFI01387679.1_pt1 | contig 13709 bp, 12 predicted proteins | sample 5400471 | NCBI WGS metagenome assembly WNFI01 (sample SAMN13153348, study PRJNA577476) | soil metagenome | isolation source: 100 cm saprolite on Douglas fir-dominated hillslope | place: USA:California | collected 2013-09-17 | reverse complement strand
ACCGGTGGGCCAGCCGGGCGGCACGAACGCTGTCACGATGCCACCGTAACCCGGAGTCGAACACAAGTTCTATATCGTGATGCAATTTGCGGAGGCCGCTTCCGCAAGCGCCCGGGTGGGGGCGCGGAGTCAGCTGATCTGGAACCGTTCAGGCGGCCCGAAAACTGCATCGTCATCTGCCGCGGGGTCGTGCTTGAGATGCCTCGTCTTGATGTGCCGTCGCGGCCCGTGCGACTGGCGCTTCGCCGGCCCGAGTCCCATGGTGACCGCGCCGCCGCCGTGCGGGGAGCGGCCGAGGATGAGCGTTCCGCCCGAGCCCTCGGCGATGCGGCGGGCGATGTCCAGGCCTAGCCCGGTCGAGCCCGCACTGGACAGCCCTCGCTGTGGCGGGTCGGGGTGCGCGAAACCGGGCCCGCTGTCGGAGATAACGACCCAGGCTCCGCCCGCGGTACGCGGCGAGACCCGGACCGAGAATGCCGTCCCCTCCGGCGTGTGGGCGAACACGTTCTCGAGCAGGATGTCCGCGCAGGCGGCCAGATCGTGCTCGGCCACCCGGACGGGCAGGCTGAACGGCGGGATCTCGACCGACATCCAGCGCTCCTGGTCCTCGGCCAGCGCGGCCCAGTACTCAGGACTTCCTCGTCGCCCCTGAGGGATTCGGCATCGATCCGCAGCGCCGTCAGCGGCGTGCGCAGCCGGTGCGACAGGTCGGCCAGCGTCTCCCGCTCGTGCGCGAGCAGCTCGCCGATCCTCGCCGCGAGCCTGTTGAGCCCGTTGCTCACCTGGCGGATCTCCGGGGTGCCGTCGACTGGAGCCCGCGCGGTCAGGTCCCCGGCCGCGAGCTGGTCCGCTGCCATGGCCACGTTGGCTAGCGGGCGGACCACGGTCCTCGTCAGCTGAGCGGCGATGATGACGGCCATAGCGAGTAGCCCGACGCCAACCACGCTCAGCAGCAGCCAGGCATGGACCACGCCGCGCCGCAGCTGCGCATCGGGAACGAAGGTCCTGATGACGGCCGTCCCACTGGGCAGCCCCTGCACGGAGACGAAGATCGCGACGCCGCCGGGCGCCTGCTCGCTGAAGCTCTTGCCTCGCGCTGCCAGCCTGACGCCGGATGACAGGGGTTCGTGGACGCCGAGCTGCCGTCCGCCGGGCAGGAAGACCGTGACTGGCTCGCTCGGATTCTGCTGGTTCACCCGCTCGACCGAGACCCGCAGATCTCGAGGATCGAGTGTGGCCAGCAGCGGCGCGATGAACTGCGCACGGATCGTCGCGCCCGACACCGCGCTGTCGGCGGCGAAGGTACGCAGCAGCAGGGCAAGCGGCAGAATGAACGACACCAGGATCAGCGAGCTGATCGCGAGCACCAGCAGGATGACGCGGAGTCTCATCAGAGCTCTCCGTGCGGTTTCATGACGGAGCGGACAGCTTCAGCCCGACGCCGCGGATGGTGTGCAAGTACCTGGGCCGCTGGGCGTTCTCGCCCAGCTTGCGCCTCAGCCAGGAAACATGCACGTCAACCGTCTTGTCGGCGCCACCGTACGGCATCCGCCACACGTGCGTGAGCAGGTCGCGCTTGGTGACGACCTGGCCAGCCCGCACAGCCAGGTAGTACAGCAGATCGAACTCGCGCCTGGACAGCTCAAGCTGCCGGTCATCCAGCGTCGCCTCATGCGCCTCGCCGTCAAGGCGGAGCCCGCCGACGATCACAGGCTCGCTGCGGCGGGCATCGTCAGCCTCAACGCGGCGCAGCACCGCCCTGACCCTGGCTTCAATCTGGCCGACGCTGAAAGGCTTGACCAGGTAGTCGTCTGCTCCGGCGTCGAGCACGGGTACGATGTCTGCCTCATCGTCCCTGGCGGTCGCCACGACGACGGGTACTTTGCTGATCGCCCTCAGCATGCGCAACGCTTCGTACCCGTCGAGATCGGGCAGGCCTAGGTCGAGTATCACGAGATCGGGCGGCGAGTCCACGACGAACTGCAGCGCTTCCATGGCGTTCGGCGTACTCGAAACTGCGTGGCCGCGCTCGGTGAGCGCGCGGATCAAGGCGCTGCGGATGGCGGCGTCATCCTCGACGAGCAGCAGTTGCGCCATGCTACGAACGTAGTGGCTGAGGCAGGCCCGCCGGGCAAGATCGACTCTAGTTAAGTCCCTGATGGCGAAGGTTGTCGGCGTCGTTACGCGAAGATAGTCAAGGTTCCGCCCCAGTCCTGACCTTGACGTTGAGGAAACCTTTACGATGTCTTAACAGCGTCCACGGAAGTCTCTCCCCGTGCCCTCCAGGATCATGCTCGGCGTCGGTGCGTGGCTGCTCGGTGCCGTGTCGGCCACGGCGGGGAGTCTTTACGCCGTCGATCAGCTCGGTAAGGGCCTGCTCGAGCAGCACGCCGGCCGGATCTCTGTCGCAGCGGTCAATGCCGAGCTTGCCCAGGCGAACTCCGGTCGCCTGGGCCACGCGCCAGCGCCAAGCCCGAGCCCGCCGTCTACCGCGCCCGGGCACTCACATGCGCCGCGCAAGAGAGCCGCGGCGGTTCCCACCCACCGGCCCGCGCAGCCCGGGCCGGTGGGTGCCGGAAAGCTGCTGACCTCGGTCGGCGGCACGGCGGAAGCGACCTGCCAGAATGGCCTCGCTCGCCTGCTGTACTGGAGTCCGCAGCAGGGTTTCGCGGTTGATCACGTGGAGGCGGGCCCGAGTTCGGTTGCGGAAGTGACCTTCACCGACTCCTCGGGCGGAGTCGTCATGCACGTCACGTGCAGCAGCTCTGGCGTGCCCGCCGCGCACGTGTCGACGTTCCAGTGGGGCGGCGGAACGCATCACGACGAGTGACCTGGCCTGCCTGGCGGTCGATCCCGCCCACCAGGCAGGCCACCTCCCGCTGGCCGTCAGTGCCGGTCGTTGTCGACGAGGAGGGCCAGCGTTGGGCAGGTGGCGACCGCCATCCTGGCCAGGTCTTCGAGGTCGTCGATGTCGTGCCAGTGCGCATCGTCAGTGAACGCCGCCAGCGCGCTCGCCGCCAGCTGGGTGGCGCCGTCCGGATGACGGCACGCCCCGCGCCCCTCGATCAACGGGATCAGGCCGGCGATCCGGTCGGCGGCGTCGCCGCGGCCGCCGTGGTACGCGAGGTCGGCGAACGCGTCGGCGAGGGCAGGCAGCCCGAAGATGCAAGGCCCGCACTGGCCCGCTCCTTCACCGGCCAGGTACCTGACCACCCGGGCGGTCTCGGCGAGGCCGCAGGACGACTCCGGCAGCACGATGAGTACCCCGGCGCCCATCGCCGCACCGACCGATCGAAGCCCGGGATGCGACATGGGCGCCATCCAGGCGACCTCAGCGGGAAGCCAGGTGCCGAAGTACCCGCCCGTCAGGACCGCCTGCGGACGCTCGGCCGGCCCGCCGGCCAGCAGGATCACCTCGCCGATGGGAGTGCCGAGTTCGATCTCGTAGACGCCGGGCTGCTCGATCGCTCCGCTCACCGTGACGAGCGTGGTGCCGGGCGCCGCGGACTGCCCGGTCTGGCGGAACCAGACATGGCCGTACCTGGCGATCAGCGCCAGATGGGCCAGCGTCTCGACGTTGTTGACAGCGGTGGGGCGGTTCGCCACGCCGCGCTCATGGGTGCGCGGCGGCGCGAACGTCGGCAGGCCTGGTCCGCCGTTGACGTACTGGACGATGGCGGTCTGTTCGCTGGCGACATAGCGGTCGTTGATGCCGACGACCTCGATCCGGACCGGGTCGATCCCGGCCACTTCTCTGACCTGGATGGCACCCTCCAGGCTGGCGATCAGCCGGGAGTCGGTGCCGTGCACCACGAGGTACGCGTGCCTGGCCCCGACCGCGAACGCCGCCAGCGTGATGCCGTCCAGCACCAGATGCGGTGCCCGGAGCAGGAGCAATCTGTCCTTGTGACTGGTCGGCTCGCCCTCCGAGCCGTTCGCCACGACGACGGCAGGTCCCGCGCCCGCAGCCACGGAGCGCAGCTTGCGCCCGGTGGGGAATCCGGCGCCGCCGCGGCCCACCAGACCTGAGCGCTCCACCTCGTCGATCAGCCGTGACGCGGCACGGCGGGCGGCGGCTTTGTTGCCGTTCCACGCGGCTTCTGGCAGCGGCAGCGGCCCGAAGCGGTGCTCGTGCTGGTTCAGGCCGTCCGGGCCTCGGTCGGCCACGCCAGCGAGCAGGCGCGGGAGCCGCCGGGTCCTGCGCTCCAGGTGGCCCGGCCGCGGGGCGGTCGCCACGACGGTCATCTGGCTACCCTCCGCGCCGGAATCGCCTGGACCGCGCGGTACACGGTGGAGACTATGACCCCGCCGATGCAGGCGACGGTTAGCCCGAGAACCCAGGCGGCGCCGTGGTCGGTGCCCGCGCCGAGACCGTGGGCGACCGCGACCGGCCAGCACAGGTACCCGGCCCAGTGCACGACACGCCACAGCCGGTGTCCGATGCGCTGCCTGAGCAGGCTCGTGATCAGCAGCGTGACCAGCAGGTCGCAGGCCACCGCGCCGAGGCCAAGCCAGAAACGCTTGTAGGAGGACACGAACGGCACGAACGCGGCCTGCAGCCCGATCGAGGTGTAGGTGTCGATCACGGTGGTGCCCACGTGCACCGCGAGGAAGGCCAGCGCCAGCAGCGACAGGTTCCTGTGCAGTCCCTGGACGAGGAAGCGAGGCCACCGGCGGCTGGCGAACCGGCCAGCGTTCAAGATGCCGAGAATCATGCCCGCGGTGAGCAGGATCAGCGTGATGACTCCAGCTGCCCGCGTCGCGTACCACAGGAACGGGCCGTGCAAGAAGGAGCTCACCGCGGCCATCCCCCCGTCGTGACCACCTGGCCATCGGGCCTGGCCAGCCTGGCAGGCAGGCTGAAGCTCTGCAGCCACTGCTGCGCCCAGCGGCCTCGGATAATCGCCGCCGTGCTCGCGGTATTGGCGTCCACGCAGGTCGCCGCGGCGACCGAGACGGCGGCCCAGTAGATCTCGGCCGGCTGTCCGGTGCTCGGAACGACGATGTGATGCAAGTCGCGGCTGCCCCGGCGCCAGCCACGGACCGCCGGGCTAGAGGTGGCGACACCGCCTGCCTCTACGGCCACGCACACTTCTTCGCCGGCCCCCTTCACGCCGTCATCCACGCCGATCCGCCAGCCGCCCTCTGGCGGCGGTCCGGCGATGGCGATGTCGCCGCCCAGGTTGACGAGGACGCCGCAGCCGATCTCAGCCCAGATCGCCTCTGCGGCCACGTCGGACGCGAGTGCCTTAGCTGTGGCGCCGAAGTCGAGCAGCACCCCGTCCGGCACCCGCACCGTCATTGCACCTGGGTCGAATTCGACGCACTGCCAGCCGGCCGCCGGGGCGGGCGGCACGGTCAGATCAGATGTGTCGCCTGCCAGCTCGTCGAAGTCCCTGTCGTAGCCGAGACTGATCAGCGACTGGCCGCACGTCGGATCGACATCGCCATCGGTGATCTCGGCGGCGCGGAGGGCGACGGCGAGCGCACGCGCGAGCACGGGGCTTACCGGGACGCGCTCGCCGCTGGACCTGTTCAGCGCGGACAGCTCTGAGTCGGGACGGAACCTGGAGCATGCCAGGTCGATCGCCGCGAGCACGCCAGACAGGATCTGCTGCGCGGCGTCCAGAGCCGCGGGCGTGGTGACAAGCACCGAGCAGAAAGTGCCGAGCGCGCTGGTCGTGCGGGCCGCGATCGACGGCACCGCGGGGCGCGCGAGCGTGATCGCCTGCGCGGCGGATGCTGGCTTTTCAGGATGAACGGGGCTGTGGGAGTTCATGTGGTCATCGAGGTTGGGCTCGGGTTCGGGGTTGGTCGCTGGCCAGGACAGGACATCAGCCTCCGGGTTTCGAGCCGCTGGTTTTCGTCGGGGACGGCGTGGGGCTCGGCGTGGGCGGCTTCGGCGGCGGCGTGATCGATGGCTTTGGCTTAGGGCTGCTTGACACGGGTGTCGGGGTGGGATGCGCGGTCGGCGTCGCGCTTGTCGACGGCGCGCTTGTCGGCGGCGCGGCCTTCGGGGTGGCACTCCCGGCCGCCTTCTTGTGCGCCTGCCTGCTCGAACTGCTCGGGGACGGCGTCGCGCTGGCGCGAGCCGCCGCGTTGGCCTGTGAACCCGGGCCCGGATGGGGCGATGGCTTGGTTGCCGGCGCCGCGGTCGTGGCAGCCGCGTGATTGAACAGGTTCATGAAGCCGACGACGCCCACAGCGCTCAGCAGCGTAGCCCGCCACGTCATAGTGGACAGCCTGCGCAGGCCCGCATCGCGATGCGCCGCGCGACGATTTCGTTGTCTCATAGGCGCTAACAAAACCGGAGTTAGTGTTAAGAGGCCACCGGCGCTTTCCCAGGTAATCATGGAGTCTTCCCGCATGCCCGCCAGCCCAGCTGAGCTCGCCGCCGACGTCGCCACCCGCGACGACCTGCGCAACGTCGCGATCGTCGCGCATGTCGATCACGGCAAGACGACGCTGGTCGACGCGATGCTGTGGCAGTCCGGAGCGTTCCGGGCCAACGCGCAGGTCGCGGAGCGCGTGCTCGACTCCGGCGACCTTGAGCGGGAAAAGGGCATCACCATCCTGGCCAAGAACACGGCCGTGACCCACGGCGGCCTCACCATCAACATCATCGACACGCCCGGTCACGCCGACTTCGGCGGCGAGGTCGAGCGCGGGCTGTCGATGGTCGACGCCGTGCTGCTGCTCGTGGACGCGAGCGAGGGGCCATTGCCCCAGACCAGGTTCGTGCTCCGCAAGGCGCTTGCCGCCAAGCTCCCGGTGATCCTGGTGATCAACAAGGTGGACCGGCCAGACGCCAGGATCGCCGAAGTCGTGGACGCCTGCTACGAGCTATTCCTTGACCTGGACGCGACCGAGGACCAGATCGAGTTCCCCATCCTCTACGCCTCTGCCCGGGCCGGCCGGGCCTCGCTGACCCGCCCGGACGACGGGACGCTGCCGGACTCCGGTGACCTCGAGCCGCTGTTCGACGTGATCAGGCAGCATGTGCCGGCGCCGTCGTATGACCCACGCGCGCCGTTGCGTGCCCATGTCACGAACCTGGACGCCTCGGCGTACCTGGGCCGGATCGCGCTCTGCAGGGTCATCTCCGGTGAGATCAGCAAGGGCCAGCAGGCCGCATGGTGCCGTCGGGACGGCTCCATCGAGCGCGTCAGGATCTCCGAGCTGTACCGGACCCAGGCGCTTGAGCGGGTGCCGGCGGCGACAGCATCGGCCGGGGACATCATCGCGGTCGCCGGCATCAGCGACATCATGATCGGCGAGACGCTGGCCGACCCTGACGACCCGCGGCCGCTGCCGTTGATCACCGTGGACGAACCGGCTATCGCGATGACGGTCGGCGTGAACACCTCTCCGCTCGTCGGCAAGGGCGGGCCGCAGGGCAGCGGTGCCGCCGGGGCTGCCGGGGCTGCCGCGAAGCCGTCTGGCCGCGGTCACACCAAGGTCACCGCGCGGATGGTGCGCGACCGGCTTGACGCCGAGCTTGTCGGCAACGTCTCGATCCGCGTGCTGCCGTCCGAGCGGCCGGACACCTGGGAAGTGCAGGGCCGCGGCGAGCTCGCGCTGGCCATCCTGGTCGAAACCATGCGGCGGGAGGGTTACGAGCTGACGGTCGGCCGGCCTACCGTGGTGACCCGCGAGGTGGACGGCAAGCTCTGCGAGCCGGTCGAACGGCTGACCATCGACGTGCCTGAGGAGTACCTCGGCGCCGTCACCACCCTGCTCGCGGTTCGCAAAGGGCGGCTCGAGCAGATGACGAACCATGGCAGCGGCTGGATCAGGCTTGACTTCATGGTGCCGGCGAGGGGGCTGATCGGCTTCCGTACCCAATTCCTCACCGACACGCGCGGCACGGGCATCGCGCATCACGTGTTCGAGCGGTACGAGCCTTGGGCCGGGCCGATGCGGATGCGGGCGTCCGGGTCGCTGGTGGCTGACCGGGTCGGGGTCGCGACGGCCTACGCGATGTTCTCGCTGCAGGAACGAGGGACCCTGTTCGTCGAGCCCGGCACCGAGGTCTACGAGGGCATGATCGTGGGCGAGAACTCCCGGTCCGACGACATGGACGTCAACATCGCTCGCGAGAAGAAGCTGACCAACATGCGCCAGTCTACGGGCGAGGAGCTAGAGCGGCTGGTTCCGCCCCGGGCGCTGAGCCTGGAGCAGGCTCTCGAGTTCTGCGGGGATGACGAGTGCGCCGAGGTGACGCCGACCATGATCCGCCTACGCAAGACCATCCTCGACGCCAAGGAGCGCGCCAGGACGCGGGCCAGGATCAGCCGCGAGGGCTGATTCTAGGCAACGGGCGCGCCGGTAAGCCTCAGGTTGCCGCCGCTGCATTCGACGACTGCCGTGCTAGACGCCTGTTCAGGGTTCCGGACCTGACTTGCCATGGCGGATCATGACAATCGACCCGGTGCCGGGGCCTCAGTGAGCTGTCTCACGAGCTGGCAGATGGCCGCGAGATGCGTCGATTCCCAGTCCAGGGGCTGATGGTCCGGCACGGGCTGCCAGCCGTCTTCGCTCACCGCGGCGACGAAGCCGCTCGCGTAGTTCACGAGGAAGCCCAGTACCTGCACGTAGTCGTTGCGCTGCTCCCCGAGCTCAGCGGACACCGCGTCGGCCACTGCGGCGACGTGCTGGTCGAGTTCAGGGTTCGCCGAGCCCTCAAGGCGCGCGAGACTGGCCTGGCCAACCTGACCTGCGAGGTACGGAATCAGGTCGGCGGCATCAAGCCCAGCCCCGCGTCGGCGAGGCGGCTCTGGAACGATACGCATCATCCACACATAATACGCAATTCCGGCAGCTTATCGCTCCGCTACCGCACGGACAGGTACACCAGGCTGGCGATCCCGGCCACAAAGCAGTAGATCGCGAACGGCGTCAGCGTCCTGGTCTGGAAGTACTTCATCAGGAAGCGCACCGACAGGTAGGCGGCGACTCCGGCGACGACGCTCCCCGCGAGGATCTGCGGCCGGATCCCGTTGCCCAGCGGGCTGAGCAGGTCAGGGATCTTCAGCACTCCGGCGGCCAGGATGACCGGCGTCGCCAGCAGGAACGCGAACCTGGCCGCGTCCTCGCGGGACAGGCCGCGGAACATGCCGGCCACCATCGTGACGCCATCACGGCTGATGCCGGCCAGGAGGGCGAGTATCTGGGCCGAGCCGATGATGATGGCCTGCCAGTAGCTGAACGAGGTGATCCGGCGGTCAGCCTGGATCGCGGTCACCATCTCCTGCTGGCGCACCGCGCGCTGTCCCGACGAGTGCGCGCCGCCAACCCGGGCGGCGCCGGGGTCCAGGCCAGCGCCAACGATGGCGGGCTCGGCCTCCCGCTGCCTGGCCACCTGTTCGTCCGCGGCCACCGATCTGCGGGTCCTGAACCGCTCGCCGGCGTAGAGAAGGATGCCATTGACCACAAGGAAGATCGCAGCGCGGCTCGGCACGGCGAAGATCACGCGGAACTTATGCTCGAAAGTCAGACCGACCAGGCCGACGGGGATTGTGGCCAGGATGATCATCCAGGCCAGTTTCTGGTCCGGCGTCTTGACCTCCCTGCGGGCGATCGAGGTGAAGAAGCCGCCGATGATCCTGACCCAGTCGCGCCAGAAGTAGGCCGTGATCCCGATCGCGGTGGCCACGTGCAGGCCGACGATGAAGGCCAGGTAGGGAGACTCAGCTTTAGAGACGTTCAGGTCCTTGGCCCAGCTCCCGCCGACCAGCGCCGGTATCAGCACGTTGTGGCCGAGGCTGGAAACGGGGAACAACTCGGTCGTGCCCTGGATCAGGCCGACGATGATCGCCTCGGCATAGGTCAGGTGTGACATGACAACCCTTCGCTCGACGGGCCCGCGTCCGCCCGCGCCAGCAAGGATATTCATGCCAAACAAACCGTGCGGGCAACTCCCCCATGGAAGGCGTGATGAGCGGCTTCGGCACCTCGCGGTGGCGGGGCTGACCCAGTCAGGTCGTCGGCGGCAGCGACCCGAGCATTGCGCAGGCCGACATTGCCAGGTGGCTGCTGCGGGACTATCCACGCGGCCCCCGCTATCTGCCGTTGCTGAGGGCCGCAGTTCGTGAGGCGTGCAGAGCCCTGATCCGGATTGCACTGCTCCAGCAGGGGCCGCCAAGCTATGCGGTCGGCGCGGGCGGCGAGGTGGTGGGCAGCACATCGGGACGGGTGAGCCCGACGAGACTGGTAGCCAGGCTGCTCGCTCAGGGCAACCTGGAACAGTGGGCGCGCCAGCAGTGGGTGAGTGAGCACCTGAGCGGGGCGCCAGTTGGCTTCCTTGACGACGAGATCATGTCGGCATTCTTCGACGACCAGTAGTTCTGGTCCGCCCCTGGGCCAACTTGGCGAGACATAAAGAGGAACCCTCGTTCGTTTCCTAGTTGGACGGGTAGTCGCCTGCTGCGGAACCGCAGCCACCAGCACGCCTTGGAGGAGACGCGAACGATGCTGCACCTAACCGGAATGCACTTCGTGGTCGCGCTGAATCCGCTGAGCTCCACCTCGCTGCTGGCGAGCCTCGGGGCGCTCGGCGTCTTTGTCGTGCTGTTCGCCGAGACCGGGCTGCTAGTCGGGTTCTTCCTCCCAGGCGACTCGCTGCTGTTCACGGCAGGCCTGTTGTGCGCGGGTTCGTCGTCAAGCAAGGTTCATCTGTCGCTGCCCCTGGTTCTGCTGGCGGCGGCTGGCGGCGCATTGCTTGGCGCGCAAACGGGGTTCGTGATCGGGCGCAAGGGCGGACGGCCGCTGGTCCAACGCAGTCACAATAGGTACCTGCGTAAAGGCGCGGAGCGCTGTCAGGAACTGCTATCGCGTTACGGATACGGGAAGGCCATTGTCTTCGCCCGGTTCATTCCGATCGTGCGAACCGTGCTGAACCCGATGGTCGGAGCGCTGGATGTATCGGCGCGTACGTTCACGGTCTGGCAGGTGGCGGGTGGGCTGGTCTGGTCGGTCGGGGTGACGCTGCTCGGGTACGGACTCGGGTCCACTATCGGCAATGTCGACAAGTACCTGCTGCCAATCATCGCCGTCATCGTTATCGCGTCGTTTGTGCCGATCGGCATCGAGGTCCTTCGCGCCAGGAGGATGGCCGCACGCAGCCAGCAGCCCCACGAGGAACTCTCCGGCCCGGTCGTGGCTGCGGACCGGGGCGAGGACGGCGCCGCCGGGAGTGATGGCTAAGCCACCTGGAAGCCGCGCCCGGCGGTGGGCTCGGGTACAACCGCACGAGCGGATCAGCCGTGCTTGCCGGGAACCTTCGGGGTGTCGTCGTTGCCGCGCCTGGAGATCTTGTTTCCCAGCCAGACCAGCGGGTCGTACTTGCGGGTGACCACCCGCTCCTTCAGGGGGATCAGCGCATTGTCGGTGATGTGGATGTTCTCCGGGCAGACCTCGGTGCAGCACTTGGTGATGTTGCACATGCCAAGGCCGAAGTCGTCTTGCGCGGCCTCGCGCCGGTCGGCGGTGTCGGCCGGGTGCATCTCAAGCTCGGCGATCCGCATCAGGAACCGCGGTCCCGCGTAGGCCGGCATGTTCTCCTCGTGGTCCCTGATCACGTGGCAGACGTTCTGGCACAGGAAGCATTCGATGCACTTGCGGAACTCCTGTGACCGCTCCACGTCTACCTGCTGCATCCGGAACTCGCCGAGCCCGATCGTCAGGTCAGGGCTGAACGAGGGGACCTGCCGCGCCTTCTCGTAGTTGAACGACACGTCGGTGACGAGATCTCTGATCACCGGGAACGCCCGCATCGGCGTGACCGTGATCGTCTCCACCGCGTCGAACAGCGACATCCTCGTCATGCAGGCCAGCCGCGGCATGCCGTTGATCTCCATCGAGCAGGAGCCGCACTTGCCTGCCTTGCAGTTCCAGCGGACCGCCAGGTCGCCGGCCTGGGTCGCCTGCAGTCGGTGCAGGACGTCGAGCACGACCTCGCCCTCGTTGGCCTCGACCTCGTAGTCGACGAGGTCGCCGGCGCCGGCGTCACCCCGCCAGACCTTCAGCTTGACCTTCGTGCCCATCAGTGCGTCTCCTCGCGGGCGGGGGGCTGCTGCGCTGCCGCTCGGGCAGTCGGCAGGCCGGTGGCCGATGGCTCGGCGGCTGCCGCCTCAGGCGGCAGTTCCTCCTCGGTCAAGTACTTCTTCAGCTCGGCGCGGTCGAACAGCGTCAGCAGGTCCTCGCGCATGGGCAGCATCGGCTGCTTGGTGACCACGATCCGCTCGCCGGTCTGGTCGCTGGCAAGCGAGCAGGTCAGGTAGACCTTGCGCCACTGCGGCGACATCGCCGGGTAGTCGTCACGGGTGTGTCCGCCGCGGCTTTCCTGCCGCTCAAGCGCCGCCTGCGCGACGCACTCGGCGATCAGCACGATGTTGCGCAGGTCGAGAGCCAGATGCCAGCCCGGGTTATACGCCGGGCCGCCCTCGGCACGAACCACGGCGGCGCGCTCGCGGAGTTTCTCAAGCTCGGACAGCGCCGCCTTGATCTCCTCTTCTTTGCGGATGATTCCGACCAGGTCCGACATCGTCTGCTGCAGCTCGGAGTGGACCGTGTACGGGTTCTCGCCGAGCGCGCGCTCGAACGGGGCCAGCGCCTCCGCCTGCGCCGCAGCGAGGTCGCCGTCGCCTGCCACGGGACGCTTGTCGCCAAGGGCGTCCACGTACTCGGCCGCGCCCATCCCGGCCCGGCGGCCGAACACCAGCAGGTCGGACAGCGAGTTGCCGCCGAGCCGGTTCGACCCGTGCATGCCGCCCGATACCTCGCCGGCCGCGAACAGGCCAGGAACGCAGGACTCGCCGCTGTCGGGGTCAACCTCGACGCCGCCCATCACGTAATGCTGGGCCGGGCCGACTTCCATCGGCTCCTTGGTGATGTCGACGTCGGCGAGCTCCTTGAACTGGTGGTACATCGAGGGCAGCCGCCGCAGGATCTCCTCAGCCGGCAGCCTGGATGCGATGTCGAGGAAGACCCCGCCGTGCGGGGAGCCCCGGCCCGCCTTGACCTCTGCGTTGTTGGCACGCGCTACTTCGTCGCGGGGCAGCAGTTCAGGCGGACGCCTATTGTGGTCGGGGTCGGAGTACCAGCGGTCGGCCTCTTCCTCGGTCTCGGCATACTGGGCGCGGAACACGTCGGGCACGTAGCCGAACATGAACCGCTTGCCCTCTGAGTTGCGCAGCACCCCGCCGTCGCCGCGGACCGATTCGGTGACGAGCAGCCCGCGAACCGACAGCGGCCACACCATGTGCGTCGGGTGGAACTGCACGAACTCCATATTCAGCAGCTTGGCGCCGGCGAGCAGGGCCAGCGCGTGCCCGTCGCCCGTGTACTCCCAGGAGTTGGACGTGACTTTGAAGGTCTTGCCGATGCCGCCCGTGGCCAGCACCACAGCGGGGGCTTCGAACAGAACGAACTGGCCGGTCTCGCGGATGTAGCCGAATGTCCCGGCTATCGCGTCGCCGTCCTTGATCAGCCTGGTGATCGTCGTCTCGGAGAAGACCTTGATCATGGCCTCGGGGTCACCGTGCTCGCGGGCGTCCTCCTGCTGCAGCGCGACGACCTTCTGCTGCAGGGTACGGATCATCTCCAGGCCAGTCCGGTCGCCGACATGAGCCAGCCTGGGGTACTCGTGACCGCCGAAGTTGCGCTGGCTGATCTTGCCGTCCTTGGTGCGGTCGAAGAGGGCGCCCCAG
>WNFI01292372.1_pt1 | contig 13709 bp, 11 predicted proteins | sample 5400471 | NCBI WGS metagenome assembly WNFI01 (sample SAMN13153348, study PRJNA577476) | soil metagenome | isolation source: 100 cm saprolite on Douglas fir-dominated hillslope | place: USA:California | collected 2013-09-17 | reverse complement strand
ACGTGGTGTACAAATTGTATTTCGCTTCATTGACAGAATGTCAAAGCAAAGAGGCAGCGCTATTCTCGGAGGTACGTCTTCCGTTGGGATGCTTTCGGCGGGCTGCCGCCACTGGGAGTCCATATCTCCTATTAACCCGGTATCCGGCCGCCAATTGAATTCAGGACAGGGCAGGCGCATCTCAGGACAGGGCAGGCGCATCTGACCTGCAGGGTCCAAGCTTCCACGCAGATTTAAACACACGACCCATACGCATACAACTGTACGAAATCCGGAAAAAGCGAACATTGCCCGGCCATCAGGACAGAACAAAAGTTAACGAAAACTAACGCGGAGCGCGTAAAAGAAATGTTCCTGTCCTAAACTGGAACGCGAATTCCAAAATGAAAAGTTAAAGCCTCGAAGAAAATCGAAAAATGACAGATGCGTCCGGACTATGTCCACGCATGGAGTATTTTAGTACTAATTTGCTCGGCATTGACGGTCGAACCAGTTGTATGGAAAGGAAGAGGGAATGAGTGTTCAGCGGGAACCAGTACGGGCCGCAATTTATATTTACAGTATGCATCCTTTGGCTTTCCAGAGGATCCGGAATCTGATTCTCGAAAATGGAATTTCTTATCAGGCCGTAAGATCAATCACACTTGAAGAAGTCGCACCGGAACCGGCCGTTGACCCTTCCATTCTTCTCATCGACACCCGCTCAGTATCAAAATGGGCGGAATGTGCCTTGCGGTGGCAAGCCTCCGGAGGCCGCACGCTCCTGCTGGTCATGCCTCAGCACTGGAAACAGAGTGACAACCTGCGCATCTTATTCCTGGGCATATCCGGCGTTGTTCCCATTACCGATCACATCGAAGAAGACCTTCCCTGCGCAATTGACTCGATCGACAGAGGAGGGCTCTGGGTCGACTCCGCGGCATTGTACGTCTATGCAAAGAAGAAAATGGGGCCGGCGACGTGGCGGCCGCAGTCAGCGATCATGGGGCTGACGTCGCGCGAAGAGGAAATTGCCATTTGGGTCGCCAATGGGTTTTCGAATAAGGAGATCGCCGGAACCCTTGAAATCTCGGAACGGACAGTAAAGTTCCACGTTTCCAACATTCTGCAAAAATATCATGCACAGAATCGCAGGCATCTGATCGCGATGATCGTGAGCGATATACAAACCCCATCTGGCCCTGGAGCGCGTAAGCAGGCGGGCTTGCGGGATGAAGAAAACGTAGAGAGCAAGCCTGAACCCGATGGCGGAAAAGCTGCTTTCCGAACAAACTAAAAGTGGACAAAGTGTGGCAGTTTTTTGTCGGCAGCGTAAGCTGTGCGGTCCGCAGTTCTATGTCTGGCGCAAGCGGCTGCAGGAAATCGGTCCCCACAGCCGCCCGCCTTCTTTCTCCCCAAAACGTTGGACGACAGTTTTCCGAGTATGCGCGTTCAAGTTATCCATGACCAAGTGGATGGTGCGGGCGCCGGGGATACACACCGCATTTTCTTCCCGCTACGGCTTGATTTCGTGGCTTTGCAGCAACAAGCGGATGGTCTCACGGCCGCCCCTCGCGACCAACTTTCGTTTGACCGCCTCTTCCGCCGGCAATTCTACAGGCCGGCGCGTCCGGCCTTCCGGCGGCTGACTACAAACCAAGGCGATAATGGTATGTCGAGCGCAGAAGCTATCGGCGGAGGAGGCAAAGCCGACGATCTACCGCGCATTCATCGAAGGCGATCCAGATGTTCCGAAACACCTTGCCCGGAGAGTACACCAGCTCTATTTCAATCTGAACCACGAGGAGTTCCAGGCGCGAACCCCGTGGAGCCTATCAAAATGCCTATACCAGTGCTTTTAAGGAACTTAACCCGATTCAGCAGTTCGAGGCCACGGCCAAACCAGAAGCCATCTCATAAATGGCCCCAAGCGTCGATAAGTCCCTGTTTTTCAATGGATCAGAACCATTTATGAGATGGCTTCCAGGAGTCTAGATTCTCCGAGTCGCACTAACTTGCGAGGCGCATCGGCTGGGCGGCGATCGCCAGGTATGGCGTTTGCCTCTTCGTGTGAAGCAATGATTGTACAACGAACGGGAGGCATCCCCGGACTTTCGCCATGCTTCTAATTGCCTGACGAGGAAGCCGCTTGCCCAACGTGAAACCGATCCGATGGACGAACGATGGTGCTGTGATGCGCGATCAGCGGCAACGGCCCGCTGCAATCGCCGGTCACACCTTCTTTGAGGTTGCGCCTGCGCGCCTGATTACCTTCATCATCACCGGGCACAATGTGGCCAGTGCTCTCTACACCGATTCGTTGCGGAAGGTTTCCGCAGCAGTAGCGGCAAGAACGGTTCCGGAAGAGATCTGACGCTTGCCTTTTCCATTCCTGAAGTTGTCGAGCAATCCGGGTGAGGTCAGGATGTCTTTTACCAAGGGTACAAGGTTCATCGCGGGGTATCTGCTCTTTGTGGGAATGCCGGTTGCGGGTCTCGTGGCCTGTATCAAGTACGGGAATGCCCTGAAGGCCCCGGTTTCCATGGACGGTCTCTGGCATGTGCGCAGCGGTTCCATGCCGTTGGCCGACCTGCCCTGCATGGCGGAAGCAGTTGCGGCGCGCGAACCTGCGGTTTCCGTTTCCCAATCGGGAAAATTTCTTTCTCTCAGCGCCACCTCCGGCCCGAAAATTGCGCTGACCGGAACGATCGAGGAGAGGACCATCACTCTTTCCGCCGCCTCTCCCGCAATCGGGTTTCAGGGGACCGGCTGCGAACCCTACCGCCATTTCAACATTACAGCCACGCTGGGGCCGGGCTCTCAGCCCAAGTCGCTGGCCGGTATTCTGTCAGCCGATGGGTGCGCATCCTGCGCCCCGGTCCCGTTTGAGGCGGTTCGGCAGGCCCAGTCCGGCGGCGGAGGGACCGACTGATGCTTCTTCTTATACTGGTGCTGCAGGTGGCCGTGATTCTGGCCACCTGCCGCGGGGTCGCTGCATTGTTCCGGCGCATGGGGCAGCCCAGTGTAGTGGGCGAGATGTTTGCCGGCATTCTGCTCGGGCCTTCGATTCTCGGAGCGCTCGCGCCCCGGCTTGAGGCCTTCCTGTTTCCTGCATCGAGCCTCTCGAATCTGAATGCGCTGAGCCAGATCGGGCTGATCATCTTCATGTTTCTCGTGGGACTGGAAATGAATCCCAACGAGCTCAAAAGCCATGGCCATGCGACTTTGCTCACCAGTCATGCCAGCATTACCCTGCCCTTCGCGCTGGCCTGTCTGCTCTCCCTTTACCTGTATCCCCGGCTTTCCGACAACAGTGTTTCCTTCACCAGCTTCAGCCTTTTTATGGGCGCGGCCATGAGCATCACGGCATTCCCGGTGCTGGCTCGCATCCTGAGCGAGCGCAATATGCTGCAAGGCCGCCTTGGAACCGTGGCCATTGCCTGCGCCGCGGTGGATGACGTCACCGGCTGGTGCATTCTGGCTTATATCGTTGTGCTGATCCGGGCGCGCGACTCGGCGGCTTCCGTGTGGCTCACGCTGGCAGGCACGATTGCCTTTGCCTTGCTCATGATCTACGTTGTCCGCCGCCTGGTGAGCCGCTTCGGAACCCTTTATCGGGAACGCGGCGCGCTGCACGAAAACTCCTGGGCGCTCATGCTGTTGCTGGTTTTTGTGTCGGCGCTTTGCACTGAGTGGCTGGGAATCCACCTGCTCTTCGGCGCTTTTCTCATGGGCGTCATCATGCCCAAGAACGAGAATTTTGTCAGGTATGTCAACGACCGGTTCGAGATTCTCTCGGTGGTCCTGCTGCTGCCCCTGTTTTTCGCCTTTACCGGCCTGCGGACCAGCATCGCGCTGGTGAAAGGGCCGGAGATGTGGGGCTACTGCGCCCTGATCATCTGCGTCGCTATCGCCGGCAAACTGGGCGGCTCCATGGCGGCTTCCAGGATCATGGGTCTGCCTCTGCGGGAGTCCATCGGGCTGGGCATCCTCATGAACACCCGTGGCCTGATGGAGCTTGTCATCCTGAACATTGGCCTCGATCTCAAGGTCATCTCTCCCGCGCTGTTCTCCATGATGGTCCTGATGGCGCTGGTCACCACCTTCATGACCACGCCTCTGCTGCGGTTGATGTACAGGGAAAGCCCGGCGAGAGCCGCGCTGGCGGAAGTGGACGGCGCTGCCCCATCGGGGGATGGGATTTCAGCGGCCTGAAGTGTGCCGATCCGACGCATGGCGTCGACCTGGAAACTGAGATTTGCTGTGTCGAGTGATTTGATCAACTGCTGGTTGACAAGAAGTTCTGCAACCAATATAACCGTGACGAACTTGAGTTGAGAGACGATACGCATCCACACATGGACAGTGGCGGAAGCAAAAGTTTCTGGCTTGGGTGGTCGATCCCGCCCTTATACGCAGGCGAATAGGGGTAACGAGCCGGTTCTAAGCCGGTCTCTCAGCCGCTTTCTGACGGAGGCCTCGAATGAGCCCACAGCTTCAGACCGAACCGATCCGACCCAGAACACATCCGCTCGTGAAAAGACGTCGATGTCCATTCCTCTTGCTGGTTGTGCTTGTGGTGCTGGCCACAGAACTGGTTGCGCAGCAAGCGCCGAAACATGTCGTGGTACACGCCGGGCACCTGCTCGATGTGAAGACTGGCAAGCTGCTCTCAGATCAGACGATCGTTATCGAAGACGGAAGAATTGCGCGGGTCGGTTCATCCGCGGAAATAAAGGCCCCGGCGGACGCGATGCTCGTCGATCTTTCGAACGCGACGGTTTTGCCTGGATTGATCGACGCGCACGTTCATCTTACCGCCGATCCCGACTTCATCTCCGAGCAACTCGGAATTTCCATCCCACGCGAAGCCCTCATTGGCGCCAAGAATGCGCGCATAACTTTGCAGGCTGGATTTACGACGGTGCGCAACGTCGGTGCGGACGCCTATGCCGATGTCGCGTTGCGCGATGCGATCAATGCCGGGGACGTGCCTGGACCAAGAATGCTGGTAAGCGGGCCGGCGATGGGTATCACCGGCGGGCACTGCGACAACAATCTGCTTTCATACGAGTATCACGTTACCAGCGACGGAGTGGCCGACGGCATCGCGGCCGTGCAGCAGAAGGTGCGCCAGAACATTAAGTACGGCTCCGACGAAAAGTTGCCGCGCACGCGCATGGAGCGCAGGGCATCCTGTGGGCATCGCAAGCCGGCGTCGACTCTATTGAGCACGGCTCTTATATTGACGATGCGGGCATCGCGGAGATGAAGAAGAACGGCACTTATCTTGTGCCCACGCTTTATGGGAGAGACTGGCGTCTGGCCAATGCTGAGAAAAATCACGTTCCCGATTTCATTCTCGCGAAGACCCGAGCAGTCATACCCGCTGCCCGCCGGAATATTGCACACGCGTTCACCAGCGGAGTGAAGGTGGCGTTCGGCACCGACGCCGCGGGTTTTCCGCATGGCCTCAACGCGCGTGAATTCGCGGCGCTGGTGAATCTCGGGCTCTCTCCGTTACAGGCGATCCAGGCCGCGACGGTGAATGCCGCGGACTTGCTGGGCTGGACCGGGAAAGTCGGCAGCCTGGAACCTGGCGCGTGGGCGGACATCGTCGCGGTGGAAGGCGACCCGCTTAAAGATGTAACAACACTGGAACGGGTGAAGTTTGTGATGAAGGGCGGCGAGGTGGTGAAGAACGAATACGGGAAGTGAGCAGCGGCGCACTGACCTTCAGGCCGCGTTTTTTTGGCCGCAGCGCACCTTCAATGGTCCGCAGAGCTGATCTCTTCTGAAATCAGGTCGGAACGTTGCCGGTTTTCTGCAGGCGCGGATATCAGTCTGCGTTGATTGCTGAAATGCCTTTTAACTGACTCATCCTTCACGCAAGGCCACCACGGGGCTTACCCTGGCAGCCCGGCGTGCGGGAATATAGCTGGCCGCGAAGGAAACTCCTAACAAAATGAGCGGAACCGCAAAAAATACAAGTGGATCGATAGCGCGAATCCCATAGAGCAGAGCCGCGATCATCGGCGCAGCTACCGCCGCCAAAATGAGTCCAATGCAAACACCGACGCCGGCGAGCCTCCCCCCCTGAGTCAGGACCATCCTGAGAATATCACTTCGCTGCGCTCCCAAGGCGATACGCACGCCGATCTCCTGAGAGCGTTGTCCCACCAGGTACGCCAGCAATCCATAAATCCCAACGGAAGCCAGCAGGAGCGCCATCGCCGCAAAGCTTCCCACCAACTCAGCGGAGAAACGCTGCGCAGCCATGGAACCTTCCGTGACGGTATTCAGAGACCGAACGCCGAACACAGGCAGGTTTGGATCGACCGCCTGGACGGCACTGCGAATTTGCGGTTCGAGGAGAGAGGGATCCACCGGCGTACGCAGCATCAGGCTGAAAGTCCTGCTCCTGCGCTGGTAAATCGACGTATAGATATGAGGAACTCCAATGTCAAGGTCAACGTATTTGATGTTCCTTACAACGCCGACCACCGTCACCCACGGCTGGTTCGAGACACAACCGGCCAGTTGTTCCGCGTTGCTCACGTTACCGCACTCCTGACCGAACTTAAGCCGTCTGCCGACAGCGTCGCGACCTGGCCAATACCGCTGAGCGGTGGTTTCGTCGACTATCGCAACAACTACCTTCCCAGCCTCATCGCTTTCACTAAAAAAACGGCCCCGCACCAGGGGGGTTTGAATCACCCTGAAATAATCAGGGCTTACCTGGATTACTTTTGCAGCAAGCTTTGCCGAAACGTCAGGAGACAAATCTTCGATGGTGAGAAGGGTCCCACGGGTATCCGCCACAGGAGTGGCAGGCAAATCTGAGGTGACTGCCGCCAGTTCGACGCCGGGAATTGCGCTCCCCCTCCGCAAGAGTTCCCGGATAAAGGGAGTGGTATGTGCGATGTCGAAATAGGGATCAAGTTTTGGATCATTGGGTACCGGAAGCCGGGTGCTCGAAACCACGACATTCGCGGAATTGAACCCGCGGTCCTCCTGCAGCAGGCGCCAGAAGGTCCGCATCAGCAGACCAGCCCCGATCATAAGCACCACGGTAAACGCCAGTTCGGAAACGATGAGCAAGCCACGCAAGCGGTGGGTCCTGGTGCTGTAACCAGAGCCTCGGGCGCCTTCCCGAAGAGAGCCAATGAGGTCAGCTTTGGTGGACTGGATGGCCGGCGCAAGGCCAAACACCAGGCCGGTAACGAAAGAGATAAGGACCGCAAAGCCAAGCACAACCCAGTCGATGCTGATTTCATTTGCCCGCGGAATGTTGAACGGCACAAAGCGAAGAAGAAAACGCAGACAGCCTTCGGCGGTGAGAATGCCGACCACACCGGCAACCAGGGAGAGCAGCACCGACTCGGTGAGCATTTGGCGAATCATCCGCGGCCGGCTTGCTCCCAGGGCCAGCCGCATGGAAATCTCGCGCTGTCTTCCGGAAGCACGGGCGAGAAGAATATTCGCGAGATTGACCGAGGCTATGAGAACAACCAGGATTACCGCTCCCATAAGAAGGAGCAGAGCGGGCCGAACGTTGCCCACCAGCGATTCCTGCAGGGGGCTAATCTGGGCCTTCCGGGTGGACCCAGGAGGATAATCGGACGCAAAATCCCTTATTTGCTGCGCCGACATGACATCCAGTTTGGCCTGGGCTTCCCGCAGAGTTACCCCCGATTTAAGTCTGGCAATTGCCGACGATAAAATTCGCGCCCGGCGGACAGGCTTGGGCCAGGGGTCTGCGCTAAACCCGGAAGTCAGCCATACCTCGACCTCCGTCAGGCCGCGTCTGCCTGGATGGCGAAACCCAGGAGGGAGCACGCCAATAATCGTGTACGGATCATTGTCGAGTCGAACACTTCTCCCGATAACATCAGGATCCGCTCCATAGGCGCGGCGCCAGAGGCCATCGCTGATGACAACCCCGTCGGCAAATCCCGGGACATAATCCTGGGGACCAAACAATCGGCCTAACTGGGGAACAGCACCCAGCATGGAAAAATAACTGGTGCAGGGGACAAGCATTTCAAGACGTTCCGGGCGCTGGGCACCGGTCAGGTTCGCGCTCCCTGGATACACGGCACAGACGTCCTCAAAAACGCCGGGCTTTGATCTCATGTCCTCTAATTCCGGAACCGAGAATGCCAGGCCATGCAAACCCAGAGCGGGGTCGTCAAACGTTACCTGGACCAGGCCGGCAGGATCGCGAAACGGCAGAGAATGCAATAAAACAGAATTGATAACACTGAAAATGACCGTGTTGGCGCCAATTCCCAAAGCCAGGGTCAGAATGGCGACTGCCGCAAAAGCAGGACTTTTAACCAATAACCGGAATGCGAAACGAACATCCTGAAGAAAGCTCTCCATCCCAAGGTTCTCCACTCGTGAACAAGTTCGTCTCTAAGAACAAGCGAATTACAGATGGCAAATACGACTCATTTTGAGAATGCACTGGCGAGCAGGCCAGTGTCAACCAATAGATCGTGAAATTATAATGCAAAACACTCCGTCTAAAAAGGACTTCTTTTCGCAGCACGCGCTGACTTTCGACTGTCTGTCAACTCACCGGGACTCATTTCCAGACTCTCAGCCCGCGACTCATTGTTGAGGCACCCATCTTTGAAAGTCCGTTACCGACCAGAAAGATGTTGACAGCGCCCGCAAATATAAAGCTAAGTTCGATGGGATTGGCCCGTGCCGTCCGGATGGATTTGCGAAGTGCCTCTCTGCATCAAAGCGCAAAACCTGAAGAGGAATTTCGCAACGTCAGGATTCGCCAGGACGGTCTCCAGGGCTGGTGCCACTCGCCCCCGAACTCGAATGCTTTGTCGCTTCCGATGTTGTTACATCTGCAGAATATTCGTAACCGGATTCGCGGTGAGGCGTGAATCTCAAATGGCCCGGACTGTCATCCGGGCTTCTTCATTTTCATGGCCGAACATAGCACAATCAAAAACCCCGGCGCATGGCCGGGGTTTCACGTCCTTGTCCTTTATCTCTGGCGTTATAGCAGATGACCTACCATCGGCCGAAGGGGAACTCCTGGATCCAGTGGAAACCTCTTGAGACCAGCACAAACGAATTCCGGTCGACCCACTGAAGCTCCATATGAACCTGATGATCGTCCATCCGGCCATCCAGAACGAGCTGATCCCCGGCAGGCTGCCGGAAGGTGAAGCTCGCCCTCCAGTTCTTGTCGCCACTCTTCGTGCAGAGTCGGTGAGCAGGGGCGGGCGTAGTTGTTCATCGATCGACATCTGCTTCACCTCCCAGATGCCATAGAGCGGCGGGAGCGGTCTGCCCCCGCCCCGGGTATTCCAGGCACCCCAGGCGTAGTTGCCGGCCACGCCTACGATCCACAGACCCAATAGGATTTGCGCGGCAAGTGCGATCCGGTTGGTCCGGATGCCACGGAAGAGTTGCTCTTGTGTGGAAAGCACCGATCTGACCAGGCGTGGAACCTCGGGGGCCAGGAGAAAGCAGGGGAGCAGCAGAGTGTGGAAGGCAAACCGCTTTGCCGGCACATCGTATGACATGTTCAGCGTAAACACCTGGATCATGGCAGCGAGGCTGACCAGGGCGCCGACGATGGCCGTGCGAGGGACGATCAGCAGCAATCCACCCGCAAGTTCGGCGAAGCCGGTGAAGGTTTCATAAGCCGGGGTCGCGCCCATGGAGCCCCAGAGAGCCCCCATCGGAGAGAGCGTGCCGAAAGGCTGCAGCAGCCTGATCAATGAAGGATACGGCATCTGTACCGGGATGACTTTCGACATACCGTAGATAATCATCTGTCCGGCAAGCGCGAAGCGAACGAAAAGACTAAACCACTTATGCAGCCCAGCGTAATTCTCCCGGCGGCGGTCGAGAAGCGACCAGACGACGGTCGCGGCAGTGGCAATCACAAGCACGCAGAAGGTCATGACCCAACCGAACATGCAGTCGAGGGTGCCGCTGTTGCCGCCGAAGGTCGGGGATGGGGACGCATTCACGTGGAAAATATGGGCGCCGACCCAGGAGATCACGGGGCGCAGCGGCCAGACAGTGGCCGGATCGGGCAAGTCGCTTGCCATCTCGGTAGCGTTGAACAGGCTGATGATGATTTGCGTGGCAAAACAATACAGCCCCAGATATATCATCCAGAATCGAAAGGCAATCTTGAGGAACGGGTTCCACCTCGGAATGTTGAGCTGGGGCTGGATCGGTTCGGTCTGGGGCTGTGCGATCATCTGAAGCTGTGTGTTCATCTGAGACCTCCGTCAGAAAGCGGCTGAGAATAGTTTCGTGCTGCGCAATTCCGGTACGGGCTTCCCGGGGCAACTCCCGGTTCGCACCGTTGGAGCAAAATGCTTATTCCAATCACGGCTGCGGAAGCAATTTAAACTCCTGTACCCAGTGGAAACCTCTTGAGACCAGCAGAAACGAATTCCGGTCGGTCGACTGAAGCTCCATATGAACCTGATGATTGTCCATCCGGCCGTCCAGAATGAGCTGATCTCCGGCAGGCTGCCGGAATGTGAAGCTCGCCGTCCAGTTCTTGTCGTCACTCTTCGTGAGGGCGAGAGTTCTCTCCGGGAGATTGACGGAGGCGCCATAATTAGCGAACGTACTGTCCGTGCGCTGAAAGGCCATGCGTCCGGGGTAATCGAAGATGGCGCGCCGCCAGCGGGCAGAGTCGGTGAGCAGCGGCGGGCGTAGTTGTTCATCGATCGACATCTGCTTCACCTCCCAGATGCCATAGAGCGGCGGGTGCGGTCTGCCCGCGCCCCGGGTAATCCAGGCGCCCCAGGCGAATTGGCAGGACACGCCTACGAGCCACAGACCAAATATGATTTGCGCGGCAAGTGCGATCCGGTTGGTTCGGACGGCACGGAACAGTGGCGCTCGCGTGGAAAGCGCTAATGTGACCAGGCGTGGAAGCTCGGGGGCCAGGAGAAAGCAGGAGAGCAGGATAAGGTGGAAGGCAAGCAGCTTTGCCGGCACATCGTACGTCATGGCCAGCAGAAACACCTGGATCGCGTCGGCGAGGCTGATCAGGGCGCCCAGGGTGGTCGTGCGAGGGACGATCAGCAGCACTCCGCCCGCGAACATAGCGAAGCCGGTGAAGATTTCATAAGCCGGGGCCGCGCCTATGGAGCTCATGAGAACCCCGTAGGGAGAGAACGTGCCGAAAGGCTGCAGCAGCCTGGTCAGTGAGGGATACGGCATCTGTACCGGGATGACTTTCGAAAGACCGTAGATAATCATCTGTCCGGCAAGCACGAAGCGAACGAAAAGCCGAAACCATTTATGCAGCTCCGCGTAATTCGCCCGGCGGCGGTCGAGAAGTGACCAGACAACAGTCGCTGCGGCGGCAATCATCAGCAGGCAGAAGACCGTGACCCAACCGAACTTGCCGTCGTAGCTGCCGCTGCCGCCGCCGAAGGACAGAGGCACATTCACGTGGAAAATATGGGCTCCGGTCCAGGAGATCACGGGGCGCAGCGGCCAGACAGTGGCCAGATCGGGAATATCGGCTCCCGTGAGACTGGTGATGACTTGCGTGGCAAGACAATACAGCCCCAGATATGCCATCCAGAATCGAAAGGCAATCCGGAGAGCCGGGTTCCACCCCGGAATGTTCTGCCGGGGCTGGATCGGTTCAGTCTGGGGCAGTGGAATCGTCTGAAGCTGTGCGTTCATTTTGAGACCTCCGTCAGAAAGCGGCTGAGAACAGGCCATCAACTATGACTGCTGGAAAAGAGGCCCAGGTTGTAACAGTCCCCGCAGTCTTACAGCACCTTTATGAAGTTTGTTTATGAAGTCTGTTGTGGATTTCAGGGACTCTCCGGGTGATTTTGCGGAAGCGAACAAAAACCAGGATAAGCAACCAAAGTATGGAAGGCGCGTTCCCGCTCAGTGAGATGTGACAGTATAGGCCGCAACCTGGGCCATTTCGCTGAGGGATGAATCCCTTCAGTCATACTGACCTGGCATCAATAACGGCCGAAGGGGGCCTCCTGGCTCCAGTGGAAACCTCTTGAGACCAGCGTAAACGAATTCCGGTCGGTCAACTGAAGCTCCATATGGACCTGATGATTGTCCATCCGGCCATCCAGAATGAGATGGTCCCCGGCAGGCTGCTGAAAGGTGAAGCTCGCCGTCCAGCCCTTATCGTCACTCTTCGTGAGGGCGAGAGTTCTCTCCGGGAGATTGACGGAGGCGCCATAAGGAGCGAACGAATCGTCCATGCGCTGAAAGGCCATGCGGTCGGGGTAATCGAAGATGGCGCGCCGCCAACGGGTGGAGTCGGTGAGGAGTGGCGGGCGTGGTTGTTCGTCGACCGACATCTGCTTCACCTCCCAGATGCCGTAGAGCGGCGGGAGCGGTCTGCCCCCGCCCCGGGTATTCCAGATACCCCAGGCGTAGTTGAAGTTAAAAGCTACGAGCCACAGACCAAATATGACTTGCGCGGCAAGTGCGATCCGGTTGGCCCGGACGCTGCGAAAGAGCTGCTCTTCCGTGGAAAGCGACGTGGTCCGGCGCAGCAACAGGAACCTGACGAGGCGTGGAACGTCGGGGGCCAGGAGAAAGCAGGCGAGCAGGATAAGGTGGAAAGCAAACATCTTTACCGGCACATCGTACGTCATGTTCAGCGTATCCACCTGGACCATGGCAGCGAGGCTGATCAGAGCGCCGAGGGTGGCCGTGCGAGGAACGATCAGCAGCAATCCGCCTGCTACTTCGGCGAAGCCGGTGAAGATTTCATAAGGCGGGGCCGAGCCCATGGATGCCCAGAGAAGCCCCATGGGAGAGAGCGTGCCGAGAGGCTGCAGCAGCCTGGTCAATGAGGGGTACATCATCTGTACCGGGATGATTTTCACCACACCGTAGATAATCATCTGCCCGGCAAGTGCGAAGCGAAGGAAAACCCGAAACCACTTATGCAGCCCGGCGTAATTCTCCCGGCGGCGGTCGAAAAGCGACCAGACGACGGTCGCGACGGTGGCAGTCATCAGCAGGCAGAAGATCATGACCCAACCGAACTTGCAGTCGGAACTGCCGCTGTTGACGTTTGCGTGGCAAGACAATACAGCCCCAAATATACCATCCAGAATCGAAAGGCAATCCGGAGGGCCAGGTTCCACCTCGGAATGTTCTGCCGGGGCTGGATCGGTTCAGTCTGGGGCAGTGGAATCGTCTGAAGCTGTGCGTTCATTTGAGACCTCCGTCAGAAAGCGGCTGAGAATAGGAAGGTGAAGGTTGTTCTGTGATCGTAACTGCGACTTAGGCTGCAACTTGAGCCGTTTTCGCTGAGGATGAATCCCTCCAGGTCATACTGACCTGGCATCAATGCAGTTCACTTAAGGGATTCGAAACTGCTGAGTCCGCGTTGATCCAGCGCCGGAGGCGCGGAATTATTTAGCTCAGTCCGTGACGCTCTGCCGCGCGGTTTAGCGCGGCAGAGCGGCTAAGGGCTGGGTAAGCCGGCAGATTTGCCCCTTACCTTGCCGCCCCCAGGGCTCGTGCGTACGCCCGCAACGCGGCGGGAGCGCCTTGAAAAATGTTTTTGCCCGATCTGTCCACGCACTCTCCATAATCGGGAATGATGACGGCAAAGGTTCGCCGTGCTCTTAACTGAACTGTATTGGACCTGGCATCAATAGCGGCCGAGGGGGGCTTCCTGGGTCCAGTGGAAACCTCTTGAGACCAGCAGAAACGAATTCCGGTCGGTC
>WNFI01110479.1_pt1 | contig 13709 bp, 12 predicted proteins | sample 5400471 | NCBI WGS metagenome assembly WNFI01 (sample SAMN13153348, study PRJNA577476) | soil metagenome | isolation source: 100 cm saprolite on Douglas fir-dominated hillslope | place: USA:California | collected 2013-09-17 | reverse complement strand
GTGGTGCAATATCGCGGCAAGCTCATGCCGATCGTCACCCTCGATCCCAGCTTCGAGCTGCGGCAGGACGGCCGCAAGCCGATCCTGGTCTTCGCCGAGCGCGACCACGTCATGGGGCTCGTCGTCGACGAGATCATCGACATTGTCGAAGAGAGCCTGCATGTCGAGCTCACCGCCGACCGGCCGGGGCTGGTGGGCAGCGCGCTCGTCGCCGGCAAGGCGACCGACATCATCGACGCCGGCTTCTACCTGACACAGGTCTACAGCGACTGGTTCGGCAAGCGCGACGACGGCGAGTACGTCGACGGGCGCCAGTCCGCCACCGGCAAGAACAAGCGGCTGCTGCTGGTGGACGATAGCCCGTTCTTCCGCAACATGCTGTCGCCGCTGCTCTCGTCGGCGGGCTACCAGGTCACCACCGCCGAGTCGGGCGACCACGCGCTGCGCCTGTGCGAGGCCGGCGAGGATTTCGACATCATCGTCAGCGACATCGAGATGCCCGGCATGAACGGCTTCGAGTTCGCCACGGTGGTGAGGAACGACAGCCGCTGGCAGGGCACGCCGCTGGTGGCGCTCTCCTCGCACGCGACGCAGAAGGATATCGCCCGCGGTCGTGCGGCGGGCTTCCGCGACTACGTCGCCAAATTCGACCGCGACGGGCTCCTGACGACGCTATCCGAAGCCATCAATGATCGAGGTGCGGCATGAACCGGGGCACGGCGGCAGCCGATCTGCGCAACCGAGTCGCCGTGGCCGGCGAGGCGCACGAATTCGTCTCGGTCACGGTCGCCGGCCAGCTCTTCGGCATTCCCGTCCTGGAGGTGCAGGACGTGCTGGGGCCGCAGCGCATCACGCGCATCCCGCTGGCGCCGCCGGAAGTGGCGGGCTCGCTCAACCTGCGCGGCCGCATCGTCACCGCCATCGATCTGCGCACGCGGCTCAAGCTGTCGCGGCTGCCGGACGGCGAGGTCGGCATGAGCGTCGTCGTCGATCACGACGGCGAGCTCTACAGCATCCTCGTCGATGCCGTGGGCGAGGTGCTGAGCCTCGGCGCCGGGGCGGCGCAGCGCAACCCGCCCACGCTGGACCCGGCGTGGCGCGACGTCTCCAACGGCATCTATCGCCTCGACAATACCCTGATGGTCGTCCTCAACGTCGCACGCGTTCTCGACTTCGCCGCCCGAGCGGACCTCGTCTGAGGCCATCCGGGTGCCGTTCCAGCCGCCTGCAGTCCGGAGTGTCGGGACATGAAGTCGTGCCTTGTCGTCGATGATTCCCGCGTCGTGCGCAAGGTGGCGCGACGGATCCTCGAGGATCTGCAATTCGTCATCGAGGAGGCGATCGACGGCAAGACGGCGATGGACGCGTGCCTGCGCAAGATGCCGGACGCCATCCTGCTCGATTGGAACATGCCCGGGCTCAGCGGCATCGACTTCCTGCGTCAGTTGCGGCGCACCCAGGGCGGCAATACGCCGGTAGTCGTGTTCTGCACGACCGAGAACGACATTCAGCACATCCGCGAGGCGATCGGCGCCGGCGCCAACGAGTACATCATGAAGCCGTTCGACAGCGACATCCTGCAAGCCAAGTTCGCGCAGGTAGGGCTGTTGTGACGAGAACGGAGGCGGCTGCCGCACCAGGGTTGGGGAGCGCGCCGGGGGGCCGCGCGCTCGCGCCCTATCGGCTGATGGTGGTGGACGACAGCGCCGCCATCCGCGGCCTGCTCATCCGTTCGCTCGAGGCGGATCCCGAAGTGGCGGTCGTCGCCTCGGCCAGCAACGGCGCGGTGGCGCTGGCCGCGCTGGCGCGGCACGACGTCGAGGTCGTCATCCTCGATATCGAGATGCCCGTGATGGACGGGCTGACCGCGCTCCCCAAGCTGCTTGCCGCCAAGCCCGGCATCAAGGTCATCATCGCCTCGACGCTGACGCGGCGCGGCGCCGACATCAGCATCAGGGCGCTCGCGGCAGGCGCCGCCGACTATCTGACCAAGCCCGGCTCTTTAGTGCTCAGCAGCGCCGACCAGTTCAAGCGCGAGCTCCTCGCCAAGGTGAAGGTGCTGGGCCATGCCAGCCGCGTCTCCGTGGCGCTGCGCACGGCGCGGCGTGTTCCGGGCGCGCGGCGCCCGGCCGCGACGGTGGCGCTGGACATGGTGCCGCGGCGCGTCATCGCGCTGCGCCCGGTGGCGCGCGAGACGCTCGAGGCGATCGCCATCGGCTCCTCGACCGGCGGGCCGCAGGCGCTGTTTCGCGTGCTGGGCACGCTCAAGGGCGCCGTGCGGCAACCCATCTTCATCGCCCAGCACATGCCCGCCACCTTCACCACGATCCTCGCCGAGCACATCGCCCGCACCAGCGGCTGTCCGACCCGCGAGGCGGTGGACGGCGAGCCGGTCCAGGCCGGGCACATCTATCTCGCGCCGGGCGACTTCCACATGACCGTCGAGACCGTGGCGCCAGGAAGACGTGTGGTGCGGCTGTCCAAGGGGCCGCCCGAGAATTTCTGCCGGCCCTCGGTCGATCCGATGCTGCGTAGCCTCGCCCTGTCCTATGGCCCGCGCGTCCTCGGCATCATGCTGACCGGAATGGGCCGCGACGGGCTCGCCGGCAGCCGGACGGTGGTTCAGGAAGCTGGCGTCGCGGGGCCGGCCATGATCGCCGCCGATTTCGAGCTGCTGTGCCGCCTGCTCAAGGAGCGCTCGGGCCTGCTGCTGGCGAGCGACAAGGCCTACCTGCTCGAGAGCCGGCTGCTGCCGGTGGTGCGCCGCCGCAACATGAAGTCGCTGGACGAGCTCGTCGCCGTCCTGCGCAGCCGTCCGGAAGAGGAGCTGGTGCGGGACGTGGTCGAGGCGATGACCACCAACGAATCGTCCTTTTTTCGCGACCTAAAGCCGTTCGACCAGTTCCGCGACTTCATCCTGCCGGAGCTGATGAAGGCGCGGGCCGGCAAGCGGACGCTGCGCATCTGGAGCGCGGCGTGCTCGAGCGGGCAGGAGCCCTATTCGCTCGCCATGCTCTTGAGCGAGCACAAGGACAAGCTCGCGGGCTGGCAGATCGAGATCGTCGCCACCGATCTCTCCAGCGAGATCCTCGAGAAGGCGCAGGCCGGCGTCTACACCCAGTTCGAGGTGCAACGCGGCCTGCCGATCCAGCTGCTCGTCAAGTATTTCCGCCAGGAGGGCGAGCGCTGGCGCATCGATCCGGCGATCGCCGCCATGGTGCGCTTCCGCTGCCTCAACCTGCTCGAGGATTTCACCCATCTCGGGCATTTCGACGTCGTGTTCCTGCGCAACGTGCTGATCTATTTCGACCTGCAGACCAAGACGTCGGTCCTCGACCGGATTCCCCGCGTGCTGCAGCCGGACGGGTATCTTTATCTCGGCGGGGCGGAGACGATCATCGGCATCACCGACAAATTTCAGGCCGCTCCCGACCAGCGCGGCGTCTACACCCCCGCCATCTCCGCCGGCGCAATGGCCAAAAAGCTCGCGGCCCGCTAGCGCAGGCCGCGTTACGGCGCGCGCGGCGCCGCCGTCCTGATCGTTTCGGAGTTGTGGTCTGCGCCTACGCCTTGGCGACGAGCTTGCGCGACGGGCCGCTCGCGGTCTCGGCCGGCGGATCGCGCAGCACGTAGCCCCGGCCCCACACGGTCTCGATGTAGTTGTCGCCCTTGGTGGCGGTTGCCAGCTTCTTGCGCAGCTTGCAGACGAAGACGTCGATGATCTTGAGCTCGGGCTCGTCCATGCCGCCATAGAGATGATTGAGGAACATCTCCTTGGTGAGCGTCGTGCCCTTGCGCAGGCTCAAAAGCTCGAGGATGCCGTACTCCTTGCCGGTGAGGTGGAGCGGCGAGCCATCGACCTCGACGGTGCGGCTGTCCAGGTTGACCGTGAGCTTGCCGGTGCGGATCACGGATTCCGAATGCCCCTTGGCGCGGCGCACGATCGCCTGGATGCGGGCGATCAGCTCGCGCCGGTCGAACGGCTTGGTCAGGAAATCGTCGGCGCCGAAGCCCAGTCCCTTGATCTTGTGATCGAGCTCGGCCAGGCCCGAAAGGATGAGGATCGGCGTGCGCACCCGCGCGGCGCGCAGCCGGCGCAGCACCTCGTAGCCGTCGATGTCCGGCAGCATCAGGTCGAGGATGATGATGTCGTAGTCGTAGAGCTTGCCGATCTCCAGGCCATCCTCGCCGAGATCGGTCGTATCGCAAATGAACCCCTCGGCGCGCAGCATCATCTCGATGCTGGCTGCGGTGGCCGAATCGTCTTCCACCAGAAGTACGCGCATCTTCCCGCCTCCGCTCGAACCCGACGCTCGGTTCGTCATAACCATAACCGGTTTTAATGATCCTTACCAACCCGGGTTAAAGACGGGTTAACCAAGCAACAAAAAAGTACCTATCCTCGGTTGAGCTCGCGTGGCGGTTGGCCGGCTCAAGCCGATCCCGCCTGTTTAACGGGCGATTAAGCGCGTCCGGCGATGATGCGCGGCCACCCGAGGCTGGCAAGGAACCCTGGTGAGCCGCCCCGATCCCGTCGCCGAAATAGCCCTCATTCCCGAGCATCGCCGCTGCGGCCGCATTGCCGGCGTCATGGGCATGCTGCTCGATGTGGGCGGGCTGCTGCCACGCCGCCCGGGGGTGGGCAGGCAATGCGCCGTGCTGGCCCAGGGCGGCTGCCGGCTCGCCTGCGAGGCGCCGCGGTGAGCGCGCTCGACAGCCTCATCCGTCTCCACCGCTGGCAGGTGGACGAGCGCCGGCGCCATGTCGCCGACCTTGAAGGGCTGGCGGCGCAGCTCACCGAGGAGCACCATCGCCTCGACCGCGAGGAGACGCGCGAGCAGGCCGCGGCCGCGGCCCCGCCCGAGGCCGCGGCCACCTATGCCGCCTATGCGCGCCAGCTGATCGAGCGTCGACGCAAGCTGGCGCAGTCGCAGGCCGAGGTGGCCGAGCGGATCGAGCGCAGCCGGGCGGCGCTCGCCGAGGCCGTCCAGGAGGTGAAGCGCTACGAGATCATGGCGGCCAATCGCACGCGGCAGCAGCAGCGGCGCGAGGTGCGCCGTCAGCAGCAGGCGCTCGATGATCGGGGCGCCGACGCCTTCCGCCGCCGCGGCGCCGGCAAGGACTGAGCGAAGCTCAGGCGGCGTCGGCCTTGCGGCGCTGCGCCGCCGGCAACACGACGTCGATGCGGGTGCCCCTGCCGTGCGCGCTCTGCACCGAGATAGTCCCGCCATGGGCGGCGATGATGCCGTGCACCATGGAAAGCCCGAGCCCGGTGCCCTTGCCCAATTCCTTGGTCGTGAAGAAGGGCTCGAACATGCGCGCCCGGGTCGGCTCGTCCATGCCGCAGCCGGTGTCGGTCACCGCCAGGCGAACCTGGCCATCGCCGTCGGCGCCCAGCGAGATCGTGACCGTCCCGGGCTTGTCGCCGATGGCTTGCGCGCCGTTGGTCACCAGGTTGACCAGGACCTGATTGAGCTGCCCGGGATCGCCATAGATCGTCGGCACGGCATCGATCTCGGCTTCGAGCTTGATGCTCGACGGAAAGCTCGCGCGCAGCATCTTGATGCCGTCGGCGACGACCGGCGCGAGATCGAATTCGCGCTGCTCGATGGCCTGCTTGCGGCTGAAGGCGAGGATCTGCTGGACCAGCTCCCTGGCGCGTCCGGCGCCCATCAGCACCAGCTCGAGATTGGCGTGTTCGCGGCTCTCCTTCTTCAGCCGCGACATCGCCACCTTGGTCATCGCCAGCACCGGCACCAGCGCATTGTTCAGGTCATGCGCGATGCCGCCGGCGAGGCGCCCGAGCGCGTCGAGGCGGCCGGCATGGTTCATGACCATCTCGAGCTCGCGGCGCTTCTCGCGCTCGGCTTCGAGCAGGCGTGCGGCAATGGCGTTCTGCTTGAAGACGCGCATCGCCTTGCCCATCTCGCCGATCTCGTCCTTGCGCTCGGCCTCGTCGATCTCGACCGAGAGATCGCCGGCGGCCAGCCGCTCCATCTGCGCACTGAGCTGCCCGAGCGCGGCGCTGATGTTGTGATTGACGAAGTAGGCGAACACGGTGGCGATGCCGAAGATCGCCGACGCGATCAGGACGAGCCGGGCAAGGATGGCGAGGAATTCGGCGGCGATGTCGTCGATGTAGACGCCCGTGCCGACCGCCCATTGCCACGGATCGAAGCCGGCGATGTAGGAGACTTTGGCGATCTGCCGATCGGTGCCGGCGCGCGGCATGCGGTAATAGACGATGCCGCCGCCCCTCTTGGCGGTGTCGATCTGGACCTGGACGCGCCGAACCCCGTCGGCATCGCGGTAGCCGGACCGATTCTGCCCCTCGACCTTCGGCAGGTTGGGGTTGAGCACGACCACGCCGTCATAACGCTGGATGAAAAAATAATCGTTGTTGCCGTACCGCAGCGGGCGCAGCGCGGCGATCGCGCCCGCCTGCGCCTCCCATCGGCTCAGCTTGCCGGATTGCTCCTTATCGTACCAGGACTGGATGATGCTGACGGCGGTCTCGACCTGGCGCTGGGTCTGCTCCTCGCGGTCGGCGACGATCTTGTGGTGGAGAAACGATGCGCCGAGGACGATGGTGGCGATGAGCGACAGCGCCGAAACGGCCAGGAGAAGGCCCAGCTTGGCTTTGATCTTGAGGCGGTTGAGGATCCGCACGGGCAGGCTCCCACGCGACCGAACAGGTCGGGCGCGGTTCTATAGTGCAGTGCGTCCGCTGAAGAACTGATTAAACGCCCGCGCCCTTCAGGGACTGGGCGGCGCGACCCCTCGCGCGCCGCAGCATCGGGGTGGAAGCGCCACGGGCAAGCTGGATGGCCGCCCCTGCCTATCCAGGCGCGGCATCGCGGCCACCGTCTTTCCCCACCCCCAGCGGCGGCTGCAATTCGACGCGTATTTGTGCCGTCTTGTCGCTGCGCCCCGCCTCGATCTCCTGACGCGGACGATGTCGGTGTTGCCGCGCGCTGCAGATTGTCCGGGATGCGCGCCGAGGGCATGACGAAGCCCATCGCGGCGGCGAGCGGCGGCGCCCGCACCAGGTCGTGAGGCGCGCGCCGTGCGCGTTGTTGATGTGGCCGATATAGCCCAGCTCGAGCCGCAGCTGATCGATCTGCCGCGGCGCATCGGCTTTTTGGGGGCGGCCTTGGTGCCGGGCATGCGGCAGCACCGACTCAGGATGACGGCAACGTTATTCCGTCCGGTTAGCGATCCTGGCCGACACCTCGGTAATCTTGCAGCCGCGTGACGCGAAGGCCCGGCAATCCATGGCTCTCAACGAGTCGCTGCCAAGACAGAAATTCTTCGATTGATAGCGTGTAGCGGCGGCACGCTTCCTCGAGACTGAGAATGCCTGCTCGCACCGCCGCCACCACTTCCGCCTTGCGTCGGATGACCCAACGCTTGGTTTCGGGCGGAGGGAGGCTGTCCAGCGAGCCGATCGGTCCAACAAGGTCAAGCCAGTTCCCCGGCGCTGATTTCGCCGCGGGATGCGGGTCTACCTTGGCGGTTGCTCCTGAGTCGGATGCCATAACCGGGAGTTTATGGCGCCCCGCTTAAAAAACCGCTAAGGCAGAGGGTTAACGTACTGAGCAGTTTGCATAAATACGAAATATCGAGCGCGTTCAAGCGGCAATGGCCGCGCAATATTTTCCACGTGCGGAGCACATAGGAATTGCGGATGAGACGCCGATTGTCCGTCGATTCGGACGGCCTCTCGGCCTCCTGCGTCGATCGCCGCCGGGCGCCGCCGGCATGTGCTCGGATGTGATCGACCTGCTGGTTGCCGTCGCACCGCCCAAGCTCGACGGCGGGCTTTGATCGCCGGAAGAATTATCAGCGATTTCAACGATCTGCGTTCTTCCGAGTCGCTTGCCCAAGCAGGGGCCGATTCATATACTCCGGCACGATTTTGGGTGTTCGGGCTTTACGGAGCAGGTGATGCGGCCAACGCTTCCGCCAGACTATCGGCCCTCGGAGGGAGAAGAGGACCTGACGGACCGGGCGTCGCTGGAGACGGAGCGCTCGATCGAGCTGCGCACGCGCGACCGCGAGCGCAAGCTGATCTCCAAGATCGACGCGGCGCTGATGCGCATCGAGGACGGCAGCTACGGCTATTGCGAGGAAACCGACGAGCCGATCAGCATCCGTCGCCTGGAAGCCCGCCCCATCGCCACGTTGAGCCTCGAGGCGCAGGAGCGCCACGAGCGCATGGAACGCACCCACCGCGACGATTGAGCCAATGCCAACCGGGGTTGATGAGCTTAACCGACCGTAAAGACGGCTGGCATAAGTTACGCGCATGCCCGAAAAGCCGGTTCAACATGGCGGCTCGCCGGCAAAGCCAGGCGAAGACGGCGATCTGACGCGCAAGCTCGACGCGGTGCAGGCGAGGACGCGCATTGCCGTCGACACCACCGAGGTCGCGGCGGTGGTGGAAGCCATCGTCGAGAGCTTGTCGGGCGACATGTCGATCGCCGATCTCAAGCTCTACCGCGAGCTCGAGCAGCTCGCCCAGTACATCCAGCGCGCCAAGCGTGAGATCGCCGAAGTCAAGCCGAACGACATCCGCGAGCGCCACATTCCCATGGCCACCGACGAGCTCGATGCCGTGGTCGAGGCGACGGCGGAGGCGACCGGGGCCATCCTCGACGAGGCGGAGGCGGTGCAGGAGCTTGCCGCCACGTTGCCGCCGCCCATCGCCAACAAGATCGCGGCGGCTGTCACACGCATCTACGAGGCCTGCAATTTCCAGGACATCACCGGCCAGCGCATCACCAAGGTGGTGAAGACGCTGAAATACATCGAGAGAAAGATCGATGCGCTGCTCGCCGCGTTCGGCGATACCGTGGCCGGCAAGCAGGCGCCGCCTGTGCGTCGTCGTGGAGACGATGGCGCGATCCCGAGCGCAGATACATCATGTGGCCGCCGGGATAGAGCTTGAGCTCGACCCGCGACGCCGTGACATTGGCCGGCAGATGATCGACGACGAAGCGGCTCATCATATAGGGCGTGATGAGGTCGGTGAGCCCATGCGCGATCAGCACGCGCATCCGCGGCTGGAGCGCCAGCGCCCGACGCAGCGCATCGCCGGCGCCGAGCGAATGGCGCCCGCCCGAATCCCCGTCGCCCCACTCCCAATGTCGGCTGACATCGCTGTTGAGCAGCTCGTAGCCGAGCTCGGTCGCGAAGCCGAGCTCGTCGCGCGCATAGGCGAGGAAGGCGCGGGTGAAGGGCGCGATCGAGCCTTGCAAGACCGGATCGTCCTCGGCCTGATCGCTGTGCGGGGAGGGATCGGCGGCGGCGATGCTGCCGTCATAGCGGCTCAGGATCTGCCCGGCCGGCCGGCGCATCTCCTTGACGTAGGCGCCCAGCGGCACGCGGCCGCGCCAGCGCGCCACCATGGCCTCGTCGAGGCCGATGAGATCGGCGATCGTCGCGTAGAGGCGCTCCGAGCCTTTCGCCTCGCCGGCGCCGGCGGCGAGTGCGACGAGGTAGTCGTTGAGGGCGAAGTGCTCGGCCTCCGCCAACCCGTCGGGCGAGAGCGCGCTTTTGGCTTCGAGCGCGACCGCGGCGTAGGAGGGCAGGCGCAGCGCCCAGGGCAGCACGTCGAACTCGTCGCCGCTCATCAGGCGGAACTCGAGCGCGGGCGAGACCAGCATGACGCCCGAGGCGGCGATGCCTTGCTGATTGGCGAGCTGGTGCGCGAGCCGCGCGGCCCGGAAACCGCCATAGCTCTCGCCGATGAGATAGACCGGCGAGTTGAGCCGGTCGGCGCGCGTCAGGTGAAGGCGGATCATCTGCGCCAGGGCGTCGAGATCGGCGCGCACGCTCCAGAATTTCCTGGCGGCGTCTTCGCCGCCGCTGGCGCGGCTGTAGCCGGTGCCGACGGGATCGAGGAAGACGAGATCGGTGAACGGGAGCCAGGTGTCGGGATTGTCGCTGACGCGGTCGGCCGTCGGCTGCGGCTTGCCGGAGGCGCCGAAATCGAGCGCGCGCGGCCCCAGCGCGCCGATGTCGAGATAGGCCGACGCGGCGCCCGGCCCGCCGTTGAAGGCGTAGGTGATCGGCCGCTTCGCCGCATCGGCGACGCCGTCGCGCAGGAAGGCGACATAGAAGATGTCCGCCTGCTTCTCGCCCTTGTCGTCGCGCAGCGGCAGCGTGCCCGCGGTGGCGGTGTAGGCGATCTCCTGATTGCCGAGCGTGAGCTTGTGATGCGTCACCGCATCCGGCGGCAGCAGCGCGGCGGCGGATGCCGCGGGCGCTTTGGCCGCCTCGTGCGCGGGCTTGTCCTCGGCGCGCAGCGGGAGTGCGGAGGAGAGCAGGAGGAGCAGGGCGGCGAGCCCCGCGGCGGGACGGCGAAGGAAGCGGCGCATGGCGGCCTCGCTGGCGGCAACGCGCCAGCTTAGCGGCGGCGTCGCGCTTCGGCTATGCTGTGAGCCGAAGGCGACCTAATTCAACGCGTCGGGTCAAACCAGGAATCGAATTCGTCCCCGCAGCCGCGCGGTCGCGCAGCCTGGCGACGCTGGACGGCTGCAGCTTCGTCGAAAAGCTGCGCAAGCTTCTCGAATAGGCCGGCAGCTGAGCCTTCGTGCTCCATCGCTGCAAGCCGTCTGCAGTCGTTCGCCAGCCGCTGCGCGAACGACCCCACCTTGTTGGTGGAACTGCCTTCCATGTGCCCCCTCGCATCTTCGTGAGGAATGTTTCGCACAAGCCTATTAAGAAAAGACGTAATTTGCGCGGCACGCACGATCCTGTACGAGCGGCACGATCCCGGGCCGGCCCGCGCGCGACGGCCACGGCCGAAGGTCGCAAGGTCAAGCCGGCTTCCCCATCTCAGCCGTAAATTCGCCAATCCCGCGGATTTGACGCGCGTTCGCGCCGAATTCGTTCGATCTTCGCCCGGTCGCGCATGACCATAGTCCCGCGCGTTAGCCCGCGGCGCGCGTCGCCTCGAGCTCGGAGGTGCAGGCGGGGCAGCGCGTGGCCTGCAGCGGGATCGTCGTCACGCAGTAGGGGCAGCTGCGCGTCGTCGGCGTCGGCGGCGCCGGCGCGCGGCGCAGCCGGTTGATGCCGCGCACCACCAGGAAGATGGTGAAAGCGACGATGAGGAAGTCGATGATGTTGGTGATGAAGGCGCCGTAGTTGATGGTCGGCGCGCCGGCCGTCTTGGCCTCGGCGAGCGACGCATAGTGGGTGCCCGAAAGATTGATGAAGAGGTTGTTGAAGTCGACCCGCGCCAGCACCAGGCCCAAGGGCGGCATGACGATGTCGCCGACCAGCGACGTGACGATCTTGCCGAAGGCGGCGCCGATGACGACGCCGACGGCCAGGTCGACGACATTGCCGCGCATGGCGAATTCCCGGAATTCCTTCCACATGGCTCACTCCCCGAGCTGGCTTCGCGGCGATCATGTGGCAGCGCGGCGGCATGCGCAATCGGCCGGTCTCGGTCGACATCCCCCGCTGGATGCCGAAGCCCGAGCTGATGCCGCTGACCGGCGGCTATCGCAAGACGCCGGTGATGCAGATCGGCGCCGACATCTACTGCGACACCCGCGGCATCTTGCGCGAGGTCGAGCGCCGCTTCCCGAAGCCGGCGCTTTACGGGGCGGGCGGCGGCGATCTCGTCGCCGCCTGGGCCGACAGCACGCTCTTCGTCAATGCGGTCGGCGTCGTCTTCGGCACCTATGCCGACCAGTTCCCGAGCGAGCTCAAGGACGACCGGCGCAAATTCACCAACGGGCTGTTCGATGCCGATCGCATGAAGGCGCACCAGCCGGCGATCCGCGCGCAGTTTCGCGCCCATGCGCAATGGATCGAAGATATGCTGGCCGACGGCCGCGCGCATGTCCTGGGCGCGACGCCTGATATCGCCGACTTCGCCCTCTACCACGCGCTGTGGTTCGTCCGCGGCAACATCAAGGATGTCGATTTCCTCGCCGGCTGCGACGCGACCAAGGCCTGGCTCGAGCGCATGGCGCAATTCGGCCACGGCACGCGCACGCCGCTCGACCCCAAGGAGGCGCTGGCGATCGCCCGCGCGGCACGCCCCGAGGCCGTCGCGCGGCGTGGCGGCGGCGATATGAGCGGGCGCCAGCCGGGCGAGCGCGTGACCGTCGCCGCCAACGACTATGGCCGCGATCCCGTCGCCGGCGAGCTCCTGGCGATCGACGAGCGCGCGATCGTCATCCGCCGCGTCGACCCGCAGGCGGGCGATCTCAACCTGCATTTCCCGCGCGTCGGCTTCGACGTCGCCGCGGCGCCGTAAAGCGCGCGCTTTACGGGTTGTTAACGCAACCGCGCCGAGCCTGCATGGGAGCGTCGAGCTCGAGCGGGAGAGCCCGCCCGAGCTTGCCGCGCGATCGCGGAGGTCACCAATTTATGTCTTCCGCCGCAAAGGCCAGCTGCGGCCCAGCTAGGCGAATCCCCGATCATCGCCGGCCGCCATTATGCTAGAAGGGGGTCATGCAGATAGGGGGATCGGGCGTGACAGGGGAATTGCGGCCGTGACGATGCAACCGGCGATACGCCGCCGGGCGCCGCGCGCCGCCGCGCTGCCTAGCACGGCCGGCGTGCCGACCTGGATGGGCCTTGCCGCGCTGGTGGCGCGGCAGGTGCATGCCGCGCTCGCCGGCCGCGTCGACTTGCTGAGCCAGGCGCTCGAGGCCTCGCCCAATGCGCATCTCGTCGTCGCCCCGGACGGCTCGATCGCCTATGCCAACGCGGCCTTCCATCGCTTCTTCCCCGAGCTCGGCAACCCGCCGCTCGACGCCATCGCGCGACGCTTCGCCGAGGACGAGGGCGCCGCGGCCGAATTCCTGCGGCTGCGACAGGATGCCGCGCGCAGCGGACGCGCCGCCGGCCGGCTGGCGTTGCGCTACGGCGCCGGCGCCACCGCCTGGTTCAGCCTTTCGGCGCATCTGCTGGCCGGGCGGCCCGGCTACGGGCTGTGGAGCTTCGAGGACGTCACCGCGCGCCACGAGATGGAGCAGGTGATCCGCGACGAGCAGATGAAGCTCGCCGACTTCCTCGACAACGCGCCGACCGGCTTCTACTCGGTCGACGGCGAGGGGCGGTTCCTCTTCGTCAACCAGGCGCTCGCCCAGTGGCTCGGCGCCTCCGCCGGCGAGCTCGTCGAGGGCGGCGCCAAGCTCAAGGATTTCCTCGTCGGCGAAGTGCCGGCGGGGAGCCCGGCGCATGCGCCGTTCGAGGGCGGCGCGGTCGGCGCGTCGCGCGGCGAGATCGTGCTGCGCGGCCGCCAGGGCCGCACCGTCTACGCCTCGATCAGCCAGAGCGTGGTGTCCGGCGGCGAGTCCTTGCGCACGCGCTCGGTGGTGCGGGATTTGACGCCCGAGCGCGAATGGGAAGAGGCGCTGCGCCTGTCGCGCCAGCGCTTCCAGCGCTTCTTCGCCAATGCGCCGGTGGGGATCGCGCTGCTCGATCGCGCGGGACGGCTGGAGGAGGCCAATCGCGCGCTGGGCGAGTTGTTCGGCGTGCCGCCGGGCGATCTCATCGGCAAGACGCTGGTGAGCTTCCTGTCCCCCGACAGCCAAAGCGAGATCGCCGCGAAGCTCGCCGTGGTGGCGGAAGGGAAGCCCTTTGCTCGCCCGGTCGAAGTGCGCCTCTCCGGCGCGCGCGACAAATCCGCCGCGCTCTTCGTCAGCCGGTTGGGCGCCGCCGAGGAGAGCGAAGCGGGCGTC
>WNFI01492370.1_pt1 | contig 13711 bp, 13 predicted proteins | sample 5400471 | NCBI WGS metagenome assembly WNFI01 (sample SAMN13153348, study PRJNA577476) | soil metagenome | isolation source: 100 cm saprolite on Douglas fir-dominated hillslope | place: USA:California | collected 2013-09-17 | reverse complement strand
CCCTGTGCGTAAACGCCGTTTTATTCTAATCTGCCTTGCCGCAGCCATCGCTTCGGCGTGCAATCCTCAACCCGGCGCAATTCCTCTGCCGCAAAGCACATCGCAAAGTCCCGCAACGCCGCTCAACAGTGATGATGCGCAGCGTGTCGCGGCGGATTTCCTCAATACCTGGATGATCGATGGCTATGATGGAATGTATGCGTTGCTGACCGTCAACAGTCGCGACGCCTACAATCGTGTTGATTTCCAGAACTTTTACCGCAACGCGGAAAATATTATGACGCTGGCGTCCGGTGGTAAATCCTATCAGCTTACCAACCTCATCCAGCAGGGTGATAACGTCGATGTTGCGTATGACGTGACGTTCAAGACCAAGTTGTTCGGCACTTTTACCGATTCGGGCCGTGTGATACATCTGACCAGTACATCCGATGGCTGGCGAGTCGCGTGGTCACAGGATGATGTGTTCACCGGCATGAAGGATGGTGCAAAGCTCGAAGTGCAGCAAACCGCGCCCAACCGCGCCAATATCTATGACCGTGATGGTCAGGTAATTGCCGATGAGCACGGTGTCGCGATCGGGGTGACACTGCTGACCAAAAGTTACCCGACCAACGCGCCCGACGATTGCTTCAACCAGTTAGCGCGGGTATTCAAGTCACGAACCGCCGAGCAGATGAAGACAATTTACGGGCCGCGTACCGGACAGGATTTCGCCTATGAGATCGGGCTGCTGAGTCAGGAAGTCTTCACCGCCGAGCGACCTAATCTGGAAAAGGTATGTAAGCTCACTTATGATCAGCAGGCCACGCGGCGCTACGTGGAAGGCGGACTCGCGCCACATGTCGTCGGCTATGTGGGCCGCATTCCCGCTGAGCAAGTGGATTACTGGGTGTCGCGTGGCTATTCCCCGGACGCGTTAGTCGGTCTGGATGGCATCGAGAGCGCCTGGGAGGATACGCTTGCAGGGACCCCGGAAGCCAAACTGCTACTCACTGATGGTGGCACAATCACCCGCATTATCGCGGATCGTCCCGCAGTGCCGAGCCAGAGTGTTTACCTGTCACTAGATCGCAAGCTGCAAACGTCTGTGCAGAGCATCCTTGCCGACGCTTTCAAAAACGCCGTGTGGGGAGCATGGTCTACGGGCGGCGCGGCCATTGTGATGGATGTTCACACGGGCGAAATTCTTGCGATTGCCAGCTATCCCGACTTCAACATTGACGCCTTTAATCCTTATACGGCCCTCCCGAACGCGCAGGAATTGATCAACGCCTGGGCCAAAGACCCGAAAAAGCCAACCTTTAATCGTGCGACGCTCGGTGTTTATCCGCCCGGATCGGTCTTCAAGATTGTGGGTATGGCCGCTGCCGCCGACAGTGGCAAATTCAACCTGAACACGACCTATTATTGCTCTGGCGTATGGAACGGCACCTCGATTGGGGATCGCACGCGCTACGACTGGATTTATACGATGGGGCCGGGCCGCCACGGCACGCTTACACTCAAGCAGGCGTTGACTGGCTCCTGCGACACTTACTTCTGGAACGTCGGCTGGACGCTTAATAATGCTGATCCGCATATCTTGATCGACTATGCCAAGAAATTCGGCTTTGCTGCGCCGACTGGCATCAAAGGCGTTTCGGAAGCGACAGGCAGTTTGCCGAATCCTGACACCTACACGTCAGATGGGATCAAGTGGCGGGGCAGCGATGCGCTCAACACGGTGATCGGGCAGGGCGCGGTGCAGGTCACGCCGCTGCAAATCGTCCGTATGGTCGCGGCTGTCGCGAACGGTGGCACGCTTTACCAACCGCTGCTCGTAGAAAAATATGGCATCATTGGACAGGCGGATGCGCAGCGTGTCAAGCCTATTGTAAGCAGCCAGCTTGGCATCAAGCCGGAAATATTGCAGGGCATCCGTGACGCAATGTGCGCAGTCACTACGGACCAAACGCTCGGTACCGCGACCTTTGTATATCAGGGATTCAAAGGGGCGGTTGTCTGTGGGAAGACCGGCACAGCCGAGTCCGGCCTCTCGAACGATCCGCCGCACGCCTGGTTTGCCGCCTTTGCAGGTAAAACCGCTGACAAACCAGACATTGCAATCGTCGCCATGATCGAGCACAGCAATGAAGGTTCATACATTGCCGCGCCGATTGTGCGCCGCATTGTCGAAACTTATTACGGGCTGGACATTACACCGTGGCCCGCCTGGTACGGTGCCAGAGAACAATTACCAGCGCTTGGGTCAACGGGCGATTAAATCGCTGCGCTAGCCACGTCCGCGCCGGATCACCGAACGCATCACGAGTCCGCCGATAACCGCCACTTGCAGGGCAATCGCAATCGGAATGAGACTGCGAATAGGGTCGCTTGGTTGCGTATTACCTGAGTTTGTGTGCTGAGGCGCTGTCGTGGAAACCGCCGCTATGAGGGTCAATCCAGTGGTGGGCGGCGGTGGCGGAGAGACTAACATCACGATGGCCGTCATCGTCGGTGGCGGGCTGGTCGCGGTGAAAGTCGGCGTAAAGGTGGCGTGTGGCGTGAAGGTTACACTTGGCGTAAGCGTAATTGTTGGCGTCGATGTGGGAATCGGTGTGGGACGCTTGGTGGGCGGCGCGGAGATTTTTGCCGGGTTTTGTGCAGTGGCTGCGACCTGGGCCGCCTGCGCAGCCGTCGGCGGCAAAGCACTCGGTGCGGCGGGAGGTGCTGCCGTCACAATGGTTCCCCAGGTGGTTGTGCCGAAGTCCATTGTGTAAAAGCGGCCTTCAGGGCCAGTGACAACGCCAATGCCAACTTCGGTCCACTGTGGCAGGGTCATATTTTGGAAGTGGATCGGTTCATTCACCCACCATTGGAAGGCCCATTCTTTGGTCGCCGTCGGGCCGCCAACCACATTTTCGCTGACAAGTTTGCCCAGGTATCCGGCAGCCCACGCCCGCGAACTCGGCGTTGAGCCGTTATCTTCGACATGTGGGTTGCCCCATTGATGTGTAGACAGATAAGTGCTGTGGTTAGTGGCAGAGATAGTTAGCTGCGGATTTATGACGAGCAACCCGGCACCTTTGCTTTGGCGCAATGTATTAAGCTGAACCAGGAGCCATGGCCCTTCGTCGGATTGGGCTTGGGCAGGTTGTAAGTGTATGTCGCTAACAATAATCAGTGCTAGCAATAAATATATCACGCGGCGCATACCGCAAAGTGTAACGGCTGTGCCTCAGAACGCAATAGATTTGGTCTGCTACCTAACCATCCACTAATGATCTGGCCGCTCCATCAATGTTTGAATGTTATCTTTATCGTCATTTTGCCAAGCCGAATTTCGTCCCCGGATCGCAGCGCACGTGCTTCATTGGGATAAATCCGCAGTTCGTTAACGAAGGTTCCATTGGGACTCTTAAGGTCAACCAGAAGCAGCATATTGTCCTGACAGCGCAACTGCGCATGATTCCGCGAGACACCGAGTGCTTCAGCATTGAATGTGGTCAGATCAATATTGACGGGCTTTGGGTTCAGCGGCGAAGCCCTGCCGATGACAAGCTGGCTGCGCGGAAAGGCTTCAATCGGTTTCTTTTGTCCCAGGATCAGCATAACGAGCGTGGAATTCGGGCCAAAAAAGGTTGGGCTGACCAATGGTGCCTTGCCATTAACGAGTTCCAGACTTTGAAGTTGGCGCGTAACGATGGATAAAGGTGGCATAGTCTGATTGCAAAATTGACACACGGTCGTGCCACGTGGCAGCGCTTTGCCACAACGTAGACAGGCGACGGTTTGATCCACTGAACGGACTGGCGCGGGAGGCAGTTTGGAGGGATCGAGAAATGTTGTCCCAAACGGCGCGGGACTCATTTGTTTCTGTGGAACCACCGGTTGAGGAGCAACGGCATCCGGTTTGAGCATGGGTGGGGCAGACCGTGGCTGAGCGCCATAACGGGCCTCCCATTCATTGACGACCTGCCCAAGCTGTTTACGTTCATCTCTACTCAATTGAAATGCAGCATCGCGCAGTTCATTGACGGCATCGTCCATTGACCGACCATTGCGTCGCAATTGAATGTAATCGGCAAGAACTGCTGACATATTAAGAGGAGCCTGGGTTGCCATAATGACCTCGACGTAGTTATTAGTGAACCTACTCGCCCTATATTATAGTGTAGCTCTACGCTATTTGTGTCACGATTTGGTTACTACGTGAATGATTTCACGAAATTTTCATGACCTTTTTGATGTTGCCACATCGTCTTCGGAATAGTTTTTTTGATCGACGCGGACGCTTGTAACCGTTCATGAAGCGATTAATGTCAGCGTGACGATTCAAAGCGTAGGGTAAGCGTAGGGTAAACGTATACTTTCCGGCGGGATTACGTCACATGAATTTATTATCATGTATTTGAAGGGCGAAACCTCTTCTTCTCCTCCTTTTTGAAAGAGGGTCAGAGTCGGCGTCTCTGACCCTCAATTTTTTCCCACTTCCAAAATTTACCCAACCTACCAATATAGGTAACAGCCACTTTACAAATACATTCCACACTATCTCTAACTCAAATAAGAGATAAATGGAGACCTCAACATGACTCGCCGGACCAAATTGGGCAGTGTAGCGCTGATTGCAGCGCTTTGTATGATGGCGTTAGGTATTAGTACTGCCAACGCGCAAACAGCCGCTCCAACACAGCCGCCAACACAAACCCCAGGACGTGCAAACCCTGTCCGCACGCTCGCCAATGCGCTGCTTGGCGCTGCTGAAAAGGCAACCAATCTGAGCCAGGCCGATATCACCGCAGAGCTTGGATCTGGCAAAACGCTTGCCGATGTGCTGAAGGAGCACAATGCCGACGTAGCGAGCGTCGAGGCAGATGCCAAGACTACCGTTATCAACGATATCAATCAGGCTGTGACCAACGGCAAGCTCACCCAGGCGCAGGCAGATCGCCTCACGTCCAGACTTGATCGAGTCCTGGATCAAGCCGTTAACCACACGTTCCCACTCGCGCAGAATCCACGGCTTCAACGGTTACGCGCAGCAGGCCTGAGCATTCTAATTAAGGCGACAGCCGACGCGACCAAACTCTCGCAGCGCGATCTTCTTCAGGAAATCCGCAGTGGCAAGACCCTCGCGCAGATCGCCACCGAGCACAACGCCGATCCTACGCAGATTGTTTCGTCAGCCGTAAAGCAAGCAACAGATCGTATCAACAAAGCCGTCACGGCAGGTAAACTCAAACAAGATCAGGCCACAACACTGCTTGGCAATCTATCTGATGGATTGACGAAATTGATGAACACCGCTTATCCGCTTGGCAAAGGCAACAAGGCGCAGAACGGCACTGGCTCATCAGCTACTCCACCCGCTCCCGAAGGAACGCCATCACTCTAAATCTATAGCGCTTCAGCATGAGTTGGCAGGCAGGGAAGAATTTCTCTGCCTGTTTTTATTCCCATCGCCACGCCGCGTGCATATTGCTATCTCGTTCTGCTAATGCGTATAATCTGCTAATCGTTTACCGGGTTTATAGGTCAGTAATGTTAAATCAATCGGGTCTCGACAAAATGCAGCGGGCAGTGGGCAAAGTTCAGGTGGGCGATCTGGCCCCGGATTTTAGCCTGCCTGACCAATCGAATAATCAAGTCCGCTTTTCTGATCTCGTGAAGCAAAACATCGTCGTTCTGTATTTTTATCCCAAAGATTTCAGCATGGGCTGTACCGCTGAAGCCTGCACTTTTAGAGATAACTACGAAGCCTTTCAGCAAGCCGGAGTGACCGTAGTTGGTGTTAGCAGTGATTCGGTAGAGTCGCATCAAGCATTTGCCCAGCGCCATCACTTACCTTTTCTCCTGTTAAGTGATGCGGATGGTAGTGTCCAAAAGGCATACGGGGTCCAGGGGCTATTTGCTGATTTTTTCCCTGGACGCATTACCTACATCATTGATAGACTCGGCATTGTCCGTAACGTTTTCTCCTCGCGCATCAATATGCAGGCCCATGTAACCAGCGCATTGAAGATCGTCAAATCACTTCAGAACGAATCTTCGTAGATCGGTATCATCGTCCTTTGTGACGCGCCTTCGCCTTTTTTCGGACAATCTCACGTTTGTACAGTCGCAATGCTTCGCGCTGTTCGCGCGACATTTGTACAGACTCGTGCTTGTTCTGCTCGATCTGCAAACGCATCGCTTCCTGTGCTTTGCTTGTGATGTCTTGCTCGGCCATATGCTGGCGGATTTCACGCTGAACACGCTTTGGATTCGAGCGTAGTTATCTGGCGCGCTGCTCAATCGGAACTCCCACCGTCATCCGAGCTTGCAATGTGAGCAGATCGCGTTGGACGAATTCGCAGGCTTCGGCGTCGCTTGGCTCAACACCGAAGATGTGCCGGGCCACATATAGGCTACCGTCACGCTCAACCTCTAGCAGGCCAATCCAATAGGGTGTGTCAAAGAGCACCGTTAGCCGCATGGAGTCCTCTCCTTTGGACATCCCTTTGCGGGGGAAGGATACGACAGCGCGGAGGCTGCGCCTGGACTACCTACCGGGCCGTGTTTTTGTGGCTTTTAGGCTGTTGTACGGAGTTCGATATCTCATTGAGATCATAGTTTTCCGAAACTTCAAACCTTGTCGGACTCACGTTACTGTATAATCACCAGGTCTGGCGACAGGAGCAAACACAGTGGAATTTACGCTAGCTCTTCCCGATTGGGCAGTCGAAGAACAAAAACGCCTGCCATCAAATCTAGCAACGCTAGAAGAGCGTATGGAAGCAGTCATTCGCTTTTCACAGTTGAACTTTGAGAAAGGTACAGGTGGGCCATTTGCCGCTGGTGTCTTTGAGCGCGAAACTGGAAAGTTGATCGTCATCGGCGTGAACCGGGTGGTAGCCTCAAATTGCTCATCCGCCCACGCCGAAGTAATGGCACTGTCTCTCGCCCAAAAACTACTCGGAACCTATGATCTGGGCGGCCCGAATATGCCAGCCTATCAATTAGTCGTCAATTGGCGGCCCTGTGCCATGTGCTTCGGTGCGGTCCTATGGTCCGGCGTCCGTTCGCTGGTCATCGCTGGTAGAGGCCCTGAACTTGAAGAGATCACTGGCTTTGACGAAGGCCCGATTCACCCCCAATGGGAACACGAACTCACGCATCGCGGCGTTACCCTGGTAGACGGTCTGCTTACCGAGAAAGCCGTCGCCGTGTTTAGAGAATTCGCAGCAAGTGGCAGTCCTGTCTACAACGGGCGCGGTGGAGCGGACTAATCTTGCCTATTTTCGCTATTGGCCTGTTTGTGTGCCCAAACTGACGTCGGGCGCTACTTCACACTCACCGCTTCCAGCGCGGCACGAACTCGCTCGGCATATTCCGCCGACCCCAGGCCAGGTTTGCCGGGTTCCGCGATGTCGCCCGTTCGTGCGCCCGCTTCGAGCGCCTGCTGCACGGCATTCTCAATTGCCTGTGCTTCAGCTTCTAATCCCAGGCTGTGACGCAGCAGCATCGCCGCACTCAAAATCGTGCCGGTTGGGTTGGCGATGCCCCGTCCGGCAATGTCCGGCGCGGAGCCGTGGATCGGCTCATACAATCCAAAGGTGCTGGAGGCGAGTGACGCCGAGGGCAGCATTCCAAGCGATCCAGCCAACACTGCCGATTCGTCCGTCAAAATATCACCGAACATATTCTCTGCGACCACGACATCATAGCGGCCCGGCGTCTTGATCATCTGCATGGCAAATGAATCGACCAGCGCATGTTCGAGCTTTACGTCGGGATAGCGTGTCGCGACCTGTTCCACGACGCGCCGCCACAGCCGCGACGAAGCGAGCACGTTGGCTTTGTCCACCGAGGTCACAAATTTGCGTCTACCCTGTGCCGCCTTGAACGCAACTTCTGCCACACGTTCAACTTCCGCTACACTGTAGATCATCGTATCCCAGGCGCTGTCGCCGTCGCCCTGTTCCTGGCGCGGACCAAAGTAAATGCCACCTGTCAATTCGCGGATGAACAGGATATCGACATCTTTGAGCAGTTCAGCCCGCACAGGCGCATGATCAGCCAGCATTGGATAGGCTTTGACTGGACGCAGATTAGCGAACAATCCGAAATGTGCCCGCAGACGCAATAATCCCTGTTCTGGGCGCACCTTTGCCGAGGGATCGGACCATTTCGGCCCGCCAACTGCGCCAAGCAGAATCGCGTCGCCGCTCTCGCACGTCTTGATTGTCTCGTCGGGCAGCGAGTTACCCGTGGCGTCGATAGCGCAGCCGCCAAACAATGCTTCCTGAAACGTAAAATCGTGCCCGTAGCGTGCCCCGATGTCTTTGAGAATCGACACTGCCAGCGAAGTCACTTCTGGGCCGATACCGTCACCCGGTAAAACCGTAATTGTTGCTTTCATGGTCCGTGTCCTTGAGATTGCAATAATCTGAAATTGTAGCCTCAAAAGCCGTTTGCTCAAACAGTTGAGTAGTTGCGCTCGATTCTGTACAATTAGCCGGATGTAGAACGATAACCGGGCAGAATACGATGACTGATGAGCCAGAACTGAACGAAACGGCAGACGAGATGCCAGCCGAAGATACGGACATTGTGGACGAGCAGTCCATAGATGAAACGCAGGAAGCATTTGAGCAACCGGAAGTGTCGGTCCTCGTGCAAGTGCCAACGTCTACGGATGAACCTGCACAGGACGGCGTTCAGAATGCCTCGCTAAATCCGGATGATGTGGGCGCTGACAGCGATCTGGCGCGACCTTCGCGGGCGATGCAGTTCCGTGTCCAGCGCCGGATGCAATTCAGCAATGCTCTGCCTGCGCTACTGCTGGTCGCTGCGGGTGTATTGCTCCTACTGCGCCCGGACGCTGCCACACGACTACTGATAATTGTCATCGCGATCAGCGGTGTAGCGTTGACCCTCGTATTGCGTTTCCTGTTCAATGGTCGCCGCGAACGCGGGCTGTTTTTCATTGCAGTTATGATTTTGATCCTGACGGGATTGCTTGGCGCGGCGTCTAAAAACTGGCTTGATCTCAGTCAGGGGTGGCCGTTATTCATTGTTACACCCGGCGCAGCCATGCTCTTGACCTTCATCTTTGAGCGCAGCCATGACCGGGGCTTGCTGTTGCCCAGTCTCATGTTCATGGTCGCGGGCGGGACAATTCTGCTGTTCACAATGTCGCTGCTCAGCACCAGTGTGCTATCCATCGTGGCGCTGTATTGGCCCATATTGTTGTTAGTGTTGGCGCTGGCGGTCTTGCCGAGTGCGGTTCGCGACCGCGCCGAATAAATTCCTGTGCGGATCGCCATTGATGCCAGCCGGACAACTATTGCGGCTCGAACCGGAACTGAGAACTACGCATTACAACTTATCCGTGCTCTCTTAGCGCAACCTTCGCTCCACGAGTTCACGCTCTATTTCCGCGAGGAGCCTTCGCCGACTCTATTTGCATCGGCCCCAAATATTCACGTGAAGGTCATTCCCTTCGCCCGGCTGTGGACACACGTGCGTTTTGCGGCGGAATTGTGGATAGATCGTCCAGACGTGACGTTCGTTCCCGCGCACGCGCTGCCGCTGATCCTCCCCGGCAAAGCTGTTGCTACTGTCCATGATCTAGGCTATCGTTTTTTCCCGGAGGCCCATCCAGCCTATGAGCGTTTTTATCTGGACCTGACCACCCGCACAACATCTCGGCGTGCCAGTCGTATCCTCGCGGATTCGCTGGCAACCAAACGTGATTTAGTCGCGCAATACGGCGTGAGCGCGGACAAAATCGACGTGGTTTATCCCGGTGTTGAGGGGTTATCTCGCGCTTCTACAGCCCAAATCGCAGCGGCGCGAGCAAAGTACGGGCTGCCAGACAGCTATTTTCTGTTTCTGGGAACACTGCAACCGCGCAAAAACATCCAGCGGTTGATCGAGGCCTTTGGGCGGTACTGTACTGAGAACGCTGAACACGATATCGGACTGGTCCTTGCTGGCAAGCGCGGCTGGCTCATCGAGGATGTGTTGCGACAGGCTCTCGAAGCGCTTCCTGCCGCACAACGCGAACGAGTCATTTTCACGGGCTATGTTGACGATGACGAGATAGCGCCACTATACAGCGGTGCATTGGCATTGGTGTTTCCGTCGCTGTACGAGGGATTCGGTTTTCCAGTGTTGGAGGCCATGCTGTGCGGTACGCCCGTAATATGCTCCAACACCTCGTCATTGCCCGAACTGGCAGGTGATGCGGCGGTGCTGGTCGATCCGCTCAGCCTGGATGCAATCGCTGCTGGTATGGCACAACTGGCGGGCGACTCAGCGTTGCGGGAGTCACTGGTGCAAAAAGGGCATCAGCAGGCGGCACAATTTACCTGGGATCGAGCTGCCCAATTGACCTTACAAGCCTTGGAAGCTGCTGCGCAACAATAGGTTACTCTCGCAAGCCGCCGAGTTCTTTCTCCAGAGCTACCAGGCCCAATTCATGGCCTTCGAGTTCGCTCTTTAGTTCATCAACCTGCGAAATCTGTGATTCAACCAGCCGCATGAACGGGGCAACCGCATCTGAACGCAGCCGTCCCCCTGCCTCGATCTGCTCCTGCGCTATGCGGTCAATCGACTTTTCAAGCTCTGCCTCAATGCCAAGCATTCGCCGCCCGTAAGCCTGGGCCATGATTGTACCCCGCAGCGGCAGCAGGAATAATCCAGCCAGCCACAGCGCGATGACGACAATAAGCAAAAGCAGCCAATTGCCGTTCTGCGAGCCAGCCAGCGCGAAGGCCGCGATAACAGCGGCGATAATGATGACAACCTCATATGCCCCTAGAAACACGAGCCAGTTGCGCACCGCCTGATCGATGTGCTTGAACTCAACAGTCCGCGCCCTGTCCACTATTTGCATCAACCCCTCGCGTGCGCCGCGCACGATTGAGCGGTCATAGGTAGGCGGCACTTCCAGCTTTCCGACGACTTTCTGTTGGAGTGCGCCCGGCAACTGGGCAATCTCGCGTCGTGTGTAAGCACCAAGATCGTCAATATCTTTGACATCACGCCCTTCCAGACGCGGCCCCAGCCGGTCAATAATCCCAGGAAGCCGATCCAGCGGCTCGTTGACCTTGTGTGTTTCAAAGGCTTTTTGTGCCGGGGTTCCTGCACCAAAGCGGCGGATCAGCCGCGCCAGCCCCAGTAACTCAATCAGGCTGCCGATTGCCGTGGACAGAATTTTCGAGAATTGAAAAATGTCGGCAATCGCCTCACGGCCCCGCGTAATCGCCTCAGCAAATGTGCTGTTCACTTCTTCGATAATCTGGCGCACGGTAGCCTGCTGTTCACGAGTCGCGGCTTCGATCTGGCTACGGACATTTTGCGACGAGCGACGGAAATCCGCCAGGGCGTTCTGCTGTTCGCGGACCCGCGCGCTGGCAACCGTGGTCACATTGCGGACAATCTGTAAAGGCGTTTCCAGTTTCTGCCGGATTCTTGTCACGTCGCCCAATGTCTCGTTGATATATTGCTCGATCTGCTTGAAGTCGCTGGCCTGCCAGAGTTCCTCGTTGCGCGGCGTAGCCTGCTGTGCTTCAATCGCCAGCCGCGCCGACACCATCCATATCGGCGGGACAAAGCCCAGATTCAGCTTGCTCTGCTCCGCCACGAAATCCTTGAGCGTTTTTTGTTCATCGGCATCGAGCGCATCGGTCTGGTTGATCACGATGATCACGCGTTTGCCGTAAGTCCGCAGCGATTGCATATATTCGACATTTTTGGCAGACATTGCCTGTGTTGCAGGCATGACCAGCAACACCATATCGGCACGATGCAGGAAGCGCTGCGTCACCTCATCATGTTGTTTGAACACCGATTCAAGGCCGGGCGTATCGACAAGGCTCACCCGTTCCAGCAGCGGCGAAGGATCGAACACGGTTTCCACCTCGCCAGCCTGCAAACGCTGTACATCCGGACCGTGCCGCAAAATGGCAATTTTTGTCGTGGTTGGCGTTGCTCCGACTTCCAGTACGGGCTGACCAATCAGCGCGTTGATGATGCTTGACTTGCCTGCGTTGAACGCGCCCACCAGCACAATCAGAAACGGGTGGTCGGCATGAAAAAGTGCGTCGCGGGCCTGATCCATTTGCTCATCAGGCATTCCATCAATGCGACCAAGCGTATCCAGTAGCGCAGTCAGGCGTTCATATTCTCTGCGGCGTAATGCTTCGTAACGGGCTAACAAACTTGGTTTTGCGGTAATCAATGATCCTACCTATTTTTAGTGCGGAATATATAAATAGTATAGCTATATACGCAAAGAACTTGCCGCTGGTTCGCCACGGCTTTCACGCGTTTTGCTTTTCTATGGCGATACGATGCGCTAAAGTATAGATGATTCACGTTCTTTGGAGAGCATATGGAACCAGTTCGCATCGCAGTGATCGGAGGCTCCGGCCTCTACAACATGCCGGAGTTTACCGATGCTACCGAGCATCGCATCGACACGCCGTTTGGTCCGACCAGCGACGCGATTATTGTCGGCAATTTGCGCGGGCAGCGCGTCGCTTTCGTGCCCCGGCATGGGCGCGGCCATGTGCTCAGTCCAAGCGAAGTACCGTACCGCGCCAATATCTACGCGCTGAAAACATTGGGCGTCACGACAGTCATTGCCGTCAGTGCGTGCGGTTCGCTGAAACTGGAACTTGCGCCGGGTCACATTGTTGTCCCGGATCAACTGTTTGATTATACAAAGGATGAGCGTGGTCGCAGTTTCTTTGGCGGCGGCATCGTAGCACATGTTGGCGTGGCCGATCCGTTTTGTCCGTCGTTGAGCCGCGTAGTTTGCGAAGCGTGCCAGTCGGCGGGTGGAACTGTTCATGAAGGCGGAACATTTGTCACGATTGAAGGTCCACGCTTCAGCACCAAAGGCGAAAGTCAGGTGTGGCGGCAGATGGGTTTCAGCATTATTGGCATGACAACCATCCCTGAAGCCTTTTTAGCCCGTGAAGCCGAAATGCACTACGCTGTAATGGCGCACGTCACCGATTACGATGTTTGGCACGAAGAACAGGTCAGTTCAGAGGCGGTTTTTGCGCAGTTTAATAGCAACATTGCTCTCGCACAGCGTTCTGTCGCGGAGACAGTCGAGCGCATAGCCACATCTAACTTCGTGTGCGGCTGTGAATCAGCCCTGAAGGTTGCTTTTGCCACGCAGCGGGAACGTGTTTCGCCTGAAGTGGTCCAACGCTTACAGCCAATTATCGGGAAATATTTTCCGTCCTGATGACAGATACCACACAGCTACCGCCATTAGCGGCGGAAGATGAACAGACTTTTGAAGCCTCGATTGGTTTTCGTGAACGCCTGCTATTGGTGATTGCCGGGCTGTTCCTGTTGACCATCCAGAGCGGCCTGACTGCGGCCCGTAGCCTGGATGTGAGCAACCTGTGGTATATCGCTATCTGGATTGTCTGCGCTGCATTAGGCCATCTGGTGTTGCGGCGACGCCTGCCACGCCGTGATCCGTTCCTCTTCCCAACGGTTATGTTGCTTGCAGGCTGGGGGCTGACCCTGATTGATCGTCTGGCCCCACCCTTCGCGATACGCCAGGCTGCGTGGCTCATCATAGCGGTAGGTGTCATGGTGGCAATTGTGTTGCTACCGGGCCATTTGCGTTGGCTCAGCAATTACCGCTACCTGTGGCTCGGTGGCGGCTTGCTGCTCCTTATCCTCACGATTGTACTTGGGACCAATCCATCGG
>WNFI01248467.1_pt1 | contig 13711 bp, 15 predicted proteins | sample 5400471 | NCBI WGS metagenome assembly WNFI01 (sample SAMN13153348, study PRJNA577476) | soil metagenome | isolation source: 100 cm saprolite on Douglas fir-dominated hillslope | place: USA:California | collected 2013-09-17 | reverse complement strand
CATTGTGCCGCTGTATTGTAGGTGTTATCTGGAAAAGGAGGCATTCGAATGGTGTTACAACTCAGGAGAGATCAGGGGAAGACTGAGAGAAAAAACAAAGTGAACCGCCATAAACAACAAAAAATAAACCGAAAAACAAACAATCATGTGAAAGAAAGAAGTTATAGAATGAGAAGCGTGACCGGCATGGCTGGACTCGTCGATAAACCACTCTTCGAATGTACACTACTCCCACTCGAGCTATCCGAACTCTTCGTACTCCCCGTCCGACTTCTACTCCTTCTCAACCTCTCGCCAATACTCGACGACGACGACGAATACTGCGACGAGGAAGAAGACTGTGAGGAAGTCGATAGATCCCGATGAAGAAGGCGCTCTCGCATACTCTGGTGCACCGATCCCAATGATGACGAGGACGAGGAGCTAGAATGAGACCTCACCATCTTTTCCGAATCCGATGCCTCGGATCCGGATCCAGGTCCAAACCCGGGCTCGGGCGAGGAACTACAAGGGAGGACATACGTTTTTGGTGGTGTTGGCGGTTTACTCGGTATATGTCGTTTTTTTTGAGGGGGTGGGAAAGGAGTTGCGGGCGGCGTGAGAGATGGGCAAGGTTGCGGTGGTGTGGAGGCAAGGGATGCCAATGATCGGGGAGGAGAGCGAGGCGCAGTAGGTGAGGGAGGAATATGGGAATAATGCGGAGAGAGCGACGGGGGCGGAGACGTAGGGGGAGGAAGTCGTTTCTTCAGTATCCCTCTTGGCACCGTCATATTCGATGAAATTGGAGCCATGGGAGTTGTAGACGAGGAAGAAGAAGAGGAAGTGACAGGCAAACTATTTGTTCGACTTGGACTTTTCAGCTGTAACGGAGACGATAATGGTGAGGGTAATGAAAGGGAATGAGTAGGCGGATGCGGAGTTGAAGGTTGAGTATACATCGCATCAACATTCTCCCTCCATGGAGAATTGACGCTAGTCTCTGCTGGAATAAATGAACGCGTCCGCCGAAGCGTCCGAGAGTGAGGCACGCTAGCTTTCGGTGCCTCATATTGCAGTTGTCGAAGGATCTCTTCCTCAGATGACGATGCCGAGTTGACGAGAATAACATGACGTCCAGATGTTGACGAGATTGGTTCCAGCTTCGCAGGCCGTCTTACCTGGCGAGACCCCAGACTGCTGGTAGCGGACGCGTTAAGTGAGGATAACATCGATGACACGACTTTGAGGTTTGGCGTCGACACCGAACGTGGGGGAGGTCGCGGAGCAGGTCTCGGATGTAAGAAGGCATCTTCAGAGAAAGCGGGAACACTCGGTGGCAAATGTGCTACTAGTCGGCGCTTGTCGGATTTCATTTCTCCAACAGGTGACACGGGCGATGGGAGGGTTGCCTCTGTTGACTGGACAGACGTTGGGGGAACGGCAGGCTGAGGTAACGAAGTTGGAGGCATTGGGAAATTGGAGAGAAGTCCGCCAATTGAGGATGAGCTCGATCGAACGGATTCATGACCTGGGACCGCTTGCATTTCCTTTGAAGCATCAGGGTTCTTGACGGATGATGATGAACCATCCCAATTGGGGCGCCTGTGCTGGTTGAGAGGAGTGGCTGCATGTGGTGACCTGATTGGCGATTCAACTCCAGCTCGCGAGTAGCGAATGATTTGGACGTTGGACAGCTCGTGATGGAGTTCTGTTGAGTTCTCATCGTCATCTTCGCCATCCTGATCGCCCTCGATAAGAGCCTGCTCTTGCGTGGCGTCAACTGATAGGGAGGTGTACGTGCTGACGCAGTCTTGCTGGTGGGCGAGGCGAGGAATACAGGAGACGAAGGTGAAACGAAATGAACAGCAGGATGATGGTAGATTTGCAACGGTGGCGGTCTAGGAGGAGAGCGCATGGTATATTTTGCAGCCTTAAGCAGCGTGCACTGAACTAACGAGCTGAGGCGCTGAGATCAGGCCAGTGAGGAGGAAGGAGCCAAGGCCAACTCACAAGAGTATGATAGTTGAGAGATCCTGGAAGACTAAAGCACAAGTGGGGTAATAAGGATAGGATTTCGTCCTTTTCTTGGACGGTCGAGAGCACTCGCAAACTCTCTGTGCAAGAAGAAGCGAGCAAACATTGTCGGAGGATATTTCCCTTTAACGATAATACGCTTTCTTTGTCCGGAAGCAAATAGGTACTATCGAACTATTACCAATTATGACCTCCCGCTGGAAATGAAACCGATCTCAAATCTCCCTTTATCCTCAACTCCGCTTTAGCCTCATCCCCTTCCCATCTCCCTGGTCTTTGTTTCTAAAATCCGCCTACTCTTTCTGTGCCCCCCGTTGGCACCTCCACGTATCTTGTCCCCTCTCTCAACATGTGCCGCGCACGGAATATAACGGCACGTCGACGGCGATCCCGCATACCCATGCAAATAATACTCTCGGAAATTCGTCTGTCAGCCTTTGATCTTATTCTGATCAAAGACCAGATTTCTTTCCTTTCCCACTTTCATGTCCCATTCTGTACTCTTTGAGCACAGACACTTCCTTTCTGCCTTTCATTCCCTGACGCAAGCCACAGATATAAGTAGCACGAACGATTTTCAGCAGGAGTAAAAAGCCCGAATACTTCTCACTTTCGGTTATCAGTATCTATGAAAGGACGGGCGAACAACCAAATCCGTCGATTTGCAAACAAATCCAGTGTTTACGCGGACAACCGATAAGGTCTTGGGCGCTTGCTGCCATGTTTGGCGGTTGACAGGCTATAACGCTATTTGGATGGGACGATCAGCTTCTTGCCGCGGTAATTATGACTTATTACGAACAGCTAATTGCACATGCACAGCAGCGGCCTCTACTTAGCCGTTGCATACACGTAGCGTTGGAATTGGTCAGTTATCGCCGTTTAGAATCATGTCATTTTTGGGCCATCTTGACCATGATCCAGCAATTGATTCGACACTCAAGAACTTGGTTCTAATGATTCTTGCTCTGCCGCACCCCATGGGGCGCGCGGCACGATCCAAGGCCTGGACACGTCCTTGGAATCCAGTTTTCTGCATCTCTTCACACAACTGTCCGGATGCATCCGAGTCCCTTCTGTCGGATCATTAATATTGAGCCGGGCCTTTCCCTTTCGTACCTAACCAGAATATACCTACCCACCTTCTAAAGTCAGACGCTTGCCTTAATCCAATGTGATGGCACATACATATTATATGCGGGACTTTGATTGCATATCATACATGGAGCACGTCAACAATCTCGAATTGGTTCACTCGCCGACATTTTCGCGATAATATGGGGCCAGGATCCTCTACTTAATACAGAGTTTAGCCATTTGTCCGCGAATCGTACTAGTTGATTTGTCTGATAGTGTTGCATCAGTGCCTCAATCTATCCTTTTCCGAGGCACATATGCAGGGAGCTGTTCGATTCGAGGACGCACATTTACATTCACTTCAGTCGAGACGGACCGTTGAATAAGGGTGACCGACAACATTCAGAACAAGCCAGAAAATTACAGCCACAAGTAGAAGGTACCAAGCATGCTCCAGCAAACCGGGCAGACATTACAGTAAACCCACACCAGACAAGGCAAGACGAGAGGGTTGATTTCCTAATCAGCAGTCGAACTCTTCGGCTGAGCATGACCCATCCCTCCAAACGCACTCCCCCGGCCGAACAATGTTGATCCGTATATACTCCCCGGTGCCGGGGGCGCACGGTGGAAACCAGACGAGGTTGGCGCGATGGAGATGAATCTCGAGCGGGCAGGTCTATCGCCAGAGTGATACTGTCAAATTGATGAGCGTAATTAACCAGTACGGAAAAGTGTAACCGAATCACCTGAAACTCGAATCCGATACCAGGCTCAGTAGCGACGTCCAGCAGTTTAACGACCCGCTTGCCGATACTATTAATACGCTCCACGTCGTCTTTCGACCTCGTCCATAGCTGGATTCTGTCGAGTTTCGTGCGCAGCGACACGACTGACGAGCAGTAGGATCCATCACGCGAGGTAACAAGAAATTGTAAAGCGAGCGTACCAGCGCCACAAATCTCATCTCGTTCGTCTAATTCCTCTCCAACAAGGGCCATCGCAAGCCAGGACCAGCATCTGTCGAGCAATTCTGGGTTTGACTTCATAGTCAACACCCATTTACCACCCTATAACAAAAGCCAATGAAGTCCAAGTGGGGATAATGAAAACAGAAACTTGCGTTCGCATTGGCCTCATCCTCCCACATCGGCTTGATCCCCTTTTTGAACAAATGATAGTTACTATTCATCTCTAACTGACTCGGTGGCCTTAGCCAATTGAACCATCGGCAGAAATCTTCGACAGTCTCAAATTCACCCACGACTGTCAAGCCCGCCGCGTATTCCTCTTCCTGTGGGGCTGCACTTTTGGTATCAGGGAACTTTGTTTGTGAGGCGCCGGCTGTCGTGACGCCTCCGCGGGATTTGCTATCATGGAAGAGCGTCCATGTATGTTGCAGTGGATGAAGTGTGTTGGGAATGGGTTCACTAGAGAATTCTGTAGGCGACCCTGTAGTATCTATTGTTCGTTCCATAGGTTCAGCTGTTGCAGGCTCTGCGCTTGAAGGGGTCACGTCGAGATTAAGTGGTGAGGGTTGTAACACCACTGGTTCTTCCGGTTGTGCTTTTGTACCGTCAAGGGAGAGATTTGAAACGCCTTCCGCCGCACTCACCACCGAGTCTGGCGGAAGTGGGCTGGCACTCACACTCTTCGCGCGCAAACGTGACGCAATCAAATCAAGGGAAGGGACGTTCTTGTAGCCCCGATGGATTTTGTCCTTTGGGAGATCTACAGGAGGCTCGTCCCCTATCAGTGGACTAAGACCTCCGGATGACTCGTTGTCTCCTATTAATACAAATAAGCCCGATGGCGATAACTCATTAAGCTGAGAGATGTACTGGAAGTGCGATTGGCGAGGATCGATTGCGCTAGGCGCGGCCGCGAACCTGGACTCACGCTACTTGACGGGCTGATGGTTGGGGCGCTGGATGAAGAACTAGAATTAATGCCATTTGGCGCAATTCTACCGCGCGCCGACATATGGAATGCCATGAGCACAGAGTGGCCAAGACACAGCATTTATTGAACGCACCGCTTGGCCAAATCTTCCAAAGTCGGCATTCTACTCATGATTGATGAGGAGGTTTGCGTTCCTCTTATAACCAGCTTAAGGTCTAGGCTGGGAAGCCGACTTGTTGATCGTATCGAAGTAGTGGGTTGACGGCCGCTCAGCATCCAAATCGGGTAAGGCCATCACATCGCCACAGGCTCAACGCCAGCTCTAGCGCCGAGACAAATAGCATAGAACTGACGCTAACGCCGGAACAGATACAAAGGAAGGGGAAAGCACATGCTACAACTTTCTGAAGGTATTCTTGCTTCCACTTCGTATGTTGGTTCGTCGTTTTGTTCGCCCACTCCTCGCCTCTCCTTCCAATTCTGTTCTTCGCCGCCCCTTCTCCATTCCAGCACCAAACTCGTGGATGTTTTTATCTACTTTTTTCCTCCTTTGCTTCTTGGTGGATACTGAGGTGTGCCCGTCGTCAAATAGTGAGCCGGAGCTTGTAGGGATGAATGAAAATTCCATCCCGCCTCCACTGACAAGCCTGACCTTGTCTTTGGATTCGGAAGGCATCAGGGAGGCATCTTTGGATTGCTGACGCTCCCCAAACGAAGCATTCTCATTCCGTGCCTTGTCTGTCCACGATATGGACGGCTTTGCGATCACCATCTTGGGCTGTGGCGGCGCCTCGCGCTGAAGGGCAGCCGCTAGGCCTTCCGAGTCCCTCACATTCGTATCGCGTCCAGCGTGGATGGTCATGAGTTCTAATAAAGTGTGAGAGCGTGCTAGACACGACTATCTCAAAGCAGTCGCACCTCCTTCATCGCTGCTATCCTGTTCGGATTCGGGATCTTCATCATTTTCACTATGCTGACTAAGACCATCCGACGAAGATTTATCACTTTCTTCTTCCTCTGCTTCAACTGCCGTCTTGATTCGTTTCTGCAAGATAATTATCATTGAGGCAGAATTAACTCATAACGATCGAGTAACTTGCCGTAGTCGATGATGAGATAGATTCAGGAGCTGGTACTGAGCTTGGGTTGAGCAAAGCATACTCCCTGCTAGTCATGTCCACTTCGAACTCGGGATTCTCAAACAGACTGCTGAAGCGAGGATCATTGAAAACAGTGACGCTTTCTTTCTTTTCGTCCTTGTTGTTTGTCGATGTTTCGCCAGCAGCATCCAATGGATGTGCCAATCGGGCAGCTCTTCTTGCCTTCTTATTCTCCTTGGCCTCTTGTGTCTTTATTATCTTCTCTGCCAGCACCTTATTAACTTTGAACTTTGGCAGATCATTCCTGCGAGCCGAGGATCGTATGCGATTGTCAGCGAGTTTCTCCAATTTTTCTTTGACCACTTTCTCTCGATGCTCCTCATAAGCGAACGGATTGGAAATGGCACGGGCTGTATCATAGAGTTGGAGGGACATGAAATAACCATGCATGTATGGTTTCAGAGCGGGTGTGCCGACTAGTTGATCCAAACCGAGTCTGAAACGTTGTGATAGGGTATAATAAGAGCATGCTCCGTTCAGGAGAATAATTGGAAACGCACGCAGAGAGCTCCTGACGATCCACAAATTTGAAGTCGTCGTATACGGTTCGTACCGTTTGCTCCTCCATTTCTTCGGTAATATTATCAAGGAAGCTACACCATTTTGGGGCAGGACCCAAAGCCGGAATATAATAGGAAGTCATCCGAATGCCTTCGTTCGCTGCCATTAGAAGGCCAGATGAGGGTATCTGGATGACGTAGTTGACATCAGTGGCCGGAGTTATAGATGCGAAGTTGGCATCAGGCTGGGAGAGAAGAGTGTGAGACTTGTTCTGGTGCCAAAAGGGACCTTGCTCACTGTATTACGATCCCAGAGTTTAATTACTTTGGCGTCAGCGCTAATCACAATCCCGTCCCCCGATAACTTGTTCGAGACGCCTTCTACCCAGGAGACACATTTGACAGGCAGGCCATACCCTTGGTCCTTAACAGCGTACGCTCTCGGCGAACGGATATCATACAGTAAGGTATGTCCTGTGGATGTCCCAACAGCGAGAGATAATCCATCGGAACGCGAGGCTAACGAAGTGATACTGAAAGATTCTCGCGTAAAAGTAGATGAAGATGAGCCTGGAGGCGTAAGATGAGACCATGGAAGCCGTAGTGTTCCCACTTTCGTCCGAGATCGAGGGTCCCAGAAGTCAACGACTCCAGCTGATGCACCAGGGAAACCGTCGGTTCCAAACGAGAACAGTTGATGCGCAGGATTAACATCGATGCAGTTAACGCCTTGAACCGTTTCGGCGTCTAGTGTCAATGGATTCAGAAAACGGCCCTGATCAAGGTTCAGGCGGTAGACTTCATGACCAGTCGCTGATAAGAGGGCGTCACAAGAGGGATAATGATACGCAACAGCTCGACCAAACTTCGGTATACGGGTCCTGTAATGTAGACCTCCTTGTGTATGCAATTCTACCGTACGGTCCCCCTGAAGTAGTATTAATTTTGTCCAGTCGTCAGAGAGAATCTCAAGGCGCTCTCATGTCAGATAGTCGAACTACACGGACAAACGCAGATGAGCGCTGCTAACCTGAAAATCGACATTCTCTGCCTCCGAATGCCGTTCGAATTTCAGCGTCATCTGATCCAGATCATACACGCGGATTTGGGGTTTATAAACGCCAGTGGCAACAGCATGGTGGCCATCTCGTGTAGATTTTATCTTGTTGCTGGCTTCAGGAAATTCGAAGTCCTGGATAAGATCAATGGTCCCTTCGATATTTTCACGGACGATGGCTCGTTTGCCTTTTCCCTTGGCAGTACGTTTACGAATAAGCCAGTCAGGAAGTGCCGTACCGGATCCGGAGACGGCCCCATTCACAGTGTAAACCTTTATGGAATCCGCCGGTACCCCGACCATGCTGAACCTAGCGAAAGTAGCAAGCGTAGGACGTCGATAATCTTGTGGCCCAGTCAGAATTCAGGCGGAGTCCCGTGACACAACGCCCTTATTAAATTGTAACTGGATGACCATGTCGTCCTCAGTATCTACCAGCGAGACAGCCGTCAGGACGCGTTTAAGGATCTATACGGCCTCCGACGTTACTCGTCACATCACTAGGAATGACTGTTGGGTCATCAGGAATGGAAGAGTCTACAATGTTTCTGACTTTGTGGATGATCATCCTGGCGGAGACGATTTGATCCTGAAATGGGCTGGAAAAGATGTCAGTGAAATTATGAATGATGCTGTCTCTCATGATCACTCGAAGTCTGCATACGATATGCTTAACGGGTACTTGATTGGCAAGATCGGTCCGGAGTCGACAATCGTCAGCGAAGGTACGCCCAAATGCGTGAACGGGGAGGCGACTGTTCCCCTAACGGAATGACTGTTGGACCATAGACTGGGTGCCGACGGAGGACTTCCACCCTGATGAGACCTTGCCAGAGGAAGATTTCAAGAGGCATGAATTCTTGGACCTCAGCAAGCCTTTGCTTCGTCAAGTCTGGGAGAGTAATTTCAGCAAGGAGTTCTATTTGCAGCAAGTACACCAGCCTCGGCATGTTACAGAAACTGCGCGATTGTTTGGGCCAGACTACCTGGAGGTATGTCAACGTATTCCTATAAGACGCTTCCTCCCTAACAGCGAATAGATATTCACTCGAACGAAATGGTATGTGGTGCCGATAATATGGCTACCGATAGCCACTGTTATTTTCTTCCGTTCCGCCCTCCAATTCGCTGAAGTTGCCCAACCGTCCATCCTGGATACAAGAGCAGTTTCGGTGGGGTCAATACCTGCAGTTGCTTATTTCAAAACCCTTTCCTGCTTCTTTGCTGGGAATGTGATATGGACCATCCTGGAGTATACGCTTCATCGGTTTCTTTTTCACATCGACAAGTTCCTCCCAGATCGACCCTTCTTCCTTATGCTACATTTCCTCCTTCATGGGATCCATCATTATCTTCCTATGGACGGGTAAACTCATGTTCTCGATGGGAATTACCCTTATGCTCATCCGTACTACTACAGATTACGACTGGTCATGCCTCCTATCTTGTTCAGCTTTCTATCGTTTCCGTTCACCAGACTCGGCTACATCCTCTTTCCGGCTGCTGTTACTAATGGAGTGATTTCAGGTGCTTTCGCATTTTGTAAGTTCTTGAGTCCCTTTCATGACCAGCGCTTCCTGGTCCTGAATATTCCTTAGATGTTCTTTATGACTGTATGCATTACGCCTTGCATCACACACGCCTGCCTGCCTATCTTCGCGAGCAGAAGAAGTATCATCTAGCGCACCATTACAAAAATTTCGATCTTGGATTCGGGGTTACAAGTCAGTACTTCATTTTCGTCATGTTCCTGCTGATGGTCCTCAACAAGACTCGACAGGCAAAATTTGGGATCACGTTTTTGGCACCCTGTTGAAGATATAAGGTTAGGGACTGGATACCAGGTTTGACGAAAGCTTCTACCTTCGTCGATTGGTTGGGATTGGGATTCTGGCTTCGCATTACAACTCTAATACACGCTTTGAGGTTTTAATCTACGAGATTATGCGGAGATTATAGTGCTGGTTGAACAGCCATGGAAAATGGATCTGGGCCTTCGTTTCAGGGACGAAGCCAATAGATTGAACAGATAAGTTAAAGAAGCGAGCAAGCGTTGAGCTTGTCTCTGATGGAGAAGTTAGAGATTCCTCAGAGCTTTCAAAGTGGCTTCAAGCTTTATTTTCATCTCCTCCCACTCTTGTTGTGGGTCTGACAACGCAGTGATTGCGCCTCCCGCACCCACGTACCAAATTTCGCGGTGAGCATCTGTGGGTGTGGGTGGTCCGTTTAGGATGTCCTCGTTGTCGTATCTGAATGCGGAACGAATAACGATGCTGAAGTCCCCACCTCCACCTACGCACCAATAACCGCAGATACCAGAATAAACACCGCGTTCGTGCGAAGTGAAGTCAGAAGACAGGGAAGGATCGGCGCCATCGGGTGGCTTTTTCGTCGACGGGAGTGGCATCGACTCAAGGTTCTGAAGCAATTCAACGCTACGCTTCTTTGGCGCCCCAGTCATACTCCCTTTTGAATAGATTATGTATTAGAGGGCAGTAGATCTGGGCGAGTGTCACACACCTGGTGGAAGACTCTCAGTCAAAACATCCCAGCCGTTATAGCCTTCCTCAGTATCAACTCTCCCTTCAATCACGCTCACAAGTTGAAACACAGTCTCGTACTCCTCGACTTGGAAAAGTTTTGTCACTTGCACCTCGTTCCCGACTTGTATCCACTTCTCACCCGTCGAAGACGCAGAAGCAGACACAACCCTTGACATATCATGCCTCACAAGATCGACGATCATGAGGTTCTCAGCAAGTTCTTTGATCGATCCTAGAAGCAATCCCTCCGCCTCTTCCCGCGTCACTTCTCCACCACTGCATCCTGGTTTCGCCTTCCTGACGGTGCCCTTAATCGGACGCATCTGGCATCGACCTTCTCTTGTCCACGATATGAACCGCTCGGGCGAAGATCCAACTAGGGTGACGCCTCCAAGATGAAGAAATACTCCGTATGGAGCCGGGTTCAGGGCACGGAGTGTCTTGAAGAATGGCCATGCTACCGCAGATGAACCTCCAGACGTCGTGGCCTGTGATAGATACGATGACGAGGCTGGAAGAGTGACAACCACTTTGGTGAGTGCAGTAAGACAGAGTTCGTATGAGTCTCCAGCGGCTAAATAATCTTGAGCCTGAACGATGCGGTGTAAATATATTTCTTTGTCAGGAAAAGTCACTTCTAGCAATGGTGCCTCGTGTTTAGTAAGGTGCTGTCGCCGATCTGGGCATGGTGATGGTGTACGTGGATGAGGAGACGAAACAGGAGTGAAAGCTGGGTCCGTGATTAGCTCCAGAAGCGAGCACATTTTCTTGATCCACTGCATTTCAGACTCTTTTGTATCTTCTATCGCAATAGATTGGACATGGATCTCGTGGCGCTCATGGTCAATCACGATGCTTCTTTCGACAAAAGCAAATTGAATGTCGGGAGGCTTGCGATGGGATGAGCGTTTACGTGAGGGAACGGGGATGCGAAGTGTGTCTACTCCGGCCTCGTATGACGCGTACCCAATGAGGCCACCCCAAAATGGCGAGGTCTCATGGTTCGGCCTATACAATGGCTTTCGGGCATTCATGTATAAAGCAAGGAAACGCCATACAGATATGTCGTCAAGTACAACACTCCTGGTCGGTCCTGCACCCTTGCAAATTTCCACCGTCCCCTGACCTACGATATGCGTTAGCCTTTCCATGGATACCGAGGAGACCCCGATTATTGAGAATCGCCCAGGTGAGGCGCTTGAGTCTAGTATGAGGGTGTCAGCACCACTCAGCGCTTTCATGCCCTGAAGTGCTTCGCCAATGAGGGGTACAGGTATGGGTTGCTCCCCAGTACAGCGTATGGTATTCCATCTTAAAGCTGGCAAGGGAGTGCACTCAGTAGAAAGGTACTCCAAGGGCCTAGAACCGATCCAGGGCCGGGTATACGGCAACGGTGCCGGACAATAAGAAGATGGCCTGAGGAACTGAGCCCGCCAATTTGTTGGAAGGATCGGAAGATTCAGTCGTCCATGCATTCGATTCCACGCTTCAGCGTGACGCCAAAAATTTACGACAGCATGGGTTCCGCCGCCATCCGAAGTGCATATGGATTCCGGGTGATATTGTAGACCCCAGAATGGTTTGCTGCTATGTCTCGCAGCCATAACGACTCTGGTGCAATTTCGTCCGTCATGATCGATAGCATAGGCCAGGACTTTCAAGTCGTTGCAGATCTCAGGAATCACAACATGAAGCGAATGATACCTTGTCACATTGCGAGTACCATTCGAGTGGGTGAAAAGAGTGTAGTGGTCAGTTTCATCAACGTCAATCAAATGCGAGCATTGGCCGTGCTTCACGATAGAGAGGCGCTCAAGAGTCCCTCCAAAGTGTATGCAGAGACTCTGATGACCGAGACAGACTCCGAAGATGGGAAGTATCAAGTCATCGCGAAGGCTCCAGACTTCAGGGATGATGCCTACCGCGGCAGGGTCATCAGGTGATCCTGGTCCAGGGCCGATGACAACCGCATGAAAGAATGGGAGTAAGGAGTGAAGCTGCATAGTGGTACAGTCATCATTTCGAATGACATGAATGGTGGCCCCAGGTATAGCGTGTCGAAGTAGATCGGACAAACTTTTGACAATCGGCTCAGCACCAAATAAAACGGTAAATACATTAATACAGCTTACTTATACGTGAACGAATCATACGAGTCAATAAGAAGAATATTTGCCATGAGATAGCAGGTTTGAACCGCTGGCTCACAAAGCAATCCCTTGGTCCCCTATCGTCATCGCAGAACGACCATCAACATGTCCCGATGGCGGCTTGTGTATTGAGCTGAGGCTTACCTCAGGGGATCTGCTTCGATCTTGACGGGCTAAAAAATCGATCTCGGATTACAGAATCGGGTAGTGCCGCTGCGGCCCCGACTCACAACAACTTTGACACTCTACACACTGATTGGTATTTTTTATTGTCTCTGATAAATAAGGCCTGTTAGTATATCTCAGACACCCATGATTTTCCGAGGTTTAACCGCAGCTTTCCAGGGGTTAAAATCGTGGGTAGGAATATAACCAATTCTTGTGGGGAGAACGTTGAAGAATTCGATTGAGGTGATGACACAAAAACTCATAGAGATTGCATGACGATGAGGACTCATAATAACTTTAGGTCGGGTGGTTTGACCTTCTGGGTTGTCTTTCTGCAAGTCTTCTGGGTTCGATTGTTGGATAGATAAAGATTGCAGTGTGATTGACGGGATAGGATGGTACAATTAAATTAAAAATGTTTATTACGTGTCTAATACCATCCTCATCACCTCATGCACAGTGTAACATGAGATTTGCATTGTAATGTGCCGAACAGGTGCAGCTGTAGGAAAAGGTCACCAGTCATTCATGACCAAACACAAGGGGTTATACGTGACAACGCATAACCGATGTCACACTTGTTGCCTCATGTTAAGCGCCGTTCATTGTGGGCTCAGGTGGTCCTATCAGCTTTGTTTTCAGAAGTTATGAAACAATGATTATAGAGGATTTCATGATAGAATTACTATCTACGGCCATAGGACTCTGGAAGCACCGCATCCCGTCTGATCTGCGAAGTTAAGCAAAGTGCCGCTCAGTTAGTACCATGGTAGGGGACTACGTGGGAATCCTGGGTGCCGTAGTTTTTCGTTTTCACCACAGCTGCATTATATTATGACTATTTTATTCTTCTCATCTCCGATGTTCAGAGGATACACGTTAATAAAGACGAAGAAGTCAGACCAAGTAATATATATATTTGGCCAAGTTCCAAGGAGTTCCGACGGGGCATCACGAGTTATATGTACATTATTTATCATTTTCCTTTTTTTATATTGCGTCCCCAGAGTGTGTTCATTCTTAGTTGCACCAGGGGACAGCATAGCTGATATACAATTAAGACAACTATGTTAACGAGAAAATCATTTCAGAAACGCGGACGGCAGAAAACTTTCACAAGTTGTAGAACGGCGGGAAGATA
>WNFI01446952.1_pt1 | contig 13715 bp, 8 predicted proteins | sample 5400471 | NCBI WGS metagenome assembly WNFI01 (sample SAMN13153348, study PRJNA577476) | soil metagenome | isolation source: 100 cm saprolite on Douglas fir-dominated hillslope | place: USA:California | collected 2013-09-17 | reverse complement strand
GCCGCGGATCGATCTCGAGGATGACCTGGTACTGGTTGCGCTGGGTGTAGACGGTGGAAATCTGCCGCTGCGCGAAGGCGTCGTTCAGCGCATTGTCGACATCCCGGATCTGCACGCACAGCCGCGCCGCGGCGACGCGATCGATCACCACGCTGGCCTGCAGGCCGCCCTGCGCGCGGTCGGTGCTGACATCGACGAGGCCGGGCAGCGTCCTCAGCTTGTCCAGCACCTGGGGGACGAACCGCGACAGTTCCTCGATATCGGGATCCCACAGCGTGAACTGGTATTGCGCCTTGCTCTGGCGCCCGCCGACGCGCAGGTCCGCGGCCGGCACCATGAACACGCGCAGGCCGGCGACGTCGGCGAGCTTGGCGCGCAGGCGGTCGATCACGTCGGCCGTCTGGATGTTGCGCTCCGCGAGCGGCTTGAGATTGAAAAACAGCCGGCCCTGGTTGAGCGACGGGTTGAACCCGGACGCGCCGACCGAGGACGCGACCGCCGCCACCGCCGGATCCGCCATCACGATCTCGGCCGCCTGCTGCTGCAGCTCCGACATCGACTTGAATGAAATTTCGGTCGACGCCTCGGTGCTGCCGAGCACCAGGTCGATGTCGCCCTGGGGGAAATAGCCTTTGGGGATTTTAACGAACAGCTGCACGGTGAGCACGATCGTCCCCACCATGACCAGGAGGGCGAGGCCGCGATGGCGCAATACGACGCGCAGGCTGAGGCAATAGAAGCGCAGCAGGCGAGACATCACGGCTTCCACCGCGCGGTCGAGCCAAGTCGCATCCGTACTCGGTGGCTCGCGGACGAAGTGAGCGCAGATCATCGGGGTGACGGTCAGCGACACCACGGTCGACACGACGATCGCGAAGGCGAGCGTCAGCGAGAACTCGCGGAACGCCCGGCCGACGATACCGCCCATGAATACGAGCGGAGTGAAGGCAGCGATCAGCGACAGGCTGATCGCCACCACCGTGAAGCCGATCTGCTTGGCGCCCTCGATCGTTGCCTGCAGCGGCGACTTGCCGGCTTCGATGTTGCGAAATACGTTCTCGATCATGACGATGGCGTCGTCGACCACGAAGCCGACCGAGACCGCGAGCGCCATCAACGACAGGTTGTCGATCGAGAACCCCGCCGCCCACATCGCGGCGCAGGTGCCGGCAAGCGACAGCGGCACGGTGACGCCGGCCGCGATCGTCGGCGTTCCGCTTCTTGAGATCGGCGAGCGTCGCATAGACGCGATCGACGGTGTCGATGACATTGGCGTTGACCTGCTTGGAGATGATCAGCACGACCGCGGGCTGACGATTGAACCAGGCGGCCGACAGCGTGTTGCGCACCCCGTTGCTGATCTGCGCGATATCCGTGAGCTGCACGACCGCGCCCCTGGCGGTGCGCACCACGATCGGGCTGTAGTCGGGCGCGGTCTTGAGCTGATCGTTGGTGCCGATGGTTTCCGCCCGCGCCGGTCCGTCGAATACGCCGTTGGGGCCGGCCGCGTTGGAGCTGACGATGGCATTGCGCACATCCTCGAGGCCGATCCCCATCGACGCCAGTGCGGCGGGGTCGACCCCCACGCGCACCGCCGGCTGCTCGGCGCCGACGATGCTGACTTGGGCGACGCCGTCGACCTGGGACAGGCGCTGGGCGATCACCGTGTCGGCGAGGTCGTAGATCGCGCTCGGCACGATGGTTTCGGAGGTAAGCGCCAGGATCAGGATCGGGGCCGCCGACGGGTTCGCCTTGCGAAAGATCGGGGCCTGGGGCAGGTCGGCCGGCAGGTCGGCGGTGGCAGCGTTGAGCGCCGCCTGCACGTCGCGCGCCGCACCGTCGATATTGCGCGCCAGATCGAACTGCACCGGGGAGGCTGGCGACCGGCAACAGCGTGTAGGCCACGGCGCCGACCAGGAACAGGCCGATCGCCAGCAGCGTGGTGCCGATCGGCCTATGGATGAACGGGGAGGAGGAGTTCATGGTCTATTCGGCGGCGCGCTGCGGCAGTTCCGGCGCCGGGTCGCCGAGTAGTGCAGCGGCGTCCGGCGAGCGGGGCGTCCCTGAACTCAGGCGCGCCCGCAGGCGCTCCATGAAGAGGTAGATCACCGGCGTCGTGTACAGGGTGAGCAACTGGCTCAGCAGCAATCCGCCGATGATGGTCACCCCGAGCGGAAACCGCAGCTCCGACCCGGTGCCGCTCTCGAGCACAAGCGGCACCGCGCCGAGCAGCGCCGCGAGTGTCGTCATCATGATCGGCCGGAACCGCAGCAGGCAAGCCTTGACGATCGAGTCGCGTGGGGAAAGGCCCTCCGCGCGCTCCGCCTCGAGGGCGAAATCGATCATCATGATGGCGTTCTTCTTCACGATGCCCATCAGCAACACCACGCCGATGAGCGCCACGATGGAGAGATCCTGCCGGCACAGCATGAGGGCGAGCAGAGCGCCGACACCGGCCGACGGCAGCGTGGACAGGATGGTGAGCGGGTGGATGAAGCTCTCGTACAGCACCCCGAGCACGATGTAGATCGCTACCGCGGCGGCGAGGATGAGCCACGGCTCGCCGGCGAGCGATTTGGCGAATTCGGCGGCATTGCCCGAATAGCTGCCGACGATCGACGGCGGCAGGCCGATGTCCCGCTCGGCGGCGGTGATTGCGCTGACCGCGTCGCTCAATGCTGCATCGGGCGCCAGATTGAAGCTGACGGTGACGGCCGGGAACTGCGCCTGACGGCTGATCAACAGCGGCGCAGTGGCGTGCTCGATGGTGGCGATCGAGCCGATCGGCACCTGCGTGCCGCCGGTCGACGGCACGTAGAACCTGGTCAGCGCGGCCGGGTCCTGCTGGTACTGCGGCAGCGCCTCGAGGATCACCCGGTACTGATTGGTCTGTGCATAGATCGTCGAGATCTGCCGCTGCCCGAAAGCATCGTTGAGGGTGTCGTTGATCACCTGCATGGAGATGCCGAGGCGACCGGCCGCCTGGCGGTCGACCCGGATGTAGGTGCGCAGACCGCCGTCCTGCGCCTCCGAGGCGACATCGCGCATCGACGGCTCCGAACGCAGCCGTTCTACCAGCCGTCCTGACCAGTCCGAGACTTGCTGTGCGTCGGTCCCCGACAGGGTGTACTGGTATTGAGCGCGGCTGGCGCGGGTGCTGATCTGGATGTCCTGGACCGGCTGGAAGTATACGACCATGCCGGGAATCGGCGCCACCAGGCGCTTGAGACGCTCGACCACCTCGCCTGCCAGGGCCTGGCGCTGGTCACGGTCCTTGAGCGTGATGGCGAGATGCCCGGCGTTCGGCGTCGGGTTGATCGGGCTCACCCCGACTACCGCTACGGCGCCGGTGACGTCCGGGTCGTGCTTGATCGCTTCGATGGCTTTGCCCACGAGCCGCTGCATCTCGACGAACGACACCTCCGGCCCTGCTTCCGCCACCGCCGTGATCAGGGCGGTGTCCTGCTGCGGCAGAAAACCTTTGGGAATGACTACGTAGAGCCAGATCGTCGCCGCTACCGTGACGAGCGTGGTCAGGAGCGTCAGGGTCTGATGACGCAGCACCCGTTCAAGGCCCCTCCCGTAGGCCTCCACCGTACGGTCGACGGCGCGGTTGAAGGCGCGCGTCACCCGGTTGCCGCCGCCGTCGGTGTGCCGCAGCAGACGGCTGCACATCATCGGCGTCAGCGTCAGCGACACGATCGCCGAAGTCACGACGGCGATCGTCAGGGTCAGCGCAAACTCGCGGAACATGCGGCCGACGAGCCCGGTCATGAACAGGAGCGGGATGAATACCGCGACCAGCCATCAGCGACAGGTTGTCGAGGCTGAAGCCGCAGAACCACATCACCCCGAAGGTCGCTATCAGCGACAGCGGCAGCGCCACGCCGGCGATGATGGTGGCACGGATGGTGCGCAGGAACACGAACACGACCATGACCACCAGGATGACGGCCAGCACCAGGGTAAACTGGACGTCGTGGATCGAGGCCCGGATCGTGGTGGTGCGGTCGCTCACCACCGTCAAGCCGACGCCGAGCGGGATGGAGCGCTTGAGCCGCGGCAACTCGGCAAGCACGCGCCGGACCGTCTCGATGACGTTGGCGCCGGGCTGGCGCTGGATGTCGATGATCACCGCGGGCTCGCCCTGATACCATCCCGCGACCTTGGTGTTCTCCAGGCTGTCGATGACATCGGCGACGTCGCTGAGCATCACCGGAGCGCCGTTGCGGTATGTGACGACGATCGACCGGTAGGCTTCGGCCACCGATATCTGATCGTTGGCCGCGATGGTGTAGGACAGCTGCGCGCCATCGAACGAGCCTTTCGGCCCGGCAACATTGGCGGCGCTGGTGGTGTTGCGCAGATCCTCGAGCCCAAGGCCGTAGTTGGACAACCGCGCCATGTCGGCCTGGATACGCACCGCCGGACGGATTCCGCCCTGGACCGATACATGGCCGACGCCGCTCACCTCACTGAGCCGCTGTGCCAGCAGCGTATCGGCAAGGTCGCTGAGCTGGCGCAGCGGGACAGTCTGCGAGGTCATCGCCAGCGTGACGATCGGGGCGTCGGCGGGATTCACCTTGGAATAGGTCGGGGGGTAGGGAAGGTTCTTGGGCAGCATCGAGCCGGCGGCGTTGATCGCCGCCTGCACATCCTGGGCGGCGGCGGCGATGTCGCGATTGAGCTCGAATTGCAGAGTAATCTGGCTGATGCCGTAGGAGCTCGACGACGTCATCGTCGTCAGCGACGGGATCTGGCCGAACTGGCGCTCCAGCGAGGCCGTGACCAGCGACGTTATCGTGTCGGGGCTCGCTCCGGGAAGCTGTGTCGTCACCTGGATGGTGGGGAAATCGACTTGCGGCAGCGCCGAGATTGGGAGCAGCCAATAGCCGAGCACGCCGCCGAGCAGCACGGCGAAGCCGAGCAGCGAGGTGGCGATCGGGCGCCGGATGAACGGTGCGGAAATGCTCGCGAACATGCTCATGGCGCGGCGCTCTGCTTGCTCTGCGCGCTCTGCCCGCTTGGCGAGCCTTGCCCGGCCGGCAGCGGCCGACCGGGCGGCTGACTTTGCCCTGTTGCCGGATCGGTCGGCCCGTGCGGCGCGCTGCCGCTCGACACAATGACCTTGCGTCCGTTGGCGATCTGTCCGAACCCGGAGGTGACGACGCGATCGGCCGCCGCGACCCCGCTGGCAATGACCGCCTGGGTGTCGTCCTGCTGGGTGACCGTCACGTTCGTCACCTTAACGGTGCTATCGGGCTGGACCACGTACACGAAGATGCCGTTCGGGCCGCGCTGCACGGCGGCGGTCGGCACCACGACGACCTGGCGCAGCGTGTCGAGCAGGAGCCGGACGTTGACGAACTGACCTGGCCAGAGCTGCATTTCCTGGTTGGGGAATTCGGCCTTGTACTGCACCGTCCCGGTGGTCTGATCGACCTGGTTGTTGATGACCTGCAGGGTGCCGGTGTCGACCACGGTGTGGTTGTCCGCTTCTGTCGCCTGCACGCTGAGCGACCCTCTGGCGAACGCCTTGTTGACCCGCGACAGCTGCTGCTGCGGCAAATTGAACAGCACGGCGATCGGCTGCAGCTGGGTCACCACCACGATGCCGTTGGTTTCCGTGTTGCTCACGATATTGCCCTGGTCGACCTGGCGAATGCCGGTGCGTCCGTCGATCGGCGACGTGATCGCGCACCAGTTGACATACGCGCGCTGATTGTCGATCAGACCCTGATCGACACGCAGCTGCGCCTCTTGCTGGTCGATTGTCGCCTTCTGGGTCTCGTATTGCTGCTTGGTCACCGCATTGGTCTTGACCAAGTTGGCATAGCGCTCGAGATCGACTTTGGAATTGGCGAGAACCGCCTCGTCGAGCGCCTTCTTGGCCATCTGCTGGTCGAGCTGCGCCTTGTAGATGGTCGGATCGATCTCTGCGAGCACGTCACCCTTCTTGACGTCCTGTCCCTCCCGGAACGCAATGCGGATAAGCGTGCCGCTCACCTGCGTGCGCACCGTGACCAGGTTCAGGGCGCGCACGGTGCCGACGCCGACGAGATAGACGGGCACATCGGCGACACGGGCCTCGGCGGCCAGAACCGGAACCGGCGCATCCGCGTTGATGCCACCGCCGCCAGCACCCTTTAGCTGCTCGCCACGGCCCGGCAGCAGCAGCTTGGCGCCGACCAGCACGGCGCCGACCAGCAGAACGGCCAGCAATCCTCGAAACATCTTCTTCATCGCAAATCCTCGCGTCCTGGAGACCGGCGCATGTCTGCCGGCGTCGGGCGTGCCGCTGCGCCCGCGTTCAGCCATTGGTGAGCCTTGCTTCTTTTGCCCCGAGCCAGCCCCCGCCGAGTGCCTGGAACAGGCTGACGATGGCCTCAAGCCGCGTGAACCGCACTTGCGCCAAAGTGTCCTGCTGCGTGAACAGCGTCTGCTCAATGGTGAGCAGCGTGGTGAGATCGATGGTCCCCCCCTGCAGCCGCTCCTCGGAGAGATCGAACGCCTTCTGCGACTGCGCCACCGCATCCCGCTGCAGCTGTTCCTGACGCGTCAGCTGCTCCACCCCCACCAGAGCTTTCTCGACGTCGGTGAACGCCGACACCACCGCTTTGCGGTAATCCTGCATCAACTCCTCGCGCGAACCTTTCTGCAGGTCGAGCTGCCCGAGCAGGGTTCCGCCGTCGAAGATCGGCTGGGTAGCGGCGGCGGCCACCGTGTAAAACGCGGCGCCCGGTCCGAACAAGGTGCGGAGCGCCAGGCTGCTGAAGCCGCCCTGGCCGGTCAGCTGGATGGTGGGGAAGAACGCGGCACGCGCCGCCGTCACATTGGCATTCGCGGCCGCGAGCCTGGCCTCGGCCTCGCGCACATCGGGGCGCTGGGTCAGCAGGTCGGAGGGAAGCCCGGGGGTCACCCGCGGAATTCCCAGTTTATACATGCTGCCGCCGCGTACCGCGGTGTGCTCCGGGGCGCGCCCGACGAGGAGCGCGAGCGCCGCACGGTTCTGGTCGCGCTGTCGGATCAGCGGCGGCATCGCCGCGCGCTGAATGGCGACGACGCTCGCCTGCTGGGCGACATCGAGCGCGGCCGCCGTCCCGTTGTTGAAGCGATCCTGGATCAGCTTGAGGATACGCTCGGAGCTCGCCACGCTCTGGGTGTTGACGCGAATGCGGTCCTGCGCCTCGAGCACCAGGAAATAAGTGTCCGCCACGCTCACCATCGTGGTGAGCGCGATCAACTCGCGGTCGAAGCGGCTCGCGGACGCGGCGAATTCCGCCGACCGCAGCAGATCGCGATTGCGTCCCCAGAAATCGACGACATAGCTGGCGTTGAGCGCTACGGTATGAGCCGAGCTTTCAGTGAAGGCCGATCCACCGCCACCGTTTCCGGAGCGGGTCACGTTGCCGGTGGCATCGAGAGTCGGCAGCAGCGCGGCCCCGGTCACCCGTGCCTGCGCGTCCGCCTGCACGATGCGGGCGACCGCGGCGGCGATGTCGTAGTTGGCCGCGAGCGCCTGTTCCATCAGGCCGGTCAACTCGCCTGAGCGGAACCCGCGCCACCATTCTGCCGACGGCAATGCGGCCTTGGCGGTACCGTGCGGAGCGCGATAGTCCGTGGGCATGTCTAACGCGGGATCGATCCGGTCCGGGGTCAGCAAGCAGCCCGTCAGCATGGGCACGGCGACCATGGCGGCAAGCAGCGGCGCCAGCCGTCGCAGCAGCGTTCGGCGAGCGGCAGGCGGCCGGTACGACGCCGGTCCGGCTGCGGTCATCAGGCAGTCGACCACGGGATTGTTCACTCAACGAATGCTGAGGCTTCGAACCGGGCACAGCAAAGCAGCGGGACGAGCCAGTCCGCAACAGGAGGCCAGGGCCGGAGCTGCAAGCACCAATTTGGCATTTCGTTTTCGCAACCTCTCCGCTTGGCCTAAACATGCCATGCACGCCTTCAGCAGAGGGCCTCCACTAGGTTGCCTCAACATTGCGGGATCTTGATGCACCGGGCGTTGCTTCAAGAGCCTTCTCAAGAGCGGCTATCTCAGGGCCATCGCCTCAGCGTTTTTGTCTCTGGGCGCCTCGATGGAAGCCCATCGTTGGAATCCGCCGTTCGCTCCGATGATGTTCGCTCCGGTGATGATCGCTCCGTGAGCTCGGACTGAAGACGACGGGCGCGCGAGGAGAAAGGTATTGCATCAGATGACGCGCGCCCTCGCGGTTCATCAGCATGGCCGACCAACGCTGAAGACGGCTCAAAAAGCAACGATGCTGTGCGGACGATCGGCTTCAAAATCCTAGCGGCGAGATGCAAGTCTCTCATCGAGGGACCAGGCGGCGACGAGACGCCATTGTCTCGATCAATTTCCTGTGCTGGCTGCGGCGCGTCGAGGGATGAATTCGCGTTCGTACTGGAAAATCGCTCGGTAGTCGCGCGGCCCAGCTCCGGCGAGACAATGGTCCGCGATGCGATCTCCGGCGTAACGATCGTGTTGTTCCTTGAAATGGGCTTATCGCGCGGGGCAGACCGATGCAGCCGCGCAGGCGCGCTCGTCGGCTCGGCTGGCTTATCGACAGGCGGTGCAGCCTTCTCGTCATTTGTCCTATCGACGATGCGACTGCCAACGGCCGCCACCGGTCCGAGTGCGTTGGCGACATCCGATGGACCTTGAGGCGACGTAAAATCTGCATTCACTGCATCGTGAGATGCGGCATCGTGAGACGCGGCATCGGCGTCGACTCTCTTTGGATCGACTGTCGCACCCACCAGCGAGACCGGCGCTTCCGCAGCAGGCCTGCCCGCGATGTACCGGTTCGCCAAATAGGAACCGATCACCGTCGCCAGGACCGAAAGAAAAACTTCCATAAAGAGCTTTGACGCATACTTCAGCATTGTCGGCCTCTCTTCCCGCTCACTAAGCACTTTGCCGTTCAACAATCCGGCAAGGTTAGCGTTTGTCCAAAAGCCGCCTCCGACGGGCTGGAACGGGCCAGTCGGTCTGGTGTCAAGGCACTCTTCGCCAATTCGCCGACTTGCAAATCAGTCCACCGATGATGCAGCCCGAGGTGCTGAGGGTAGATCCTTCGACAGACATCTTGCCTGAATAGACCGAACCGTCGTCAGGATTGGCGGCTTTGCCGGTCCAGGAATTCGCGCCGTCGGGCCGCATGTCGAAGAATAGACGCTGTCCGACTTTGGCTTTCGAATCCGGCCCGGACTTTAGCCACACGATGTTTCCGCAGATGGCGTCGCCACACGGTTCAAACTTAACTCGTACATTACCATTGTCGCGCAACCAGGTGCCGAGGACATCGTCGGCAAAACCCGAACTCGTGGTCAGCAGGAATGCTGCCAAAGCCAGGCAGAGACGCTTAACGTTCATCGCTCTCTCCGTGTTTTGTCCGATCAACGGACATCTACCAAACGCATGTTGCTCAGGGTTGTCGAAAGGCTGATGGCGCCGAGTGCCACAAGCGATGGGCTCGAAAACCCTCGGCGCTCGACTGCGGCCGCGGAACGGAGACAACTTGGACGGCACGGTTCATTGAGGGCCCAGGACCTTCCTAGCCTTTTTGGCAGGGTCAGCTCTGTGTGGTTCGAAGTGACAAGATGATCCGAGAACATTGCGCCAAGATTGCTCCGGCGAGCAAACCCTCATCCTCGCGTGGCTTGCCTTCGCGAGATCGAAGAAAAACCGCAAATCGGGGCCTATTTCGGCCGCTTGCTCGCGGATGCTGACAATCCCACCAATCCGGGCGCGGGACGTCGGCCTGCCTCCGCTTACCGGAGGCTTTTGAGGCACCGCCCGGTGAAATCCAGATCCCGCAACGTTGAGGCAACGTAGTGGAGGCCCGGTACTGGCGGCGTGCATCGCACGTCACGCCAAGCAGAGGGACTATGACCCATGGAAATGCCAAACCGGCCCTTGCATCCCCGGCCGTGGCGTGCGGTTCCAGCCTGGCTGTTCCGGTTGGCACTTCGACAGAGTGAACCGGACCACGCTGCGGGACTTCACTCGAAGGCTTCCCGCGCACCACGCCAACTCATCCCTGAACTATCGACCGCCCACGCCGCAGTCATCAGCCTCGCCAACGCACCATCTGGATCGGTGTGCAGCGATGCAGTCGTTACTGTGCCGCGGGTCAAAAATTTCCGTCCGGTTGATAGTTCTGCTTCAGCGACGCCCCTCCTTATCATTCTGGTGCTCGCGTTTCTGATCTTGAGAATCGGACTCGCTGCGGAAATACCCTTGTCGATCGACGAGGCCTACGCGATTGTGGTCTCTCGCAGCCATGCGCTTTCCTATTTCGATCACCCTCCGATCGGCTTTGCGCTTGCCCGCTTCATGGCGGATTTCACCGGATGCGAATGCAGGCTTTTCGTTCGCCTTCCCTACGTGGTGCTTGGTTCGCTGTCAGCGCTGCTTCTTTTCGACCTGACCCGCTACGCCTATGGTGTCGTCCCCGCATTCTGGGCGGCGGCCTGGTACAGTGTCACGCCCTTCTTCTTCTTCTCGGCCAGCCACTTCGTCGTTCCCGACGGGCCGCTCGATTTCTTTCTTCTAGCCAGTGCATGGGCGGTCGCGCCCATCCTTCTCGGCGCGGAACCACGTCTCAGGTTGCTGCGATGGAGTTTGGCCGGAGGCGCTTTGGGCCTGGCTTTGATGTCCAAATACCAAGCGGGTCTATTTTGCATTTCTGCATCATTGCTTGTGCTGCTGACGACGAAATCCGGCCGAGGTGAACTTCGAACATGGGGGCCTTGGGTCGCGGCTGCGCTTGCCACTCTGGCTCTGACACCCGTCGTCATATGGAACATGGATCACGGATGGGTTTCGTTCGTCTTCCAGTCCGCCAGGGGCATGGTCACCGATGGGCATCTCCTGCACCCAGGCAATGTTGCGATCACCCTGCTTGGCCAGGTTGGCTATCTGTGGCCGCCGGTCTGGCTCGCCGCGACCACATGCATGTGGCGCGGCGTGAGAGGCGACTCATCGACGCCAGACTACTTCTTCGGGGTGATTTCGGCGGTTCCGGTCGTATTCTTTGACCTGATCGCTCTTTTCAGCGCCCATTCCCTCCCACATTGGTCGATGAGTGGTTTCCTGTTCGCATTTCCTCTTGTCGGCCAGTGGTGCAGCCGGTTTTCGGAACGAAGGTCCGCTTTGCTAAAGGTGTCCTTTGTCTGCGCCGTCGTCATCGTTCCGCTCCTGGCGATAGGATTTACGTTGCAAGCAAGGGCGGGCGTCTTCACCCGCCTGTTCTACGATCGAGCTCCCAAGTTCGACGTCAATTGGCAGATCGTCGACTGGTCTGCGTTGGTGGGTAAGGTGGACGGCAATCGTCTTGAGGACGACAACGCCTATGTCGTTGCGTCGAACTGGATGCAGGCGGCGCGGATCGCCTATGCCCTTGGCCCTGACATTCCAATCGAGGTGCTTCCCGGAGACCCGCGTCACTTCCAGTATATGGTCGACAAGCGCCTGAATGCGAGAAGCAACGGTTTCTTCGTCGGGGCGCTTAAATTCGGCGAGGATGCCGCAGCTTGCGAACAAGCGTATCGCGAGAGCCTTCGCGGTCTTTTCGTTGTGAACGGCCCGTCCCGGCGGCTCACGCAGAGCATTGCAGGATTTCCGGTCTTCGACATATTGGTGCTACCGATCGAACGCACCGATACATCGCAGTCGCCGCTCCAGGGCGGCGTTATGAACCACGGCGGCGGGTCCCCGAGCAACATCGCAGGCGGCGAGTGACTTTTTTTGGAAAAAGCGAATCTTCAAGTTAGAGCGTTTTCAAGCGAAGTGGATACCGGTTCGCGTGAAGAAAACGCGACAAAACAAAAACCTGGAGCGCAATCGCGATTCAATTCGTTGGGATTGCGCTCTAGTGCTGAAAGCGCCACGCGATGGCCATGACTGAAGCTGTTTCCTCGGCCGCCGCCGCGCGTTCGCGCATACGCTCGATCGGCCGTCGCGGCGCCGCGCGCCTGGTCGCCTGGGCGGGAGACGAGAAATTAAGCCCGTGGCTGGTGGCGGGCTTCGTCGCTCTCCACGTGGTGCTTTGGACCGTGATCCTGTTGCGTTTGCGGGCGGCGCAGGACGTGCACTTCGATGTCGCCGAGGCCTTTGCGTGGGGCCAGAAATTCCTGCTTGGCTACGGCAAGCATCCCCCGCTGTCGGGATGGGTCGCCGGCATCTGGTTCATGCTGTTCCCGGTCACGGACTGGTCGAGCTACGCGCTGGCGATGGTGACGGTCGGCGTGGGCATGATGATCTGCTGGGCGATCGCCCTGCGCGTAGTCGATCGCCGCCGCGCCTTCCTTGTGGTGGTGATGCTCGCGATCTATCCGATCTTCAATTTGAAGGGCTTCAAGTACAATGCGGATCTGCTGCAGCTGGTCACGCTGCCGCTGGTAGTGCTCGCCTATCTGGATGCATTCGACAAACGCACGATACGCTCCGGCGTCTGCCTGGGCCTGGCCGGCGCGCTGGCGCTGATGACGAAATACTGGGTGCTGACGATGATTGGCGCGATCGGCCTCGCGGCCCTGATCCATCCCGCGCGGATGCTATTTCTGCGCTCGCCAGCGCCGTGGGTCGCGATCGCGACGTTGGCGGTTGCGATGGTCCCACACTTCATCTGGCTGAAGCAGGTGAATTTCCTGCCATTCACATATGCCGGCGATACCTATTCGATATCGAGTCACATTCAGAGTCTGAAATTGGTGCTGGGCTTTATCGGCCATAACGTCGCATTGCTCGCGCTGCCGTTGGTGGTCGCCGCCGTGGCGTTGGCGTGGAACCCGCGCGGCTGGATGTTGCTGCGGCGCGATCCGCGCGCCTTCTTCGCACGGCCATGGTCGCGCGACGCCATTTCCGACGTGCGGACGCACCAGGCACGGAATATTTGGATCGTTCAAGCCATCGTCGCGATCGGTCCGCTGATCGGGGCGCTGGCATTCTCGATTTACCTCAAGACTGACTGGGGCATCTCGCTGTTCTTCCTGACGCCGCTGGCGGTGATCGCGATTCCTCAATTGCGCGTGCGCCGGGCGGCGCTGGTACGAGTCGTCGCGACCTGGCTGGTGATCACGCTGATGGTGATGGCCGCCGCGCCGCAGGTCGTCCCCATCACGATGCCGCGCAATGCGGCCGGCCAGTTCACCTATGGCTCACATTCGCAGCTCGCGCGTGAGCTGACCGAGCTGTGGCATCAGCGCTTCCATTCGCGCTGGCAGGTGGTCGCCGGCGCCACCGATGTCGGCGAGCCGATGGCGTTCTACAGCCCCGATCACCCGACGCCGCTGACGCCGAATGAAGTCTGGTCATACGGGCTTACGTCGCTGGACGAGGCGAAGCGATATGGCTTCATCGGCATCTGCGAAGTCGGCGCCTGGAACCAGCGGCAGTGCGACGCCTGGATGAAGCGGAATGCGGCAGGTGGAGAGGGGATGGTGATCACAACGCGGCGATTCTTCCGCGGTTCTGCCAGCGCTGCAACGGCATGGAACGTATACGTCGTCGTTCCGGCCACGCGTGATTAAGAGATTGCAGGAATTGCCGAGCATTGCCATCACGAGAAATCGTGCCTCAAAGTGGCTCCGATACCCTCCAGCGCCCAGTCGACCTGATCGCTGGTGATCACAAGGGGCGGGGCGATGCGGATCGTGTGTCCATGGGTGTCCTTGGCAAGGATGCCTCTGCTCTGCAGCGCCTC
>WNFI01297593.1_pt1 | contig 13715 bp, 10 predicted proteins | sample 5400471 | NCBI WGS metagenome assembly WNFI01 (sample SAMN13153348, study PRJNA577476) | soil metagenome | isolation source: 100 cm saprolite on Douglas fir-dominated hillslope | place: USA:California | collected 2013-09-17 | reverse complement strand
AAAGAAGTTCTTAAGCGGCGAAATGTTCGTCCGGCCTTGATCGGGAAGGTCATCAATCTGATCCGGGAGCGGGCTGAAGAGATTAAGGTTCGTCAGCCGGCTCAGATTTCCCCTGACCCTGATGACAATGCCTTCTGCGTGTGTGCGGAGCAGGGCAAAGCGGATTCCATCGTAACGCTCAACGTGAAGGACTTCCCCCAAGAGAAACTCCGAGCGCGGGTCTCCATGCCGGCCGACTTCCTAGCCCGCCTCTAAGGTTATTTGGAGGCGAGTTTTTCGGCGGCGAGTTTTTGGGCGGTGGCTAGGGCGTCGGCGGCGGGGACTTTTACGTCGGGCTCGACGCCGGTGCCTTCCCAGTTGGTCTTGGAGATGGGGTTGATGGCGCGGGCGAAGGGAACGCCAATCATAAAGTGGTCGTCAATGCGGTGGCCGGAAACGGGATGGGCGCCGCCTCCAGTGGTTTCGCCGATGAGGGTGGCACGTTTCAGGTTCTTGAGGTTGTAGCTGAACTCCTCGGCGCCGGAGAAAGTTTCCTTCGAAGTGAGGACGTAGGCCAGATTCCTTCCAATCGCTTCCCGCTGGTCCGACCCCAATGTCAAGTGGCGACACCCGGGCTCTGCGGGAAGATTGTCGCGGGATGTCGCTTGCTAAGGGTCCGGCCAGGGGGCATCATTCGGGCCGACCTTCGAAATACCCGGCAGCCGGTTAGAGTTGACCCACCCTTACAAAGGTGCGCCTCTTCTGGCAGCCATGGCAACCGGCTGATAGGAGACAAACATGATCCTGAGCAAAGGGAAACCGTTCCTGGCAGTTCTCGGCTTCGGGCTATTCCTGGCGGCCGTCTTGAGCATTGCGCCGGCTGACGGTCAGGATCTTAGCAAACGGAAACTGACGAACCAGGATGTCCTGGACATGGCCTCCCTGGGATTAGGCGACAATGTGATCCTGGAAAAGATTCGTACCGCCCCAGAAACAGATTTCGTGACCGACATGGAATCCCTGAAGGCCTTGAAGGCTGCACACGTTTCCGACCAGGTGATCCGCTTGATGATCAATCCGAAGGCCGTGGAAACTCCGGGCACGGCGACGGGGGCCGCGCCTGCAAACCCCGATATGCCGGACGACGTGGGCGTCTACATCAAGGTAAGGGGGAAACTCAACGAGGTGGCCCCTGAAGTTGTGGGATATAAGAGCGGCGGTGTGATGAAGACCGTGTTGACAGACGGCCTGGATAAGGGGCATAGGAATGGCACCGTGCAGGGGCCAAAGAGCACGCTACAGGTTGGCAGTGACGCGGAATTCATTGTTCGCTGCGCTGAAGGCACGGCGATCACCGAGTATCAGTTGCTGCGGCTGGATATGAAGGGAGACCGGCGGGAATTCCGCGCCTGGACCGGCGGCGTCTTTCATTCCTCCGAGGGTGCGCAGAAGAATGCCGAAAAATACGATTCCGAAAAGGTCGCCCCACGTGTCTTCCGGATCAAGCTTCCACCGCTGAAGAAGGGCGAGTATGGCTTTCTGCCGCCGGGGAGCACCTCTGGAAACATCGCCTCCTCCGGCAAACTCTATACGTTCGGGATTAAAGAGTAGGCCTTCGAGTTGCAATTGGAGGAAGGGCAAGGGGTCTACGTGCGGATGTAAATCGTCCCCCACGGCTTAAGCGTGAAAGGGCATCTCAAGAAGGTCTCCAACACGGAAGGCGAAGATGAACTAGCGAGCTTGCATGAACTGAGCGGCAAGGATGTGGCGACAGCCTCCGGCGTGGCGTTGGGCGATTTACAGGCCGTGCCCGAGAAAAAGTAGCTCAAGCATGGACGGGTGGAGCGGCGTATCGAGGAAGATTTTCGCTTGGACAACGAAGCGCTCTTGAGAAAAAAGGAGGCATTGTTCGCGGGGAAATTGAGGTGTATAGTACCGCTCAATTGAAAGCCAAGAAGTAAATCTCGAGTAAGAACTACTGGCGGGTAGTTTTTCGCCTACCGCGAGGCCTTCAGCTTCCCACCGGCTGCCAATTCGAAATGTGTGTGAACAAGGAGACAACATGAAAGTACGTAGACACTGGGCCTTCTTCTTTATTTTCCTCATGGCGCTGGCGGCATACGCCGATCAGAGCAAGCGAGAAAAGCTGATCCCCTACGGCAAGATTGAGGTTGCTCCATTCCGAAACAAAGTGGGTGATACGCTTGACGAGAAGACGATTGCGGATGTGCATACGATGATCGTCGAAAAGATTAATGAATCGAAACTATTCGGTGCGGACATCAATAAAGATCTCAGTTTCCCCAAGAAGGACCCGGGTGACGACAATAAGGTGGTCTTTGCGGGCACAAACAAGGACGACGATGACAAGACACTGATTCTCTTCGGAGAATTCATCACCTTTAACAAAGGGAGCCGGGCGAAACGCTACATGTTGGGCGGGGGAACGGGCCGGGCAGAATTGCGTGCTAACTGCTTCTTGGTCGACAAGAAAACGGGAAAGCAACTCTACAATTTCCAGACCTTCGGAGAAACCAATTGGGGTGCTTTCGGTGGCGGTGCGGACAAGACGCAAAAGGGTGTGGCGAACCGCCTGGTGGATTTCCTGAAGGGCAAATAAAAGCAAATGCGGCGAAGCACAGGCAACGTCGCTGAACGTGTTCGAGGCCTCCGACCATTCTGCAGACAGCGGTGACCCCGACTTGATCCGGCGAGTCTAGCGGCGGTCGGCGATGTTGTGGCGGATGTCCTGGCCCTGGACGAGGTAGATGACGTCTTCGGCGATGTTGGTGGCGTGGTCGCCGATGCGTTCGAGATTTTTCGCGACGAGGATGAGTTCGAACGCAGGAAAGACCACACTGGAATCGCCCATCATGTAGGTAAGCAATTCACGGAAAATCTGGTCGCGGTAGTGGTCCACCTGATCGTCGGTGGCGAGGACGCTTTGCGCCAGCTCGACGTCGCGGCGGACGACGGCGTTGAGAGCGTTGCGAACCATCTCTTCGACGAGTTCGCTCATGCGCGGGAGATCGACGTAAGGTTTCACGCGCGGATGACGGAGGACGCGCAGGGCTCCCTGGGCGATGTTGACGGCCTGATCGCCGATGCGCTCGAGATCGTTATTGATGCGCGAGACCGCCAGCACGAAACGGAGATCGATGGCCATGAGCTGGTGCAAAGCGAGAAGCTGGACGACGCGATCGTCGACTTCCATCTGTAACTCGTTGATGGCGTCTTCTTCCTCGAGGACACGCTTGGCGAGCTGTTCATCGGACTCCAGAACGGCGTGAACGGACTGGTGGACGGCGCGTTCGGCAAGACTGCCCATCCAGAGCAGGCGCTCTTTCATTTCGTTCAGGTCTTTTTCGAAGTGGCGTTCCATCCTGCCCTCTTGTGTCTCAAAGAATACTCTAAATTCAAATTCTCGCTAAGGATTCGGTTGAGATCATTCCGTGCCTAGCGCCCGCCACAGAACGAAGAGAGATTTCTCCCGCCGCCGCGGGCTCGAAATGCCGTAATAAACCACGCCTCAGCCGAAGCGGCCGGTGATGTAAGCCTCCGTGCGCGGATCACCGGGCGTGGTGAAAAGCTGCGGCGTGGGACTGAACTCAATGAGCTGACCGGTGAGCAGGAAGGCGGTGAAGTCGCTGATGCGCGCGGCCTGCTGCATGTTATGGGTAACGGTCACAATGGTGCAGAGATCCTTCAACTGCACGAGCAACTCTTCGATTTTCGCGGTGCTGATGGGGTCGAGCGCGGAGCAGGGCTCATCGAGAAGCAGGACTTCGGGCTCGACGGCGAGGGCGCGGGCAATGCACAAGCGCTGCTGCTGGCCGCCGGAAAGTTCGTAGGCGGACTTGTGGAGGTGGTCTTTGACTTCGTCCCAGAGGGCGGCGCGGCGCAGGCTCTTTTCGACGGCTTCGGAGATGGGGGATTTCGAGCCGTTGATCCGCAGGCCGTAAGCAACGTTGTCAAAAATGGACTTGGGGAAAGGATTGGGACGCTGGAAAACCATGCCGACACGGCGGCGATACGAAGTGACGTCCTGCGCGAGGATATTCTGGCCGTCGAGCAGAATTTCGCCCTCGAGGCGTGCGCCGCGAACGGTCTCGTGCATGCGGTTGAGGGTGCGAAGCAGAGTGGACTTGCCGCAACCGGAGGGGCCAATAAGAGAGGTGACTTTGTTGGTGGCGATGCCCATGTTGACGTCGAAGAGGACCTGCTTGCTGCCGTACCAGAAATTAACCTTGGAGATGGTCATGCGCATGGTGAGCGCTGACGAGGTGTCTCTCGCTGCCGCGCTAGTGACGATGGGAGGTAGATTCACGGACAAAGCTGGCCTCACAGTAGCGTGCATAGGTTAGGTCCTTGGAACCGCAATGCCCCGGGAAAGAATCGCCCGAGCAACGATGTTAATGATGAGAATCAAGCCAAGCAAGACGAGCCCGGCGGCCCAAGCCTGACGATGCCAATCATCATACGGAGCGATGGCGTAAGTAAAGATCATAACCGGCAAGCTTGCGGTGGGCTGATTCCAGCCGGGGCTCCAGAAACGATTGCCAAGGGCAGTAAAAAGGAGCGGGGCGGTTTCCCCAGCGACGCGGGCGAAGGCCAGCAAAACGGCGGTGAGGATGCCGCGATAGGCGGCGGGCACGATGACGCTGGCGATAGTCTTCCACCTGCTGGCGCCGAGGGCCATGGCGGCCTCGCGCAAAGCGTTGGGCACGGAGCGAAGAAACTCTTCGGTGCTGCGCAGGGTGATGGGAATCATCATCAGGCCAAGAGCGAAGCCTCCGGCGAGCGTGGAGAAATGTTTGAACGGCAAGACAACCAGGCTGAAAGCGAAAATGCCGATGACGATGGAGGGCACACCGTTGAGCAGGTCGGCGGCATAACGGACGACGAAGGCGGTGGTCGTGCCGCTGAATTCCGCAAGATAGATGGCGCCGAAGAAACCGATGGGAACGCCGACGAGGGAGGCGAGCAGAAGCAATTTCGCGCTGCCGAGGATGGCGTTAGCCATGCCGCCGCCGGATTCGCCAACGGGAGCGGGCAACTTGGTGAAGAAGTTCCAACTGATGGAAGTGCCGCCGTGATAGACGAGATAACCGAGAATGAAAAAGAGCACGGAAACAGCGACCAGGGCGCACACACCGGTCATGGTGAGCATGAAGCCGCTTACAAATTTGCGCCAGCGGAGACGAGGGCTCATGCGTGTCCCGTTCCGCTGCCGCGTTGCGAAGTGGCGACGATCAGCAAGCGCGCAAAGCCGTTGAGGATGAAGGTAAGGATGAAGAGCACGAGGCCGAGTTCGATCAGAGATTGCGTATAAAGAGCGCCGGTGGCTTCGGTGAATTCGTTGGCAATGACAGCGGCGATGGAATAGCCTGGGGAAAAAAGAGAAGCGCTGATAGTGGGGGTGTTGCCGATGACCATGGTGACGGCCATGGTTTCGCCGAGGGCTCGCGCGAGGGCCAGGAAGATGGAGCCCAAAATGCCGTTGCGGGCAAAAGGCACGACGACTTTCCAAGTTGCTTCCCAGCGCGTGGAGCCGACAGAGAGGGCGGCCTCGCGCTGGTCGCGCGGGACGGAGAGGAGCACTTCACGCGAAACGGAAATTATGTAAGGGATGACCATGATGGCGAGGACAATGCCCGCGGTCAGAAATCCCACGCCATAGGCCCGGCCTTGAAAGAGGGGAAGGAAGCCGAGGGAATGCTTGAGCGCAGGCTGAATATATTGGCGCATCAAGGGAACCACGATAAAGACGCCAAGCAAGCCGTAGATCACGCTGGGGACGGCAGCGAGAAGGTCAATGAAAAATTCGAGGGTGTCGGAAACTCTTGCGGGGGCCAGCTCCGCGAGAAAAATGGCAGCGCCGATGCCGAGGGGTACGGCGATGAGCAGGGAAACGGCGGCGGTGACGAGCGTTCCGTAAATGAAGGGCAGGGCGCCGAACTGTTCGAAGATAGGGTCCCAGACGGAAGTGCGGAAAAAGTTGAAGCCGAACTTGTGCCGCGGAAGTGCGGAGCCTTGCCACAATTCGAAAACGAGAAGCAGCGTGACAAGCACAACAGAAGCGGCGAACAAGAAGGTGATCATGCGGGCGATTTCATCGCCTTCGCGGAGGCGGGAAAGAAACGAGCGCGAGCCCACGACGGGGCCCGCGCTCGGATCAATGGTGGTCGTTGCTGCCACTTATTTCAGCTCGACGAGCTACTGGATCTTGCTGATGGCTTTCAATTCCTTGGCCACGACTTCCTTGGGCAGCTTTGCGTAGGACAACGCCTCCGCATAATTCTGACCGTCCGCCAGCATCCACTTAACGAAGCCCTTGATGGCGTCACGCTTAGCTGCATCAGAGAACTTCTCTGGAATCAATAGCCAGGTAAAGCTGGAAATGGGATAAGAGTCCTTGCCGGGCGCGTTGGTGATGGAGACGCGGAAATCGTCCGGCATTGCCTTCGCGGCGCCTGCCGCCGCCGCACTGACCGCCGTGAGAGAAGGTTTTACGAACACGCCGGAGGCGTTCTTCACGCTTCCGTATGGGATCTTATTCGATTCGGCATAGATGAGTTCCACATATCCAATGGAATTGGGAGTGTTCTTAATGGTGCCGGTTACACCCTCGTTGCCCTTGCCGCCGAGCCCCACGGGCCATTTAGGCGCGGGGCCTGCGCCAACGGTATTCTTCCACTCTACGCTGATTTTCGAGAGATAGTCGGTCCAAATAAACGTCGTGCCGCTGGCTTCGGCGCGGTGCACGACGACAATGTCTTCCGCAGGGAGCTTGACGCCTTTGTTGGCGTCGGCGATCAGCGGGTCGTTCCACTTGGTGACTTTGCCGAGGAAGATACCGGCCAGAGCTTCCGGTGTGAAATTCAACGCAGCATCGACGCCAGGAATGTTGTAGGTGGCAACGACGGCACCGAGCACCGTGGGGAAGTGCAGAATCCCGATGCTGTGCTTGTCCTGATAGGCCTTCAATTGGTCGTCATTCATGGGGAGGTCGGAAGCGCCGAAGTCCACGGTACCCTCCGTTAGCTGCTTGATGCCGCCGCCAGAGCCAATCGATGCATAGTTGATCTGAAGATTGCCGTTTTTCTTGTGGTACTCGTCAAACCACTTGGAATACATCGGATAGGGAAATGTCGCGCCCGCGCCGTTGATGGAAAGCGCGTTGTCCGCCCACAGAACGCCGGCGACGACGAAAACTACCAAGAGCATTCCTGCAATTCTCTTCATACGTCATCTCCGTCTAAAATATTCGTCTTTTCCCAGGTAAGCAAAGGACAGTATGTCCCGCGATTGTTACGGCATTGTTACAATGTGTTCATTGTTGCTTGAATCGGAGGATATTCTCCGTCCGAAGCAGGGCTTAAAGCTCCCTGAAACAAGGATTTAGAGCGATACGGCGATCACGCAAAAAAAAGGGCAGCTCGGTGAAGAACTGCCCTTTTTGCGCCCCCAGGGGAGGGGCGAACCGCGATTGCCTGGCCGGAACTACGGCAGGTAATAGCGGAATGAAGTGAACACCATGTTGTCGACGGCTTTGGGGGAGTTGCTGGCTGCACCCGACCAGCCGCCCTTGGTTATGTAGGAATACTGGAGGCCCCAGCGAACGCCTCCCTTCGGACCCTGGTAGATCTTGTGCCAGAAACCGAAAGTGCCTTCCTGGATCAGCCGGATATCTCCTGCGCAGGCACCAGAGCCAGGCGCTGATGAACCAGAAGGCGCGGCCTCCACCGAACAATTGGTATTATTGGCAGACGGCGAGGCATAGCCTCCGATTGCCGAATTGGACGTTTTGTGCGTGGTAATCGTCTGGAGACCAGAAGCGGGGCAGCCAGCAGTCCCCGCACAGTCCACCAGCGAGGTCGTGATCGCGTCTGTCATGTAGCCGGTGTAACCCGCTCGCCATACATATTCGCCACCGTAGTAAACGAAAACGTCCAACTTGGGAGTGGGGTGGAATTCCACGCGAACAAGCCCATGGGCCGTGCGGATCAGCGCTTGGGTGCCGTCCGGACGGAAAGTTAGATCGGGAAGCTGCGCCGCGCCGTACCTGCCGATGCCGTCGCCGGCCACACCCTTGACGCCAAAGTCCACCTTCTTCGCAAAAACAGGCACATTGGCGCTGACACCGAAGCCGCCGCCAGTACGCGCATCGTTGAAGGCGCCGGCAGCGGAGGGGATCGTATTCGTGCAAGTAATACCTGGGCTAGTCCCCGTCAATGGGCCTGCCCCAGTAATGAGCACCGTTGCGCTGGCGGTGGGAGTGACGACGGCGCAAGGATAAATGCGGTTGCGGAAAGTGCTGACAATGCCAAACAGCTCGTAGTGACCCCAACCCGGATCGATCGCGGCCTTCACGAGGATGTCGGGGGCTTTGTTGACGGTGTAGCCGGTGGCGTCAAACGCGTTATAGAGGCCGCCGCCAGCGCCGGGGCGGAAGCCGTACCCCCGCGCGTAAGTGAAGCCCACCGTGTAGTTGACGTCGATCGTCGTTGGCGGAATTTCCCCGCGGTTCTGAATTCCTTTTTTATTTTCCGTTGCCAGACTCCACATCTGGCCGCCGGTGAACGACAAGCCGTTATCAAACGCCGCCTGCGCCCACGCTTGCCGCTGGCGGAGCACGTAGCTATTGGTCTGCCGGTTGTTGGAGGTGGTGCCCGCGGCAAAGAAATCTGCCTCGTAGTAGCCCGACACTTTAGCGCTGCCGACCTTGGTATCTAAAAGGAGGCTGATTCGGGATTGACGGCCCGACAAATTATTCTCAGTAACTTTACTTAGCGCGTTTCCGGGGTACGGGATGGCGTTCATCGGAGTGGGAATGTCGCCGCTGGTGGCCCGCTGGCGGAAAACTGTTTCCGCCGCAAGGAAGCCGCCCGGGGTAATGTTGATGCCCTTGTACTTGATCGCGGAGGGGCCGGTTTCCTCGGCCTTCTTCTCTTCCGCCTGCTCCTTGGCCACAGTGGTCTTCAGGGCTTCATTGCTGGCCTTCAAGGCGCTGACCGAGGAGTTGAGCGAAACCGCCTCGGACTTCACTTCGGTGGTGGAGTTCACGGCTTCGGTGGCTTTGGTGTTCGCTTCGGTTGCACGAGCATTGGCCGCCGCCGCGGCTTCGCGTGCTTCATCGATCTGGCGGTCGCGTTTGGCGAGCTCTTCCTTCAGCATCTGAAGCTGCTCCTGTTGCGACTGCAAAGTCTGGCGAAGCTCTTCGAGCTGGGCCGCGATGGCTGCATTGGAGTTCTCAGCCTTTTTGGCCGCTTTGGACTTCGCCGGCTGAGCATTGGCAGGTTGCGGATCAGCGTTTTTCGGCGTGTCGGCAAAAGCAGTTCCGGAAACGAGGAACATCGATAGTGTGAGTGCAGCTAGTTTTTTCATTGCCTCTCTCTTTGGAGCAAAATTCTACTTGCAACCGAAATAGCGCGAACCACCCCGCGGCAAAAGGTAAAGGCCCCGTCTATACTGGCCGGGCTACGATCTCTTCCATTGATGGGTTGTTGAAAAAACCGAATCATCCAAAACCTCCAAAGGCCGGCTTACCCTCGGCACCGCGAGGAGAGACCTACTTCGGTGCGGAGATGGTATAAGCGAGGACGATTTGGGTCAAGCGATATTGATGTTTGGCATGGACGACATAGCCAGCATCTTCGTCTTTAGTGGCACAGCCATTCCTGGCTGCGAGCTCTTCCTCGTCTAGGGGAGGGCTTGCCCCGCCTGTCATCCCGAGCGAGGGATCCGTTCCGAACGAACGAGGACCAAAAGGCCGCTATTAATAGCCTTACAATATGAATTCATATTCTATCTTTGTGGCAAGAGGTACCTATGTCCCCAATCTCGCAGCGGTTTCCAATTCCCCAGAACGACGATGTCTTCGAGGAGATGTGTCTTCAGTTACTACGACTTTACTGGTCTCGTCCCGGACTAGAAATCTTTGGCAAGCGGGGGGAACGTCAATACGGCATAGACATTTTGGACGTGGGAGGTCAGACGCCGATCTACGCAGCCCAATGCAAACTCAAGGAGGAGCACAAGAGTCTTCCTCCGACCGAAATTCAAGAGGAGGTTAATAAGGCGAAGCAATTCACACCACCCCTTGGAAAGTACGCCATTTTGACGACAGCAAAAGTGTCGGCGCAAGCTCAACGGAAAGTGCGAGAGATCAATCAGTCCCACAAGGGCGGAGTGCAGTCGCTGACAGCAAAGATTGAGGGCGATGCGATCGATTCCGAGATTAACGAAGCGCGCGATTGCATAGGAAAACGAGAGTTTCAATTCGCCACTTTCCTGTTGAATCGCGTTCAACGCAATCAAGGAGATAAACTCACTCCGCGGCAGAAGTTTCGAGTGCTATCAAACCATGGGGCTGCAGCGCTCGGGCTTGGCAAACCGGAAGCGGCCGCTAAACTCTTCCTTGAAGCAGCCCGCCACCAACCGGAAGACGAACAGGGGAAAATAAACGAGGTTCTAGCATACCTATTAGTGGGTGATTCGAGTTCCTGCCACGGGAAGGCCACCCTACTTCGCAGAGAATATCCAGAATCATCGCGCCTCGCGGCATTGTGGTTGAATTCTGCTCCAAAAGATGTCGCCTTCAGCGCCGTGGAGTCTGAAATTGACTCCGTGCTTCGAAGCGACGCAGAAGTGTGCGTGGCGCTGGCGCGTAAAGCGCTATCCGAATTCGACTTCGAAAATTCCTCCACGTACGCAACCTCCGCCAGCAGAATTGCGCCCAAATGGTCCCAACCACAGCTTGTTCTGGCACAGGTCAGTTTGGGACAGGCACTTCACGCTCAGTTGGGATTCCAGGCTAAGGGCGTCTCGCAGGAAACATCACTTGTGGACGCTGAAGATGCCTGCTCCATTGCGATAGATTTGGCGCGTGAAGAAAAGGACGAGGAAACTGAGAGAGCCGCACTCATTATCCGCGTAGAGATTCGGCTCCTGTTGAAGAAGACAGACAAAGCCATCGAGGACGCCGAGAAGGCGGAAAAACTAGATTCGGAAGACCCGGCCGTGGTGCTTGCCGTGGCTCAAACCCGCTTTGCCTCTGGCCGAACTGAAGATGGCATAGCTGCATTCAAGAAGGCGTACCGTCTAAGTCAGCGCCCCGATATCGCGTTTGTGTACGGAACGGCGCTCCAAAATCGAGGGCGAGACGACGATTTAGACGAAGCGCTCAACGTCCTCCTTCAAATTTCATTGCCAGACATTCCTCCTAAGCTTCGCCCCACAACTGTCACACACGTTATCCAGTGTTTTGCAAAGAAAAAAGACTGGTCGGGGGCTGAGATATACCTCAGCAAAGTGTCAGACTTTCTCGATGCTCCTCTCCTAAACATCATGCGAGGATACCTCGCCCATTACCGAGACGAACGTGAAGAAGCGGAACGCCAGGCCTTAGAAGCCAGGTCGTCCCTTCTTACGGCGAACGCTAATGTGGACACGACGGAGTTATTGGCGCGTTTACTGATGCTAATCGGGAGGCCATCTGACGCGCTGCCCTTCTGGCAAGAATTGTTCGACCGAGAAGCTCCAGGTCTTGATCCAAAGAATCTGCTCGCATGTGCGGCGAGATTGAACAGAGATGATGTTGTAATGCAGACCTGCGACCGACTGCACGCACGAGGTGTCGACGATTGGAAGGTCCTTGAGTTCGAGACTCAATACCTTGAGAAGTACAAAATCGACCTTGCCATTGAACGCCTCCAAACATTTATCACCCAACATCCAGACAACAAGTTGGCCAAGCTAAGGCTTTCTTTGATCGGGCTGCGCCTTAATAGGGGAGAGCTTGTGCAGGGTAGAGTGGAGGATCTTCCTTTGGTGAACGAGCTTCCACTGAACTATGCAGTGCCCGCCGTGCAGGTCATGAAGTTCGGAGGAAGTCCTAACACGGCAGTCGACTACGCCTACCGGTTCTTGCGCGCGCACTTTAACGAAATAGAGGCCCACCAAGCACTGATCCTAAGCATGATGCCAGGTGCATTTGCCCCAGACATCCCGGCCCAGCTTGAAGTCGTGGGAGTCAACAGCGCCGTCTGTTATCAAGAATTCCCTGTGGGGACGCCAACGTGGGTCGTACTCGAAGACACCGGTACGCCCAGCGGCGACTTCGAAGAAATCTTGTTGTCGTCACCCCTTGCCGTTGAACTGACCGGCAGGCAAGTTGGTGAAACATTTGCACTCGCCAAAGGGAGCCTCCAAGACCGCTATGCTAGGATTTTGGAGATTCGTCCGAAATATGTCAGACGGTTTCAGGATTCCATGGGAGAGATGCAGGTAAGGTTCGGGGCGGCAAGCTCCGTCGAATCGGTCCGCGTAGAACAAACTGAAGATGGAAGCCAGCAGAAAGGTCTTGAGGTCATCCTAGCCTCAGTGGAGAAGCGAGCGGCTGCCGTAGCTGACGCGCGAGAGACTTACAACAACTTGCCGGCTTCACTTCACTGGTACGGAGCCCGTTTTGGTAAGAACGCTTATCATGCACTAATGAGCCTTGCCCTAGAAGAACAGCAACGGATTAAGTGCTGCTTTGGAACTTCTGAAGAGCGGACCCAAGCACTTCAAGCCCTGCAAACGGCGAAAGCAGTTATAGTTGACATCACCGCGCTAGCCACTCTACGCCTCCTCCACCTAGAGAAAATTCTCTCGTCAACGAAATTCCATTTCATCATGTCCGAGCGTACGTGGATAACATTCCAGGAGATGCTTTCCGAGGCTCGACTCTTCACTGCTCCAGGGGGCACGCTGTTTTACAAAGATGGCAAGCACATAATGTACGAAGAAACCCCTGCGGATAAAGAACAACGACATCGGGGAGACGAAGAGTTTGTCCGACTTCTTGAAAAAGCAACGGAACGTCGGAGTGGACTCGGGCTCGCAGCACTACAACCGGAAAAACGTGAGCCGCTGGAAAAGTTCTTTGGCCCTTATGGCGCTGAGTCCATGGCACTTGCCTCTGACCCAGACTGTGTTCTCTGGACGGATGATCTGATCCAAGCTCAAACTTCCGCGCAGGAGTTCGGTTCCCGCAGGGTATGGACGCAGCTGGTTTTGGGAGCACTGACGGATGCGGGCCTGTTAGCTCCTGAGGAGTATAGCGGAGCTTCGGCAAATCTCATTGGAATGGAGTTCGTGGCAACACTGTTCGACAGCTTATCTATGCTCACTGCCTTCAAATTGGCTTCGTGGTCACACGAAAGCAGGCCCGCGGCACAGATCATGAGAATATTTTCTGACCCAACTACAGACCTGCAAAGCCTTTTCAGAATCTACGTTGAGTTTACGATTAGGCTCTATCGGGAGCCAGTCGATCCCGAAATAAGGTGCTTAGTCACTCGGGTATTCCTCGACGTTTTTGCACGCAGACGGGAGGACATCTCTCTTCTCAGTAACCTACGAAAGCTAAGCTCAACTGTATTTGGCGTTAATGGAGTCGGAAAAGACCAATTCGACGAATGTTTCGATCGCTGGATGAAACGCAGGGACGGCCCACTCATCTACCCACCATGATTAGCCGGGCGCCCCCGAGTACCGCGCCTGCAGATTCACCCGCGCCAACACCTCCAGCCCCTAAGTAGCCGCATCTTCTTAACTTGCCGTTCCATTCGAATGATACCTAATAAATAATTTAAAAAACAAACTACTTTATGCTACTCTGCTATGTGTATCTCGAAACCGATCCTCGCCGCCCTTCGGCCTCATCCCCTAACTCCCACGGAATCATATCT
>WNFI01133100.1_pt1 | contig 13715 bp, 10 predicted proteins | sample 5400471 | NCBI WGS metagenome assembly WNFI01 (sample SAMN13153348, study PRJNA577476) | soil metagenome | isolation source: 100 cm saprolite on Douglas fir-dominated hillslope | place: USA:California | collected 2013-09-17 | reverse complement strand
GCGGAAGTGGAGCAGGCGGCGTTCGAACCGCGCAACGTCGTGCCGGGCATGGGCTTTTCGCCGGACAAAATGTTGCAGGCGCGCTTGATCTCCTATCCCGATGCGCACCGCTACCGACTGGGCGTCAACTACGATTCCCTGCCGGTGAACAAACCGCAGTGCCCGTACCACACCTACAACAAGGACGGCGCAATGCGCTTCGATGGAAACGGCGGGGCAGCAGTGAACTATGAGCCGAACAGCTTCGGCGGCCCGACACAGGACCGTTCGTACGTCGAACGGCCGCATGCCGTCAGCGGAACCGTCGCGAGGCACGATCACCGCACCGACAGTGATTACTACACGCAGCCGGGGAATCTCTTCCGCTTGATGCCCGCGGACGCGAAACAGCGGCTGATCGACAACATCGTCTCCAGTCTGGGCAATGGCGTGCCCCAACGCATTCAAGAGCTGCAAATCCAGCACTTCTACAAAGCTGATCCAGCGTATGGGACCGGTGTGGCGAAGGGGCTGGGGCTAAACATCGAATCGATCGTCGCGAAGAAGCAGGCCAACGCGGCGGATTGAGAGCGGTTCTTGGTTGTAAGTTGTTCGTTGTTAGTTTGAGAGATAGAGCGGAGCGAGTTTGATCGGAAAACTCGCTCCGCTTTGTTTTTTCAGGAGGGCATCAAGGTTCAACTGCGGAATGTGGGCAAATTCTGTAGAATGGCCGCCTATGGCAAAGCTTACTTTTCTGGGCGCGGCGGGATGCGTTACGGGTTCGAAGTATTTGGTCGAAGCGGCGGGCAAGCGGCTGCTGGTGGACTGCGGAATTTTCCAGGGCTCGCAGGAACTGCAGGACCGCAACTACAAGCCGCTTCCTGTCGATCCGAAGACGATCGACTATCTCTTGCTCACGCACGCGCACCTGGACCACACTGGATGGCTGCCGGTGCTGGTGAAATCGGGCTATCGCGGGCCGATCTTCGCGAACCCAGCGACGATCGAGCTGACAACCATATTGCTGAAAGATTCCGCGCATTTGCAGGAAGAGGACACGCTGCACGCGCGGATTCATAAGGACAGCCGTCACGCCAATCCCGAACCGCTCTACACGGCGGAGGATGTTGATCCCACCCTGAAGCTGATCAAGAGCATGCCACGCAGCGGCAGCTCCGATATCAGTCCGGAGTTTCGCGTAACTTCTTATGACGCGGGACACATCCTTGGATCTTCCAGCCTGGAATTAACCATCACCGAGGGCGTCAAGAAGACCGTCGTGGTGTTCTCCGGCGATATCGGGCGGTACGACCAGCCGATTCTGAAGGACCCGGCAACGCCGCCATCGAAGGCTGATGTGCTGATCTGCGAATCGACCTATGGTGACCGCGAGCATCCGGACGGCGACCCCGCGGAATCGCTTGCGCAAATTGTAAACCGCGTGGTGAAGCGCGGCGGCTCGATCGTGATCCCGGCATTTGCCATCGGGCGGACGCAGACCTTCATGTATTACCTCCGGCAGTTGGAGGACCAGAAAAGAATTCCGCACCTGCCGGTCTATGTGGATAGCCCGATGGCGCTGAGCGCAACCGATTTGTATGTGAAGCACAAAGAGGACCACGACCTGGAGTTCACGCGGGAAGAAGGAAGCGATGGAAAAGGCGATCCTCTGAATGTGCATGAATTCCATCTAACCAGGTCGGTCGAAGAATCCAAGGCGATCAATAACGTCAAGACACCCTGCATCATAATTTCGGCAAGCGGGATGGTGAGCGGCGGCCGCGTGTTGCATCACCTCGCGCAGCGGCTGCCGGAGGCGCGCAATGCGGTGATTCTGGCGGGATTCCAGGCCGAGGGCACGCGCGGGAGGGCCCTGCAGGAGGGCGCGAAGTCGCTGAAGCTCTACGGCCAGGATGTGCCGGTGTGCGCGGAGATCGCGGAGATGGGGCAATTCTCCGCACACGCTGGGAAGAGCGAGTTGTTGCGCTGGCTGACGGCGCTGCCTGCGCCTCCCAAGCGGACGTATCTGACCCACGGCGAGCCAGTTGCCGCCCAGGCGTTGCAGGCAGCCATCTCGGAAAAGTTTCAGTGGAAGGCGGCGGTGGCGAGGTATCTGGATACAGTGCCGGTGGGTGAATAGGAGATGAGAAGAGACACAAAATATTTTGCTGGAGTCAGGAAACTATTTAGGGGCTAATCTCGTCTATATAGGCAAGACCACTCGCGGGGTAGGGGGCTAACCACCACAGGGCAACCGACCGTCAGTCTCCTACCCCTAAAAAGCCCTGAATCGCTTGAAACCGCGTAGTTTATATAAAATTTAGAAGCAGGAAATCAACTCTGAAAATGGCAGGGGCGGATTTACCAGCGTACACAAAGTTCCGCCCTTGCGAGTCATTTTATGGCAAGCGCCATTCGTGTCGTGGGGGTCTCCCGGGACATTGGCGGAATCTCCTCGAGTTCCAGGCCGGCGACAAACATAGGGGTCGGCGCTACCCTGCCCCAGCGGTTCAGTTCCCAACGAGCACGAATGAATTTGTGCTCTGGACGCAGAGAGAGATCGAGGATCATCTTCGTCGTGCCGCGGTAGAACTGCTGCGGCAGCTTGAGAAGCGGCTTCTTCGTCCAGGTCTCTCCGTCAGCAGAACCCCAGATCGACACATCGAGCGATTCCTGTTCAATCTGCTCTGTAACGGTGAGGCGGCAGAGAAAAGTGCGCGTGGCGCTGGCAGAAATGTCGAACGCGGCGCCATCGCCATTGGCTTCCAATCGCGTGCCGGCGGGAATGAGATCCAATTTCCCCGGTAGGGTGCTCATCGCGCGTGGATTCTAGCACAGAGTTTCCGCGGTTGCCTGAAACGATGTCCTCGGCAATCGTGATTCTAATGGGCCCGGCTAGGCGTGGAGCTTGGCCAAGCGTTCTTCGGCGGCAGCGAGGGTCTCTTCTTTTTTGCAGAAGGTGAAACGGACCTGCGAGGCGCCGTCTCGAGCGTTGTTGTAGAAGCTGGAGCCGGGGACGACGGCGACACCGATGGTTTCGACGAGAAACTTGGCGAAGCGCACGTCTTTCGTGTCGGCCTGGAAACGGACAGGATCGGGATCGGCGAAGCGCGCGATGTCCGTCATGATGTAGTACGCGCCGCGAGGCTTAAACACCGTGAAGCCCGCGCTGGTGAGAATTTTCAGCAGCCGTTCGCGCTTGGCCGTGTAAGAAGTGGCGAGCTTGTCGTAGTAGGCCTGTGGAAAGTGAAGAGCACTGGCGCCTGCTTGCTGTAGCGGAGCCGCGGCGCCAACGGTCAGAAAATCGTGGACCTTGCGAATGGGTTGCGTCGGTTCCGGCGGCGCCAGCACCCAGCCCACGCGCCATCCTGTAACGCTGTACGTTTTCGACAGGCCATTGATGACGATGGTGCGGTCGCGCATGCCGTCGATACGCGCCATGGAAATGTGTTCGGCGCCATCGTACAGAATGTGTTCGTAGATTTCGTCGGTGATGCAGTAGGCGTTCCAGCGGATGCAGAGATCACGGATGAATTCGAGCTCGGCGCGCGTGAAGACCTTGCCAGTGGGATTATTGGGCGTGTTCAGAATGATCGCCTTGGTGTGTGGACCAAAGGCAGCGGCAAGTTCTTTTTCGTCGAAGGACCAATCGGGAGTGCGCAGCTTGACGAAGCGCGGCGTGGCGCCGCTCAAGATCGCGTCTGGTCCGTAGTTTTCGTAGAACGGCTCGAAGACCACGACTTCATCACCGGGATTGATGATGGCCATCATGGCGGACATCATCGCTTCGGTCGACCCGCAGCAGATGGTGATCTCGCGCTCGGGGTCGTACTTCACTCCCTGGGTGCGCTCAAATTTTTCGACGATGGCGTCGCGCAGCGGCTTCGCGCCCCAGGTGATGGCGTACTGATTGATGTCATCGGCGATGGCTTTGCGCGCGGCTTCCTTGATTTCCTCGGGCGCGGCAAAGTCCGGAAATCCCTGGGACAGATTGACGGCGCCGTGCTTCAAGGCCAGGCGCGTCATTTCCCGGATGACGGATTCCGTGAATTGCTCGGCTTTTGCCGAAAGCATGCGGCGGGAGATTTGTGCCATCGAGAGGTCGGAAGCGGTCATTTCACCTTCTTAGAATGATAAAATCGTATCCGCAGGGGCGCCCGCCGTGGCGGGCTGCGCCCTACAAGGAAAGATCTCAGTGTACGTACAATTCCTCAGCGGGCGTGGCCGGTAGCGGTCTGCGTGGCCACGCGCGGCTGCCCATAAATCATCCGGTAGACTTCCGTGTTGCGCAACACGACTTGCACATATTCGCGGGTTTCCGTAAATGGAATGGACTCGACGAGCTCGGGGATCTCCTCGTAGTTGCGCTCGGCCTTCCAGGCGGCGATGCGGTCTTCGCCGGCGTTATAAGCGGCGGCCGCGTATTCCAACGCGCCCGTTTGGCGCACCAGGCTCGCAATGTAAACCATGCCAAGTTCAATGTTGAAGTCCGGCTCGAAAAGTTTGTTCTTCGTGTAGCGGACCTTGAGCTGCCTGGCAAGAAGCTTTCCCGTTTTCGGAAGAACCTGCATCAAGCCGATCGCGTTGGCATGCGAGACGGCGTCGGCCTGAAACGTGGATTCCTGGCGAATGAGGCCGGCGGCAAACATGGGATCGAAATCGTTCTTGGCGGCCTCGCGGCGCAACGCGGCTTCGTAGGGGAGCGGATAGAGCGCCTTCCATGCGGCGACGGGCACCTCACTGATCTTGCGGGAATCGAAATTCGGCACGATGATCCGCGCGTAGGCCATGCCCGCGCCGTAGTGACCTTGATCGAAAGCTGCCTGCGCGGCTTCGAGCAAAAAGCGCGGCGAAGAGGTCGCGAAGTAGGCGTTCTTCAGCTCCTGCTCGGCGGAGGAATCAAAAGCGATGGCGCGGAGCGCCTGCGCACGAGCCCAGCGGTCCGCGGCAGCAACCGGAATCGGCTCATCAAACGGACGAAGCGAGGGCGGCGGTGGGATTTTCTCCAGAAGCTCCGGCTTTGTTGTAATAGCTGCGCGCGCGCGCGGGATTCCCACTGCGCTCGGCGTTGCGGCCAAGCCAATAGAGGGCATCGACGGAATTGGCCGACACGGGATACTTCAACAGAAATGTCGTAAGCCGGTCATCGGCGTCCGGCTGGCGATTCAGAAAGGCGACCCAAGCAATACGCCATTCGCAGTTGAACGCATATTTTCCGTTCGGAAACGAGTCCAGGACGCGCTGGTAGTTGATGATCGCTTTCGTGCGATCGAGTTCCACCCAATGGTAATTCCCTGCCGCCATCAGGCCTTCTTCGTTCCACTTGCTCACGGGATAATTCTGCGCCAGCGTGTTCAGCGCAGAAAACATCTCCGCTTCCTTTTTCGCCGAGCGGTAGGCCTGGGAAAGGGCGTAGAGCCGTTCGGCGTCCACTTCAAGGTCCGGGGTCTTCACCGCGGCGATCAAAGAAGGCGAACCCTTCAACTGGACGCGGCACTCCGCGACGCGAAGCTGCGCGCGCTGGCGCGCAGTATTCGCGGGATCCTTGAGCATGGTGAGAAGCTTCGCGAATTCAGCGCGCGCTTCCTTCCATTTGTGCGCATCGTAAAAAATCTGGGCGCGCTGCTCCTGCATTTCCACGCCGGGATAAACATATTCTTTTCCCAGTACGTGCATCAGCTGCGACAAAGCGGAACCAGCGGGCTTGGCTTCATCCGCTAAAGGAAATTTGTAGAAGACGGTCTGATAATCCTTTGCGGCGCGAGGAAGTTGATGAGCTGACTGATAGGCGCGGGCGCGTTCGTAAAGAAGCGTGGCCTTTGATGCGGTGGCGGAATAGGCGTCGAGCGCATCAATGGCTTCCTGCGCATGTCCAAGCTGAACCGCGGTGGGCGCGAAGGCCTCCAGCAGTTGCTCGCGCATGGCGGTATTGGGGTAATCGTGCTGGATGGTTTGCAGCACTTTGTAAGCGTCCGCACTGCGCCCCAAGGCACGCTGCGCCTGTGCGGTCCAGTACAGCGCATACTCGCGGAGCAGCGTGTCGTTCTGCGCCTTGATTAGCCAACCGAGACCTTGCGCGGTGCGGTTCTTCGAATAGTCTTCATAGCCAAGAGCAAGGGCGGCGCGCGCACCCCAGACGTTCGTGGTGTTCTTGGCAGCGAACGCCGAGAGTTTCTCATAGGCACCGGGCGCGGCGTTATGGAGCGCGCGGGCGCGATCGGAAAGTTCTTTTTGCGCGGCCTCGTCTTCCGGAGTATCGGCGGCAACTTGAGGCGCAGACGTGTCCGGTTTGCAGCCGGTCTGGCAAGGCGGCGACTTGGGCTTTTTCGATTTGCGCTTGTGCTGGGACGATTGCGCAAAGGCGTCGAACGCGCCGCCAAGTGAAAGGGCAACGACTAGCATCCAGGCAATCAGAGAGCGCCGCATAGAAGAACACAATGATACGGCATTTTCCGGAGAGCCACAAAAGCGGGCTAAAACCGTGTGACTAGTGATGGCGCGCGGGCGTGGCGTACGGGTAGTCGCCGAGGGCGTGCGCATCCCCTTCGGCGAGGATTTCCACCATCCAGCGATAGAAGTAGTCCACCGGGTGGTCCATGATTGGTTTAAAGCGGCGGTCGTATTCTCGATGTGCTTTTTCAATGTCGTCTTTCAATCGGATGCAGAGATCTCTGTTTTGGCGGCCCAGGCGCACCTGCTCCGGCCGGAGCATTTTAATATCTTGCATCGAAACTTTGGCTACTCGATTTGCGCGGCGGTGCAATTCCTGTTCTTCGGGGGAGAGGCGGTTTACGTCAAACTCATCTCCGAACTCAGTTTCGGAGGTGGCCGCCGTAGGCCCCGGTTCGATCAGTTCAAGCGGTTCCGGCTCGGGATGCAACTCTAGTTCGGTGGCTGCAGGCGCTTGAACGACAGGTGCGGGGCGAGTGGGCGGAGCCGGCGCCGCTTTCGGCGCTGGCTGCGAAGGCATGGGGCGCTGTGGTGCGGGAGGCGGCTCAGGAGCAACTTTGCCGACCAAGTCGGTGAGTTGGGCTTCGCTCGGGGAACGCGGGCCCGTCTGCAAGGACACAGCTACGAATCTCGAAAGCACTTCCAGGGCAGCAGCCAGAGAAGCTGCGGAAGTCTGCGCGCGGAGCAGCGGCGGCAGCGCGTTGGTAGGCTTGTTGCTGGCGCACGCGGAGACCACGTCGCTGACGGCATGATGCAGCTCGTCCGCGGTGCGCTGGATGCGCTCGAGATTGTCGCGAAGCGCTCGCACGACAGCTTGTTCCACTACGCTAGGTTCTTGTGCCATACCGGTTTTCGGTGACGTTTCGCCCAAAATCTCCCCTCTGGTCATTTTGTAAGGTAGGTGGTTTGGAGTCAACGGTCTGGGGGTGCCAATGTGCCTAATTGTTGCTTAACTCTAGCGAAGCGTGGCTCATTGCCGGCAGGTAGCAGTCAAGCGCAAAGACACTGGGAACCCCAGGTGACCCAGGAACTGCATCCCGGAAGACTCCTCATTCCTGCAGGCAGCAGTCGGCGCGAAGGTTACGAGGACAACAAGCGCGCGGTCACTTCACTTCGGAGTGGACGCCACTGCTGGATTCTTGCACTGGTACAGTGAGCGCAAGGCCTCGAAGAAAGGCTTGACGCTCGCATCGACTGCCAAGCTACCGGAATATCTGACTCCGTCTTGAGCATCCAGATAGACTTCAGCACTGTGACTATCGTCCGCTCGGAAATGTAGCGGCTGCGGAGCCGGAGTCGTCTTATCGCTCACGGACAGAAGCCTTCCGCTCTCGCAGGTGTACGACTTCGCCCAGAGCGAATCAAACAGGGCTTTCGCGCTCGCCTCCGGTTGCATGTCACCCGAATAGATGATCCTCTCCGGGTTCCATTCCAGAATCCCGTTTCGGCCTTCATTGCCGTGGAACTTGATGACGTGCGGTGAAGCCTGAGGCGCGGGAGGCGTCTGGCCAGATGCTTTCGCGGCCTCGTCCGCGCCTTTTTCCGGTTTGGCTGAAGAGGCGGAAATGATTTGTGCGGGATAGGGAAGATCCACCGAACCGATCATACCCGTCCGAGTATCACAGACGAGCAATCGAACGCGCGCGGTTTCCGGCTTTGGCACGAACGATATCGTGTGCGAAATGCCGTGTGCTTTCATGGATTGATATTCAGTTTCCGTGAGTTTCTGACCGATGCTCTGACGATTGTATTGCAGCGGCAGCCCGCGCGCGTTGAACATGCAAGTGGCAAGTTCAATCTGCACCCTTCGCACCCCGCCCTCTGGCGGACCGAACGAAAGAGCGTTGGGGTCGATGACGAGAAAATACTTTGTTTGCCCCGGCTGATCGGGAGGCAAGGCGCTGGCCTCAACGAGAATCGAAGTGGCCGTCAAGAAATCATTGCACGCGGCTTGCGACACATGCGTATCCGTGTCCTTTGCATCTTTCGCAGTAATCGTGGCGTCAGCTTCGCGCGCAAAGTAGCCTTCACGAAACGAGAGCTGTACGCCTGGCCGTGTAGTCTTTACGGAAATCCGGCGAAACTCGCCGTGCCAGTTCGCGTCGGCGGGGTAATAGGTCAACTCATAGTAGGACGAAGAATCATCGATCGCTCTCTTGACGCATTCCGAGAGGTCGTTGTTATTCAGGCAGACTTTCCCGCCGGTTTGTTCCGCGAGGTTTTGCATGGATTCCTGACTTGAGAAACGCACGTTGCTCTCGCGGTTCAACGTAGCTCCCTCTGAAAAAGGATTCAGCCTCCCCCGCGACGAGGGGTCGAAGAGCGCCTGCGTTTCCATCCCTCGTGGATCCACCGGATAAACGGCAATCTGGGCATCCGTCAGGGCGCTCGCCACAGCAGTCATGTCGTCACTGTAATTCCGTATTCCGCTGAATTTCGCGACCATAGTGAGGTTTGCGTCCGGCGTGATGGCCAGCGGAAACGCGGACGATAGCCAGATCAGGTTTTTTCTTCCGGGGTATCCGCTGACGTGCCGTGCAATCACGCGCAGGGCGTCGAGTGTCAGTTTTACGCGGATGTCCATGGACTCGGCGTATTGTTCTCTCTCAAAGCGCTGGAGCTGCAGCGCCCGCATCGCCAGCAGCGCGTCGGAGTTTCCGCCTCCCGTGCTGCCCTGGCTGCCTGATTGAGGGGCCGGCGGTCCGCCCGGTATGTCGCTCTGGCCCTCCGCGCCCGCCATCTGCTCCAGGAGCGAGGAATGGCTCGAAGTATCGTCGCGTGGGTCTTTGGCCTGCAGATTCGTGGCTTCCTGTGTCATGGCCCTTTCTGCAGCCGCCCTGAGTAGCTTCGCATCCGTCGTGAAACTCTGAAGCAATCGCAGTTCTCTCCCGAGCAGGAACACTGCCATGGGAACGTCGCTCGGAGCGGATGCCAGCAGCCGAACCATTTTCTGCCGGACCTGCAATTGTGTTGTTGCATCCGCGTTCAAACCATCCACCAACAGAATAGTGGGCGGCGCGGACAAGCTCTTTGCGGTCACCAGATTCGTATACACACCGGCAGGAAGTTGGAGCGCCGCTCTTTCCGGATCGGGGGCCTTCGCCAGTGCGCGATCCAGCAGCCGGAAGGATGCGATCTGTTGTTGGCCCTTGTGCGACCCTGCTTGCTCGGTGATCTGAAAATCATTGGCAGTGAGGTCGCGGACGGGATTTCCATGGCGATCTCTCGCCACGACGTCCACCGTAACCAGGCGTGTGGTCACCTTCAAGACTGCCGGAGGTTCCTGCTGGGAAGGCGGAGTTTGCGGCTGGTTCTTTTCCTGGGAGACTGCCGTCGCACACAGGTAAAGAAGAAGCGTCGCGACGAAAAAGAATCGGACGGCATTTCGCGTGGTTGGAGAACAAGAAACTTTCATTTCTGAGCGCCTCTCCCGAGGCCCTGCCGCCCCGGTCTTATATCCGTCATGGTATAAGAATATCGAAATTCTTGAGCAGATATTTCGATTTTCAGTTTTCCAGGCCTGATCGTGTTTCCTCTGTCAGGCTGCCACTAAGGTAGCGCGCAGGCGTTCCAACCAGAGCGTTTACCGGTCTTTGTTCATCTCCATAACTGTCAGCTGTGAACTGTAAACTGACGACTCGACCCAACTCCAGGACCCGAGCAAGACGCAAACCGCCCTTCCACCGAAGCTCCGCCTGTCCTCGTTCAATTCTTTTCTACAGCTGTGAACTGTCAACTGTGGACTGGTAACTCGACCCCACTCTCAGGCCCCACGCGCACCCCAAACCCCGCTTCCACTGAGGGTGCTATAATCAAGTCAGGGGGCGACACGGTTTCGACGGAAGCTGTCGCGGCCCGAAGGCATGCCGGGACCCACCTGCCCGTAACTTGGTGGAAACTAGAAATGCCAACAACAACNNNCATTCTGAGCGTGGCGGGCGAACCAAACGGAATTGAGCTAAGCATGTAGGCTTCGTGTCGTAGCGCTTTTCGGACGGGGGTTCGACTCCCCCCGCCTCCACCAAATAATCCCTTTATTTTTAAACAACTTACACACATCCACCCGGATGTGTGTGCCAGGAGTGTGGTTCGTGCTACACTTTTCGGCATGCTTACCGTGTACAGAAGACATGTCCGGCGCTGTCCGCACACGTCACGCCACGAGCGCAGATGCCAGTGTCCTATCGCGGTTGAGGGGACTTTGAATGGGGAGGTGATAAGGAAGTCTCTCGGGCTTCGCAGTCTTGAGGCGGCTCAAAAACTGGTGCGCGAATGGGAAGTTCGCGGGTCGGTCCATGAAACGCCGGGTATGAAAGTGAGAGAAGCGTGTGAAAGATTTTATGCCGATTGTGAAGCAAGGATGCTGGGAACGGAAACGCTCGGCAAATATAAGCTCCTCGTCAAGGAGCTGAAAGACGACTTCGGCGAAAGTATTGTAGGGCAGGTGTCGGTAGACGATCTGCGATCCTATCGCGAGAAATGGAGTGTCGCATCGGTCACGGCCCGCAAAAAGTTGGAGCGACTACGTACCTTCTTCAAGTTCTGCCAAGAGTCAGGCTGGGTGCACACCAACCCTGCGAAAGTCCTAAAGGCGCCTAAAGGCCACACGCAACCCACGCTTCCGCTTACGAAGGAAGATTTTGAAAAACTGCTCCGGGGATGTGAAGAATTTCCATGCAACGGGATATACCAAGAAGGAAACAAGGTTCGGGCCAAGGCGTTCACCTTGCTTCTGCGCTATTCAGGGCTGCGGATCAGGGATGCCGTGCTGATGACGGAGGAAAAGCTGAAAGGGAATCAACTGTTTCTTTACTCCCAAAAAACGGGCGTTCCCGTCTACGTACCGTTGCCGGACTTTGTCATCAAGGAATTGTACAAGGCGAACAACCTTCGTCCGGGAAAATATGTCTTCTGGTCGGGCGAAGGCAAGGTAAAGAGCTGTGTGAATGACTGGCAGAGAACGCTGAGCAGGCTCGCGGCTTTGTCAGGCGTCAAGTTTCACGCACATATGCTCAGAGATACTTTTGCCGTTGCATTACTCGAAAAAGGCGTGAGCCTGGAAAACGTCGCGACGCTGCTGGGAAACAGCGTCAAAGTCTGCGAGAAGCACTACTCTCCGTGGGTGAAGAGCCGCCAGGATGCGCTCACGAACGAGATCAAGAAAGCCTGGAAGCTTTCTTAGGGAATGCTTCGGATACCATTAGGGCCATCCTGTATCGCTTTATCTAGCCGTCCTGCAGGGGGTGATTCTTTTATGGCCGGACTTCAATCAAAACCGCTGAAAAAATTGAGGTCCGTGGGCGAAGTCTAAATAATTCAAGCTAAAAGAGTCGATTGAGGAAGCGCAGACCATAACTTGAATTGTTGAGTACCTGGGCTAGATAATTGCGATTGTGATTCTTTATCGTGGCGCGACGTTTGATGACAGACGCGCGCGCACTCGTTCGAGGACGGAACGTGGGATACGCAAGGTAACGTATCGTCGTTTACGGCGCGGGTTTCGTTCCCCGATCATAAGAACCCCTGGCTCGTCTTCAAAAAGATCACGAACCTTGTCGGCACTCAGATTCCACATTTCGGCAATTTCCGTGACGGCATAATGCCGCTCGATTTGCACCGAGATCTCGATTTGTGAGGATACAGCCATTGCCCCAAAGTGACTCCTTACGCGTAGAAAGTGAGTGTTTCCGCTGTGTCTACTATTGTTCCTGTCGAATGGGTTTGTGCGGATTGGTGTAGCTCAAGATTCCTCCAGGCACCGTGTCCAAGCCCAAACGGGAACAACTCTGTCTCCTCTCGTTGACAGAGATTACACGCGAATCCTGTTGAGCACACGAATCCGTGAGCGGCATGTGAATCTGCTGAAAATGTCACAGATCGTTTGATATGTTGTGGCTCAGTCAGAACGAAACCACAACAGCTTGCGGTCGAAGCGTGGCGAAGTCAGAATGTTCAAGCACACTCCTCCACCGCTCTGGCCTTCATTCACTTCGTCCCCAAATATGCTAAGTCCAACAGCCAGAATTACTTGTGAAGAGCCCCGCTTCCGAGGACGAATTCTTAACTGTATCCTTGTTATGTCGCAAACATTTTGCATGCATACGGTCGCCTGGGGGCAAAGTTGGTTCGTCCAGTCACACCTCGAAAAGATCGCTCGCCGGGCTCATGAGCTGTATCTTCAACGCGGGGGCGAACACGGAAAAGATGTCGAGGACTGGGTTAGAGCTGAATCAGAGCTGAGCGACGAACCTGTCGCGGGACCAGCGAAAACGAGAGCCGCCCAACCCGTTCGTAGCGCGTCTAATTGATTCCCCGCCTATGAGTAAACATCTTGTCTCGTAAATGCCACGAGCGAGAGAACAGATCCCACGGCTTGACGGCCCTGTTTTTCCTAGCAGCCAAGACCGGAGAGATCTTTCGTTCGGAGGGGGCGGGCCAGTCCGCCCCTTCACTTGTCCGGCGAAGGGGAAACTCGGCGGAGAAACGAGGTTGCCAATGGTCAAAATCAAACAGTGGGTGGTGGTTTGTTGGGGCGCCCTCGTGGGGGTGCTGGCTTTATTTTTCATCAAACGCGAAATGGAGACACACTATGACGTCGAGAATAGACCGGACCTAGACTTACATGGCTAGAAATCTGGTGCAACTTTTCGCGGATAGAGAGCAGTTGCGGCTTTTGAAAAGTGGGAGTAACGGTAGTCATCCAGTTCGGTTCCACTAATCCGGTAGTGCGTTTTCAGTGGATTGTCCACGGAGTTGGCCATCTCGCGATGCAGCTTCAGTGAGCAGAGGTCCGGCGCATCTTGATAGCGTAAACCATGGGAGCGGAATGCCTCGTTCAAAATCGTAAATGTGATCTCGTGCGGCTCGATCGATGATTCCCGCAAAAGGAAACTGTATTCTCGGACGATCGCCTTCGACTTGAAACCCACATACTGTATGTTAGCGGTCATTTCAGCCCTCCGGATGAATTCTGCATCAACGATCGATTTTCCGCGCGAAAATGGAGCGGGTCCCTGAGGCTTTGCAATTCCCGGTAATAATAAAGTGACGTAGGGCGTTTTCCGTTGAACCTCAGCTTCTTTAGAAGCTCTATTTCTTCCTTGGTGGCCGTTCCGCTGAGGGAACTATCATTAAGGAATTCTTTGAACCCTGGCTCTACCTCTGGTTGGTCAGGTCCCTGTTCAACGAACTCATATCTCTTAGGATCCCCTGAGGCTATTCTCCGATTTAAAACAATCTCCATACCAAAGGTCGTTAGGTCGACATCCCAGGATTCAATCAGTGGA
>WNFI01013662.1_pt1 | contig 13715 bp, 12 predicted proteins | sample 5400471 | NCBI WGS metagenome assembly WNFI01 (sample SAMN13153348, study PRJNA577476) | soil metagenome | isolation source: 100 cm saprolite on Douglas fir-dominated hillslope | place: USA:California | collected 2013-09-17 | reverse complement strand
CACCAGCAGGATTGCCACACCACGCCAGCCGTCGAGGGTTGAGATACGTGCCCGGGCTGCTTGCGGGCTTGTCATGGTTGGTTGATGCCCACGACCAAGAATTCAGCGATGGTGCGAAGGTTCTTCTGTTGCGTCATCGCTACAGCCTGCCGGCTCAGATTCGAGATCCCCAGGCGCATATCCGGCTTCGCGAAACGATGCTTAACAAAGTGGTTCAATATCCATCGGGTCAGATTCATAGTGTTACCTCGCGTCCTTCCGCGAGCGGTGGAGGGTCGTATGCGGTGTTCGGCTGACTGGCCGTAGCACGGACGGCATAGAGATACCACGCGAGCCATGCTGGTGCGGTCCATATATAAAAGGGGGAATGCAATAGCGCCATGCCTCGAAGGGCTCCGATGTCGATGACGGCGCTCGCCAGTGCGAGGACGGCGATAAGGTTTCGTGAACGGGTGAGATAGGCAGCACGTAACAGCGCCGGTATTAGTATGGCCTGATCCATGAGCCAGGTATACGGCGCCAGCAGGACAGAGACGAGCATCAGCAGCGAACCATGTTTCATCCAATCCCAATGGTCGTAGTGCTTTCGGAAGTAAGCAATCGCCCAAATGCAGCCAAGGGCCGACGGTAGATACTGGAGCCACATGGTTTTAGGGCTGATGATCCAACGCAACATGATGCTCAAGCATGGAATGACTTCCTGTTGCATACGCGCCGTGCTGATCGTTCTCATCATCTGGCCGTAATGCAACCAAACTAAAGGATCCCAAAGAACGACAACTCCGGTGCTGAAACCGAGGGCGATCGCAACTCCTGCCAGGAGCTTATAACTTCGCGTGTTGATGGCCCACACAAGCAGCACGATGCCAAAGGGCAAAAACAAGTGGGGCTTTAGTAAGCAGAACCACAGAGAGACTCCGGCCAGGAACGGTCGCGACCGATGCAAGCGAAGGAAGAGAACCAGCCCAAGCAACACAAAAATGGACACCTGACCTGCCAGCAAGCACACGAGTGCGGGCGCGAACGAATAACCGAGCAAGTTCAATGGATTGTCAGGACGGCCGTGCATGATCCAGACGATTCGTACCGAAGTGACTAAACTTGCCAGCAGGAGCAGCGACCACAGCAACCCGCCGGCTCTGGAGCCAACGAAGCCAAGCGGAAGCACCAACAGAAGGGCCGGCGGCGGATTCCACATGATCAGAACCGGCAGATCGGAGGGGTAGCCCACTGAGCGCTCGAGCCCTAGGATCGCGTTCCCGTCGAACGGGTTTGCATGATGCGCAAGGAGCTGGCCGGATGCCCAATATTCCACGAAGTCGCGCGACCCTGCTGCGTCCTTCCCTAAGAGCGCGGCGCAGATGCCCACGACGGTTAGTGCTAACGCTGCGGTGCAGATGCCCACGACTAGGAATTCGGCTATGGTGCGAAAGTTCTTCTGTTGCGTCAGCATCGCTATGCCTCGTTTTCCCGGCTTCGGCAGTGCAGGAGCCGACGCATCACGACTGATCCGGCAATCACTCAGCTCGGAAGCAGAGGAGAATTCGAGCCTGTCTCCAGGTTTCGTCTGTGTTCTGCGGATCGAGCCCGATGCAAGCTCGAGCACGGAGTGCGCCGAGAGACACGCTGATATTCGCCAAGGAGGCACATCGTTCCTGACCTTCTTCACTCGCTTGTCGCGGTCGAGGTAAACGAGATCAATCGGGAATTGCATTCCGAAGGTATGGACGGCTTCGCAGGGGACGATCCATAGACCTTCTCCAGCAGAGAGCGTCTCGCGACCCAGTAGACCCTTTCTGCGCCTAGCGCCGTGATCGGCCACATCTACGCAGCGGGCGAGTTCTGTCTGCCGAGTCAGATTCGAGATCCTCACCGACACATCCGGCTCCCCTGAACGGCGCTGAGCGACGTGGTCCAATATCCATCTGGTCAAATTCATTGTGTTGCCTTGCGTCCTTCCGCGAGCGGCGGGGGATCGTATGCCTTGCTCGGCTGAGCGGCCGTAGTGCGGACAGCGTAGAGATACCACGCGAGCCATGCCGGTACGGTCCATAAGTAGAATAGAGAGGTCATCTTGACGACTGCGAGCACCTCGATCAGTGCAACTCCGCCAATCAATCCAATGGGCAGAAGCGATCGCCCGGAGTCAACCACCCGATAGAGCGCAGCCAGAACGGCCGGAAGCAGCATGGCCTCATCGCTGAACCAGGCATAGGGAGTACACGCCGCCGAGACAAGGAGCAGCAACAAACCCTGATCCGTCCAGCTCCAGCAGCTGCGCCGCGACCAGAAATACCAGATCGCCCAAACGCAACCGCAGGCCTCGGGAAGGAATTGCAACCACACGGCATTGCGATCGACGAGAAGACGGAATATCCCGCTCAGGGTGGGCACAAACGCATCCAGAACTCCCGTTGAGCTCATCATCTGGAAATACTGAGACCACACATGGATATCGAAACAGAGTGTAAGCGCGCAGCTGGCGAGCAGTGTGGCGGCGAATCCAGCGAGGATGCGGTACGCCTTCCGGTCAATGGCCCACAGGAGCAGCACGATGGCGAAGGGCAGGAACAGGTGCGGCTTCAAGGCGCAGGGCAGAAGAGCTGCCCCGGCAAGGTAAGGCTGAGACTGGTGGAAGTAGAGAAAAAGAACGACGGCAAGTAGAAGAAAGGTACCAAGCTGCCCAGCCATCAGGCAGGCCAGTACGGGCGCAAACAAGTAACCTAGCAGATGTAAACGGCTGGAGGGGCGTCCATTGAGGATCCAAAGAATCCAGATCGATATTGCGAGACTGACAAGGAGAGCGAGCGTCCATAGAATGACGCCGGCCTTGGCGCTGACGAAGCCGAGTGGTAATACCAGGAAGAAGGCCACGGGCGGACTGAATGTGATTTTAGCTTTATTGCCATCGAATTCCTGTGCACGCTCCAGCCGCAGTATGGCCGCGCCATCGTAGGGATTTGCGCCGTGAATGATCTGCTGTCCAGCCGCCCAATATTCGATGAAATCGCGGTTAGCGGCGCTCTTGTCACTCAGGCCGAAGAAAAGGATACCAACCACCAGGCAAAAACCGGCAACGACGATGCAAGAAGCAGCAACAATGCGCAAGGCACTGGTTTTCCTCGGAGTTTCTATTTTGCTTTCCAGACTACTTGCCAATGTACCCCCCGTCCGCCAAAGTCCATTCGGATAGATTCATGGCCTCGAGTTCGATCTTTACTGGGGCGCGGGGGTCGGAGGAGGCGCCGTGCCCGCGCCCATGCCAGTCTGGGGGGAACTATAGATTGCTCCAGCAGACGTGCTGGTAGTCACCAACGGCTGCTCGGGCTGCATACTCTGAACTAACTGCTCAACGGGCATCGTTAACGGTGGAACAGGGAGCGGTTTGGCGCCCGTGACATTTGCGCCCGGGGTCGTCATGGGGATGCCGGAGTTGGGCGGCAGGAACTTATCTGGAAATTTCACTTCAGGCACAGGCGCACCGGCCGGTATGGGAGATACGATCTCCGGCGTCACAATCACGATGAGTTCGGAGTTAGTCCGGCTCTTCGATATCGACTGGAAGAATTTGCCCAGCACGGGAATGTCTCCGATGAACGGGATCTTCGAGAAGTTCTTGGTTTCGCGATTGTCGAGCAATCCGCCTATGGCAAAGCTCTGCCCCTCACTCAACTCCACTTCCGTCTTCACCTTTCGAGTGTCAAGGGAAGGAACAGTGAATCCCGAAATAGTCAGGCCGTTGGCAAAGTCCAGGTTGCTGACCTCCGGGGCAACCTGGAGGCGGATCGTGCCGCGGGGGGTGACGGTCGGGATGAAGTTCAGGCGAACGCCGAACTCCTTGAACTGGACCGTGATCGCTCCGCCACCAGTTCCGCCAATGCCCTGGACCACCGGGTACGGATACTCGCCGCCGGCAAGAAAGCTCCCCTGTTTGCCATTGGCCGTCAGCAGGTTGGGTTCGGCGAGAATCTCCAGCACTCCGTTGGTTTCCAGGGCCTGGAGGGTGGCGCCCAGATTCAGGTCTGGGCGGAAGATAAAGATGTTCAGCAAATTCGATAAGGTCGCAGTTGCGGGAGTTGTGGCCGTACCCGCCGTAACGGACGGCGGAGAGAACTGTTGCGTGGTGACGGAGCCGATGCTGTTTGTCGCGCCCGTACTGAACACATTTATGCCGAGCCGATTGTTCAAGGTCCGGTCGAAACTGGCAAAGCGTACTTTCAATAGAATCTGCGGTTCGGCGGGAGGAACGTTGACGTACAGCAGATTGACGACCTTGCCCGCGGTGGATGCGATCTGAACCGCGCGATCGGAGCTGTTGAGGTCCTTCACCGTGCCGCGTAGAAAAATGTTGCCGCCCTCGGAGGTGACACGTAACGTCTGCCCGGGAAGCTCCGTCCTCAGTTCGCGACGGAGCACCTCAATGCGATCGGTTGCCGCGGAACTGCTTGCGCGAACCTTCACGTTGAAGAATTGCCGGCCGCCCCCAGCTTGCCAAACGATTAGGGTCGTCTCTCCGGGCGCTTTGCCGTTGATCAGAACCTCGGATGTACTGACAGCGGTCGCCTCCGCGAGATCGCCAGAGCCGACCGCGATCCGCTCAATCGTCCGGGCGCAGTCGACCAGCACAGATTTGCCCACTCCGACCACGAGTTCATTCGCGGAGTCCTGCGTGGAGACCCCGGCCGGTTGAGGAAGAGGACTTGGTGACTGGGCCTGAAGCGCTGACTCCGCACAGATTGCAAAAGACAGTGCACCGAAACAAGCGACGGAAATGCCAGCTCTCGCTTTCACTTATTTTCCCTCACTAGAGACAAATTTTTCTTCAGTCCGCTTCGATCCGTTGAAGACCTGGATGAGATAGACCCGGGCTGCGGGCTTGGAAACCGGGCGAGGCATCACCGAGGTTCGAGGCTTCGGTGGGGCGGCATTCTTGTCGGCGAAGAGGTTGGCCATTGCAGTCCCTGGAGGCTGGGCAATCTGCGTGTCCAGCGGATTCCGCAACACGAGCTGAATGTGCGTCTGATTGCTGGCCAGGCTCAGGGCCTCAGCCTGCTCCGGTGTCACCAGCAGGTTGACAACCTGAACTGGTTTGGGCTTCCCGTCCCCGTCCTTCTGGATATCGGTGCCTGCGGATAAGACCTCTATGTTCTGAAGAAGCGTCTTCACCTTCGGTCCCTCACTCGGGTTCACCGCTCCAGGAGGATTGCCGGAGATCAAAACATCCACGCGCATTCCTGCAGTTACAAATCCAGCCACGCCGACGACGTCGTCGACTTTGACCGCGCAGGCCCTCATGCCCTGGCTAATAGTCGCTGCCAGTCCACCGCCGGACCCGGCGGCGGCCAGCCGGCTTTCCATAATAGGCTCGCCCTGGTAGAGATTCGAGATCACACCGCGGCCGACCGCCTCCTGACGATTGACCATGACTCCCTTCGGTACGGGATTTGCCATTTCGGAGGTCCCTAGATCGACATCGCGAAGAACGCTGCCCAGCTTTATGTCCGTGGCAGCCACAATCACGCTTGTGGTGTTCTGCGTTGCCATCAAGCGTTTTCCGACCACACGGTAGATGAGGTAGCTACATGCGGTGGCAACAACAAAAGCGCTCAAGAGAATGACCAGTACTCTTTTATTCATTACGAGACCTATTCGACCCGGCTTATGCAGCCAGCTCTACTTTCGTCACATTGAGTGGCAATTCTTGTGCCAAAGGAGCGAAGGTTCGGTATGACGGAAAAATCAGGGGTTTAGAGGGTGGACTGGAGGGGAAGTGTGAACCTTTGTATACCAACCGAACCGCCTGTGTAGCCGTGTAGACACGCCTAAGGAAGCAGCCCCCCTCTTTTGCAGAGACTTACGGCCATATTGGTTGGTCTGGAAATTGCAACCGTGGTATGCAGCGTCACTACCCGGAGCGGCGTCTCTATTGCTCTCACGCTTCCTTTGTGCCATCTGGCACCAGGGGGCTGAGACTGTGGAAGCGCTTTAAGGATGACGACAACTGTAAACACACTGGCGATGCTGACGAGTGGGAGTTTTGCCGATCATGAAGTCTTCCCAGATCATTACGCTCTTTGCGGAGCCGTCCCCCCCTCGGACGGCTCCTTCATCCTTCCTGGTTTCAATCCTGGTGCACGGCGCGGGGTTTGGCTTGCTCCTTATTGGCCTGAAGCACACTTCACGCATCAGCGACCCGTCCGTCATCAAGCGCTATACTGTCCGGCTTCTGACGCCGCGGAGGACAGAACCGCAACCGCGGCACTCTGCCCGGGGCGGCGTCGCTTACCCTGACCCGCAATCCGTTGCGCGCGCACTTGCACCTGGTGGCAGTCCGGCACCGCTGCCCTACGTTCCGCCGCAGGTCGCGCAATTGCTTCCCGCGTCACAGACGCTGGTGCAGCCCGATGCTCCCCCCGATCTTCTGCTTCCGCAAGAGACCCCGATCCCGGTCCTCGTGATGTGGTCCCGGGATAGTACCCTGAGCAAGAAGATCGTTCCACCTCCGCCGCAGGAGGCCACCGTAGCCGACGTACGGCCGTCCCTCATTAAACCCAACCACGAATCGAACCTGGCTGACCTCAATATCTCGGCCACCGCCTTCCCGACCGTGGCTCCGGCCGTTCCTGCGAGCACGACTGCACCGCTAGTCGTTCGCGGCCCCGAGCCGATAAAGCAGGTGCCGCAAACGTCGTCGCAGCCGCTTGAGCAGCCAACTCCCGCCAGGGTGATGTCCATCTCCGATCTTCAGACGCAGGGGCCCGTCATGATACCGCTCGCCAATCAGACTTCTCAGTCGGCCTCGACAGAGTCGCTGGCGCCCCGGCGGCCAGAGAAGTCCTCGGGAGAGGGCAATGGCAACCCGGCCAGCAAGCAAAACGGGATCGGCGCAGGGCAGAGTTCGGGCGACCAGGGAGCCAAAGCGGCCACCGGAGGCGGGTCTGTAGCGCAGAATGGCGCGGATACCGGGCCTGGCCAGGGATCCGATGCCGGCCTGGGCTCGAGCAGCGAGCCTTCCCTCCCTGCCGCGCGCCGAGGAAGCTGCAGCGGCCGGGAGCGTCATTCGCCCGGAGGCGCCGTGGCCGTACGAGATCGTCCGGCCCCACTTCGCGCCCGGGGACTTCAATTCGGATGCCATTCTGGTTCACGGATTTATCAATTTAGCCGGGCGCTTCGAGCGGCTGGCCGTCGTCTTCCCGCCCGAGTTCGCGCTGCCAAAGTTCTTGTTTGGCGCGCTGCAGCAGTGGCAATTCCGGGCTGCCCGGCAGAATGGGCAGCTGACTGCAGTGGAAGTACTGCTGATCATTCCCGAGGAGACGGAGTAAGGAATTGTCGCGGCTAGTGCAACCGATGTGCTCCGATACCATGTACCCCCTCCTCCCCTGTTTTCTTGCTAAAGTATTCATTCTTATTGAGTTAGCTTTGGACTAACTCAGAAAACTACTCATTCCAAATGGTTTCATGCATAAAGTATTGCATATAAAGGAGTTATCAAAACCATTCGCAGGTCGGGCTACTCCGTGCCCTCCCATCCTTGGCGTGCAAACTTTTTTAGAATTCATGTAGGTACGTCCTGTAGATGTCTTGCAAATTATTCATTCCAAGACAGTTAACAAAAGAGTTACAGTAAAACCTTGTCCGGAAAAAGGAAAACCCCGGGAGTGGCCGGGGCTTTTTTTGCTCTGTAACTATTTTATCTAAACGGATAGAACTAATACGCCAAATTCAAATGATAAACAACTTCTTTGTTATGCGTTAGTTATGTAGTTATTCACAGATTTGGGGGCTTGACAGGTTTCAGGCCGGGTGAAGGTTTGGAACTGCTCCGGGATTTATTTCTGTGAGGAAGAAGAGCAGGCAACAGCAATATACAGTCGCTGCGGCTGCGCCTTCGCTTCGGCCTTCGGCAGAGTAGAGGCCACTTTGCGGCTGGTTTTTTGACGCGGGGCTGAAGCCCCGCTCTACCCCAGAAACAACGGCACCGGCAACGGCGCCCCCTTCACATTTCAGCAACTTCTGAAGTCCCACAAATCACGAGTTGCGGCACGGCAGAAGCCGTGCCCTTAACCAATCAGGAGTTTTTCCGCAGCCTGTGAAGTCAGTTGACCAACGCAACCTGACTGACGATCACGGTGGCGGCCGGATTGAGATTCATCGTGATACCGCCGGTTCCACCCAGGCTCAGCGCCCCCACGATGATTTCGCCCTGGATCAGCGTACCACTTGACGGGTTGCCTTGCAGGCTAAGCTCCTGATAATGTTTGTCATCCGCCATGGTGGCGAGGGTGTTGGTGAGATAGATAGTGCCCAGCAGAGTCAATGCGCCCCCACCGCCTATCGAATGCGCCTTCGAGCCTGTGTTTGCCGGGGAACTGTGATCTTCAAAGAACAGAATATTTTTGTAACTTGAGTCCGCTTTTGAACCAATCAGATTGACCGTGCCATTCGACCCGATGTTAATCGGTCCTGTTCCCGAGTTGTAGATCAGTACCCCGCCCCCCGCTACGGTCCCATCCCACCCGGTGCCGGTGGTGACATCGGTGACCGGCGAAGGAGCCATGGCTATATTGCAATTGGCCGTGCAGGAGAAACCTCCAGTCTGAATGTAGTAGATTCCTGGTTCCATCAGTGCGGTCGTGTTCTTAAGACCGGGGTCCCCCGTATACACTCCTGGAGTTAGAAGAGTGCAGCCCTTTGTCGCCCATGTCGGGCATATACCTGCGCCCTGGAGGAGCGTTGGAAACTTCGACACGGTCGGCCAGGTGGCGGGATCCGGAGCGGCGACCCCTGCCAGGGGATCGTGGATGGCCTGCGCCGGCTGAAGATATTTTCCTGGTTTGGTGCCGGGTTGGAAGGTAAATGGAGGCGAGGAAGGACCGCCCAACGTCCCAAAATCCGCACCTGTCCCGGTCGAGCAATCTCCATTTTTATCTTTCGGTCCGGCGTGGGAGAGATCGATTGTCGAATTGCCCACAGCATAGTTTGCTGTCCCGCTGTTGGAATTAACCTGAATGCTGCGGGCGGGTCCCCCACAAATCTTGACATTGGGAGTACCGTTCATCGAGAGAGCATGCGAGAGCGTAGGGTGAGTGATCAGGATCGGTACCGGGGCATCCACGCTCACTATTGCAGCCATGGCCGAGGCCGACACCGTCGATACCGTTGGGCCAAGCAATGCCATTAAAGTAGTACTCACGTTACGCGTCACCGTAGCCCGAATGAGAGTGGCCGGGAAGGCGGGGTCGGGAGAGAGCTTTACTCCGGGCGCCGCGGTGCTAGCGGGAAAGTCCACGGTGACCGTGTCGCTCGCAGAGCCGCCGAAGCCATTCTTGCTTGCATAGGCGCAGGGGGTTCTCGGATCGGTGGTGGTGCAGGTAAAGGTGCCTTTCGTAGAGAAGCCGGTCCCGGCAGCGCCGGTGGTCCCGCCATAGATGGTATAAATACCGGCCGTGGCGGCGGCGTCTGCTGCGGTTTGCGCCATCTGGCGCTGTGAATACATGTGGGCGCCGTCTATGGCCAGGCCGATGGCGCCAAACAGGAAGATGCTCATCGCCAACGCTGCGAGAACGATCGTCTGACCGTCTTCTTCTTTATATCGCTTGACGAAACTTCGCATGACGAAACCCCCCTCAAAACGTGATGACTCCCTGACTCGTGCTCCCCATGGTGGTGCTCAACATTGAATTGAAATCCCCAACCAGCGGGTCGTAGGTGTAACTGGCCGTAACGGTCACTGGCTGTCCGGCGTCGTTCGAGCCGCCCGGATATGTCACGGTGACCGTCAGATTGTTGACGTTGAGCAGGCCGGCGCTGGCGTAGTTCTTAACCACAGTCTGCACCAGAGTGACGCTGCCCGGGCCGCTTGGCGACACGGACTGGTGCGCTCCGTGGACGATGGCGTACCTTGTGCCGGCATGGGCTGCATTCGCCAGGGTGGTATACACCAGTATCATCCGGCCCATTTCCACGACGCCGAACAGTACGATGATGAACATGAAGCCGACGAGGCTGAATTCAACCATGCTACTGCCCCGATCACACTTCCAACGGATTGGGTTGGTCTTTTTCAAATGAATGACCTCATGACCGCACGCCTATGAACGGTCGTGGGGGGGATGGTTGCATAGATATTCAGATTTGGGAACTGAAACACATTGATAAACGGTAGATAGGTGTAGGTCACATCGATGGTGGTCAGAATATAGCTCACCGGCTCTGGATCCGATGGAACAGAGCTACAGGTGCCCGACAGCGTCTTGATTAATCCGTTGTTGTTCTGACAGATGTTCACTACCAAGCTCGACGCATTGGGGAGCGAAGAGATGTCCTTCGTGATCACGTCAGCGATTTGAGTTGGCGTTGCCTCCCCAGGTGAACCTACAGAAGCTCCTGACAGGATCGCGTAGTCTGCACCGGCACGCGCGGCGTTCGCCACGGTAATCCAGGCAAAGAAGAACCCTCCGAAGTTGACGACATTGACGATCAACAGGAAGAGCATGGGCAACATCAGGACGTACTCGATGAGCGCCTGACCTCGGTCTCCCAGGAGCCGCTGCAAAAATCTATGGAAGGTCTTCCGGTCCGTCCCGTTGGCGCTGAGGCTATGTGACCCCGGGGGGGGCGGCTTCTCCGGCATGATAAGTTCAAGACCAACGCCATCTTTGCCCAAGCGAACAACCTTCGCTTTCACCCTGATCGAACGATCAAGATCGGTGTCGGCGGCGTCGGCTCTTTGCAGCGAGATCATGACGACTGTGCCCGGATACCAGCGCTCCTCAGTCAACAGGTAGAGCCCGGTCGAGCTGATATCCCGGATGTCATGCGCCAATGGAGCCGCACCGTCCCAGTAATGGGCAAGCAGGTGAAGCGGCTCCTGCCGCTTGGCTTTCCGTCGTTCTCGAGAAAACAGCCACTCTGACCAGCTCTTCATATCAACCATCCAGACTCAGTCACTACTCATTCCGTTTGAACGCCGCTATGCACCGCCCCACCCTTCCTCAACCGATGCTCCATCTCCTCGGCGACGCAGATCACGAGCTGATCTCCCGGCTGGGTCTGCGACGAATAGATGGTGTGGGTCGGCAACTCCAGCACACTTTCGGCCTGAGGTTTCAAGGGTGCGATTCGAAATGAAGGAAAATATTCGACGAGATGAATGACTCGATAGTGCTCGTCGAGATAGATCAGATCGAGAGGGAAAAGCAATCCCAATGTATGTACTCCCCTGGAAGGCACGACCCATATGCCCTCATCGGCTCTGAGCTTCAGCCTTCCAATCAACCCCCTGAGGCGCGAAAAGATCGTATCCGCAGCCGTGACATCCAAGCTGAGGAAGCATTCGCGCGTCTGGTTGTATACGCAGTACGTCATTCTTTTCATTCATCCCCCGACCTCGGCGACTGTTCGACTGCCGGGCGTTCTCATTTCACGGAAGGAGCATCTACGAAGCGACGCGCACCAGCGCACCTCCTCTGATCACCGAAATGCTTGGAGGCGATGTTGCCCGGCACGCGGCGCAAAAAACCGCGTACCGAACCACCGCTTCCACAGCACCTGCATGAAGCTTGGCTGCTTAGCCTAATTAGCCGGAGAGACTACCGGGCTAGCGAACTCGTGTGCGACGGCGATTGATCAGAAACAGCAGCACGACGACGAAGAGCACTCCGGAAACTATCCGAATAATCGTTACATTGTCCACGTTAATTCTCCTTTTTAATTCATTAGTTTAAGTACTTATGGAAAGACTCCGACATAATGATGAGTGCCGGACCCAGTGTTACGAGGAAAAGGGAGGGAAAAATAAACAAGACGAGCGGGAAGACCAGTTTGACAGTAGTCTTCGCCGCTTGCTCCTCCACTCTTTGGCGGCGCTGGGTTCTGAGGGCGTCGGAATGAACGCGCAGCGTCTTGGCGATGCTCGTCCCCAGCTGTTCCGATTGCACAAGTACGGATACCAGATTCCGCACACTATCCACGGCCGTACGCTCCGCAAATTGCTTCCAGGCATCGGAACGAGCGCGCCCTGCGCGTTGCTCCAGGACGACGATGCCCAATTCATCGCTGATCGCCGGCTGAGCCTGACGTAACTCCTCGGCAGTGCGGGCCGTTGCCTGATCCACGCTCAGTCCGGCTTCAATGCAGATAATCATCAAATCAAGCACATCGGGCAGGCCGAGCCGGATGCGCGTTTGCCGGATGGTAATCCGCCTGCCCAGCCAGAAATCCGGCGCAAGAAATCCAAGTCCCAACGCCATGGCATAGGCGAAGAAAGCGTTGTCGTGCGCAAGGCCGGTAACCAGCGCCAGCGAACAGAGCGCCAGGGGAACCAACACCTTCGCTCCATAGAAAAGATTCACCGCTGAGTCTTTGCGGTAGCCGGCGCGGATCAGACGCTGCTGCACCACGGAGACTTCTGCCTGGCTCTTCGGTAAAACGCGCTCCAGTTGCCCCACCATCCCGCCGAACGAGAAACCTGCCTGCTGAATGGTGCTCAACAAGGCTCCTTGCTTCCCGCGCGGCGACACCACCGCAGAGATCCGCTGGAGCATCGCTTCACGGTAGAACAGGAGCAGGCCGCCGCTCGCGATCAACAAGAAGATGACGAAAAAAGTAAAGGCCACAAATCTCATAACTCCCCTTCAAACTTCCATGTTGACGATCTTCCGAATGATCAAAGCGCCTGTGATGGTCATGGCCGCCGACGTGTAAAGAAGCTTGATACCAATCGCACGTGTCCACAAGATGCTCATCGTTTGAGGGTTGACAAAATACAACCCAACTCCGAGCACCAGGGGGAGGAAAGAAAGAATCCAACCTGTCATGCGTCCCTGGGCGGTGTGAATTCGGACCTGCCGCCTCAAGCGAAATCGCTCCCGGATCAGATACGAGGCCTTGTCGAGCACCTCGGCGAGATTCCCTCCGCTCTCCTTTTGAATCAGAATGGCCGTCACGACAATTCTCAGATCCTGTAGCGGAACGCGGCTAACCAGATTGTCCATGGCAGTTCTTAGCTCAAGCCCGTAATTCTGCTCGTCAAAGCAGATCCGGAACTCACCGCCGATGGGTTCGGGCGATTCATAAGCTACCAGCCGCAGCGCGGCGACGAGGCTATGGCCCGCGCGAAGGGCGCTCACCATCAAATCCAGAGCCTCCGGCAACTCTTGTTCAATTTGGTTGAAGCGCTGGCTGCGTTTATAGCGCACGAAAGCCAGAGGCACGAAGCCCAGAAGCAGCCCGATTAACACAGAAAGAATAACGACTCCCGTTCGCCAATAAGCCAAGTAAGCAGGGATCGCAAAGCAGAAGACGGACATGAGAAGCAGACCACCCGCCGTCCACTGCAGACCGGCCTGATAAAGCAGAGTGCGCAGGCGCGGCGCCAACTCGATCTTCAGCAGCCAACGATTGATCAACGGAACAGCGCTGAGCATTTCGTCTTTGCGAATATCGACGATCTGATCGCGGGATTCCGGCCTGCCGCTGGCCAGAGCCGCATCGAGGTTGGCAAGGACCTGTTTGGCCTGCTGAGAAGCGCCCGTACCGCTCGCGGACAGCAGCAGAGCGAACACGACGAACACGGTCAAGAACACCAGCACCAGAATCAGTAACATAGTCTTCTACCTCCTTTCTTAGTTGACTTCCAGCGTCTGCTCGAATAAGCCGGGCGATAGGAAGATACCCGCTATGCGTAGCCGATCGAGGAACTTGGGACGGATGTG
>WNFI01149579.1_pt1 | contig 13716 bp, 9 predicted proteins | sample 5400471 | NCBI WGS metagenome assembly WNFI01 (sample SAMN13153348, study PRJNA577476) | soil metagenome | isolation source: 100 cm saprolite on Douglas fir-dominated hillslope | place: USA:California | collected 2013-09-17 | reverse complement strand
AGCTTCATGATGGACTCCTTCTCACTGTTGACTGGTGGATGACACTTCCAGTCTGGCACGTTGATGCCGATTAGGTGAGGAGGGGTCCATCCCATTGGTATTGGGCTATCCAAAAAGTTGAACTGTACTGGGGAAGCGCAATCCCTCGATAGTGCGTGGGCACCCTGTCACTAGATCTGTCTTTAGTAAATCACCAATCGGTTAGCTGACAGGGCCGTTGCATGACAGCTGAACCGACTATATGGGTTTCTTCTCACCCTTGGGCTCCCGCATATTCAGAAAAGGATTTCTTGGACCGAACTCCTTCACCGCACTCTCGATCTCCCGCTTCGGGACGGTTTTGAGTCTTTCGGAATTCCGGTCCAGGTAATACGCCATCGCGATGGCGCGGCTACGCTCGGGACCTTGGCGCGAAAGTTTCGCGTCCATGGCATAGGTCCATGCATGCCACGGCTGCTTCTTCTCGCATTTTCGTGCCCAGTCGAGAGCGAGATTCCGATAACGGACATCTTTGGTGGACTCGTACAGCAACTCGACGATCTCCGCGTATTCATAATTGGGAGACGTGGGCCGCAATTCGGCGAACGGGCGCCTGATCTGCGCCAGCTTCAGCAACGGCATCGACTCTTCCGTTTTTCCCGCGATGCCGAGGATCACCGCTTTGGCCAGGAAGTAGTCAAGCAGTTGCTGGTTGTCCTTGAACCCGGCCAATATCTTTTCCACCGGGGCGGTGTTCTTCGTTTTCGCTGCGGCGAAAGCGAGGTAGGGCAGCATGTGGCCCAGGGAATTCTGTGTCAGGTCATAGAGCGCGGAGGCTTCCTCAAGAAGAACGCGTGCGCCTTCGTAGTCGCCGCTCCGCAGCAACCGGTACGCCTGCGCGAAATATTCAAGATCGGACTTGACGCGGACGTTCTGGGTTTGCTCGAAGAGGCCGGGTTGAAGGTAGTTACCTTCTGGTGACGCGGGACCCAGTACGTAATGCATCTTGCCATCCGCTGAATCTTTGACGGTGTAGTTGTATGTATTCGCGACTTTCCAGACCGGCCGGTCGAACTGGCCGATCGAGGCGGCTGTCGATTCGGCCGGAATGCGATCGGTTGTTGTGGCCCGCAGCAGGTACCTCGCCGCGTAGCTCGATTGGTCGCCTGCGTTGCGCAGCGCATCCTGCTTCGCCCAGGCAAGGATATCCTGTTCGGAGGATCCGGCCAGCCTGTGGCCGACCAGCGCACTCTCCCAGATATGCGCTTGCGGTAGCTGGCGCACAAGCGCATTGAATCCATCCCAAGCTTCCTTCGAATAGCCCGTGGCATGCAGGAACGACAGGTAGTCGCGATACGCGTCAGGCTCGCCATACCTCGTCGCGCGCTCATAGGTTCCTGTCAACGCTCCCGCAAAGTCGCCGGCAAGCAGTTTGAGGCTGGCGTCGCTATGCATGCTCGAGGACGCCCCGGTCCGGAGATTGGCGGAAATCGTGTAGAACGGCCTGGCAAGTTCGAAATCGCCGTTCGAGAAATAATTCGAGCCTGCCTGGTAAGCCTCGTTGGCCAGTTCGACGCTATTCACGCCGGACCCGGGCGAGAAACCGGGATAACCCGTGAGGAGCTTCGCGGATTCTTCGACGCGTCCGTCCCAGAACATGAGGTTCGCAAGCGCCTTGTATGCCTGCCAAGGCAGGCGTTGCGATTTGATCGCTTCGCGGTAGGCCGCTTCTGCCAACTTCATGTTGCCCAGCCTGTAGTTGACGTCGCCACGCGCGACCAGAACATAGGTATCGCCCGCATATCGGCCTTCAATCGAATTCAGGACTTCAGCGAATTCCGTGTCCTTATGCTGCTGACTCAGCATGGTGCCGAAATCGAAAATCGGCCGAACATCGAATGTCGAATTCTCGAGTGCGGCCCGGGCGTTCTTCATCCCGAGATCCGGGTTTCCATATTCCCAGCTCGGGTAGAAAGACCGGAAAGGAATGTCGCCCACATAGACGTTTTCCTTACGGCCGAAGTCCGTTCGGTCAAGCTCGGTAATCATCTGGAAGGCGTCCGCGGCGTCCGCGGTCTGTCCCTGCTCGTTGTAGAACGCATCGTATGCGTTCTCATAGGCCGACCTCAGAAGGCCTTCTTTCGCTGCCCTGTCCGATTTGCGCGCGGCCAAACTTTCAGCCTCCGACCTCAACAGAGAAAAATGTGGATGGCCCTTGTAGACGGCCTCCAGGCGCCCGAGATCGACAAGCGCCTCCTGCGGCAACGCTTGGGCATTGCTCCGGAGGTTGACGCGCCGCGCGAGGTTGTCGAAGCCGATCGCCTCGACCAGGTCGAGATAGTCCTGCGCCGAGGGATGTGCGGGGTCTGTGATGCAGCACAACTTCGCGGCGTCTTTTTCCATCACTTGCCTGACGTGGTTGTACACGGAGAAATCCATCGATCCCTGCAACTGCGCAGGATCCGCCAAAGCCTTTGAACCGCCGACAATGCCCGCCGCGGTGAAGCCCTGAACGGGAAATTCCGCATCCAGCAGTTCCTTGACTGCCAGATTGTCAAATTGCTTCCAGAAATCGGCATCGAACAGCGATCGCTCAAGGAAGAATGGCCACACCGTGCCCCGTGGCGCCAGCCTCTTCAGGGCCGCCGCCCTTCTGGCGTTATCTTCGTCGCCGTATTCTTTGCTGATCCTGGTCAGGTCGAGTTCGGCCAGAACTTTCTTGAGCATCGGCTTGACGCGGAGGGTCCCGGCGGCAACCTGCGGAAGATTCCCGTTCAGCATTCCGAGCAGGGCTTTCTCTTCCTCGGTCGACGCTTCTCCGAGCGCATGCAAGGCCGCTGGGCGTAACCCCATCAGCATGAAGATGCGTGCGCGCAGCAATCGATAGTCGGGGTAGTCCGAGGCAAGGGGCAGCGTTGCCAGGAATGCTTTTTCAACGAACCTCTCGCGCGCTCTCTGGGCGGAAGCCGGTGTGAGTGCGGCGAACGTGAGGAAGTAGAACGCGTCCTTTGCCGGGTCGGGCTGATCGGCGGTCATTGCACTTGGCGACGACGGCAGTGCAAGCCCGTCGAATCGGCTGCTTTTCTTTGCCGAAGGCGCACGAGGCTTGTAGTCGAGCTTCTCGACGATCCGCGGCAAAAGCGCCTGATACGCGACGATGGGCGGAGAATCGTTCGAGAAGGGAATATAGTCGAATCTGTCGGACATGTACTCGAAGGATCCGCCGAAATAGCCGTCGCTTGCCGCTTCCTTGGCGCGAAATTCAAACGACATCGCGTTTTTGCGATTGTGGCCGCAATAGGTCCAGATCACTCGCTTGACCCCGAGGCGATGGGCAAATTCATAGACCTCGTCCGGGCTGTATTGACGCCGGTTTTCACCGAGGGCCCGCAGGACCGGATAGGGATCGGGGACCCTGACGCCGGCATCCCTGACCGCCAGGACAAGCTGGGCAAACATCAACGATCGCGTGGATCGGTCCAGCGCATACCCGCTGACCTGGTACGGAACGATCAGGACATCGAAGGACTTTGCGGGAAACAGGGATTGGTAGCGCGCCCTCTCGGCGGAATCCCAGGGCGAGTTCGAGGGCCGGTATGCAGACGGGAATGCCATCATCCCGTTGTCGACCGCATCCGATGCCCTCGGAGTGTGCCCGGGCGCGTCGATGAACCCGCCCTTCATCTTGGCTTGCTGAGCCATGACCAAGGAACCGCTTCCGACTAGAATTGCGACGAGAAGAATGCGCACTAAAGCCATTGCTTAACTCCTTAGTCGACTCACGTCAAAATGAGAGGTAGCTTGCGTGGCGTTACCGGAACAGTCGCGCCATTGGGCAAAGAGCCGCACCAGGGCCTCGCAGTAGATCCAGCCGCCAGTGCAAATGCCGGCCGGGACGGAAAAACGATCCAATCGGCCTACGTGTGGCAAATTCCCGATTAAGCAGCCACCAGGATCTGAATGACAGCTTTGTAGCGTTAAATAGTATCTCCTGAATGTCCCGAATTGGCCGCCAAGCGCCGGTAGGCCCAAAGGCGCGACACGACTCGTATGGCCACTCAGCGAACACCCAACAATGATTTGGTGAGTTCGCCGCCCGCTACGACTAGCTCATGTAGGGCCTCATCAACGTGACGATCCGTGACGACAGGTAAGTCGAGCATTTCGTCGGCGGCGAAGAGCGCAGCCTTCCGCAACAGCTCGCGAATGAACGCCGCGCTCGCGCCTTCCGTCTTGGCGATGAACCGATCCAATTGTTCGAGCCTCAATGTAAGGCCGTGTCCGTAGAGCTCGAATAGCCGGCGCCGGCATTCCGCGTCGGGCAGAGGGATTTCAACGGCCTGGTCGATCCGCCCCGGACGCGAGGCCAGTGCCGGTTCAAGAATATCTGGTCGGTTGGTGGTAAGCAGAAACAGGATATCCGCGTCGTCAGATAGGCCGTCCATCTGATTGAGCAGCTCGAAAAGGACCGCGGCACAGGCCCCCTCGCGAGTGCGCTCCTCGGCAATCAAATCGACGTCTTCCAAGACCACAATCGAGGGCTGAAGGAGCCGTGCCATGGCGCAGGATTGCTCAATGAGGCCCATGCCACGACCGGTAAGAAGCAACACGGTTCTCTCCCGCATTTGGCTTGCCAGATACATCGCGGTGAGGGTCTTTCCGGTTCCAGGCGCGCCATGCAGGAGCAAACCTCGCTTTAGATGTCGCCCCATGGCGAGCAGTTGGGCGCTGTGTTTACCGAAGCCGATGGTCTGCCTTTCGATGCGCCGCAGCAACCCTTCCGGCAGAATGATCTGATCGGGCGTAATTGCCGGCAGTCGATGGAACTGCACTTTCGTGCCTTCGCGTTGGTCAGTGCTAAGCGACAGCACGCGACTGCGGTACACATTCCGTTTTCGGATCAGCAATCGCAGGTCGGCCAGGAATGCTTCGGCCTGCGAACGATCGACCCCCATGACTTCGACGTTCACCTTGCGGCTCACGCCCATGTCAGCGGGGCGATGGACGAGCACGACCAAACGCCGCTCGCCCTCGGCGATCAGATAGAGCGCGCACTGCACGCAAGCGATCACCTGGTCGTCCTCGAGCGGGATGTTGATGTATTGAACCGGGCCCTGCGTGGCTGCGGCGCCGCCCCACAACCCGGGGCGGGCCGGCATGATGAGTTGGGCGAGAGCGATCCCGGTATAAGCAAACGACTGATCGCCGGTAATGCCAATGAGTTCTGTCGAACAGTTGCACTCGGACACATAGGCTTCCAGCGCCCTCTGCACGTTGGGGTGATCCGAGGGTTCAAATTGTTCGCCTACGATGGGATTTGCTCCCGGCTCGGCCGAGAAATGCTGCCTCAGGCGAGTCAGAAATACGGGATCTTCAGCCGGCGCCTGAGCCGCCATTTGATCCATGAATCCCTTAAACGATGCACCGAAATCCCCAAGCGGTTGTCCTTCGCTGTCGGCCATGGCTTTACTTTCTATTTCAAAGAATTTTCAAACGTCCAAGGCGCATCGTAGAACTGTCCGCGCGGTGTCCAGTACTGATGTCTCGTTGCGACCGCCGACCACGATCTATTATGGTTGAACAGCGGGTTATTCGGTTTACTCCTCATCACCAAGCAACCTCTCCAACATTCGTTCGGGGTTGCTGAGAAAGTCTCGCGTCACTACGAAATGCTCCGTGTCCTCGTAACGCACTTCGGTGAATCCCGTGCCATCCAGTAGATAGATCTTGGCTCCAGGATAGGCCATGAGAATAGGGGAATGGGTCGCGATGATGAATTGCGACTGGTCCTCGACCAGCTGATGAATACGCCGCAGGACAGCGAGCTGGCGCGTTGGGGAGAGAGCCGCCTCTGGTTCGTCCAGGATGTAGAGTCCGTTGCCCCCAAAACGGTTCAGCACCAAAGCGAGAAATGATTCGCCATGCGACTGCTCGTGCAACGAGCGGCCACCATAAGAATTGATTACCGGTGGCCCGAAGGAGGGCTCCGCATCCATGCGTTCTATATCGGATGCGACGTTGAAGAAGCTCTCCGCCCGCAAGAAGAAACCGTCTTTGGGACGGTGGATCGATTTGACCAGGCGAAGGTAATTGTGCAGGTCCGAGTGAGAGGCTCGGGTTGAGAAACGGAAATTGACAGTGCCGCCCTCAGGATTGAAACCCCAGGCAACGGCTATGGCTTCAAGAAGAGTGGATTTCCCGCAGCCGTTTTCCCCGACGATGAACGTTACATCGCGGTGGAATTCAAGGCCGTATAACTCCCGAACCGCTGGGATGGAGAAAGGATACGCTTCGTAGTTCGCGACGTCGTCACGCTTCAGCGAAACCTCCCGCAGATATGGACGCTCGTTCCTCACCACCGGACATCACCGAGCCGCAAAACGCCATGTTGAGCGGCGCGCTTCAGCGCGTTCGCTCGAACTAAGTAAGACGGCGTTGACCCCATTCCAGAGACCCAGCGCCTACGCCGCTTTCACGAAGGTCTTTTCTTCGAGAGCTTGGCGGATATACCGCATGAACACCATGGCCTTGTCAGTTGCGAGAAGTGTTGCGTCTCCGATATCGGAAAGTGGAACCGGGAACACGTAGTTGAACCCTTCCGACGGCACGCGAACAGTGTAGTACGCATAGCCTTTACGGTATTTCACGAATTGAACCGTGTTGTCTTTGACGATTTCCTTAATGTCCATGTGCTTGCCTATTGTTCAACGATATCTCACAGTTATTTACCAGACCGGCCGGTCAAAACTATTGAAATTCGCAGAACGCGCCATCGCACAATAATCATTCGACTCACTGCGCATTCTTCAAGAAGGTCTGTTCGCATATGCCATGATAATACGGACAGATCATAGGGAGTTGTTGTGGAGCCTTCGGCAGTCCGCTAAGGAGGAAATACTCGGCGGTCCCGCCTTGGCCGCAAGGATCTCTTTCTGACCGTCTGTTCTCGTCGAACTCAACCCCGACGCTGTGTTGCCGAACTTGCGAATCCGCAAATCACTCGCCGGGCCGGATATTCCTGGCAAGGATCGATCGAAAAATGCAAAAGTCGAAATGGGCTGAGGCAACGTCGCTTCTGCGGGGTGGAGAGCCACCGGTATTGTCTGGACGTCTCTTGCATCGGCCCTAAGCTCTCGCTTGGACGGCAGACGGCATCGCCTTTGGTCGGACCAGCGACAGCGCGTAATAGACGGTGCCGCTGATCGCGACACCAAAGAACCAGCCGTAAGTGCCCCACCACGACGGCAGTAGCGTCGTCAGGCCCGGCAGGACACTCGAGAACACCACGCCTACGCCGGCGGCGACCAGCGCGTTCGCGTTCCAGCCGCCTTCGTAGCGGTACTCTCCGTTCTCATGATAGAGCGCCTCGACGTTGATGCTGCCCTTCGCGATCAGGTAATAATCCACGAGGATGATCCCCAGCAGCGGCCCCATCGTCGAACCGATCGCGTTGACGAAGCTCGCGGCGTTGCCCTCCCACGGTGCGAACGGGTAGAGCACCAGCGCAATGCCCGCGGCGATGTAGCCGCCCCGCTTGAAGCTGATGCGCCGGGGGAACACGTTGGCGAAATCGAACGCCGGCGATACGAAGTTCGCGACGACATTGATGCCGAGGGTCGCCACGGCAAACGTCAGCGCCGCGATCGAGGCGAGGACCCAACTGTCGAACTTCGCGGAGATTTGCTCCGGGTGCAGCATCACTTCGCCGTACACCGTGAACGCAGCGATCGTGGTGACGCCCGCGACCAGCGAAAACAGGAGCAGATTGACGGGCAGGCCCCAGATGTTGCCTTTGGTGATGGCGTCCTTGTTCTTCGCGTAACGGGAGAAATCGCAGAAGTTCAGGTATAGCGCGGCGAAGTAAGTGACCCACGTCGCGCCCACGGCCATGAGCGCCCAGAACGAGCCGGGTTCCCCGGTCACCCCTGCGTCTTTGGTCTTCTCCAGCAGCACTGCCTGGGGAATCCCGTGCTCGAACGAGAAACCGCCCGCTTTGACACACAGGCCCAGGGCCAGGACCAGCATCGCCACCCAGACGGCGGGACCGGCCCAATCCTGGAATCTGCGCACGGTTTCCATGCCGTTCTGGATGATCAGCAACTGCAGGGCCCAGACGACGACGTAGCAAATTACCTCCAGGCCCGAGTGGCCGAGGAAGTGCGAGGTCTTGTGGAATTCCATCAAGGTGTCGGTGCGCGTGAGCAGCGCGACGATGGCGCCCGACGCCGCGGCCGTCTGCGCTCCGTACCAGAAACAGGCGACGATGGCACGCACCATCGCCGGCAGGTTCGCACCCCAGACGCCGAACGAGGCGCGCGCGAGCACCGGGTACGGAACGCCGGTCTTCTCGCCCGCGTAGCCCATCATGCTCATCAGGACGAAGATGATCAGCGAGCCGAGCCCGATGGCGACGATGAAGTTGAAGAAACTCCCGCACAGCAGGAACAGGCTCGCCGCGAGGTAATAGCCCCAAAGGCTGTGGACGTCCGAGGTCCAGACGTTGAAGATGCTGAAGGCGCCCCAGTGCCGCTCCCTGGCTGGAGCGAGGTCCTCGTTGTACAGATTGGGCGACGGGTTTCTGATATCCACCGGATTCGTCTCCTGTTCAATGAACACTGACAATCGAGGACCGCTCGTGCCTCGCGGAATGCTTAATGAATTCGCGCCGGGGCCGATGCAAAACATTACACGTTTTCGCCGCAGCGCGACGTTTTTCGTCACTGACTAAGTCAAGGGCAGCCTAAATCAAGAGCGTTGACGCGGAGGGCACAGAGAAAAGCATGAGAGGACACGGAGAAAGAGAATAAAGGATTGCGGAGAATTATCGAATTTCGAACTTCGCGCTTGCGAGTCAGAAACTGCTCGCTTTCGCGAATAATATTGGAGCCAATGATCGCGAATCTTGTCACTTTCTCATTCGAGAGTCCTCCGTGACCTCTCTTGCTTTTCTCTGTGACCTCCGTGTCAACGATTTTGAATTTTCTTGAGGTGTATTATTTTATTGTGCGGAGGCGGGACGGAAATGGACCTGCTTGTCGCGCTCGACCAGTTCGTAGTTCTGGTTCGGGACGACGATGAACTGCTCCACGCGGCTGCGTACCGACAGGCCGCGTTCGGAGTAGCCCTGTCCGTGTTTCCAAAGGTTCTCGAGGAACCACTTCTCGATGCCGGCGTGCTTGATTTCAAGGCGTTCCGAGCCGAGGAAGGCAAGCGGAATGACTCTGTGGTAGCCGAGCAGCTCGTGGTCGACCTGCAGATATTCGAAACCGATCATGCCCTGCGGCAGCGCCAGCGCCTGGTCGTCGATGCGGGCGATAGCTCCCTCGCCGACGGGGATTCGCCACATCACGGTTTCGGCGGCGGGTTTCGATTCGGCGGCGAACAACAGCGCAACCGCGAGCACACCGGTAACGGCAAACGCAAACACCGCGTCGCGCAGCCGTGCAATCGGACCGCCCGCGCCGAGATGCAATATGCGCGCAACCAGCCAACTGATCGCGACCCAGCACGCCAGCGCCAGGCCGATGAACAGCTTCTGCAGCGGCCCGGCCGGCGCCCAGGCCTGAAAGGCGATGAGGCCAGCCACGGTAAGCGCGACGAACGCCGCGAGTCCCAGGCTTTCCCATGTCCAGCGCGTCCAGTGCCACCACATCGGCTGGCGCCGCAGGCGGATGAAATGCCATGCGCGCATGCTGAAAGGCAGCTCCAGGCTTTTGCGGCAGAACGCGCACTGGGCGTCGTGCACAACGGTTTCGCGATGGCAGTACGGACACTCCATCACCAGGCTTTCGTGCATTTTCATCCGAGCCGAAATCCATTCCATGCGCAGGCGCAACAGCGGCGCGAAAACGCGGTGTGCGAGCAGGACGACGCTCGACCAGTAGACTGTGGTTGCGACCGTGTCGAGCGAGGGGCCCAGAAATTGTTCGACGGCCTGAAACAGACTTCGAAACATGAGGCAACGCTCCCTATCGTCGGTCCGGATGTCATTATAGGGCGCGATTCCACCGGCATGGATGACGCCAAACGGCGACAGCATGCCGGTCCGTGGTAATTTATCGTCCTGCCCGACCTTGATCCGGGCAAGTGTCCACAGGAGTGCGCCATGAATTCATCAAAGCCCGCGAATCTGCTCGAATCCCTGAAGCAATACTCCGTCATCGTCGCCGACACCGGCGATATCGAGGCCATCGCGCGGCTGCATCCGCAGGACGCGACCACCAATCCGTCGCTGCTTTACCAGTCCGCGCAGAACCCGAAATACCGCGCGCTCGTTGAAGACGCGCTTGCCTTCGGCCTGCGCGCTAAAGGCGACCGCAAGGCCAAGGCCGAAGCAACGATGGAAAAGCTCGCCGTGAATTTCGGCTGCGAAATCCTCAAGCATATCGAAGGACGCGTCTCCACCGAGGTGGACGCGAATTTGTCGTTCGACGTCGATGCGAGCCTTGCCAAAGCGCGCCGCCTGATCGTGCTCTACAAGCAGGCCGGGGTCGCGCGCGAACGCGTGCTGATCAAGCTCGCCAGCACCTGGGAGGGGATCCGCGCCGCGCAGGCACTCGAGCGGGAAGGCACCCACTGCAACCTCACCCTCCTGTTCAGTTTTGCGCAGGCAGTCGCCTGCGCGGACGCGGGCGTGACGCTGATCTCGCCATTCGTCGGCCGCATCTACGACTGGTACAAGAAGGAACGCAAGGTGGACGACATTGCACCGGAGGAGGATCCCGGCGTGCAATCGGTCACGCGCATCTACAATTACTACAAGAAATTCGGTTACCGCACCCAGGTCATGGGCGCGAGCTTCCGCAAGGTCGAACAGATCACCGGCCTTGCCGGTTGCGACCTGCTGACCATCAGCCCCGATCTGCTCGACAAGCTGGCGGCCAGCGCCGGCGAGCTGGGGCGTCGCCTGTCGGTGGAATCCGCGAAAGCGGGTACGGCGGAAAAGGTCGAGATGGACGAAAAGAACTTTCGCTGGATGCATAACGAAGATGCGATGGCCACCGACAAGCTGGCGGAAGGCATCCGCAAGTTCCATGTCGATGGCCGCAAGCTCGAAGAGTACGTGCTGGGGCTGGTGGAAAAGAGCGCGGCCGCCTGAAACACTCGGCGCGCGCAGGGGAAAGGTAAAAGAGGAAAGAGGAAAGAAAAACCAGACCACCTATTGCGTACGCAAGCCCTGCACGCTTATTCCGAAGCCCTGCGCCACTCCGATGAGCGCGCGCTGGGCGTTATGACGAGCGAAATCATTTCTTGCCTTTTTCGGCGGCTATCGAGCCGTTGCGCGATCCTGAAACGGGCTAAGGCGTGGGACGCTGCATCTTGCACCGAATCGGCGGAACGGAATCACGTGCCTCGCTCAGCATTTCTGTCTTCCATCCGAATCCGGTGCCTTCCACATCGTATTTCACGCCGGCCTGACCCGCTCTGACGAAGCTCGTTATGTACGTCGGCGACATGAGTTGGTGATCCTCGGGTCGCATCCACGACTCGCCCGAGGGGCCCTTGTACCGCATTCCCTCCAGTGCAAACGCTACCCTGACCGGGTCATCCTTGCCGGCCTTGTCGAGCGCCTGGGCAAACATATCGATGGTCTGCCATGACGGAAGAAAATCCAGGTGCGACTTTGGCTGGTATTTCTCCTCGAAGTGCAACAGCTTCTTTTCCCAATCGGCCGGCGCGTCGTTGATGTGCCACGTCATGATGGTTTTTATCCGGCCTGCGGCGGCTGACCCGATCACACTTGGCGTACCCACCACCCAGGCGTGCATGGTGTAGAACTGCGCACTCAGGCCCGCCTGATCCGCCGCCTTGACGAGAAGGATCAGGTCCATGCTCCAATTGCTGGTGAAAACCGTGTCTGCACCTGAGGCCTTGATCTTCGCCACGTACGGAGCGAAATCCTTGACTTTGCCCAATGCGATGAGATCGTCCCCCACTATCTGGATGTCGGGGCGCTTCGTCTTGAGCAATTCCAGAGTGACGCGGCGGATGCTTTGCCCCCATGCGTAGTCCTGATGAATGAAGTACATCTTCCTGATCGTTGGCTGGGCGGCCATATAGTCCGTGAGAACACCCATTTGCATATCGGCGTGGGGCTCAAACCTGAAGTGCCAGAAGTTGCATCGCTCTTCCGTCAGCGATGGATCGCGGGCATCGTAGTTGAGGAACAACACCGGATGATCCGGATGGCGCGAATTGTATTTCGCCAACGCCTCACTGATGGTGATCGCTATGCTCGATATCGTGGAGGTAACGTATTGGATGCCTTCGTCGGTCGCCCGGTTGAGCACGATGAGCGTCTCTTGAGGCGTGCCCTTGTTGTCAAAAGGCACGATCTCGATTTTCCTGCCGCCTAAAACGCCGCCTTTGTCATTGATCTCGTCTGCTGCGGCACGAAACTGCTTCAGCGATTCTTCGAACGTCAAGGCGAAGGTACCGCTCAGCGGAGCGATGAATGCGACCTTGATGGAATCTGCTGGCAGGACACTACCCGGGAACAGTCCGAACACGGCGGACGCGACAATTGAAGCTACATTCGCCTTCATTCTGCCCTCCATCAGAGCGCGTTGCTTGCTCGTGATCATGCCGCCCTCGAAGAGTCTACTCCACGGGGGAGTCCGTGCAAGCGCGTGGACCGCAGACGTCGCAAAGAAGCGACAGAATTGGGGCGGCAGTCCTGCCGGAAGTCTCGTATAGTGGACCGATCCATCCGAGGGAATTCCACGCCATGGCGACCCCGCGAAAGACCCCTGCGCAGCACTGGATCGTGCGGTTCCTGCCTCTGCGAACGCTGAAGAACGCACAGGATCTCGCGCAACGATTCCGGGAAGTCGAAAGCATCCGGCTCTATGTGCGGGAACGTACGGGACTGGTGGTGGCTGCGACCCTGGTCATGATCCTCGTCAGCATTGCGTGCGGCGTGGGAGAGGTCGTGTTCCTGGCCGACCGGCATTCGTTGCTCGCGTTGCTCGGCATCCTGCTGTTGCCCGTGACGTTGGCGGGAAGCTTTTTCGTCCTGGCCTATGTCTTCTTTTCCTGGATCGAGGGCAGGGCCCTGGCGCGGGAACTCGGCCATCGACATGGACCGCCGCCCGGCGCGGCGGCGTTGTGGCTCTCGAAAAAATTCGATCTCGACATGGGGCCGTTTCCCCCTGTGCCGTGGTTCCTCGCGGCACTCGTCCTGTTTTTGCCTTTGGTTCTGCTTGCCGCGGCCTGGCTGAGCGCCGCGCTGGTGGTGATCTTTCTCGGCATCCTCACGCCGGTGCTTTACGCGAAATTCGACGCCTGAAGATCATGCGTGTGCGATAGCACGCCCGCTCGAGAGGAAAGAGACGAGAGAAAAGAGGAAAGGTCTAAGCCGCAAGCCAGTTTGGCGACTTCGGGTATTTTCGTTCCTCTTTCCACTTTCCACTTTCCTCTTTTCTCTGCGCAAGCTGGTGCGGGCGCTATCGCACCCGTACCAGCTTGCGCAGCGTGCGTAATCCCTTCGGAATGTCTTTGCCGGGATAGATCTGCGGCCACGCGGTATAGGAAACCTCGCCTACGTAGATATCGCCGTGCGAATCCACCGCCATGCCATGAGGGGCTACGAACTGGTCGGGGCGATCGTAGCCGGCATGCGCGGCGCCGAAGCGCGACAGCAGATTGCCTTCATGATCGACGATGCTGATGCGCGGCCCGAGGTTGGGGACTTCGCGATTGACCGGCATGGTCGGGCCGATCTCACCGATGTAACAC